>Ga0123330_1002480_pt1 | contig 16394 bp, 18 predicted proteins | sample BioC13SIPDNA_2_FD_89704 | JGI IMG/M metagenome (GOLD analysis project Ga0123330, IMG submission 89704) | Anaerobic biogas reactor microbial communites from Washington, USA - Biogas_R2_A C13 SIP DNA | ecosystem: Engineered > Bioreactor > Anaerobic > Unclassified | place: Washington, USA... | reverse complement strand
CGGGCCGCACGAGGATGCTCTGCTTGAACTCCCGGTGACCGCTGGTGACGTCCAGCAGGCAGAGGCCAATCTCGATGATCTCGCTCTCCTCGCCGGGAGGCGGCTCTACCTGCCAGCACGTCGCTTCCAGATCGACGACGATAATCTTGTCCAGTAAGTTACGAGCAGGCATCCTCTTCCTCACCAGCAATGTCCGGCCGGAAGCGCTCGTATTGCTCCGGCCGGTCCAGATCCAGCAGAATTGTATCCGACTCTACAGGAAGCAGGTAAAGTTCGTCGGCGTGATCGCGGACCAGATCCCGCGGAGCTGCGCCCGGCGGCAGGGCGAGGAGGGCAGGGAAGAAACGGCGCCCGAAGAGTACCGGATGGCCGCGCTGCTGGCGATAAACAGGGGCGACGATCTCGCCCTTCCCGGCCCGGAAGGCGGCGATAACCTGATCGAAGATCGCCGTGGGAATGAGCGGCTGGTCGGCTAGCACGACGAGAACCCCGGCGCAGTTCTCCGGCAGCGCGCCGATAGCCGCCTGTACCGAGGAGATCATCTCTCCTGTCGCATAGGCGGCATTGTGGACGGCGCGCACACCGTGGGCCGCCGCGACCTTTCCCACCTCCGCGGCGTCGTGGCCCGTCACCACCAGGGCCTCATCAACCTGGCTGCCGAGCAGATTCGTCAGGGTCTGCCCGAGCATGGTGGTCGGGCCCCACGGCAGCAGTGGCTTCGTCCGCCCCATCCGGCGGCTCTCTCCGGCAGCCAGGACGGCAGCTACAACAGGTCCAGAGGTGCGAGAATCAGCGATAATTGTCTTCGAACGGGTCGTTATGGCGTGAATAGGGTGTTGCCCGGCCTGTCTGTGCGCGCCCGTCGGGGCTGACCAGTGCAAAAGCCAGGAAGAAGAAGAACTGGAGAATGCCCACGCCAATCACGATCAGGGCAAGGAGAACGGCCCACTCCGGCAGCGAGGGGGGAAGTGAGAGCTGTCTGTATATCTGCTCATAGGACAGATAATTGTTGGTCATCAGGTAACGCACAAAGAAGTAGGTTGCCGCGGCTGAGAGCAACAGCCAGACACTCTGAATCACAGTGCGCCGGGCAAAACCTCTCCGGCGGGCCAGCTCCTGGTCACGGCGGCGATCAATGCGCATACTCTGGCTCCTTTTCCTGCCTCACGGTGTTCCCTGGATGAGACACCAGGCGGCTGTCCAGCCACTATCCTGGCGATCCGGGACAAACAGGTTAAAGAATATTGCTTCAGAGGGCGTCGAGGTCATCACCTGCACAACCGTCTCCACCCGCTGTTCCACTATTTCGACGGTGCTGTTTTCGGGGATAGCCAGGTCGAATTCCGCCGCCATTACCGACGGTCCTTCGCGGTTGAGCAAAACAACCCGGCCCCGATCGGGACTGGTGCCGCACAGGCCGCGGTCTGCACATTCCTGGCTACAGACCAGCGTGGCCTGCTGCCGGGCCGTGACGCCCGTTTCTTCCCCCGGCGGCGCTTCGCCCCCACCACAGGCAGCGAATATCAACAGTACGGCGACAAGCGCCAACACTGCCCACGCATTCCCGGCCCTGGTGTGATGCGGTACTTCCACAGGTTCCTCTTCGGCAGCAGGAAGCAGGCCTATTTAGCCGCTGCCGTCCATATCAGTCTAGCAGAACGGGATAAGTACGACAATGGGCCACCAGTAGGGGCCCGTTACGCCGCAAAGCGGGCCTCAGCCGTCAACGCGCCAGCCAAACGCCTCAGGATCGGCGCCCGCAAGGAAATCTGCCGGAATATCCGCCAGGGTGAGGGCGGCCTCGACTGCCAGCGTGCTGTCCGGCAGGTAAAGCTCCCCGATCGCTTTGCCCAGGCGACCACGCATCCGCTCCACGCGACCGACCAGGTGGAGCGGCGTCTCCGTGGGCACTGGATGGCGGTACTTAAGCTCCAGTCGCACCGTCATCATGAAGTTGTGGTGATCGCCGATCATGGCCACGCGGCCTACGATCTCGTCCAGCATCGCCGCGACGATGCCCCCGTGCGCCAGACCGGGATAGCCCTCATAGGCCGCGGGAACGGCATAATCGGCATAGACCTCGTCCACGCCGTTGTCGAAGAATGTCATATGCAGGCCGTGTGGGTTCAGGCGCCCGCAGATGAAACAATGGTCAGAGTTGGGCTGTTGCTGCATCGGAACGGCCGTCTGAGCTTCAGGAAACTGGCTCTCCCACGCCCATCACCGCCAGATAAGCCTTCCAATCCTCTTCCGTGTCGAGGTCGAACTTCAGGCCCGGCGCGTGGACGATACGGCTATGCATGCCCAGACGCTCCGCTTCCTGCAGGTGACGCTGAAAGCTGCCGTCGCCATAACGGAACTCGAAGCCCAGCGGTGGGGTGACGTACAGGGCATTGGTCCCGTTCCCATTGCGATCGCCGCAGATGGCGATGGCCCTTGGGCGGCGGCGGGGCAGGCCGCCGTTGCCGAAGTGACGGAGATGCGCCCCAGATAGACCGGGCGCAACTTCCGGCAGCATCATTTCGATATCTTCAACCGTAATGAGGGGAAGATCGGCAGGAATGACGAGAATGCCCGTCGCTTCCTGGGCCGCCGCCAGATGGGCCGCACGGGTCAGGGCTACGTTGAGGTCCTGTTTGTCGCCCTCGCCGTAGGTATAGGCTCCATAGTTGCGGGCGATCTTCAACGCCGCGGGGTCGCGGCTGATCACCAGGCTGCGGAAAATGCCGGGAACGTTGTTCAGCGTTTCTAGCGTGCGATTTAACATGCTGGTCGTCAGTGCGGCACGCTCTTCCGGAGACAGTATGTGGGCCAGCCGGCTTTTTCCGTATCGCAGCGGTTTGACGGGTACAACGGCCCAGGTTGTCATCTCTATGCTAACTCCTCTGTATACGCCAGAATCTCACGAGCCAGGCGTGCACGAGCATCGCGGTCGTGCATGATGGTGTCGGTGCACAGCAGCTCGTGATCGGGCGAATTCACTGCGCCCTGATCCTGTCGATCGTAGACGAAAACGTCGATGAGGTCCCCGTAGTAATCGACTATGGCCTGCGGTGATACCGGAAGCCCTCTTTCCTGGAGCATCTTGGCGGCCGGTCCTTTGATCGCCACGCCGCCGACAATAGGGCTCACCGCCACCACGACTTCCGGTACATCCATTATCATAGCCCGGATCGGGTAAACATTCAATATGGGGTCCAGACTGACAAAAGGGTTTGACGGGGCGAGGACGACCACGTCGGCTTTCTCCAGAGCAGCGATGACGGCCCCGGAGGCGCGCACGTCGTCGGGCAGCAACACCTCCCGTACGGCCGGCTGCCACTGCCGCTCCACAAACCAGTGCTGGAACGGCAGCACACCCTCGTCGGTAACGATGAGGGTAGGCGCCGGTTCGTCGCTCATCGGCAAGACGCTCGGCTGGATGCCCCACTGCGCGCAGAGATGGCGCGTCACCGCAGTCAGCCGCTCGCCCTGCTTCAGGAGGTGCGTGCGGACGAGGTGTGTCGCCAGGTCGAGGTCGCCCAGGCGGAACCAGGCGGGGCCGCCCAGCCTCGCCACCTGTTCAATCGCCCGCCAGCTGTCGTCGCGCAACCCCCAGCCGGTGGCCGGGTTAGCCAGACCGGCCAGCATATAGCAGACCGTGTCGAGATCGGGGCAGATCGTCAGCCCTAGATGCTCAAAATCGTCGCCCGTATTGACGACGACGGTGAGATTGGCCAGAGGAAGCTGCTGGGCGAAGCCGTCAGCCATCCTCGCCCCGCCCACACCGCCGGCGAGGATGACTACGTTCTGATGAGAGATAAGACCTGACGAAATCGATGACCAAGGTTCAGGCATGGATACCAACACTTTAGCATAGTTGGCTCACGAAGGGGAAGGGCGCTACCCTACGTGTCCCCGACGATCTGAGTATAAAGGGTGCTGGTTAGAACAGGGTAAGAGAAGGGCCGTCCGCCCCACAAATGGCTAGAAAGTACTGGGATGCCTCGCGGTTCATCGTGCATCAGGCATCAGATAGGCTGCGGCGGCGGATGCCATCGTCGCCACACCCACCGTCATGGCACGCTCGTCAAAGTTGAAGCGCGGGTGGTGGTGCGGGTAGCGCAGCTCTTCCGTCTCGCCGGCCGAACCGACGAAAAAGTAGCAGCCGGGAATCTCTTCGAGGAAGTGCCCCATATCCTCCGAAGCCATGTCCCGGCCGGCGAACACGTTGGCTTCGCCGACAACGCCTGCTGCTGCCTGCCGCACGACGCCGGTCACCGCCTCGTCGTTGACGACAGCCGGGACAATCGCTACCGTTTCCATCGAGGCCTGGCAGCCAAAGGCGGTGGACATATTCTTGGCCATTTCCAGGATGCGCCGGTAGATCAGCCGGTGTGTCTCGCTATCGTAGCTGCGCACAGTGCCCTTGAGCACGGCCGTCTCCGGGATGACGTTGAACGTCGTACCCGCGCTGAACTCGCCGATGGTGACCACGACGCTGTTCAGCGGGTCGATGTTGCGGCTGACAATGCTCTGTAGCGCCGCGACGATATGGGCCGCGGCGAGCACGGGATCATTCGCCTTATGCGGCGCCGCGCCATGGCCCCCTTTGCCCTGCACGGTCAGGCTGAAGATGCTGGACGAAGCCATGGTCGGCCCGGCCGTGACGCGCACCTGCCCGTAGGGAATGTGATTCCAGAGGTGCAGCGCCAGGGCCACGTCCGGCCGGGGATTCTCCAGCACCCCGTCGGCAATCATGGCAAACGCCCCACCCAGCCCTTCCTCAGCGGGCTGGAAGACAAATTTGATCCGGCCGGCCAGCCGCTGCTGGTGGCGGGCCATCAGCGTGGCGACGCCCAGGCCAATCGCCATGTGACCGTCGTGACCACAGGCGTGCATCCGGCCGGGATAGCGCGAGCGGTAGGGAAGCTCGTTAGCCTCTTCGATGGGCAGAGCGTCCATGTCGAAGCGGAGCATGACAGTCGGTCCTGGCTCCGGCCCCTCCAGGGTGGCGACGACCCCCGTCTGCCCCACGCCAGCCTGGACCTCCATACCCAGCTCCTGCAGGTGGGCAGCGACGATCCGGCCCGTGCGCGTCTCTTCAAAGCCCAGCTCCGGATGCTGGTGGAAGTCGCGCCGCCAATCCACAAGCTGCTCAAACAGGTTCTCTGCGTCGGCGGTGAAGTCAAGATGCTCGCTCAATCTACTCTTCCTGATTCAACTCTCTCCAGTGCAGCGCGCTGCAGGACGACGAGGCGGTCGATGCCCGTGCGGGCAAGATCCAGCAACTCGTCCAGCGCCGGGCGGCTGAAAGGGGCGCGCTCGCCGGTTCCCTGCAGCTCGACCAGCTCCCCTGTCGCCGTCATAACCACGTTCAGATCAACCTCGGCGCGGGAGTCGGCGTCATAATCGAGGTCGAGGACAGGCTGCCCGTCGACCAGGCCGACGCTGACGGCGGCAATCTGATGGCGCATCACAGCGCCCGGCACTGTTCCATTGGCGATCAGGGGCCGCAGGGCGAGTGCGACGGCGACCCATCCGCCCGTGATCGCCGCGGTGCGCGTCCCGCCGTCGGCCTGCAGCACCGTACAGTCCACGATAAGCTGCCGCTCGCCGAGCTGCTGCAGGTCCAGGGCCATACGCAGGCTGCGCCCGATCAGGCGGGAGATTTCCTGCACGCGCCCGCCGGGGAAAATCCCTTCCGTGCGCCGCTGGTGCGTGCTGCGCGGCAGCATCGCGTATTCGGCGGTAAGCCAGCCCTGCGGCGGTATCCGGCCTTGCAGCCAGCGGGGCAACTCGTCGTCTATCGTCACATTGCAGAGCACGTGCGTGTGGCCGAATTTACATAACACAGAGCCTTCGGCCCAGCGCGTGAAGTGCAGATCGAAGGAAACCGGACGCATCTCGCCGGGCGCTCTATCAGGACTTGGCGTCATCCCGCTCTCCGTCCGGGCGCTCTGCCGGCGCCGCCACAACGTAGACAATAGCGCTGGACCAGGGCACGGTCACATCCTGGAGCTGGCTCCGGTAGCGGGCGGCAACTTCCTGCAGCTCGGCGCTTGTTACGCCACCTGCCTGCAGCCGTGCGGCGTAACTGGGGCGCGCCGCCCTGCCCTGCTCTACCTCGAACCAGCGTCCCAGATGGTCGGCGGTCAGCTGGCGCTGCCCTTCATGCCGTTCCACGTGGACCTGCTGCGGCTCCAGACCGCCGGCGCGCAGCGCGCTTTCTAGATTGGCGACGTCCCAGTTGACGAGCGGGTCGTCGGAATCGTGGTAGATCGCCTCTTCTGCAGCCTGCACCCGCTCGACCAGATCGGGATCGGCATCCTCCCAATCGACCAGGGCGTAGAGCCGCTGGCCCCGCCGGGGCACAATCTGGGCGAAGCAGAAGCGCCCCTCCGGGAGCAGCACCGCCCTGACCTGCCCGGCGAGCTGTGCCCAGGGCGGCTCGGCCTGGCTGAACGGGTTGCGGGCGAGCACGCGGTCAAAGCGCACGTCCTCTTCGCCACGCAGCCGCAGGAGATAGTCCAGTTCGTCCAGGGCGCCAAGCACGACGGTCGGGCGTTCCAGTGCCGGCAGCGCGTCGGCCTGCTGGCGCAGCAGCTCGCCCTCCTCGGGATCGGTCGCCAGCGCCCAGACGCCTCCTTCGGGAGCCTGACGCAACGCCTCCCAGGTCAGCAAGCCGGTGCTGGCGCCCAGCACGAGGAGCAGATGGTGGCGCTGCACTTCGGCCAGGGCAAAAAGGCGCTCGCGGACGTGGGCCAGGTTGCGCCCGGCGTTACTCACGGCCCGCTGCAGCCAGGCGTCGCGCTGGCGATTGCGCGGACTGGTGGTCAGCGCCTCCGGCTCCTGCTCCCGCCCGGCCTCGATCATCGCCGCCAGCTGGGCCTCGCGCCGCCGGGCCACCTGATCGCCAATCGCCCGCTCGTAACCCTGGTCGCTGGGCTGGTAAAAGAGCTTGCCCTGCAGGGCGCCGGGCAAATACTGCTGCGCCACCCAGTGGTCGCGGAAGGCGTGCGGGTAAAGATAGCCCTTTCCGTGGCCGAACCCCTCTTTGTCGCGGTTAGCGTCGCGCAGATGGGTCGGCACCTCGGCCTCGCGCTCCTCTTCCACCACCTTCATGGCGTCAAAAAAGGCCAGCGTGGAGTTCGACTTGGGGCAGGTCGCCAGATAGAGGGCTGCTTCGGCCAGCTGGAAGGAGCCTTCGGGCATGCCGATGCGCTCGAACGCTTCCCAGCAGCTCACGACCACGTTAATCGCATTCGGATCGGCCAGCCCGACATCTTCTCCGGCGAGGATAGTCATGCGCCGGAAGATGAAGCGGGGATCTTCACCCGCATAGACCATTTTCGCCAGCCAGTAAAGAGCGGCGTCCGGGTCGGAGCCGCGCAGGCTCTTGATGAAAGCGGAGATGGTGTCGTAGTGAACGTCGCCGTCCTTGTCGTAGAGCACGGCGCGCCGCTGGATCGATTCCTCGGCGACGGCGAGATCGACGACGATGACGCCCTCTTCATTGGGCGGCGTCGTCTCCACCGCCAGCTCCAGCGCGTTGAGCACGCCCCGCGCATCGCCGTTGGCGACGTTTACCAGATGGTCGAGCGCCTCTTCGGAAAGCTCCACGTTCAGCCCCCCGTAACCCCGTTCAGGATCGCGCAGCGCCTGCCGGGCAATCTCGCGCAAATCGTCGTTGCTTAACGGCTTTAGCTGGAAGATGCGGCTGCGGCTGACCAGTGCGCGGTTGACTTCAAAGTAGGGGTTTTCAGTCGTGGCGCCGATGAGGATGATCGTGCCGCGCTCGACGTGGGGCAGCAGCGCATCCTGCTGGGCCTTGTTCCAGCGATGGACCTCGTCTACAAAGAGCGTCGTGCGCTGGTTGTAGAGGTTACGGCGCTCCTCGGCCTCGGCAATCGCTTCGCGGATCTCCTTGACTCCTGCCAGCACGGCGTTGATGGTGATGAAGTGGCTCTGGGTGGTGTTGGCGATGACCATCGCCAGCGTCGTCTTGCCGGTGCCGGGCGGCCCGTAGAAAATGAGCGAGGAGAGCTGGTCGGCCTGGATGGCCCGGCGCAGCAGGCGGCCCGGACCGACGATCTGCTCCTGACCGACGAACTCGTCCAGGGTGCGAGGCCGCATCCGGTAGGCAAGGGGGGCGTCCTGCTCTATCTGTGGCTCACGAGCCTGCTGAAACAGCTTCATAGGCCCATTGTAGCCCCAAGGACTACAACTGGAAACCCTCGCGGTAGGGGACGATCTTGTAGCTGAAACTGGTAACGAACTGCTGTAGCTCCTCGTTCAGCGACTCCCAGGTACTGGAGTCCAGCACCTTCTCGATGGTCGCCAGCTCGCGGGTCACGAAGCCGACGAGCCGGTTCGGCTGGTCGCCGTATGCCGTGTGCCACGCTTCGCTCATCTCCAGCCCCATACCCTGGACCATCGGCACGTAGCGGCCGAGCATGAACTGGTAATATTCCTGCATGTGCTCGGCGCTGACCTCGTAGCTCAGCAGCAGCTTGTAGGCTACCGGCTCCTCTCCGCCCTCCCGGTCGCTCTGTTCACCGGTCATCGGACGCTCCTTCGACCAGGGGCACCGTAAAGGAAAAGGTGCTGCCCTCGCCGAGTACACTGTTAAACTCGATCTGCCCGCCCTGCGCTTCGACCAGCTTCCGGGCAATCGACAGGCCCAGCCCCCAGCCGTTCTGGGCCCGCACAGCATCGTGGTCAGAGCGGAAGAACTGCGTGAAAAGGCGGGCCTGGTCCTCCGGCGAGATGCCGATGCCGTTATCGCTGACGGCCACCTCCAGCCTGTCGCCCACGCGTTGCGTCCAGACGGTGATTGCGCCGCCTTCGGGCGTGTATTTGTGGGCATTGTCGAGCAGGTTCTCCAATACCTGAACAATCCGCGTCCGGTCGGCGTAGGCGGCGGGCAGCAGGGGAGCCAGCGCCAGGGTCAGCGTCTGCTGCCGCGCGTCCAGGGCATCGGCCAGATCACGGGCCACTTCTTCGACCAGCTGGTTGAGGTCGAACTCGCCCAGCTCAAAGGTCATCCGCCCGCTCTCCATCCGGTTAATGTCTGCGAGGTCGCCTACCAGCACGGCCATACGATCGAGGTTGCGCCGGATGGTCTTCAGGAACTGCTTCTGGGAGTCGCTGAGCGGGCCCGCCAATTCCGCCAGCAGCAGATCAGCGTAACCGCGAATCGACGTCATCGGAATGCGCAGCTCGTGTGTGACCAGGGAGATGAACTCGCTCTTCGCCCGGTTAGCCTGCAGCACCTGCTCGTATAGCCGGGCTTTGGCAATCGCCACGGCGGCGCGGTCGGCCAGGCGCTCGGCAAAGAGGATGTCCTCCTCCGTAAAAGCGTGGTCGTGCTGGCTCTCCAGCGTAATCAGGCCCAGGGGCGCGCCGTCGCTGCGAATGGCCACGGCAAGCTGCGTCGCCGCCGGGCTGCCGTCGATGGCGGATGATACCGTCACGTCGTGGGTGAGCACCGAGCCGCCGTGTTCGGCCACTGCCGACAGCACCGGATGGGTCACGGGCAGGTTGTACTCTGGCCCTGGAAGCGCGCTGCCGCGCAAGGCGTAGAGCTGCAGCGACGGACAGTCCTGACCGGCGCCGCCCGGCTGCAGCAGGCCAATGGAACCGCCATCCGCCCCGGTCAGGGCGATGGCCCATTCCAGCGCCAGATCGAGGACTTCGCCCAGGTCGAGAGAGCGGTTGAGCTGGAGGTCAATACGCTGAAAGAGGGTCAGCTCGTCCACGCGGCGGGCCAGCGCCTCGTCTGTCTGCTGGAAGAGGCGGGCGTTTTCGATGGCGATGGCTGCCTGGGTGCCGAAAGCGATGAGCAGCTGCAGATCCTCGCGCGTGAAGGCGCCCACCTTCAGCCGGTTGTCGACAATAACGGCGCCGACAACCTTTCCGCGCGCGCGCAGCGGAGCACACATGATCGAACGCAGGCTGAGGGAGCCGACGCTCTCCCCGGTGGCAAAGCGCTCATCTTCCTGGGCATCGCCAGTCAGTACCGGCTCGCCCTTCTTGATGACGTGCTCGACGATAGTGTGGCTGAACTGGGGCAGGGCGTCCCCAATCGTCTCCTGATCGACGCTGCGCGCGACGACCGTTTCCAGCCCGCCGCCCAGAGGATCGACGAGCACGACGAAGGCCCGTTCCGCACTCGTAAGCTGGACGAGCGCATCCATGACCTGGTTCAATAGCAAGGGTAGGTCCAGCGTCATGCCCAGCTGCGCGCTGAGCGCATAAAGGGCGGCAAGTCGTTCTTGCTGTAATGTCTCCGCCTGCTCGCTCATGATCAGTTTGTCCTAATAACCGAGACCTTGATAATAGTCGCAGTGGGCCTGCAGCGGGCAGATGTGACAGCGCGGATCGCGCGCTATGCAGATCTCGCGCCCGTGCTGAATGAGCATAATGTGTAACGGATAATACCGTTCCGGCTCGACCATCGCCTCTATTAGCTTTTGCGTCTGCTCCGCCGAGCTGTGCGGCGGAACCAGCCCCACGCGCCGGGCGATACGGTGAATATGCGTATCGACCGGAAAAGCGGGCCGGTGAAAGGTAAAGAGCAGGACAATCGCCGCCGTCTTGGGCCCAACGCCTTTCAGCCGCCGCAGCCAGGCCTGGGCCTCGTCTACCGGCATCGTCGCCAGAAAGTCCAGGTTCAGCTCGCCGCGCTCGCGCAGAATCGCCCGCAGCGCTTCCTGGATACGCGGCGCTTTCTGCCCGGATAGCCCGGCCGGATAGATGGCGGCCTGTACGTCTTCCACCGGCGCCTCCATCACCGCTTCCCAGGAGGGGAACCGTTCGCGCAGGGCCTCAAACGCGCGGCGCTGGTTAACGCTGCTGGTCTGCTGCGAAAGGATTGTCGCCACGAGCTGATCGACGGGCGGCAGCCAGCGCCGCCACTGCGGCTCGCCATACGTCTCGACAAGCAGCGGGTAAATCGCCTCAACTTTCTCACACGCGCCGGGCACGTTCCTCGCCATACGCCATTTTAGCCCGCGTGACCCGATCGGGCTAATCCTGGTTGCTGCGAGCGGGCGCGCCGCTGGCGCGTGCCGATGCGCTCCAGCAGGGCTTCACGGATTTCGACGCCCTCGGCTGCGTTCAGGCCGCAAAGGGCAAATACTGCTCTGTCGAGGGATTCCCGTTCCGGACGGGCCATTTCTACGACCGGCTCGGAAGCGAGTGGCTGGGCCGCTACAGCGCGGAACAGCCCTGCCAGCTCGTCGTTTTCGGCAGCCGATAGATAGCGCGGATCGGGCAGCAAGAGGCGCTCGACCTCGTAGCCTGCCAGCCAGAGCACACCTTCGCCGAAGTTGACCCGGCCGAGCAGCTCCATCTGCAGCGCCGCCCAGCTGCTGTTGAGTAGCGCCGCCGCCGCCAGCCGGTTGACGCCGGGCGCGAGCTGTATCTGGTAGAGCTGCTGGTCCACCAGAACCTCGTCCGCGAGGACCGGCGCCAGATGGCGGCCCCAGATGCCCTTGGGCAGCACGAGCGGCGCCGGCTCCTGGATGGGCAGCATATACCAGGGATGGCGGCGGGAACAGGTACTGCGGTGGGCGACGCCCTGCTGCTCGCCCCAGGCGATGTAGTGGGCAACCGCGGTGCCGGCGACGGTCGCCGTGGGCGGGATGAGCAGCACCTCCTGCTCGCAGGCGGCTGTGGTCACGGTCAGGCCATCGACGTTGCGCAGCGACTTTAGCAGCGGCTGGCGGAAGTGCGGCTCGATTCCCCAGGTTACGACCACGCCGGGATCCAGGTAAAAGAAATCGTTGGCGCCGGTCGTGTAACCGCGCCGTATGGTCGCCCATTCCGACAGCGGGACGAGATGGCGGCGGCCTGCTTCGCGCCGGGCCTGACGAAAGGCTGCCGGAGCGCGCCAGGCCAGCCCCCACTTCTCGGTAGCGTGCAGCTCGCGCTGGCGGACGACGCGCACGCGCAGCGCCGCCGTCTCGACATCCTGGGGCGCGAGCAGGCGAACGACCAACGACTCCAGGGCGTTATAGCGGTCCGGGTCGCCGAGTGGCTGCGGCACAAGCCGGTCTAGCCGGCGGCGGAGCTGCACAAAACGCACCCGGTTCGCCGTGCGGCCGGCCGGATCGCTGCAGCGCTCCAGGATGAGCAGGCAGGTGTTGACTCGCGCGTGGCTGAACCAGCGTTCGGCATTCGATTCGATCACGGCGACGATGCGGAAGTGATCGAGCAGGTACTGCTTCAACCCGGCGCCGTACTCCACGTCAAGCCAGTTGTTGGGCAGGACAAAGCCAAAGCGCCCGCCGTCCCGCAAGAAGGGCAGGCTGTGCAGCAGAAAATAGCTGTGCAGGCCGGTGCGCCGGCCGACGTAGCGGTTCCAGAGGTGGGCCGGGATGAGCGCCCGGCGTTCCGCCCCGTCCCTTCCATCCTCGGGCAGGTCGAACATGGCAAGCTGCTCGGCTGCCGCTTCCTGCAGCCGGGCAATGGCCTGCGAGCGGGTGTAGGGCGGGTTGCCGACGATCACATCCACCGGCTGCCCGTCGCCGAGGTCGGCCGGGGTAAGGGTAAAGAAGTTCGTCTGCGCGATCTGCGCCTGAGGCAAACGAGCCCGCGCAGCGGCAGCGGCCTCGGGGTCCAGCTCGACGCCGAAAAGAGGGCCGGGCTGCGTCGTGGCGGCGTCTCCAAGCCACGCCTGCCAGCCGGCAGCGCGGGCCAGCAGCGCTCCCTGCCCACAGCTCGGATCGAGCACCCGGTCGCTCGCCCGGCGCACGCAGAACGCGAGCAACAGGTCGGCCAGGCTGGCCGGCGTCTCAAACTGGCCAAACGTACGGGCCTTCTCAGTCATTGCCGCCTCCCTGCACGCATTATACCCTGTTTGGCGCCGCTCCACAGCAATGCTATAGTGCCAACATGGCCGACGTTCTGCTCTATCAAGCGCAATTTCTGAAGGGCATACCCAAAGCCATACAAGCCCATCTACCGGCGCGCTGGCAGCAGATCCAGTCGCGACAGCCGTACAACTGGTTGGTCCAGTTCTATTTCGACGAACCCGAGTTCCACTACGAGGTGTCGTCGGCCAAGTACCAGGGCGGCTGGGAGCTGGGGTTGCACTTCGAGTCGCGCGACGCCGCCCTTAACCGCGCGCTGCTGGAGGGCTTCCGGCGGCACCTGTTTGAGATCAAAGAGACGCTGGGCGAGCAGTTCGAGGCCGAGATGTGGGACCGCGGCTGGACGAAGGTCTATGAGGTCTTTCCCGCGGAGCGGCTGACCGTTGCTTATCAGGACAAGGTTGCCCGGCGGCTGGCGGCAATCATCGACAGCCTGCAGCCGATCCTCATCGATTTACGCGCGTAGACGGGGCAGATCAGGCTACGAACGCACCTACTCCAGCGTGACCGGGTAGTAGTAGACGGCGCCGCCGGCTTCAGGCCAGTAGGCGAGGGCAATGAGGATGTAGTTCCCGGCCGGAACATCGGCCGGCGTCCATACCAGGATCGGCTCTTCAATGGTGTTCTCGTCGGCGCTCGTCTCGGCGAAGATGTTGTCGGGTGGGCTGAGCGCCAGCGTTACGCGTTCCGGCAGCGGCTCCTCCATCTCCAGGCGGAAAGGTTCGCCCACGGCGACTGTGGTATAGGCGGCCCCTTCGAACGTGGGCATGGTCGTCTCGCCACAACGCTCCGTGGCGGCTTCAAAGTCGGCCGGCGCTTCGGCTTCTACCTGCCAGCAGTAGTTTGCGGAAAAGCTCTCCAGCCGCCCGTCTTCGGTCAGCAGGTAAATCTGTGGCGGCTCGGCCAGATCCCGCGGGTCGGCCTCCCCTTCACCCTCATCTTCTCCACCGCAGGCTGCCAGGGCCAGCAGTAGAATGAGTAACAGCCAGAGCCAGATCTTTTTTGTCGTCGGCATCGTCTTTTCCTCGTCGTAACCGGCCGATTGTCGCCGGTCGCCTGATCAGCCCCCACAGCGTAGGCCGCGCGCGTTAGAACCGGGTTATCGCCGCGTTTCGCGCCTTTGCTGCCTTACCGGGCCTCCGCTAAGATGGGCGCGAAGTCCAGACACGACAGTCCTAAAGGAAAAGGAGAACAACCATGCCTGTACGATCTGCGGATGCAACCTGGGAAGGCGGCTTAAGGGGCGGAAACGGCACCATGCGGATGGCCAGCGGCGCTTACGAGGGCCGGTATTCCTTTGGCTCGCGCTTCGAAGAAGGCGCGGGCACAAATCCGGAAGAGCTGATTGCCGCGGCACACGCGGGCTGCTTCTCGATGGCCCTTTCGGGCAATCTGGAGCGGGCCGGTTACACGCCGGAGCGGGTCAGCACCACGGCGCGCGTGCACATCAATCGCGGCGAGAGCGGCTTCCGCATCGAGCGCATCGACCTGGAGACCGAAGCTGTCGTGCCGGGCATCGACGACGCAACGTTCCAGGAAGCGGCCGAGAAGGCCAAAAAGGGCTGTCCCGTGTCGCAGGCGCTGGGCGCAGTCGAGCAGATCACGCTCAACGCCCGGCTCGCCGGCTAGACTTGACCTGACAGATGATAGAGGGCCGGGCGCCGCTATTGCTCCCGGCCCTACCAATTCGTCCGTCCAACCCATTCCTCCAGGGCCCGCGCGTCGAGGAAACCCGCAGCGCCCCCCTTTTCCCCGATCTTGTAAGAGGCAAAGACGACAGCCCGCCGCAGCGCTGCATAGGGATCGCGCGTGCGCAGATAGCCGTGCACAAAAGCCGAAAAGAGCGCGTCGCCCGCGCCGATGGTGTTGACGACCGGCCGGGTCTGGACTGCCGGCACGCGCCCAATATAACCATCCTGCCGGACGGCGAGCAGCGCTCCGGCGCTACCCAGGCCGATAATCACTAGCGGCGTGCCGTAGCGGTCCTGAACCCGGCGCGCCCACTCCTCCGGCGGGCAGGGCAGCTTCTCGTCGCTCATGAAGAGAATATCCGCCGCCGCCATGAAATCCTGGTCATAGGGGTCATCGAGATCGGCAATCGTGTGCACATCGGTGGCAATGGGCACGCCCGCCTCCCGCGCCCGCTGCAGGAATGGGCGGGAGAAGCCGATGTTGCAGAGGGCGGCAAGGTCAGCTCCGGCGAGCGCCTGATGGAACAGATCCGCCGGATAGTTGCGCTCCTGGATGTCCTTGAGGTCGGTGCTCGCCGAGCGCCGGCCGCTGCCGTCGTAGAGAATGACAGATTGGGCCGTCGCCGGCATCGTGGCGAGTACATACTGCTCGTCCAGCCCCGCCTCGCGCAGCGCCGCCGGGACCAGCATGCCAACCGGATCAGCGCCGAACAGGGAGAGGAGGCGCACCCGGTTGCCCAGCGTAGACAGGGCGCGCGCCACATTGTAGCCGACACCCGACACGGTGGTCTCGACGCTGTGGACCGGGAACCGCACAGGCTGGTAATGCAGCGGAAAACCATCGACGCGCAATGTCGTCTCGACGTTAATCAGGCCGGATACAACTATGTTAGCCATCGTTCGCCTCCAGATGTTGCCCTGTGTAAGAGCGAAAAATGAGAAGCCGATCATTGCCAGGCCGCGCCGGGAACCGTATTATCCGCCCCATGACTGATTTTACCCGCATAGAGCTGCTGGAAGCCTGGCTGGAGCGCCGGCAGGTCTCAGTCGCCGAGTGGGGGCGCGGCAGCAGCAAGAGCCTCGCCGCGCTGTGGGCCGAGCTATTAAGCGGCGAGAGCAGGCTGGAAGGCGATCCACCGCGCCGGATCGTCAGCGTCGTGCAGATGATCATCCGCCGTGGCGAGCTTGTCCTGGTCGAAGCGGGTCAGGAGCTGGAAGATGGACGCCAGCGCGGGCGCTGGCAGCTCCCATCCGAGAAAATGCATCCAGAGGAGGAGCCAGAACAGGCCGCCCTGCGCGGCCTGCAGGAGGAGCTGGGGGTAGCGGCAGAGGACGTCTCGATAGTCGCCGGCAGCCTGGAGTCGTGGCAGTGGGAACGCGACAGCATCTCTTACCCCGGGTTGCGCACCTGTTATTGCTTCTTTCGGGTGGAAGCGATGGTTGCCGGCCTGCCGCAAGGGCCCTTCAGCACGCTGGAAGTGGCTCCTGGCCCCGGCGAGCCGGTGCAGCGCCACTTCTGGGAGTGGGTGCCGGCCGGCCCAATTCTTACAAGGCGTTCCTGAGTGGTCCGGCGCTAGGGATACATGCGCTTCAGCGTGCGCGGGAACGGACTCGTCTCGCGGATGTGCGGGATGCCGCAGATCCAGGCCACAGTCCGCTCCAGGCCCAGGCCGAAGCCACTGTGCGGCACGCTGCCATACCGGCGCAGATCGATATACCAGTGGTAATGCTCCAGCGGCAACTGGTGGCGTTCGATGGCCTGTACAAGCATCTCCGGGTCGCTCATCCGCTCGCTGCCGCCAATGATCTCCCCGTACCCTTCGGGCGCGAGCAGGTCCACGCTCTT
>Ga0123330_1002476_pt1 | contig 16413 bp, 13 predicted proteins | sample BioC13SIPDNA_2_FD_89704 | JGI IMG/M metagenome (GOLD analysis project Ga0123330, IMG submission 89704) | Anaerobic biogas reactor microbial communites from Washington, USA - Biogas_R2_A C13 SIP DNA | ecosystem: Engineered > Bioreactor > Anaerobic > Unclassified | place: Washington, USA... | reverse complement strand
TATCCGGACCAGATCGACGCGGTGTTCGCGCACAACGACCAGATGGCCGAGGGCGCGGGCATGGCCTGCCAGGCCGCGGGCGTCAAGGACATCATCATCTGGGGCGCGAACGGCGAGACGAAGGCGCTGGAGTACATCGAGCAGGGCATCATCACCGGCACCGTCTACACGGACTGCTACGACCAGGGCGCGACGGCGCTGCGGCTTCTCATGATGTACATCGGAAGCGACATCGACATCTCCGACTGGTCGAAGACGCCGGTCATCAAGATGCCGCCGATCACCGTCACGAAGGACAACGTCCACACCATCACGGAGGACATGCGCTGGTAATTCCGACCTGTCGAACAGGGCGGCGGAGAGGTTCGCCGCCCTGTTGAGCCGTCGGGGGGACTGCGGGGAGGAGGACTGTTGTGAGACAGGAGACGCTCAGAAGATTCATTTCATTCGGTCTGCTGGTTTTGCTTCTGCTGGTATTCGGCCTTACGTCGAGCAAGTTCTTCACGCCCGCGAACATCTACAACATGCTCAGGGAGTGTTCGCTCGTCGGGATACTCGCGATCGGCGTCACGCTCATCATCATCACCGGCGGCAACGACCTGTCGGTCGGCGCGCTGATGGGGCTCAACTGCATCGTCATCGCGCATTTTCTGCACTACTTCCCCGGCATGGGTCTCGCGCCGATCCTCCTGATCGCGTTCGCGACGGCGATGCTGGGCGGCGCGTTCAACGGGTTCTGCGTGTCGATCCTTCGGATTCCGGACTTCATCGCGACGCTCTCGACGAAGTTCGTGTTCGTGGGGCTGATGTACGTGTTCGCGATCCACGACCGCTACGGCGGGCTGACGACCGAATCGATCAAGGACCCGGTGATCAAGTGGTTCGGCGGCAAGATCGGCTCCGGCCCGCTCGACGGGCTCTACTACTGCACGATCGCGTTCTTCGCGCTCGCGGCCGTCGCGCAGTTCGTCCTGAAGCGCACGCGCCTCGGAACCAGCCTCTACGCGATCGGCGCGAACCGCAACTCCGCCGAAATCTCCGGCATCAGCTTCGTCCGGACGAAGTTCGCGGCGTTTCTGATCTCCGGGTTCTGCACGTTCGTCGCGGCGCTGTTCTTCATCGGAAAGACGCGCACGGCCGAGGCGGGCGGCGGCGTCGGCTACGAGTTCCGGGCGATCTCGGCGACGGTCATCGGCGGCTGCGCGTTCTCCGGCGGGCGCGGCGACATCGTGGGCACGGTGATCGGCGTGCTGTTCATGCGGGTTCTGGAAAACGGCATCCTGAAATTCGGCTTCCCGACGGAGACGCAGCAGCTTCTCACGGGCGTCGTCATCGTGCTGATGCTGATCTTCGACGCCTTCTACAACGAGTTCATGACCGAACGCTCCCGCAGGCGAGGCGCGATGGCGCGGGAAATGGCGGTGATCAAATGATCGTCGAGATGAAGGGCATCGAGAAGGTATTCTCGCACGTGCACGCGCTCAAGGGCGTCGATTTCAGCGTGCGCCGCGGCGAGGTGCACGCGCTGCTCGGCGAAAACGGCGCGGGCAAATCGACCTTGATCAAGGTGCTGACCGGCGTCTACCCGAAGGACGGCGGCGAGATCGTCTTCGACGGAAAACCGGTCGAGATCGAGTCGCGCGACGACGCGTTCAAACTCGGCATCGCGGTCATCTTCCAGGAATTCTCGCTGATCCCGACGCTGTCGGTCACGCAGAACATCCTCTTGGGCAAGGAGAAGCAGAAGTTCGGCGTGCTCCGGAAGAAGGCGATGCGCAAGGAGGTCGCGGAGCTCATCGAGCGGTTCGACTTCCCGCTGAACCCGGACGACATCATCGAGACGCTGTCCGTCGCGCAGAAGCAGATGGTCGAAATCCTCAAGGCGCTCTCGACGAACGCGCGGCTGATCGTCATGGACGAGCCGACCGCGTCCCTGAGCGCGAAGGAGAGCGAGATGCTCTACAGGATCATCGCGCAGCTGCGCGACCGCGGCGTGTCGATCATCTACATCTCGCACCGGCTCGAGGAGGTGTTCGCGCTCTCCGACCGCATCACGGTGCTGCGCGACGGCCACCTCGTCGGCGTGATCGAGCACGACGACATCGTGCCGGACAAGGTCGTCAACATGATGATCGGCAAGGAGCTGAGCGACGCGACCGCCTCTCGGAACCTGAGCGTCTCTTCCGCGCGCACGGTGCTCGAGGTCAAAAACCTCTCGAGCCTCGGAAAATACGAGAACGTCTCGTTCGAGGTGAAGGCCGGCGAGGTCGTCGTGCTGACGGGGCTCGTGGGCTCCGGGCGCACGGAGGTGCTGCGAAGCATATTCAGCGCCGACCGCTATGACTCCGGCGAGATATTGTTCGAGGGCAAAAAGCTTCCGAAGAGCACCGCGAAGGTGATCGACAGGGGCTTCGGGCTGATCCCGGAGGACCGCCGCACGCAGGGCTTCGTGCCGCTTCTGTCGGTCGAAAAGAACGTCGCGAGCACGAACTACGACACCTTGAGCAAGCACGGGTTCGTGCTGCGCCGCAGGGAGAGGGAGCTCGGCCAGAGGGCGGTCAAGATCGTCGACCTTAGGCCCGCGAACCCGGCCGTGCCGGTCGGCAACCTCTCCGGCGGAAACCAGCAGAAGGCCGTGCTCGCGAAGTGGCTCACGCGCGATCTGAAGGTGATTCTGGTCGACGAGCCGACGGTCGGCATCGACATCGGCGCGAAGGACGAGATCTACAACTTCATCGAGGGGCTCGCGAAAGAGGGCGTCGCGGTGCTGCTCGTCAGCTCCGACATCGCCGAGGTGCTGCGCGTCGCGCACCGCATCATCGTCATGAAGGAAGGCCGCATCATACACGAGTTCCACGAGGGCGTCGCGACGCAGGCGGACATCTTGCTCGCCGCCTCCGGCATACGCGCCGAGAGAAAGGAGGCGTGAACCATGCAGAAGAAATGGCTTGCGCGCCTGTACAAGAACAGGCAACTGGTGATACTCGTCCTCCTCTGCCTCGTGTTCGCGGTGCTTTTGCCCCGGAAATTCCTGACGATCGGCAACTTCCGGAACATCCTCTACGCGATCTCCCTGCAGGGCATCATGATCTGCGGCGCGACGTTCCCGGTGCTGCTCGCCGGCATCGACCGCACCGTCTCCGGCTCGGCCGCGCTCGCGGGCGCGGTGTGCTGCACGACGATCGTCAGCCACGGCTTCTCGACCGGGGGGACGCTCTTGGGCGTCTTGTTGGGCATCGGCGTGGGGCTGCTCTCCGGCGTGTTCCACGGGCTGGTGCTGAGCCGCTTCAACATCCCCGCGTTTTTGCTGACGCTCGCGACCTCGGAGATACTCTACGGCCTCGTGCAGACCGTGACCGGCAACCAGCTGATCAACGTGATGAACGCGAAGCTGTTCAACCTCGTCGGGAGCTCGCGGATACTCGGCGTGCCGGTACCGGTGTACATTTTGCTCGCGTGCTTTTTGTTCACCTACGTCATGCTCAACCACACCGTCTACGGCAGGCACCTCTACTGCGTCGGCGGAAACCGCGAGGCGGCGAAGCTCTCGGGCATCAACGTCCGCAAGATCATCATCGTCGCCTACATCGTCTCCGGCGTCATGGGCGCGCTGTCCGGCCTCGTGCTCTCGAGCATGAACCAGCAGGCATCCGCGAGCCAGGCGAAGGGGTATGAAAACGACGTGCTCGCCGCGATCGTCGTCGGCGGCGTATCGCTGCGCGGCGGCGCGGGCACGATACAGGGCGCGATGTTCGGCGCGCTTCTGATCGGCATTTTGACGAACGGGCTGCAGCTTCTGGGCGTCGCGTCTGTGTACCACGACCTGATCAAGGGCCTGATCATCATCGCCGCGGTCGCCGTCGACATGTACTCGAGCCACAAGATGAGCGGCCTCAAGCGCGGCTCGGCGCTCAGGCGCATGTTCCGGAGGCACCGGCACGAATCGCAACTGAAGGCGGGAGCATAGGAGGGCGGCCGATGGATTGCTACCGGCTGGGGCTCTACGAGAAGGCGATGCCCGCGGGCCTCGGCCCGGAGACTTGGTTCCGGGCGGCGCGCGAGGCGGGATTCGACTTTCTGGAGATCAGCATAGACGAGACGGACGGGCGGCTTGCGCGGCTCGACTGGAACTTGGCCGCGCGCGACGGGCTTTCGAAGGCGATGCGCGCGGAGGGCGTGCCTGTCTCGACGATGTGCCTGAGCGGCCATAGAAGGTATCCGCTCGGGAGCAGGTCGCCCGAGGTCCGGAAGAAATCGATGGAGATCCTGCGCAAGGCGGTGGTGTTCGCCGAGGACCTGGGCATACGCCTGATACAGCTCGCGGGCTACGACGTCTACTACGAGGACGGCGGCGCGGACACGCGCAAATGGTTTCAGGAAAACCTCGCCGAGGGCGTCCGCTTCGCCGCCGCGCACGCGGTGCAGCTGGGCTTCGAGACGATGGAGACGCCGTTCATGGACACAGTCTCGAAGGCGATGGCCTTCGTGCGCGAGATCGACAGCCCGTACCTCGGCGTCTACCCCGACCTCGGCAACCTGACGAACGCCTGCCGCATCTACGGCACGCGCGTCGAGGACGAACTCGAGTGTGCCCGGGGACATTTCCTCGCGATGCACATAAAGGAGACCGAGGAGGGCAAGTACCGCGACATGCGCTTCGGGACCGGGAAGGTCGACTTCGCCGCGGGCATCCGGAAGGCGCTCGCGATGGGCGTGCGGCTGTTTGTCGCCGAGTGCTGGCACGACGGTGCGGAGGATTGGCGCAATTCGCTTCAGGAGGTCAACCGCTTCGTCCGCGGGATGTTCGAAAAAGCCGAATGACGGACCGCCGGCCCGGGAAAAATCCCGGGCCGGTTTTTTCAGAGCATGAACAGCTCTTTTTTGTAATTCGTCATGCTGTCCGCGCCGGTCCTTCCGACGCGGACGCTGTCCTCGATGCGGAAGCCGCGCTTCGTCTCGCTGTTCCCCATGAAGATATCGACGCAGTAGGTCATGTTCTCGCAGAGCGCATACGCCGAGTTGCTCTCGATCCACGGCGGCTCGCCCTCCATCAGCCCCGTCGCGTGGCACGGGCCGTACAGGAGCCAGTTCCGGTGGCCGTTCCCGTCCATGCAATCGTAGTACGCCTTCGCGACGTTTCCGGCGCTGTTTCCCGCGAAGAGCTGCCCGCAGATCGCCTCGTGCGCCTCGTAGCCGGCCCTGACCGCGTCGACGAGGTACTTCTCCGGCTTCCCGAAGAACACCGGCCGCCCGATCGAGGACGCGTAGCCCTCGTAGCGCGCGCCGATCTGCAGCATCACGAAGTCGTCCTTCTCAATGGCCTTGTGCCGCGCGCGCGAGATCGCCTGATTCCCGCCCGCGCCGGCCAGGAACCACATCGGGTACGCCTCGTTCTCCGCGCCGGCCTCGTACATGGCGGCGGAGGCGAGCCCGCGCACCTGCAGCTCGGTCATGCCGGGGCGGATGTGCGCAAGCGTGTAGTCGAACGCCTTCGCCGTCAGCATGCCCGCATGGCGCATGCAGGCGATCTCGTTCTCGCTCTTGACCATGCGCAGCTCCATCAAGAGCTCGTCGCCGCGCACGATCTCGACGTCGCCGAAGCCCTTCAAAGCGCCTTCGATCTCTATGAACGCCGCGTGCGGGATGAGGTTGTAGCCCGCGATCGCGAAGCGTTTGTAGCTCCTCCCCCCGTCGAGCGCGCCCAGCACGTCCCGGACGGTCTCGAGCTTCTCGCCGGGGTACTCGGGATTCGACGACTCGCGGAACGCCGCGAGCCTTCGGATGTCCGGGATGCGCGAGCGGTCGGCGGCGAACGCGTAGCTCTCCGGGCCGATCAGAAGCACCGGGTCGCCCTCCTGCGCGAGGAGCACTCCGCAGGTCTCGAACGACGGCCAGTAGTCCGACAGGTAGCGCGCGAACTGCGGCTCGGCCTCGTTGCCGAAGGCGAGCAGCGCGTCGACGTCCCGCGCGCGCATCAGCGCCTGCGCGCTCTTCGCGCGCTCGACGAACTCGGAATCGGGGATGCGCGGTCTCTCCATGTTGCCCTCCCGTTTTGCACTTTTTTTCCAGCATAGCAACCCAAACCGGGTTTGTCAACCCTTGAGGCCGTTCCCCGTCGACGCTACAATGGATGGGAAAAGAATGTTCGGAGGGATCGCATGCGGATCATTCAAGTGGAGGAACGGGACAAGCGCGGATACATGGACCTGCTGCTGCTCGCGGACGAGCAGGAGAACATGATCGAGAAGTACCTTTACCGGGGTGAGATGTTCGCGCTGTACGACGACGACCTGCGCGCAATCGCGGTCGTCACGGACGAGGGGGGCGGCGATTTCGAGATCAAGAACATCGCGACCGTGCCCGCGTACCAGCGGATGGGGTACGGGAAGGCGCTGATCGAGCACATCGTCCGGCAACATCGCGAATCCGGAAGGACCCTCTACGTCGGAACCGGCGACAGCCCGCTGACGCTCGGGTTTTACGGCCGCTGCGGGTTCGTCCACTCGCACACCGTCAAGAACTTCTTCGTCGACAACTACGACCGGCCGATCGTCGAGGACGGAAAGCAGCTGGTCGATATGATCTATCTCAAGAGGGAGCTCTGAATCCGGGGGCGGGCGAGTCGCTGCGGCGGCAGGCGTATACTCATCATATGATATTATGAATAAACTGTTACAGTTTGCCGTATCCCCTTGACAGGGTGCGGGGCGGCGCAATATACTCTTAACGTAAATCAAGGCCCCGGTTGCGGCAAGGCAGGTGCGCTCATGCAGTTCAAATCCAAGTGCGACGCGATCGTCGACGACATATTCTCGAAGGTCGTAAACCGAGTCTACGCGGCGGGCGACCGGCTGCCGGCGGAGGCCGAGCTCTGCAGGAGCTACGACGTCAGCCGCGTGACGGTGCGGGAGAGCCTGAAGAAGCTGCAGATGATGGACGTGATCTCGATCGAGCAGGGGCGGGGCACGTTCGTAAAGGGCGTCAATCTGGGTAGCTTCATGAAGCCGATGTTCAGCCTGATCGACTTCGGGGACTTCGACATCAACACGATCTACGACGCGCGCCTGTACATCGAGGCGGGCACGAGCCGTCTGGCGGCGATGAACCGCACGAAGGAGAACCTGGAGGTACTCGCGGAGATCCTCGAAAGGATGCGGGGATTGCAGGGCGCGACGGACAAGAAGAGCCTCGCGGCGCTGCGGGAGGCGGACGCGCAGTTTCACATACACGTGGCGATGGCCTCGAGAAACGAAATCCTGAAGGCGGCGGTGATCAACCTGGAGACGATCAGCGCGGCGTGCGCGAAGCGCGTGGGCAAGACCTACGCGGCGCTGGAGGACGTGTACGACGAGCACCGGCGCATCTTCGAGGCGATCCGCGACGGCGACGCCTCCGAGGCCGAGCGCGCGATGGTTGCGCACACGATCAAGTCCGAGGACTTCCTCCGCTGACAAAACGACAGTAAACGACAAGGGGACGCCCCCGGTTTGCCGAAATTGGTATGATGATCTTATAACGGAGGCGCGGACATGGAGCAAAACGAGCGGGAGCGCGGCGTGCTTCAATACATCGACGATCACCGGGACGAGCTGTTCGGGATGCTTCTGCGCCTTCTGGCCGTGCCGTCGGAGAACCGGCGCGCGCAGGGCGACGAGCTCGCCTGCGCCGAGGCCGTGCGCGGCATGTACCTCGAGCTGGGGCTCGAGACCGAGCTCTATTTCCCGGACGACTATGTCCGCGATCACCCGGAATTCCTGCCCGGCCGCGGAACCGACAAGAGGCCGAACGTCGGCGGCGTGCTCCGCGGAAGCGAGGGCGCGAGGAGCGTGATGCTCGCCGCGCACACGGACACGATGCCCGTCGGCGACCCGTCCGCCTGGACGCGCAACCCGCTCGGCGAGGTCGCCGGCGGGCGCATCTACGGCCGCGGCAGCGGCGACGACAAGTGCGGCATCGCCGCGGGCGCGTTCCTGCTGCGGGCGTTTCGGAGGCTGGGAATTCGGCTCAAGCAAAACGTCGTGCTCTCGGCCTACTGCGACGAGGAATACGGCGGCGGCAACGGCAGCATCGCCTCCTGCGTCAAGTACCCCTGCGACATGTACATAAACCTCGACGGCGGCAACGGCGGCCGAGAGGTCTGGACCTGCGCCGTGGGCGGGCAGGTGCTTCGCATCGAGGTACATGCGCGCGCGCCGAAGGACACGGCCGCGCCGGTGCTCGAGGGGCTGTGGGCCGCGAAGCGGGAGGTGGAGAGGTTCGGCCGCCGGCGCGACGCGGAGCTCAACGCGCACCCGTTCTACGCGGAATTTCGCAAGGCCAACACGATCACGCGCATACTGTCTTTCCGGTGCGGCAGCGAGGGCGTCGACCTGTCCCGCGGCTTTCTGGACTTCGTGTTCTACACGGTGTCCGAGCGCGCCGCGATCGAGGCGGAGCTCAAGCAAATGGAAGACAGTTTGCGCGCGGAGCTCGGCGGCATGGGGCTCGACGTCTCCTTTTATCCGCGGAGCCGCTGCTTCGACTACATCCGCGCCGACGAAAACGACCCGTCGATCCGGCTGCTGCTCCAATGCGCCTCCGAGGTCGAGGGTCGCGAGGTCGTGGCGGCGGGGGCGTGTCTGTCCGACTACTTCCTCTACTACAAGTTCGGCTCGCCGGTGAGCGTCACCTGGGGCGTGTTCCGGGACTTCGCGCTGCCCGGCGGCGCGCACCAGCCCGACGAGTACGTCGAGGCGGACGCGCTTTTGAACCACGCGAAGGCGCTGGCGCTGTTTTTGCTGCGCTGGTGCGGCGTCGAGGAGGGCTCTCGCACGGAGACGTGTGAAAATAAGCTGTGAAGGGGTATGAAATCATGAAGAAAATGCTCGCACTCTGCCTGGCCCTGCTGTTTGTGCTGACGGGGTTCGCCGCGGCGATCGCCGAGGAGCCCGTCAGCGCCGAGACCTACTACTACATCGCGCCGCTGGCCAACCTCGAGTACTGGCTCGCGCACCGCGCCGGCCTCGAGGACGCGTGCAAAGAGCTCGGCGTGACGGCGAAGTTCGTCGGCGACGACGGGCTGGACGTCGACGCGATGTGCGCCGTCATCGGAACCGCGCTGAACGACCCGAACTGCGCCGGCATCGTCATGCAGGCGAACTTCGCGGACGCGTATGAGCCGTACGTCGTCGAGGCGAAGGAAAAGGGCATCCCGGTCTGCTACCAGACGGTCGACGGCGTCGACGGCTCCGCGCGGCTGAGCTTCCTCGGCACCGACTACGTGCAGTACGGGCGGGTCATGATGCAGCAGGCCGCCGAGGCCGCCGGGGGCAAGGGCAACGTGATCGTCTCGAACGCGCTGTCCGCGGGCTCGAACGCCGTCGCGGACGTGATGGCCGGCATACGCGCCGAGGTCGAAAACTGGCCCGAGATGAAGATCGTGGCCGAGGTCGACGACAACTCCGACGCCGCCGTCGCCGCGCAGAAGGTCGGCGCCGCGCTGCTGGCGAACGCGGGTGTCACCGTCGTCATCGGCGGCCAGTCGACCTCCGCGATCGGCGCGGTCACGGCCATCAAGGAGGCCGGGCTGTCCGGGGACGTGAAGGTCATCTCGATCGACCGCGACTCCGCGACGCTCGAGTTCGTCAAGAGCGGCGACATCTACGCGACCGTCGCCGGCAAGCAGTATACCGAGGTCTACTACGGCGTCAAGCTCTGCTACGACTTCAACCACGGCGCGAAGAACGCGTTCTCGAACGACGACGCGCTCGCCGGCCTCGTGATCGCCCCCTCGTTCATCGACACCGGCTCCTTGATCATCAACCAGAGCAACGTCGACAACTTCCTGAACTTCTCGTACGCCACCCGCTGACGATGGGCCTCTCCCCGGCATTCCCTCGGGAATGCCGGGGATTTGGGAAGAAGGGAGGTCTGCCGCTTGGACGACTGTGTACTCCATTTAAGAGGCATCGTCAAGGAGTTTCCCGGCGTAAAGGCGCTGGACGACATGCACTTCGACCTCTGCCGCGGCGAAATCCACGCGCTGCTCGGCGAAAACGGCGCGGGAAAATCGACCTTGATGAAGGTGCTCTCGGGCATCTGCCAGCCGGACGCCGGCGAGGTGCTCTTCGAGGGCGAGAAGATCCGGCTGAAGGACACGATGGACGCCGAAAAGCGGGGCATCAGCATCGTGCATCAGGAACTCGCGGTGTTCGCGACCTCGACCGTCAGCGAAAACGTGTTTGTGAACCGCCCGCCGCGCACGCGCTGGGGCGGCATCGACTACCGCCGCATGCACCGCGAGGTGCGCGCGCTGCTCGACCAATACGGCTTCCCCGACGTCAACGAGCGGCGCGCGATGCGGCGCCTGAGCATCGGCCGCCAGCAGATCGTCGAGATACTTAGGGCCGTCAAGAAAAACGCGAAGATACTGATTCTGGACGAGCCGACCTCGGCGCTCACCGAGAGGGAGACGAACGTGCTGATGCAGATCATGCGGACGCTCAACGACAAGGGCGTGTCGATCATCTACATCTCCCACCGCCTCGAGGAGGTCTTTCGCATCTGCGACCGGGCGACGGTCATGCGCGACGGCAAATACGTGACGACGCTGCGGGTCCGGGACACCTGCAAGGACGAGCTCGTGCGCCACATGGTCGGGCGCGACGTGGTGTACAACTACGGCGCGGGCACGAGCCCCGTCGGGGGCGAGCTCTTGCGCGTCGAGGGGCTCTCGTACAAGCGCGCGCTCAAGGACGTGTCGTTTTCGCTTCACCGCGGCGAGGTGCTGGGCTTGGCAGGGCTCGAGGGCGCCGGGCGCACGGAGCTCCTCGAGTGCATCTTCGGCGTGCACCCGCCGACCGCGGGCGCGATCTACATAGACGGCGCGAGGGCGCACATCCCCTCGCCCGGCGCGGCGAAGGCGCTCGGCATGGCCTACATCACGAAGGACCGCAAGAACAAGGGGCTGTTTCTGCGCATGTCGATCCGCGACAACGTGCTCGCCGCGAACGTCGACCGCTTCATCCGCCGCGGGTTCATGCAGTTCAAAAAGGCGACCGAGTGCGCGAAGGAGTACCGGCACACGTTCCAGATCAAGGCGCCGGGCGTCGACAAGAAGGTCCGGCAGCTCTCCGGCGGCAACCAGCAGAAGGTGCTGATGGCGATGTGGATGAGCCGCCACCCGCGGATACTCCTGATCGACGAGCCCACGCGCGGCATCGACGTCGGCACGAAGGAGTCCATCCACGCGATGATCCGCGAATTCGCCCGGCAGGGGATCGGCGTACTGATGATCTCCTCCGAGATGCCGGAGCTCATCAGCGCCTCCGACCGCGTGCTCGCACTGTACGAGGGCCGCGTGTCCGGCGAGCTTCCGCTCGGGCGCATCACCGAGGAGCGCATCATGGCGCTGACCAGCGGCCTCGAGGCCGAGTGAGGAGGGAACGGCATGTCTGAAAAAACCGAGCCCCGCGAGGGCGGCCTGAAATACGTCGTCGGGCGAATCTTCGAGGTGCGCGAGATCGTGATCCTGCTGCTGGTCCTGCTGCTCTCGGTGTTCATGTCGCTCAACAACCGCCAGTTCCTAAGCGCCGCGAACTTCCGCATCGTCGGCAACTACATGGCGACCGACATGATCATCGGCGCGTTTCTGACGGTCTCGCTGATCGCCGGCAACACCGATTTCTCGGTCGGCTCGAACATGGGCTGCTCGGCGTTCGTCTGCGGGCTGATGCTGAACGCGGGCCTGCCGATCCCGGTGTGCATCTTGGGCGGGCTGCTGACCGGCATCGCGATCGGGGCGCTCAACGGCTTCATCGTCGTCCGGCTCAAGGTGCTGCCGATGATCGCGACGATGGGCACGTGGATGGCGTTCAAGGGCGTGGGGCTGATGATCATCAACTCGTCGACGCTGTCGAACTTCCCGATGGCGTTCAAGGCGATCGTGCAGAACTGGAACGTGTTCGGCGTCTCGACCCTGATCGTGTGCATGCTCGCGATCACGCTCGCCGCCGCGTTTTTGCTGAAGTACATATCGTTCTTCCACCAGGCGTACTTCATCGGCTCGAACCCGGAGTCCGCGCGCCTGTCGGGCATCGGCGTCAAGCGGTTTGTCTACGCGCTCTACATGCTGATCGGGCTGTGCGCGGCGTTCGCGGGCGTGCTCTCGATCTCGCGCTACGGCTCCGCGCCGGCGTCGCTCGGGCAGGGCGTCGAGTTCCGCGTGATTTCGGCGCTGTTGATCGGCGGCGTGTCGCTCAACGGCGGCGAGGGCTCGATCCTCGGAACGTTCCTGGGCATTCTGCTGATGGCGCTGATCTCGAACGCGCTGACGCTGTTTAACATCGACACGAACCTGCAGAGCGTGCTCATCGGCAGCATCATGGTGGTCTCCGTGGCCATCGACGAGGCCAACCGCCGCCGGCACGGCTGACTTAAGAAAAGGATGGAGAAAGATATGATAAGCGAATTCCGCTTTCAACCGGCCCCGTGGCTCCCGAAATACGCCCCCGAGGTGCTCGAGCGCGCGCGCAATATCCGCCGCGAGGAGATGGAGTACACAAACGAAAACGGGTACAGCGTGCGCGTCGTGCACGACCCGACGCTCATGATGGTGATGGACGTGTTCCACCGCATCTATCTGAGCGACGTGAACGACACGCCTCTTGCGATGATCTTCCCGAACCAGTGGCCGGGGGCGTATCAGGCGATCGCGGAGACGATCAACCGCCACAATGTCTCCTGCCGAAACGTCCACGCGTTCGCGATGGACGAGTGGGCCGACGAGGACGGAAACGTCGCGCCGCTCACCTACGGCGCGGGGCTGGGCTATTCGTTCCGGCACCACTTCTACGGGAAAATCCGCGAGGACCTGCGGCCGGACGTCGGGCACTGGCATGTATTTACCAATGAAAACAAGGGGACGGACGTCTATTCCTCGATCATCGAGGAGGTCGGCGGCGGCGGCGCGGACGTCGTGTATTCCGCGACCGGCTGGCCGGGCCACACCGCGTTCATCGACCCCGGCGCGCCGGAGTTCCATGCGGATTCGCTCGAGGAATTCCTGACGCTCGGCTCCAGGCTCACGACCGAGACGCCGCTGACGATCTGCGAAAACGCGCTGTTCGCGCCGATGGGCGCGTCCGGCGACGTCTGGGCGGTGCCGCCGCGCGCGGTCACGATCGGCCCGCGCGACATCGCGAACGCCCGTGAGCGGTTCGAGCTGCACAGCTTCTGCAACCCCGGCGGCGAATCGTGGCAGCGGATGATCTCGCGGCTCGAGCTCTACGGCCCGATCTCGATGGAGTGCCCGGCGTCGATCATGCGGCTGGGCAAGGGAATCTGCTACGTCAGCGAGGCGATCGCGAAGCCGTTCGGGAGCTGGACGTACGGGCTTGCGGATCACCTTCTCTAAAGGGCGCTCTATTTCAGGAACTGCCGGGTCTGAAAGAACCCCTCCCACGGGTCGGCGCCCTGAATCCTCGCAAGCGCATCCCGCATGGCGATCCCGTCGGGCGCGATCTGGTCGAGCTCGTCCCAGCGGATGGGCATGGACACCTTCGCGCCCTTTCGCGCGCGGATCGAGTACGGGGCGACGCTCGTCGCGCCGCGGCCGTTGCGTATCCAGTCGATGAATATCCTGCCCTTGCGGTTGACCTTGCGGACGTTGCTCGTGTAGCAGTCGGGCCACTTCTGCTCCATCACCTCGGCGACGCGCCTCGCGAAGTCGTGAAACGCGTCCCACGAGGCGGAGGGCTCGAGCGGCACGACGGCGTGGTAGCCCTTGCCGCCGCTCGTCTTGAGGTACGAAGTCAGCGAGAGCTCGTCGAGTATGCTCTTCAGATCGCGCACGCCGGCCCGCACCGTGTTAAGGTCCATCCCCTCGTCCGGGTCGAGGTCGAACACCATCATGTCCGGCTGTTCGAGCGTCTCGACGCGGCTGCCCCAGATGTGGAACTCGAGCGTGCCCATCTGCGCCTCGGAGATCAGCCCGGCGGCGCCCTCGATGTAGAAATAGTCCTCGATCTCGCCCTCGCTGTTCGGGATCGCGACGGTCACCGCGCCGCCGCTTCCCGGGCCGGGGTGCTTTTTGTAGAAGCAGGCTTCCGATACGCCCTTCGGGCAGCGCACGATGCTGAGCACCCGGCGGCTGACGTAGGGAAGCATTCGCGCCGACACCCGCTGGTAGTAGCGGACGACGTCCTCCTTCGTGACGGTCGGGTTCTCGAAGACCACCTTGCCCGGATTCGTGATTTTGACCCCTTCGACGACGACGCCTTCGCGCGTTGCCTGCATGATTTCCTCCTCCGTTTCGCTCTCCGCCGCCTCCCGGACGACCGATCGGGGGTCCTTGTCCTCCCGGAGGCCCTTGAAGCTCGCCTGCCTCAGCAGGTTTTCGTCCGTCCACTCGGCGAACTGAATCTCCGCGACCAACTCCGGCTCGAGCCACGCGATGCGCTCGCCCGCCCTCGGCCTCGGCGCGTCCCTGAACGGCGGCTCCGTTCGCCTTAACCCCTCGAATTTCGCCTCGAGCGCCTCGCGGTCCGCGCCGCCGAAGCCGGTGCCCGCGCGCCCGGCGTAGACGAGCTCCCCATCTTCGCAGACGCCGAGCAGCAGCGAGCTGACGCCGCTGCCCCGCTTCTCGGACGTCGTGTACCCCCCGACGACGAACTCCTGCCGCCTTGCGCACTTGAGCTTGATCCAGTCGCCGTTCCGCGCGCCGGTGTAGGGGGAATCGGCCCTTTTGCCGACGATCCCCTCGAGATTCTGGCGGCAGGCGGCGAGAAGGCTCTCCTCCCCGCCCCCGCGGACGTGCCGGCTCAAGTGCAGGGGTTCCGGCGCGCCGTCCAGCAGCGCCTCGAGCACCCTCTTCCGCTCGATCAGCGGCCTTCCCCGGAGGTCGTTGCCGTCGAGCGCGAGGATGTCGAAGATCATGTACGCCGGGTTCTTCCCCTCGGGATTCTTGAGGTACGACTGCAGCGCCTGGAAGTCGGTCCGGCCGTTCTCGTCCGCGATCACCATCTCGCCGTCCAGCACCATCGCGCGCCCGGCGGCCCAGTCCGCGAGTTGGTCGGCGACGGACGGGAACCGGGCCGTCATGTCGTTGCCGTTTCTGCTGGCGAGCCGGGCGGCGTTGCGCTCGACGAACGCGACGATCCGGTAGCCGTCGTACTTCAATTCGTAGAGCCAGTCGCCGCCTTCGGGGACCGCGCGGACGAGCGACGCGAGCTGCACGTCGACTCGCTGCATCGGGTTCGCCGCAACCCTCGGCGCCGCGCCCGCCTCGATCTCCGCCATCGTGCGCCCGGTGCGGACGCTCGTGTCGAATTCAGAAATCCCGTCATTGTCCCTGACGTATTCGTCGCGCTCCTTCAACAACAGCCAGTTGTCGTTCGATTCGCCCTCCTTCGGCTTCATCCGGACTAGCGCCCACTTGCCCTTGAGCCGCCTGCCCCGGAGCGCGAACTTCAGCGACCCGTCGCGAAGCCCCTTCTCGGCGTCCGACTGCGGCTCCCACGTGCCCTCGTCCCAGAGCATCACCGTGCCGCCGCCGTACTCGCCCTTCGGGATCGTGCCCTCGAAGTTCCGGTACTCGAGCGGGTGCTCCTCGACCCGAACCGCAAGCCTCTTGTCGCGCGTGTCGTACGAAGGCCCCTTCGGAACCGCCCAGCTCAGAAGCGCGCCTTCCCACTCGAGCCGGAAATCGTAGTGATCCGCGCGCGCCCGGTGGTGCTGCACGGCGAAGCGCAGCCGCCCCCCGCGCTCGGCGGCCTCTCCCTCCGGCTCCGGGGTCCTTGCGAAATTCCGCTTTTCGTTGTACTTTTCGAGCATATCTACGCGAGCTGCTTCTCCTTCTGCGCCCTCTCGACGCTGGCCTTCAGCGCCTCCATCAGGTCGATGATCTTGCCGGGCTTTTGCGGCTCCGCGGCGACGACCGCCTTGCCGGAGATTTTCGCCTCGATCAGCGCGCGGAGCTTCTCCTGGTATTCGTCCTTGTATTTCGACGGGTCGAACGGCGTGTCCATCGAGTTGATCAACAATTTCGCCATGTTGAGCTCCGCCTCGTCGACGGCGGGCTTCTCGGCGCGTCTCGGGAGCTCCCGGACCTCGTCCTGGTAGAGCATCGTAGAGATCAGAATGCCGTCCTCGCGCGGTATGATCGCCATCAAGGTGTCCCGCGTTCCGATGACGGTCTTGCCGATCGCGACCTTCTGCTCGGCCATCAGCGCGGCGCGCAGCAGCTCGAACGCCTTCTCGCCGCCCGGCTCCGGCGCGGCCGAATAGGTCTTTTCGTAGTAGACAGGCGAAATCTGGTTGAGCTGCGCGAAGTGGAGTATCTGGATCGACTTCTCCTTCTCCGTCTTGATCTTCTCGATCTCCTCGTCGGTCACGACGACATATTGGTCCTTGTCGTACTCGAAGCCCTTGACGATG
>Ga0123330_1002393_pt1 | contig 16775 bp, 12 predicted proteins | sample BioC13SIPDNA_2_FD_89704 | JGI IMG/M metagenome (GOLD analysis project Ga0123330, IMG submission 89704) | Anaerobic biogas reactor microbial communites from Washington, USA - Biogas_R2_A C13 SIP DNA | ecosystem: Engineered > Bioreactor > Anaerobic > Unclassified | place: Washington, USA... | reverse complement strand
GCCTCGTGGACGGCGTCTTCGAGTGTCTCGGAGATCGTCGGATGCGGGAACGTGATCTGGCGGATCGGTTCGCATGTGCCGATCAGCGTCCGGGCGAATGCTACGAACTCAGTCGCCAGCGGTCCGACCATCGTCACGCCGACGATCTCGTTGATCGCGTTGTCGCGAATGGCGTGAATCTGGCCGTTCGTGTCGTTCTCGGCCACGCTGCGTCCGTTGGCCTTGTAGAAGCCCTTGCCGACCGTGATGTCCAGCCCTTCGGCCTGGCACTTCGCCTCGGTCTTGCCCACCGACGCGACCTCGGGGAAGGTGAAGATCACTCGCGGGATCAGGTCGTAGTCAAGCATCTCCTCGCTGCCACCGGTGGCATTGGCGGCGGCGACTTCCGCCTCGGCCGTTGCGCCGTGCGCCAGGTAGGTGGTCCCGACCGCGTCGCCGACCGCGTAGACGCCCGGCACGTTCGTCTCCATCCGCTTGTTGACCTTGATGGCAGGGCCGTTCATATCGAGACCCAGGGCAGAGACGATGGCCTTGTCCACTGCCGCCCGCCGCCCGACAGCCACGAGCACGCGCTCGGCCTCGATGGCCTGTCCGCCGTCGAGATTGACCTTGGCCGATGAGGCGCCCTTGTCCACGCCCGTGACCTTTCGCCCGGTCAGCGCCTCGATGCCGAGGCCCTTGAACTCACGTTCGACCAACCGGCTCGCCCACGAATCGAGCATGGGCAGCAGGCTTTCAAGCGCCTCGACGATCGTGACCTTCGTTCCCATCGCCGCGTATACGCAGCCCAGCTCGCAGCCGATCACGCCGCCACCGACGATGACCATCGATTTGGGGATTTCCGGCAACGACAGCGCCTCGGTGCTGCTGATAACGATCTTGCCGTCGAAGGGAATGCTCGGGATCTGGATCGAGTCGGAGCCGGTCGCCAGGATCAGCTTGCCCGCTTCGAGATCGGTCTTCTGCCCGTTGGCTTCCACCGTGACCTTCGTCGGCGAGTGAACGACGGCCGTCCCTTCGAGGTAGGCGATCTTGCCGGACTTCATCCCACCCTGCATGCCCTTGCGCAGGCCCGTGATGATGCTCTCGCGACGCTGCTGGATCTTGGGCCAGTTGGGCGCCGCCGATGGGATGTCGATGCCCATCTCCGAGGCGCTTCGGGCCCGCATCAGCAGGTGGGCCGACGCCAGCAGGGTCTTGGACGGGATGCAGCCCCAGTTCAGGCAGGTGCCTCCGATGAACTCCTTCTCGACGAGAGCCACAGAGGCCCCTCGCTGGGCGCAGCGTCTGGCGGCCCTGGCGCCGCCGGGACCGGCCCCGATCACCACAACGTCAAACCTCTCAGCCATGCTCAACTACCTCACTGCAAAGGATGGTATTCTCGTGTCGTTCGATGCTTCTCACAGGCTGGTGTCGCCGGTGCGAAAGCAAGTATAACACAATGGGCCCCCGTGGCAAACCGCAACCGTGTCCGTTTGTAGTATGCCCGCAAGGGCATGCGAGCGCATCAGAGAACTCATGCAGCCGACGGGACGTAACGCCTTACGGCGTCACTACTAACGGGACTTCTTAGGGGCCATGAGGTGGAATTCCCAGATCGTTGGGCCGTCGGTGGCTTCGAGGATGTTCAGCCGGACGCGCTGGGCGGCGATGGGCTCGAAATCGGCGACGAACTTCTCGCCGATTCGCTCGCCCTCGAAGAACGTCGTCCACGTTCCATTGTCTGCGTACTGCAACTCGAAGCCCCGGACGCGGCTATAGGCCTCGCTGATCGCCACTCGCGAGATCGTCTCGGACTGGCCCAGGTCCACTTCCAGCCACGCCTGCTTAATGCCCGAGTCGGTGGCCCAACGCGTCCCCGGATCGTCGTCGAATGCCTTGTCGGGGCCGTAGGCATCGCTGTTCTGGAAGACGTTCGAGGCCTGGGCCTTCTTGCCTGCCGCCAGGGAAGCCGACGGCAGGGCGACCGGCTCAATGTCGGCCGCCGGGCCGTCGAGCGTCAGCGCCACGATCGTGTCGATCGTGTCGCGGTCGCCTTCGGGCACGGCGATCGTGATGGCCTCGGCGGTCTGGCGGACCGTGACCGAGCCGCCGGTCAGGATCGATGAACGGACGATCCGCTTCGGCAGCGGCGGCAGGGTGACAGCTCCATCCGGCCAGTCGAGGATGTGGACGTAGATGGTGTTGCCCTGATGCGTGCTGGCCAGCGAGGCGGTGGTCTTGAGGGGCCCGCCGCGCGTGCCGTAGATGGTCTGGCCATACTTGTCCAGCCACCGGCCCATCTGCATCAGGCGATCCACCTGACGCGGCTCGATCCGCCCGTCGGGCATGGGCCCAACGTTGAAGAGCAGATTGCCGTCGCCACCGACTACGCGGACGAGCGTTTGGATGCACTCCTTCTCGGATTTCATTGCATCGTTCGGCTTCCACGCCCACTGCTGACAGATGGTCATGCAGGTTTCCCACGGTCGGTCGTTCTGGAAATTGCCGATGCGCTGCTCCGGCGTGTCGTAATCGCCCGCGTTCAGGTGCGCCTGCGAGGTGACGCCGGCCATGCCCTGGCGGCCCTTGCTCACGCGGTTGTTGATGACCAGCGTCGGCTGGAGACCCTTCAGATAGGCGTACAATTCGTTGCCGTATTCGAGCGTCCAGGGCTCTTCCCACTCGCCGTCGAACCACATGATGCCCAGCGGGCCGTAGTTCTCGAGGATCTCGCGGGTCTGGTTCCTGAGGTACTCGTAATAGCGGGGCATGTCGGGGTTCGGCTTCTTCGTGCTGCCGCCGGGACTGCCCAGTGGATAGTCCGGATGGTACCAGTCGCAGATCGAGTGATAGGTGCAGAACTGAATGCCGTGCTTGGCGCAGGCGTCGGCCAGCTCGCGCATCACGTCCCGCTTGAACGGCGTGTTGCCGATGTGGTAGTCCGTATACTCCGACGGCCACAGGCAGAACCCGTCGTGGTGCTTCGACGTCAGGACGAGGTAGCGCATCCCGGCCTTCTTGGCCGTTGTGACCCACGTCTCAGCGTCGAACTGCGTGGGATTGAACCGCTTGTAGAGTTGGTCGTACTCCTCGCTCGGCACCTCGCGCCCGCGCGACCAGCCGATCTCCGTTCCGACGAGGCTGACCGGACCCCAATGGACAAAAAGCCCGAACTTCATATCCCGCCACGCTTGCATCGGGTCGCCGGCAGCGGCAGGGCACGACTGGGCCCAGACGCCTGCGATGCACAGAACGATCCCCACGACTCTCACTGCCTGGTTGTGTCCGCACGTTCTCATGAGCCAGCTCCTTTCGATGAATTCCTGTCGCGTGCGCCCAGTATACCCGCCCGTCGCCCGCCACGAAACACGCAATAGGTCCTATTGGTCCTGTGGGTCCTATGAAACCCCAGAAACCCTGCAACTTGACACCGAGGGCGAAAATGCGAAAATCGATGTTGAATAGCGACGGCTGCCGAGCACCGGCAACGGTATGAGAACTCCTTATCGAGCCAGGGAGTGCGGAAGCCATGAATGCGGGAAAGCGAAGCGAAAGCGAGCGGGCCTTCACTCTGATCGAACTACTGGTCGTCATTGCGGTGATCGCGATGCTGATGGCGATCCTGATCCCGGCGTTGCAGCGGGCGCGCAGACAGGCGCGGGCCGTGGTCTGCCAAGCCCACCTGAAGCAGTGGGGCGTGCGCCTGGCAACCGGCGCCAGCGAGGACGATGCAAGCCTGCAGAAGTGGGACAGTGCCGGCAATACTCACAAGGCCTGGCGTTTCAGTTTGCAGGCCGATGATGTGCCGCCCCCGGAGAATCGCTCGCGGGACATACGCTTCTGTCCGATGGCCACCACACTGCTGATGGATGAGGACCGAGGCTCGCCGGGCGAGGTAGTGACGGGCTACGGCGGCACCTTCCGGGCCTGGGGCTTCGTCTTCCTGAAATACGACTCAGCCTACTGCGGCAGTTACGGCAGGAATGGGTGGCTCGGCGGTAGCAGCATAGGTCAAGCCGGAACGGGAGTGGGAGCCACGACCGCCGACGTTTACGGCCAGGGCCGGGTCCCCGTCATGCTCGACAGCATATGGACCGCGACGGGGCCCGGAAGCAGCGAGGGGCACGATCATGCTCCGCCCGAGTCCGATGCGATTCCGATGGCCGACTGCGAGAGGCGGTGGAGGTCGTGCATCAACCGCCACGATGGCGGGGTCAACTGCCTGTTCTTCGATGGGTCGGTGCGCAAGGTGGGGCTCAAGGAACTCTGGACGCTCAAGTGGCACCCCAATTGCGACACCGCCGGCCCCTGGACTCGTGCCGGCGGCGTTCAGCCCAGCGACTGGCCCGAATGGATGCAAAAATTCAAGGACTATTGACCGCATCTCGCAGGAACAGAGGCAATGGTTGACTGCCCGATGTACCCCTCGACTGTAAAGGGCGCTCGACCACGACCTTGTCATTCCGGGCGGAGGACTGCCGAAGGCAGGCCCTATCGGCTACGCTCAGGGCGGGCTGCGCGGAGGAGTCTGGCCGCGAATGGGAAGTGCACGCGGTCTCTGGCCAGATGCTTCGACTTCGCTGCGCTTCGCTCAGCATGACAAGAGGGGCGATGGTCGTATCCCAATTATCAATAGTCAATTGCCCGCGGCTTTGCCGCGGCGGGGTTACTTGAGGATGGTGGTGTGGGCGGCGTCGAACATGCGGACGCCGCCACGGTCGAGCTGGAGGATCAGGCCGTTGACTGGATCGATGCCGACGCAGTTCCCGGTGAAGGTGCGCCCGTTGCAGAAGAGCGTGACGCGCTGGGCCAGTTGCGTGCTCAGGCCCTTCCATGTCTCGATGACTTGTTCGGGGTTCCTGCCGGCGGTCAGGAGCCAATGGTCCAGCGAGGCGAGGGTGCGTCGGGCCAGCGTGATGCGGTCGCAGCGGCCGCCGGCGACGAGGCCCAGGCTGGTGGCGACGTCTCGCAGTTCCGGCGGGAACGACTTGGCGCTCTGATGGCAGTTGATCCCGATCCCGATGACGGTCGTATCTCGTATCTCCCCTCGGCTTCGCTCGGGGCAGGCTTCGCCCGTCGCTCGTGATGGACTGTTCAAGCTCTCAGGCGGTCGCGCGACGCGCTTCGATTCAACGAGGATGCCGCAGACTTTCTTGCCGGCCAGCAGGATGTCGTTGGGCCACTTGATTCGGGCGTGCTGGCCGCCGACGTCGCCCAGGGCCTCGGCGATCGCCACGGCGCACGTCAGAGACAGCATCTCGCCGGCCAGCGTACCGTCGATCAGCAGCACGGAGAACAGCAGGCTCTCGGCGTACGGACTTTGCCATTCGGCGCCCGTGCGTCCTCGGCCGGCGGTCTGCTCCTCGGCGAAGACCACAAGGCCGTCATTGTCCTCGTTCGTGGCGTAGGCGGCCGCCACGTCGTTTGTGCTGGCCGTACGTTCGTAGACAAGGATCTTGCGTCCGATCCGCCGGGTGCGGAGTCGCACGCCAATTCTGTCCGGGTCGAGCCGGTCGCGTGACATCGCAATCGCTCACTTGTCCAGTCCGATATCGACGGCGGTGGCCGAATGGGTGATCGCCCCGATGGCGATTCGGTCTACGCCGCATTGCGCGATCGCCGAGACATTGTCCAGCGTGATGTTGCCGGAGGCTTCCAGCAGGGGTTTGTTGCCCTTGCCGCACATCTCGTCGCGCATCTCTACAGCGTGCTTGAGCTGCCATTGGCCCATGTTGTCCAGCAGGACGATATCGATGCCTGGAATCTTCAGAACATGATTCAACTGATGGTCCACGTGGTCCACCTCGACCGCAACGAATTCGAGCCCTTTGATGTTCCTGGCATCGTCGACGACCCGCCGCAACCGCGCGGGAAAATTCTTGCCCAATTCGGCGACGTGATTGTCTTTTATGAGGATACCGTCGTAAAGGCCGAGACGATGGTTGTAGCCGCCGCCACAGCGCACGGCGTACTTCTCCAGCAAACGCCAGCCTGGCAGCGTCTTGCGCGTATCGTAGATCTTGGCCTTCGTGCCACGGATGGCGCGAACATATTTGCTCGTCGTCGTGGCAATGCCGCTAAGACGTTGCAGGAAGTTCAGCACCACACGCTCGGCGCTGAGCATGCCCCGCAGGGGACCTTCGATGGTGGCCAGCTTGCTGCCCACGTGGGAGGACTGGCCGTCCCTGACGTGGGCGGTCAGCTTCAGTCGCGGATCGTACTGCCGAAGGATCTCTTCGAGCACGGGGATGCCGCAAACGACGATTTCCTCCCGCGAGACGATGGTTGCCTTCGCGGTCGAGTCGTCGGGGAACAGCAGTTCGGTTGTCACGTCGCCCCGGCCGAGGTCTTCTTCGATGGCCATCTGGATCAGAGGACGCACCTGCGCGATATTGAGTTTCTTCATTTCTTCCCTGCCTTGCGGGGCCGCACCGCGCCGTCCTGGCGGCGGACCCCCAGAGGTCTATCCCTTCCCGCGCCGTTTGTGTTTCTTGGTGGCCAGAAAGGTGCTCTTCTTCCTGTGCGAATCGGCGAGCACCAACTCCGGCAACTCCTTCAATTCGCGCAACTGGTCTCGCAGCTCCGCCGCCCGCTCGAAATCAAGGGCCTCAGCGGCCTCCAGCATCTCCCGCTCGATTTGCCCGGCCAGTTCAACCTTGTCGTACTCGGAGTCGCCGAGTCGAATCGCCTCCTGGGCGACGCGTCGGGCCTTGATCTGTTCGGTCAGGCTGTTGCGAATCTCTTTCTTGATCGTTTCCGGCGTGATATTGTGTTCCTGATTGTACGCCAACTGAATTGTACGTCGCCGCTCGGTTTCGTCAATGGCTTTTCGCATCGACTCGGTGATTGTGTCGGCGTACAGCAGGACTCTGGCGTTGACGTTCCGGGCCGTTCGCCCGATGGTCTGGATCAGGGACGTCTGGCTCCGGAGGAAGCCTTCCTTGTCGGCGTCGAGGATGGCCACGCAGGAGACTTCGGGCAGGTCGAGGCCCTCTCGCAGCAGGTTGACGCCCACGAGCACGTCGAATTCCCCGTGCCGCAGGTCCCGCAGGATGTCGATCCGTTCGAGCGTGTCGATCTCACTGTGGAGATACCGGCAGCGGTATCCTCGTTTGGCGATATAGCTCGACAGGTTCTCGGCCATCCGCTTGGTCAGCGTGGTGGCCAGCACGCGCTCGTGGGCCTCGACGCGGCGGCCGATCTCTTCGAGCAGATGCTCGACCTGATTCGTTGCGGGCAGGACGAAGATCTCGGGATCGAGCAGCCCGGTCGGGCGGATGATCTGCTCGACGACCTCGTGATTGCACAGCTCCAGCTCGAACGGGGCGGGTGTGGCCGAGACGAAAACGACCTGGGACCAGCTCTCTTTGAATTCCTCGAACCGCAGCGGACGATTGTCCATCGCGCTGGGCAGGCGGAAACCGTGCTCGACGAGCACTTCCTTTCGGCTGCGGTCCCCGGCCCACATCGCGCGCACCTGCGGGATCGTGACGTGCGATTCATCGATGAACAGCAGGAAATCCTCGGGGAAATAGTCGATCAGCGTGTAGGGCCTTGCCCCGGCGGGCAGACCCGCCAGGTGTCTGGCGTAGTTCTCGATGCCGCTGCAGTAGCCGACTTCCTGGATCATCTCGATGTCGTACATCGTCCGGGCCTGGAGCCGCTGGGCTTCGAGAAGCTTGGCCTGCCCCCGCAATTCGCCCAATCGCTGCTCGAGTTCGGTCCGGATGCCCTCAACGGCGTCGGCGATCTTGTCGGCCGGCATGATGTAGTGCTGGGCGGGATAGATGAAGACCTGGCTCTCGACGGCCAGGGTCTCGGCCGAGACAGGGTTGATATAGCTGATCCGCTCGATCTCATCGCCAAAGAACTCGATTCGGATGGCGAACGACTCATAGGACGGGTGCAGCTCGACGACGTCGCCTCGAACGCGGAACGTCCCCCGCTGAAAGTCGATGTCGTTTCGTGCGTATTGAATGTCGGCCAACTTGCCGAGCAGGGTGTTGCGGTCGCAGGCCTCCCCGGTGCGGACGGCGACCATGCTGGCCTTGTAGGCTTCGGGAGAGCCAAGGCCGAAGATGCATGAAACCGAGGCGACAACGATGCAGTCGCGCCGTGTCGAGAGGCTGGTCGTCGCCGAGAGCCTCAATCGGTCGAGATCGGCGTTGCGGGAGGCGTCCTTTTCGATGTAGATGTCCCGCTGCGGGATATAGGCCTCCGGCTGATAGTAGTCATAGTAGCTGACGAAGTACTCGACCGCGTTTTCCGGGAACAGCTCGCGGAATTCCTCATAGAGCTGGGCGGCCAGCGTCTTGTTGTGAGAGATGACCAGGACGGGACGGTCGAACCGCGCGATGACGTTGGCCATCGTGAAGGTCTTGCCGCTTCCGGTAACTCCCATGAGGGTCTGGAACTTCTGCCCGGCGCGCAGCGCAGCGGTGAGCCGCTCGATGGCCTGCGGCTGGTCCCCCGAGGGCTGGAAGCGTTCGTTCAGCTTGAAGATGCCCATACGGTTCTACCACCGACGCGGCCCACCCGATCGAGGGACCATCGTCCGCGCGTCGAAGCCACTACTTCGATGCGGGTACGGAATGGGTAATCCCCACGATCATGGCTTGGCCATATCGATCCCACAAGGCGTCCTCGCTGAGGTTGGAAGCGGCAGAAGGCAGTTCCACCGTGATGGTCGCGATACCAAGCTCTTCCCCTGTGTAAGAGCCCAACGAGCCCGGCATGGCTCCAAGCTTCTTGACCGGCAGACGGCAGGCCGCGGCGACGGCGGCCGCCAAGGCCTTGCCCGGTCCGTCGTAATCGATGCAACTGAGCGGCTGGTGCAACGTAAGGATCCGGTTTGGGCTGAATTCCTGGATCGCGGCGTGGAGCGCACGGCTCTCCGGTTCGGAGAGCGGCTGATGCCCGTTCGCAGCGGTGTTGACGCGATTGCTCGCTTCGAAATTGCGGTTCAGATCGATGCCGCGAACGTTCTCGCGCGTGCTGGCGGCCAACCCATCGGGATTGGCGACAGGGATGATGACGATGGTGCGTCCGGCCAGAAGGTCCTGGTTGGCCATCAGGTAGTCGGCAAGTCTCTTGACAAGGGGGGTGCCCGCCGGCTCGTTGCCATGAATCGTCGCAATGACAAGCGTGGTGTCGATCCCGTCCCCGAGGACCTGAGCGGTGATGGCGCGGCCCTGGACGGAGCGGCCGAGCAAACGGTACCGCGGCACCAACTGCGGCGCAGGCATAGCCACCGGCCGGTCCTCGCCAATGACGCGGGGTCTCGGCTCGGGTTCATAGCACCCCGGAAGTGTAACCAGGGTGAGAATCAACGTGCAGACTAATCCGATCGACCGTCCTTTGTCCATATCGCCTATTCCTTTACGTCATCCCAAACTGTCGAACGGCCGGAATATAACGGATGGGCCCACCTTTTGCAACGGAGAAAACGCAAACAGAGGGTCCCACATGGGTATATGGTGGGTTTTTTGCCGATGAGGGCTTTGCAGATTGGCTGCCATCGCTGAAAATGGGGACCGAACTTCGCGGTTGAGCCGGACCCGGCTGGGTGCCGGGACGCGGTACGGTTGGCAGACAGGCATAGGAAAGGGCGGATCGGTTGAAACCTTCTGTGGTGCTGGCATCGGCGATGACACCCGACAACAGGAAGATGGTCCTGTCCAGCCACGATGAGGACTTCTTCATCACCGTTGACGGCCGGCAATTGATGACCAGCCGCGAGCACGAATCGGAGCTCGAACTGGCCCGGTTGGGCTGCCACAGAATAAGGCAGAAGCCCCGGCCCACGGTCCTGATCGGTGGGTTGGGCTTGGGCTATACTCTCCGGCAGACCCTCGACATTCTCCCGGCCGAGGCGCGGATCGTCGTGGCGGAATTGATGCCTCAGGTCGTTCAGTGGAACCGTGATTTCCTCGGTGGTCTGACAAACCATCCCTTGGACGACAACAGGGTCGCCGTCGAATCGTGCGATGTGGCGGACGTGATCCGGCGTTCCCGGGGGGCCTTCGATGCCATTCTGCTCGATGTGGACAACGGCCCGGGTGCGATGACCTACGCCGGCAACGAAGAGCTTTACAGCCCGGCGGGTATCGCCGAGGCGATGCACGCCCTTCGCAAGGGCGGCTGTCTGGCGATCTGGTCGGTCGACGCCGAGACGCGATTCGAAGGGCGCGTTCGTCGCGAGGGCCTCAAGGTTCGTCGCTTTCGCGTCCGTGCCTACGTGGGAGCCAAGACCCACTCGCGATGCATTTGGGCGATCGCACGAGAGGTTCGGGCCCTGCCCCCTGGCGAGGACACGGGCAGATAGTTGGCCACGACCGCTTTCCTACAGGATACATAGGAATGCCGTGTGACGCAATCCACTTCGGCCTGCGCAGAACAATCGACTCGTTGGCTCGTAGGCAGTCAGGGGGGCAGGCGGCCAGATGAGTTCCATAAGGGAGGCACCAATGAGAGTGGTTGTCGGGTACGATCATCGGGGACGCGGACGCGTAGACTGTGTCAGGGCCGCCATCGAACAGCAGGGACATGAATGCATTGCGCTTGGTCCGGAGGAGGACCACACCGCCGATTTTCCGGATTTTGCCCATGCCGCTGCAACAAAGGTGGCCGAAAACGACGCGGACACGGCCATCCTCCTGGGCGCGACGGGTATGGAAATGGACATGTCTGCCAACAAGCTCAAGGGAATTCGTGCGGCACGCTGCAATGACGAGTTGGATGCGCGCACTGCCAGATTTCGGTTCGATGCAAACGTTCTGTGTCTTCCGGCCGAGTTGCTCAATGAGACGGTCCTCAGACGAATCGTCACGGTCTGGCTGGAGACCGACTTCGGGGAACGTGAACGGTCACAACGACGGATCCGCAAGATTGAGGCCATTGAGGACGGGGCCAATCCCAGTTCGACGCCACGCAGGCGCCACTGATCGCCGTCTTCTTTCCGTCCGATATGCCGGGCCGCCTCATCCAGGCCGGGCATAGCTACGTCCGAATAGACTCCCACGTCCCTGCCGCTCTGTGTCCTTTGATGCTGCCATTTGGATATGGCCCATTCCGTGGCCATACTATAGTAAGTGGGGTCGTCTTCGCACCGCATGAACGGCCACGACCCGCCCCGACGCATCATGCGAGAGACCGTATCGCAGCAGCGGACGCCATTGGACACATGGGAGGAGAAGGATGATAGGTGAACACACGCGGGGCCGTTCCATCGGCCTTTGGGGACTCGTTCTGGCATTTCTGGCGATTCCGGCGGTGCGCAGTCCTGCGGACCTGGACCGCAGTGGATACCGTCATGTCGTGCCTGGCGGTGTGGTTTCAGACATCTGCTTCGATGACGGCCCGGGTCTATCGCTGTCCTTCGATGCGATTCTGGACCTTTGCGACGCGACGACACGATCTCTCAAAACCGATTCGATTGCCCACGTCCGGTTGAGCCGCTGGCCCGGCGCTGCGCATTTCGCTTTGGCTGTTCCGCCGACGGATTGGTCTTCCTTCGACCTGGGCAGTCCCGATTGGGAGTGGGGAATCGGCGTCACTTCGTTGCGGGACATCGGCTCGTTCGTCGTGGAACTCGCAGGCAATGACGCCGAAAATGTCGTGTATGATGCCGGCCCGTGTCTTCCGGAGTACGTCCGCTGTACGACGTTTACAAATCCACCCGGCAACGACAAATCCGTGACGGTTGCTCGTCCCATGCCCAGCGCCGTGGCCCTCGGCAGTTCGGGACTAACCCTGGTCGCCTATTGGCACAAACGACGGCAAGGTGGCCTCGTCGGCCTGTGACGGACGGGGTCCGACGGGGAGAGATGCACCCGCCGGAACAGCGGCTTGAAGGCCGCAACCTCGTTCTGAGCATAATGCCAAATCATGCGGGCCGTGCTTTGACTTCGGTTCGCTGCGTCGGTACCATAACGGCGGACGACAGGTTGCCCCAGGTCCGGCGGACCGGACGACGGAGGGCAATCGGCCTGATCCAGGGGTATGAGCCGATGATCTTCGCACGGCTCGGAAACGCGAAGGCCATGTATGCTTGCGCGGTTAGAACATCTCTCGTGGGCGTGTAGTTTGCTCCTGTCCACCACCGTCGTACTGTGCGCCGGCAATGCGCCTGTCCGGGGCCAGAGCGGCTATGGCGGCGCGGTGGCGGAGGTCCACTTTGGCCTTGTCGAACCACCCGTCGTGGCGCAGCAGGACATCACCGTAACAGCATCGATCTCCGCACAGCAGACAGAGAGAAAGCCGCTGGAGTGCAGCGGTATGACCTGGGCAGACGGGCGTCTGGTTCTGATCAGCGACCGTCACGGGCTGATGCTTTTCACCTGTCCGATTGACCTTGAGGCCATGACGATCGGCACACCTACACCTCATGTGGTGATCGGCAACGAGCAGGAACTGCTCGATGACGCCGAGTGCCTTGCTGTGCGGACGGGCCGCCGCGGCGAACCCATCGTCTATGTGCTCTGCTCGTTGAGCAATGACCCAGATGAATTGCCTCTGCCGAAACGGCGCCACATGCTGCGGATGGCCGTTCGCGATCTTGATCCGACCCGAGTCGCCAGGCCAGCCGTACTCAACGCGGGCAAGATCCGCGATCTCATCAACGAGTGCTTTGAATCCGTCGGGATCGAGCCGTATCGCACGTTCCATGCGGATTTCTCGGGTAGCCAGAAAAACACGTATCGCTGGGGCAATGTCGAGGGCATGTGCTTTCTGCCCGATGGGCGAGGTCTGCTGCTGGGGATGCGGAATCCACTTCTGGCCACCCACGCGTTGATGGCGGTCGTTGAGGGTGTAGACGAGACGTTCGATACCCGGGATGTGAGTCAGTTTCGTTTGACGGACCTTTTTGCGCTCGACCTGGGCGATCGGGGCATCAGCGATCTCACCTGGGATCCGCTGACCAGAGGCTACCTGATCGCCGCCGGCAAGAGCGCCGGCCCCAAGTTGAGCAAGGATCAGCCGTTCCCGCCCAATACGCTCGACAGTGCCTTGTTCTGGTGGAGCGGGCACAAACGAGATCGCCCCATCCTGTTCGCCCGCTTCCCGGACATGAAGGTGGAGGCGGTGTGCCGGCTGGGCCAGACACGGTACGTCGCGGTCGCATCAGACGAAGGAGACGTCAGTGAAGGGCGGCCGCAACAGCAACAAAGTGTAATCACGGTTCTGTATTTTACCGGCATCGACGTCGATCTTCGGGAGGGGACCGATGGCAGGTAGAGAAAAGCCAGGTGCAATGGACGACGCCCAGTTCGAGGCGAGCCTCGTGGCAGGCGACACGGAGATCGTTGTGCCTCAGGCGGCGCCAGCCAAACCGGCCGGATTGCCCAAACAGCCGCCTTGGGCAGGCAAGGTGCTCGGCCACTTCAAGCTGCTTCGGCTGATTGGTGAAGGCAAGATGGGACGGGTCATCCAGGCCCGCGACATCAACCTCCAACGCATCGTGGCGCTCAAGGTGCTATGCAAGCGCCTGCCAGGCATCGACGCCACTCGACGCGTCGATCAGTTCTTCCGCGAAGCCCGCGCCGCCGCCCAGATCGACCATCCGAATGTCGTGCACATTTATGAGATCAACCAGCACGATGGCTGGTGGTACATCGCGATGGAGATGCTCGAGGGCGGCAATCTCGGCCAGGCGATCAAGGCGGCCGGCCCGCTGTCCGTGGGCAAGGCGTGCGCCGTCGTTGCCGACGCCGCGGCGGCGCTGGCCGTGGCCCACGAGATGGGGATCATCCACCGCGACATCAAGCCGGCCAATCTGATGCTCACCCGTCAAGGGCGGTGCAAAGTCACCGACTTCGGCCTGGTCCATATGGATGACCCCAACGATCCGTTCCATTTCACGCACAACGCCGTGGGCTCGCCGCTGTTCATGGCGCCTGAGATGATCCTCCGCCGGGAGCAGACGCCAGCAGTCGATGTGTACAGTCTGGGCACGACACTGTTTTGTGCCTTGACCGGCCATGCGCCATATACGGGCAAGAGCCTCGAAGAGGTCCTCAAGCAGCACATCAAAGCGCCGATCCCCGACCTGCGCGCATCGCTGCCGAGTTGTTCACAGAGCCTGGCGACGCTGGTGACGCGTACGCTGGCCAAGTCTCCCAGTCAGCGGCCCTCGGCGGCGGAGACGACCTCCGCGCTGCGGGCGGAGGCGATCGCAGGGGCCGTCGTGGATTCCGGATCGCTCAGTTCGGGCACCTCCAGTCTGCTGCGGGAGTTGATGGGCTCAGGCGTGGCCGACTCTACGATTGGCACGCAGATCATTGCGGCGGCGGAGCGCTGGTCGCGGGCCAAATGGGCCATACGAAGACGCCGCGCTCTGATCGGCGCCGGCATCGCCGGATTGGTGGCGCTCGTGGTCCTGCTGGGCCTGTATGGTCCCTTCGGCAGGTCGAGCCGTCCTGTCCCGGAACCGGCGAGCCTGGACAAGTACTTTCCCGATGCCCCCCAGACTCTGGGGGTGCTCCCGGCGGCGGCAATTCCGGAACCGTTGCGTCTCGATCGAGACGATCCGCCGGCATTCAGTTGGGTCGGACGGATCGACCCGGGCGATGCCCGATTCGTCGCCAGCCGAAGAGGACGGCGTTTCTATTCGATCGATGCCCCCGAGGCGATCCTGATTCGCAAAGAGGACGTCGTCGGGTACCCGACCGCCCAGGCAGCCGTCGCCGACGGCAAGATCTCCGCAGCGAGGTGACAGCCGGGTGGCGGCTACTGTCTTACCTGGCGGGTTTGACAATCGCCCGGTTCTCCAGGAAGTCGGCGTGGGCCTTGCCGGTGTTGGCGCTGTCGCGATAGATGCCGCTGCGCCAGGTCTTCGAGACGATGTCGATGTCCCCATCCCCGTCGACGTCGCCGACCCACGCCTCATGGCCGCCGAGGTTGATGTCGAGAATCACGTGCTCGGTCCAGACGCCGGTGGTGTCTGCCCAGATGAACCAGCGGGGTGGGGGCATCGGGCCCTGGTCCCGACAGTCCTCCTGCTCGACGGCCAGGATGTCCAGCCTGCCGTCCAGGTTGAAATCCGCCACACGCAGGCTGTGCAGCGAGCCCCGTCGTCCCGGCGCGGTCTGCGGCAGCAGGACCTTGCGCCAGGACCTGCCTTTGCCGTCTTCGTTGTACAGGACGGCGACCACGCAGTCGGGCACGTCGCACTCAGCGATGACGATATCGTTGTGCCCGTCGCCGTCCATGTCACGGATGACGCTTCGCGTCGCGAGGATGGCAGGGCCGCCCCAGGTTGGCACGGTCCAGCGTCCGAACGGCAGCGGGTGGAATGCCCAGGAGGCGCCGCCATCGATGTTCTCGGCCCACTGGTCGCCGAGGACGATGTCGTTGTCGCCGTCGCCGTCGAGGTCGCCGATCCCTTCGGGGCCGAAGCTGCCGTGGGGGCAGTTCTCGGCGGGGATGATCAGCCGTTCCGTCCAGAGTTCGTGAATCGACGCAGGTTCGGGCTGCTCGTACCAGTAGCAGCCGTGGTCTTCCGACAGGGTGATGATGTCAAGCCGGCCGTCTCCGTTGATGTCCGCCACCGCCACATCGTGGAAACCGGCATCGACGTTCCGGTAGCGATAGGCGGTGAACCGCTTGTTCTTCGGGTCGCCCGAGTTCCTGTACCAGTGGTTGCCCGAGATGATGTCGGGCCATCCGTCGCCGTCGACGTCCGTGATCGCCGCCGCCTGCTGCGTCTCGCCCATCGATCCGATCAGGTGCTCGACCCAGTCGTCAGGGCCCCGATACTCGTACCAGTAGAAGTTGTTCTCGACGCGGTGGGGCTTGCGGGCTGAGGCGATTGCGAAGTCCAGATCGCCGTCCCCGTCAAGATCGGCCAGGATCACCGAGTGGAACCAGTCCTCGGTCGGCATCTCTGCGCGAATGAAGTGGTGCTTGAATTCGAACATTGGCCGGCTGGATGAACCGGTGCTGAGCCAGTGGTCCCAGCCGGAGAATCGACCGCCTTCTGAAACGGCGACCACGGTCGCGCGGACCTGCATTGGAAAGTACTTGTGCCGGTTGGCCCAGACCTCGGGATTGGGGTTCCACGTGCTGATGTAGCCGAGAGGCTCGCTGGACCAGACGATAATGCCGCAGTGCAGGAAGTCGGCAACGCGCGAAAAGTCGACGGGATGGTTGGGGTCGAGCTCCCACCACGTGTTGGGCGAGGCGTGGTGCGTGACGACGCCGGGCCCGTGCAGTTCGCAGTGGGGGCTCATCGTCTCGCGCTTGCCGCCGTCCTGCCAGATGCCGAACTGGAGCTTGCTGGCGGCATTTGTTGGCTGGCGGAGAATTTCGAAGCGGGTGTACACCTGCCCGTTCTCATAGTCGTCCGGCCTCGTCCAGTCCGCCGGCGCACCTGCCGGCGGCATGAACCACTTGAACCCGTTCAGCCTCTCGTCAAACGTGAAGACCTCATCGAAGACCAGAAGCTCGGCCGCCCCGGCCGTGCAGGGTAAGGCGAAGGTCAGTAGGGCCACCAGCATCTTCATCCAACGTGCCAATACCATATCTGCTCCCGTGTTCGATCGTGTTGGGCCCGTGAGTTTGCCATGTTATCACAGGCAACATCTCTATGCCAAACCGAAAGACGCTCAATGAACCACGAAGATGCCCGTTGAGTGCGACCGACGCTGGCGGTAAGATGGCCTGCGGATTCGGAGAAGGAGACGGTGTTGCCGAGATACCTGACGGCTTGAGGCCCCGAGACGCCGAAGCCAACCGAACGCAAGGTAAGGAGTCTGACAATGGCGCAGAAGATGCTCATGTTGATCCCCTGGTTC
>Ga0123330_1002389_pt1 | contig 16804 bp, 22 predicted proteins | sample BioC13SIPDNA_2_FD_89704 | JGI IMG/M metagenome (GOLD analysis project Ga0123330, IMG submission 89704) | Anaerobic biogas reactor microbial communites from Washington, USA - Biogas_R2_A C13 SIP DNA | ecosystem: Engineered > Bioreactor > Anaerobic > Unclassified | place: Washington, USA... | reverse complement strand
GCTCCTTTCGGCTTTGCGCGAATGAGTGCGCGACCGACGCCAGTTTCCGTAACGGATAGCGGTTTTAGGGTGCCCGACAGCGGTTTTAAATGCGTACTGGCCGGAGCAAGGATTCCGGAACTACATCACGAACGTAGCCGTGGTGCAGCGACGCTAAGTACGCATTTCGACTCCGCGCCCGAACACACGCTTGTCCATAGACCGCCTCCCGTTGCAGTGACATTTGAATGCTACGCACCCGGGCCACTGGGCCCGGAGAATTCCAAGTAATCTCGCGAACGTGCGCAGGCGCGATGCGATAAAGGCGATGATGTTCCGAGGAAAGGTTGGGCGTTCGGAGGAAAGGTTGGACGTGGGCATGAGTGGTTGCTCGGCCGGCCCGAAACGCGACGCGCTAAAGGCGAGCGTGTTCGAGGGGCGACGGGGCGTGGTGACGAATGCCGACTTGTCGGCTATTTGTGTGGGTTACACTCAAGGTCCTATAATATATATTATGTTGCGTTGGATGCGCCGCGACAAAACCGGCCTTGCTCAAAACCAGGACCTCTCCGGCCCGGCGTCATCCCAAGGAGCTCACGGACCCGGCGTTGGATGTGGCCTGGCCGGCGGCACCGGTTTCCTTAGATCCTTCAACTCAAACCCACTGAGCGGCATGAGTTGGCGGCGACTGTAATCGAAACCGTATATCGCCATGCGCTGCACGGCCAAATCGATGACCACGATGCCTTCTTGCGAACTGGAAATCTGCTGCGTCAGCATCTTGTAGTCGCCGCCCGCATCGACCATTCCGACGGCTTGGGCCGGCTTAGCGAGCGTCGTCAGCAGCAGGAACGCTGTCAGGAAGACCGCCGCGGTGACGCTGAGAACGCCGATCGCGAGCGATTTTCCGTCGAGCGAAGTCGTATGAATCGCGGCAACCTGTGCCGTGGCGGCCTGGCTCGAACCTGCCACGTGGCTCGGACCTGCCGCGGCCGCGTGGTTCGAACTCGTGTCAGTCGTTTGAACTGGCTTTGATTCCGGAGTGTTCATGTCTTAGTCCCGGTTGCTGCGAAAATCGTGGTTCAGGTCGCGCCAGTCGGTGTAGTGCAACTGACGCGTGCTCTTGTCCCACATGAAGACGTGCAACGTGTGTTCGCGTGTATCTAGCAGATACAGGGCATCGTATTTGTCCTGAATCTCGCCCGAAACCGCGAGCAGATTGCTGGGGGCGCCAGCCGCCTGAGCATGGGCGGCCGGCAATGAGCACGTGACCAGAAATATGCCGACAAGCAGTACGACATTGGCGCAGATAAGCGCCGCCAGCCAGATATTCTTGGGCATCAATCGAGCTCCGCGGTCAATCCAGATGCGACCGATGCGGGTTCTTCATGGCCACCCCGACGCAGCCGACGATAAAGGCCGATGCGACGACCCACGGGACCCAGTTTGTCCGGTGCGGTATGGCAGGAACGTCGTACCACGGTGCCCTATCATCGTCGTCGTCTGCCGCGTTCGCTATGCCGACAGGCAGACTTAGGATCAACAACAGACCCAGACGCGTCCAAAATCTTCGTGCGAACATAAAGCGCTCCCGCTACCCAGACATCGTAGCTCGCGGTATGCGGCCTAACAAGTGGGCTGCAAGTCGGCTGAGCTGGGACTGGTTGAAGCGCGGTTGGATGCGAAAACTCACTCCTTGGTTGGCCCGTCCGTTTCAAGCACCACGTCCGTGCTGCGTGTATTGCGTACCAGCGGTTCGCTCGGGCCGCCGTCCACCAGCGGAAGCGTCACGGTAAAGCTCGAGCCGATGCCCAGACGCGACATGACCCAGATTCGTCCGCCCGCCTGTTCGACGATTTCACGCACGATCGAAAGCCCGAGCCCAGTCCCCGGTAGGCCGGCCGCCAGGGCATTGGGCCCCCTGCTGAACGCTTCGAAGGCTGGTTCCTCGCCCAGATGGTCGGACCGCAGCAGCGTCGGGTCGATGCCTATGCCCGTGTCGGTCACGTGGATACCAAGTGAGGTGGCCCGGCCACCCACGTGACGAGCCGTGAGGATCAGGCGCACGCACCCGGGGCCATTGGTGTACTTGATGGCATTGTCGAGCAAGTTGCTGATGCAATCGCGCAGGTCGCGCGGATCCACGCGGACCATCAAATCACCGGCCGGCGGCATCCAGCAGGTCAGCTCAATCTGCTTACTTTCCGCCAGCGGACGAAAACGGTTGTAAACCTCCGTAGCGACGGCGCGTGCATCGGTGCGGCTGACGCGATGGCGGTCGGGATCAGCGTCTTGGACGCGGGCCAGCGTAAGCAGCTCAGAAACCTGGGCCATGCCCTCCTGGCAGCGGCGGATGATTTTGGCGCAAGTGCTTTGAATTTCCGGCAGCTCGGTGACCAGCCCATCGCGGATCAGGCTGGCCAGCGTCTGTGCGATCGCCAGCGGCGATTTCAGTTGATGCGCGGCGGTCTGCATGAAGCGCGCCCGGCGGGCCTGAAGATCAGCGATCGCCTGCCGCGACTGCGTGAGGGCCGCATTCGCACGCTTCAGCTCGATTTCGTGCTGGTCGAGCAGCACGGCAATTCGGAACGCAAAATAAAACACGCCCAAGATGGCACAAGCAACCACAATGACCGCCAGCGCGACATACGCCGGTTGCTGATACAAATCCAGCCCCGCCACCTGCGGCGATAGCGCGAAATGTGGCAGGCTGCCGCTCCACTCCGCAACGGCCATGCCCGTGTAAAGCACAATCGCCAGACAACACTGTAGAAAGGCCTGCCCCCTCGTGAGCAGCAGCGCGCCGATAGTCACGTGAAATAGATAAAAGGCGGACATTGGGTTTTCAACGCCGCCGGTGAAATGCAGGATGGCCGTCAGCAGCACGAGGTCGCAGGCCACCTGGGCGTTTGCGAACAGCCGGGCGCTCCGAACGTCGCCCTCAGCGGCCTCGCCCGGCTCGGCAAAACGCTTGCGCAAAACGCGAGACAGCGCCGTCCATATCACGTTCAGGAGGCCAACGCCCGCCACGACCAGGACCAACTGCACCGGCCGCCGCACGTCAGGGAAGATCACGCGTTCGGCCGCGAGGACCGCCACTGCGACGCCGAAGAAAATCCAGCGCAGCCGGACGAACCAGTGCAAACGCAGCAACACTACCAGCGCCCCACCCCGGTACGAGTCGGCCGCGGGAGTCGCCGGACGATTTTGTTTGGTGGCGACCGGAGCGGCGTCTGAATGGTGTTCGTCGGCCGTACTCACGTCAGCAACTTAGCTGGCCGGTGAGAAGCGGGCAATACCGATGCGCGTAGGCAAAACGTCTCAGCCGGCCCATTCGCGGGGCGGCAACTCGGCCGGGCGCTCGGGGTCTACGAGCCAAAAACGGAGCAGGTCGTGCTTCAAATCAACCGTTGCCACGGTGCGAACCTCGGCACGGTGGATTGCGCCGGGGTTGATGATCCGGACTGTTCCACACTGCCGGTCATAAGGCACATGGCGATGTCCGAAGAATACGTAATCCGCTCCCGCCTGGCGCTTGAATGGGCCCGGGTCGACGCCGTCGGCCAGGCGCGTCAGCCGGGCGAACTCTGGCTCGTGTCCGTGAAAGACGGAGATCGCCTTATTGCTGATGTTTAGGCGTAACGGGGTGCTGGCCGGTGGCGTTAGCCCAAGGCTCCGCACATAGGCGATTAATGCCGTATCAGGCTCATCCGTGTTGCCCCAGACGAAGTGCGCTTGCACCGTCGCGAGTTGATCCAGGACCGTTTCGCCCCCGACGTCGCCACAGTGGACGAAGACCTGCGCGCCCGCTTGGCGCAGAACGCCCAGGGCGGAAGCGGTGAGTTCGGCACGACCGTGGGTGTCGGACAGTAGGCCCACAATCACTTCTTTGTTCTCCGCCCCCCTGCCATCAAGCGTGGGGGTAAAGGGATTAAAGGGACAATGTTTCGATTCCGGCCCGACATGGCCGGACTCCGTTTACTCGGGCACCTCGACTAACTCGAACGTATTGCCCTCGGGGTCGGCCACTGTGGCGAGCCGCAAGTCGTTGTATGTCTCGGTTTCGCCTACTTGCCGACCATTTCTTTCCAAAAGCCTCGCCAGGGTTCCGTCGAAATCCGTCGTGGTAACGTCGAAGCTGAAGCCCGGAGCCGTGCCGGGCTCCGGACCCTGCTCCAAATCCCAGGGCTCGACCGGGGCGATCAGCACCAATGAGGGGCCGCCATCAGGAAAATCAAGCCGGGCGAACGACCCATGCTCGCTTTCTTCTTTCTCGGCGACTTCCAATTGCAGGCCGCCGGCCCAGAAATCCAGGGCCGCCGCGAATTCGCTCACGTACACATGAATATCGCCTATTGCCAGCATGGGAGTGCTCCAAAGTCGTCGTTTTCCCGCGAGGTTCATCCTCGCCGGGCCGGCGCATCAGCGCCAGCCGGTACAGTACTGCGCATTCCGGTTCGGCACCATCCGGTGTCGCCGCCCTTGAAGCTGCCCGGCGCGGCGGCCAGGTCGTCGCCGCGCATTCGCGGAGGCTCCGGCAAGGGCTTGGGGTCGGGTATTTCGCCGCCCATCGGGATCAGCCTGGGACTGTTCGGCAGGTCCAGTTCAAATTTCCCGCCGGGCGGGTCGGGCAAAGCGTCTTTGGCCGGGCCGGTGAATGCGAATTCGTACGGCTCCCACAGATACCGCGCAACCTCGACGAATTCGTGCCCGATCGCGCCAGTCACGAGAGCGACGTACGGAAATCCCCCCTCCTCTCGCAGGCAGAAGCCGGCCACATCGGGTCCTGCGAGCGTCAAGGCCGGCTCGACTGAGCCAAGGAAGACCCAGACGTGCCGCGGGCTGATCAGCAAGTGCGGGAACACCTCCGCGTCTTTCGCAACGTGCAGGCATAGCAGCTCTTCCTCCAGGCCCTCTGCGACCAGGCGCACTTCGCCGTCAGGGTTGAGCAGCACAGGAGCACGCAGCACCTGATCGCCCCGCAGGTCGGCTACTCCAAGCGCCCAGCACTCATTCGAAAGCGGCACAACACGCAGGTGAGACGCCGTGGCGTCGCTCATCTCAGCCGGCACGCACAGCGGCTCCAACCCGGAAAGCCGCACCAGCCGGACTGCCGCGCTCAGGCCATCGTGCGGGTCCGCCAGGCGAATGAAAGCCTGGTCAGGCGCCCAGCTCTCAGCACCGGGCACGATCAATGTCAGTTTCGTACCCGGCTCTGCAGCCTGCGGCGTGGCGGACGGCGCAGGCGTTGCCGGGCGGTCTGCGCGGTCGCAGGCGTGCACCAGCGTCACAAAAATAAGCAGCCCGCAGAAAGTCGCACACCTCGAGCTTGGGTGAGGATCGAGCGCCATAAGGTGAGTTTAGGTTCTGCCGTTCAAACCGACAAGAAACGTCCCGCGTGCCGCCGATGACCCGGCCCGGCGAGCGATTACGCCAGCACGCGTCACGCCAGCGGATGCGATGCACGCGCTCGAACCGGCGCGCTGCAAGCTGCAAATTGAATCCGCTGACACCAGGTGCCCCCCCTACCGATCGCAAGCTGCGCCCGGACGTGTCCGCCAATGCCCGTTCAAATGCTCGCGGCGCCGGCTCCGAATCGTCAGATCTACAGATTTACGGCTCTAGGGCAGCTCTGTCCTGGCCCATTTTTTGTGCTGCGAACAGGTTAGCTACAGATTTAGCTGACAACTCTAGTCGATGCACGCAGCCTAACGACGCTTGGCATGCGCAGTTCGTACGTCGCTTACAAGAGCTTCACGCCGAATTCAGTCACGTTTCAGAAGAGCGGACTAAGTTTGATTGTATTGGGAGGGAATCAGCCGCTGGTGCGGCGCGTAGGCACGGAGGACTAGCCCGGCGTTGGGCTTACTTGGAAACAGGATGCCGATCCACAGGAGACCACAAATGATCAGAGGCTTGAGGATTTCGTGCGCCGTGCTGTCCGTCTGCGGCTTGGCCTTCATGGCTGAGGCCCAAATGGAGAGTCCGCACCAGGCGCAAATCACCGCGCGGCTGCTTCAGCAACAAGGCAACGTTGATCTAGCCAGCGCTATTCAAACCGCCCAGCAGCACGTCAACGGAAAGGCTATCAATGCCGACGCCTTCGTCCTGCCGCCCTGGCAAACCGGCGGCACAGAGCAGCTCAAATTTGCCATTACTTGCGTCACGGACAACCAGCTCCAGACTGTGTTTATTGATGGTAAATCCGGGCGCGTGGAACACGTCCAACCCGCCATGACCGGCCGCATGGGCATGGGCGGCTTCCAGCCGATGGGCCACGGACAACCGCAGTACGGACAACCGCAGTACGGGCAACCATCCCAGCCACAATACCAGCAGCAACCCGGATTTGGCCAGCAACCCTACGGCAGTTGGCAGCAGCGCGAGTGGCAACAGGGCCAGCCGCAGTGGCAGCGCTGGCAGCAGCGTGGCTCCGGCCAGACGGGGCAGCCGGGTTACTGGCAGGGCGGGCGCGGCTGGCAGGGTGATACCGGCGGGACCCCACAAGGGCAGTTCCAGCCTCGCTTCGGGGCGCCACAGCCGTGGGGCGCGGGGGCGGAGTTTGAGTCGGGTCAAGGTTACGAGGCCCAGCGATACCAGCCGGGTCCCTACGGTCAGCCGATGGGCGGCCAGCCGATGGGCGGTCAGTCCGGCCAGCCAGTGGGCGGCATGTCAATGATGGTGATGCACCCGCATCGCGCCAGCCAGCTCATTGGCGACAGCGTGGTTGATAATCAGAATCAGAATATCGGGCGCATAGAGGATTTGGCTGTCAACCTGCTGACCGGGCGGGTGACCTTTGCGATTCTCAATGCAGATGACAAGCTGTACCCAATACCTCTCCGCCTGATTCAGCCGCGCGCCGCCGATCAAGCGGTTCTTAACATTTCGCAGAACCGCCTGCAGAGTTTGCCGACTTTGGACAAAGCCAACTGGCCGCAGACGATCAATGAGCGGCTGGTGAATGCGGTACATCAAACTCTGGGTTTGCAGCCGGAGTTCGGGTATGCGGGCTTCCAGGCCGAAGGCGGCCCTCCGCCGGGGGTTCCGCAGACACAACCGGCAGCGCCGGGCGGCATGATGCAGCCGGGAGCCGCGCCCATACGCAAAGCAACAGACCTGGTGAACCAGTCGGTGCGCAATTCGCAGGGCGAGAACCTGGGCACGATTAAAGACCTGGTGATCGACCCGCAGCGCGCCCGCCTGGCCTACGTAGTCGTTACGTTCACCAATCTGGGGGACAAGCTGTTGGCTGTGCCGTGGGATGCCTTCACCATGCAGCAGGGCCAGATAATGCTGGATATCGACCAGAACCGCCTGCAGCAAGCGCAGCATTTGACTTTCACCCAGGACAACTGGCCGGATATGACTAATCCGCAGTGGATGCAGAGCGCCGCTGAGTTCTGGGGCACGATGCCGTCTCCCATGATGCACGGCGGAAGAATGATGCGGGAACACATGCGCGGGCCCATGCAGCGCGGCCCAATGCCGGGCCAGCCTGGCCAGCAGCAGATGCCGCCGCCGGGCCAGGGTGGCCAGCAGCCATAAACCTGTAAAGACGTCGGGTGCGTTTGGGCGTGAGCGTGCGCGGTACGGTCTGCGCCGCTCACGCTCGTTTTTTTCGTAGTTGTCAGTCGTTGGCAGGTCAGGGCCGCATGGGGGCCGCGGCCGGCCCGCTTTGGGAAGGGGCGCGGCCGCGCCGGCGGGCGGCGGTTCAATCCGAGGTTAGCTCGTACATGCCCTGGCCGGCGCGGCGCAGCTTGCCTTGGCGAACGAGCTCATCCCAGACCGTCTGGGGAAACTGTGCGGGCGGGGTAATGGCGACGATGCCGGAACGCCCACCGCTGCTGAGCGCCCCGCGGCCAAGACGCGACTCATCATCCAGGCGGGTTAACTTGAGCCGCTTCTTGAACGCCTTAAGAGCGTTCTTAAGCTGTGCCGGCGTCGGCTCCTGGGAGTGTGCGCCGAACGCTTGCTGCTGCGGGTCGGGTGATTGCGAGGGCGTCGGTTCAGCCATGTCAGCCATCCTCTCATGGGTGTTGTTCTCCCGTAGGATAGCCGACACAGATCAGCTTCGTCCAGTTGATTCAGCTACGGCCGCGCTTAGAGAGAAAGCGCGCCCGCCCCTGTGTTTCCCGCGGGGTGCGTTTGCTTGTCGGGCGCACAAGCACCAAAAGGCCGCTGGGGGCCGGCGTGAACTAGTATTCCACGCCACCGACTATCAGCGGCCATTTCTCGGGAAAGAGCCAGTCAATTAGGTAAGTGCCCCAATCGATGATAAACAGAAGAGCCGCCACTCCCCCTACCAGGGCCAGTCGCCAGTTCCACTTCATGTGCTTCTCCTTTCATTGGTCCAGCGGATGTGAGATCTGGACACGGCATACGCGTGGTAATCGCGAGGTATTCACGCGCGGCGGTTGCGCAAATCCTGACGCGCCGGCCAGGTGCGGCGCAGCACCGCTGCGCGCTGTGAAGGCACAAGTTGGTTCGGCAAAGGCCATATTCAACCAGCTCAGGGGTCGCTACCCGTTACAATGCATTATTCGATCTGTAAATGCGATTGTGTCATATCTGCTGTAGCGCCAACAGATTAACTATTGGCGCACGAACAGCCGGCTGTCAAGTCCGAAGGCGCAATATCAATAAGAATTCAACCCGGCCACGCAACTACACACTATGGTATAGCTTTGGTGCTAGACCTTTGGTAGTAGGACTACTTCTGTTTAGTCCAGTGGTTCTGGATATTCTTTCTTCACTAGAACGCCGCCGCGCTGCTCCCGTCGCATCGCAAACTCCGGGCCCCCGTTCGGCCGCCGGCGGTGAGCCGGTCAGCGTAGGTCGGCCGCCCGGCAATGTACATGGTGCCCTCAGCCGACGCTTCTGCCCCTTTGTACCGAGTGCTCCGCTCGGGCCCGATCCGATTAAGGGTTTGCTGCGGCGGAGGTCGGCAAGACCCTTGGGCCGCGCTGCCCACGGCCGGCGCAAACCACAAAAAAGCGCTCGGTTGACGCAATCCTCGCGTTGCTTTCTACTACGCCGTCCGGATTCCTGGAGAGGTGCCGGAGTGGCCGATCGGGCACGCTTGGAAAGCGTGTGTACGGGTAACCGTACCGCGGGTTCGAATCCCGCCCTCTCCGATTGAAATTTTCGAACCACGCCTCAGCGCCGGCCATCACACCGGTTGCGCGGCCCCAGAATCGGCGCTCCGCGCCCGCCGAATGCCCTCTACCCGGCCGCCCTGCCCGCCTTTTCCGCGACCTGCCTGATTGCCGCCACTGCGCCGCGCCCGACTCGCGCACGCGTGCGATCGGGCCCTACGCCATGAGTTGTTTGAAACCGCCGGATGGTTCACGCCCGCGGGCGGAGCCTGCCTCGATCCCGAAGGCCGCACATGATCTCGGTCGCGAGCCCCCCAACCCCCCTGCCGCCGACGCCCCTTGATAAAGGCCGCAAATCCTCAGTGCCCGCGGCTAACGCGTGATTATGCGACTGCCACGGCGCCTGCCGTACCGCGCCGCAGACGTTACAACCAGCCCAATGCACAGTAGGGCCGCGCCCGCCGGCTCGAAGATAGGAGTGTACCCGATGAAAACTGACGCGATATCGTTCACCGGGCTGAAGCCCACAAACACAACCTGCTCGTTCGCCAGTGCCAGCGTTCCCCCACTCGGCAGGCTCACGAGCATCAGCGACAGCGTCGGCGTCAATGCCAACGGCACCAGGCTGCGCAAACCGGTTTCGTCGTACAAGGCGACCGATCCGTCGCCGGCCGCGAGCGCCAGAAAATCAGAGCCGTCCGATCCACCCAGGCTCAACGTGAGGTAACCGTCCGTGAACGGCGCGCCGATTTGGAAGAGCGTGCTGGCGATTGTGGTCTGGTCCGGCTGCGTCTCCAGGCTGGCCAGCAGACCGTCGCCGGGATCCATGTCAATCACGCTGTCATGAACTGGGCCGACCGAGCCGACCGGCGTCCACAGCGGATCAATCGTGCCGCCGTCGAAATGGTCCATAAGGACCATAGCGCCATTCTGCACGAGTATGAGATGGTTGCTCACAATGCTACCCCGGACCGGCGCCGCAAAAGCTACAACCGCCAAGGTAATGACACAAGCGGTACTCTTCATTGCTTTCCTCTTTCTGAGTACCGAAAACCGAGGAGTTTTCAGATATTCAGCGCAATTCGCCCCGGAAACCGCGCTTAGGCATTACTCATCCACCGCTGAAGTTATATGCCCGCGCCCGGCCAATTTTCTACTCGCGCAAAATGCGCACCTTCCCACATTCTTCACCTTCCCACCTTCCCACGCGCGACTGTGGGAAAGTGGGAAGGTGGGGAACGTGGGAAGGTGGCGAGCGCCAGGACGGCTCGATCACGGCTGTGTTGTCGTTGCCTGGCCGGCCGTCCGCGCGAAGGAATATATCCAGCCGATGTCGCGAATGTACTCTGAGCGCCCCGCCAACTGCATTATCCCGGGTGCGGGATGTGGTACCGCGTCAATTCGCGGCGAAACCACAAAGATGCGCTCATAGCCGCCCAGCCGGGCGACCGTTTCCGGCGGTGGTGCTGCATTCAACATCAGCACGTCGCAGGCCAGGGCGGGCATGTAGTACGTCACCTGCACCAGGTCCCGCCTGACCCACAGGGGAATCCAGCCCTGGGCATCAAAGACCAGCAAATCCCCCGGGCGCAGTTGCGTTTGCAGAAGCTGCGCCGCCACGCGCGCTTGCGGCGACGGCAGCGCCGGCAGCCTTAAAGTTAACGCAATCGCGACGGCCGCAATCCCCGCCAGCACCGCCGGCATTGGCCGTCGCAGGCAACTCGCCGCCAGCACCACCAGTCCCACGAGGCCCGGCAGCGCCACCGACGAGTAGCGCAAATGTGTGAGCAACTGTTTACTGGTGAGCGCATCCAGCAGCGCCAGGCTGATGCAGGGAACCAGGTACCAACATAGGAAAACCGCCGCTACGCGCGTGCGGCACCGCCACACGGCCACTATCGAGCCAACCAGCAGTAGCAACCCGAGCAGCGCCGGGTAAATAACGCTGGGCGAGGACCAGTTCGGCAGCCGCGTGGCCAGCAGCATTCGCACGGGCAAGTCCATGGCCCGGATTAAAGTCCTCGCCAGGCGCCCTGGTCCCGCATCCGCCACCCAGTCCTGTCCCGCTATAAACCCCCACTGGGCGCAGAAGCCAGGCAGCCAGAGTAATGCCCAAACCAATCCGGCACACCCCAGGGCGATCGCCCAGTTCCGCAGTGCCGCCCCACGCAGCCGAAGCAGCACGTACACCGCCTGCCCCAGCAGCGCCAGCCCGGCGAAGTAGTGCGTCAGCATCGCTAATGCGACCAGCACGCCGTACGCCGACCAGCACAGCGTCTTCTGCAGCCGGCCCAATCCCTCGCCGCGCCGTTCGAGCATGATCAGCAGCGCGAAGCTCGAACTCACGAGCAGGACTGCCAAGCTGTACGGCCGCGCCTGCTGGCCTATCAGCACGTGCGCGTACGCCACGCTCAGCAGCAGCGCCGCGACCAGCCCTGCCCGCGGCCGGCCCAACTCGCGCAGGATGAGAGCCAGGGGAATCACCGACAACGCTGAGAAAACCGCCGAAGGCAGGCGCACGAGCAGTTCGCCGTCTCCCACGAGACGGCGCCACCCATGCAGCAGCAGAAAGTACAACGGCGGATGGCTGTCGTTCCGCATGTCCCGCCAAACCGCGCCCCACGAGCAGTCCGCGGTCAAATCCGTGCAACGCGGCAGGTCGTGCAGGATTTCCCCCACCGGCAGCGCCTCAAACGCGCCCCGGCCGCCCGCGGAATCAAGCAGCGCGTGCAGCTCATCCAGCCAATAGTCCTCAACTCCGAGCGTCGTGACCCGCACGACAGCGGCGAATAGCACAATGCCCGCGAGAATCCCGCCAAAACCGCGATCAACGAACGCCCGCCGCGACCTCGTCGGTGAATCAGCCGGTACGGATTTGACTGGTGACGCTGGCATTCGGACCGTGCCAAACGGTACATTCTGCCCCCACCCTCTGCAACCGCCGCCGCTTGCGCCCCTCCCCGCGCGCCTTTGATGTTTTCTGCAAAACGCGGGTGATTTCTCTTCCGGTCAGCCGTGTAGGGATGTCTGCGAAGGGCAGAATGGGCGTTACAGGACTCGAACCACGTTCTGTAACAGCTTGTTCTGACAACGACTTACGAACGGGCGGGCGGGAAAGCGGTGCGGAAAGCGGTGCAACCGGTGCATCGGGCGGCATTCAGGACCCGGACTTGCGGGAACTCGCGCGGCTCTGGCCGGGGCTGTCGCCTGACGTGCGGCAGAGCATCTTGCGGCTGGCACGCGGGGGGCAGGCATGAACCGGGCGGACTTGATCACCTACGCCAAGGCTCACCGGCTGCGGACGCGGAACCTTCACGATGGCGGACCGGTCGGGCCGGGGCGGCTTCGACGCCAGCGCGGCGCGGCCGGGGGCGTAAGGGGCGGGGCGGGGCCGGCCCCGGGGGAGGTATGTGCTGGGCTCCCGCCCGCCGGCCCGGTGTGTGGATATAAACTCTTGCTCCCCCCTTCTCTCTCACCTTCTTCCCGCGGCATCCGTTCGGCCTACACCGGCGACGTCGACCGGCTGGGCGTGATCATCGGCCGCTACGGGTACGTGACGGGGGAAGGCGACGGGCTGGGCTGGTGTCTGCGTCTGGACCTGATCGGAGCTTTCAGCCGGGCACGGAGTCCCGGCCTGGCCAATTTACGGCCCTCTGGCGCGGCCTCCCGGCGGCTAGAATCGACGCAATGGCGCGGGGTGGTAGGTAGGTACGGGGCAAACCCAAATTCGCCGTTTGGTGGGGCCTACAACGGGGGAGCCGGGGATTTGGTCGGGACGGGGAAACAAGACCGATTCTGTGCGGGAATAGGACGGCGGGCCGGGGGTGGCACCGGTGGCACCCGGGGAGGTATGTCCTGGGCTCCCCCCGGGGCCGGGGTTGCGCTATGTAAGACCTCGCCGCTCCCCCTTCCTCGACTTGAACGAAACCTTGAATCTCGAAAGGAGAACTGAGATGGGTATTGGCGCGTTGTCATTGGGCGGAACGATCTTTGAAACGGTGCGCTCGTGGTGGAACCAGCAGCAGGCGCAACGGGTGATCCGGGATAGCTTGCGCCCCGGCGCGCGGATCGGCACCTACGACCCGGGCGCGGGCGAGGCTCCGGTCTACGGTCCGGATACGCCTCTGCCGACTGCGGTTCAGGGCTTGGACCCGGCGGCACAAGAGCACTGGCGAGCTACTGCAAACGAGCTTGGACAAACCGATTCACGGGCTTGGGGGGTTGACGCGCAGATGCGCGAGGCCGCCAGCAGCATCGGGCGCGCCAGCTTTCGCGCGGCAGTGTGCTCGAACATGCTGTTCGGTGACGTGTACGTGAAGTGATCGCTCCGATATTGATCCTGATAGCGGCGATGGGGGCGCAACCGCCGACCGTCACGACTGGCAGCGCGACCAGCATTCAGACGACGACCGCCTGGTGTAGTGGTTTGATCACCGCCACTGGCGGCGCTTCGATCCTGGAGCGCGGCGTGTGCTGGAGCGTCACGCCGAATCCGACCGTTCTGGACCAGAGCGCCGAGCCAATCGTGGTGCAAGGTGCTTACTTCGAGTGTCGGCTGTCGGGCCTGGAGCCGTTCACTACATACCACGTGCGCGCCTACGCGAGGAACGCGGTGGGTACGGGCTATGGGCAGGATGTTGAATTCCGGACGTTGCGCGTGAACAGGAAGTGCGCCTACATCGGAATCGGAGTGCGGGGCGTCGGTTTGTGACAAGTGGGGGCGTTGTTACGGCGTCAGGGTGGCAGGGAACCCGTCGATGTAACCTGCCGGCGGGTCGGTGCCGGCGACGATCAGGAGCGAGTGAGCGCGGATAATTCCGTCTGACGATTCGGACGTGAAACCCCAAGCTGCTACTCCGTGGCTGAAGACGAACGGCTGCGAGGTGACTGTCACCTGGAGGGTGGCAAGGTCGGCTTCATGGTCTGCCTGTGCGGTCGCGATCGTCTCGCTTACTTCCCGCTCACACTCCCATCTAGTTTGATCGCGGTAATACTCGCAGATTCTCACGAGCTCAGCGATTACTGCCGGACTCAGGCCATGCGACGTGTGGCGCACCTCGTCTTCGCAACTCTCCTGGGCAGCGGCTTCACGCTCGCATAATGCGTCCATTTCAGCGAGGAATTCTTCGTAACTGCGGTTCTCGAACGCGACGCAGCAGAACGGGTCCCACACTGTGATAACGTCGCCTTCGATTTCGACGCATGCTTCGGGACCCGATTCACGTATCAGGGTCCACTTGCCGTCGAAATTCGGGCGAGGCATGGCCTCGACGGCCGCAAGCTCCGGATCGTTGGCGTACACCTGATCGAAGACCGCCAAACCGCAGGCGTAGCAAGTCGGCGAGCCGAGTCCGCTGTTGGCGGCATCGCATCCGCTGAAGTAGTCGGCGACCACCTGAGCAAGCCCGTACCCATCAAGGCGCCATTGCTCGGTTGCTGCAACGAACACCGCGAGATCATCATCACCGAAGTACGGGCAGGCGGCGCGCAGGGTGTTGGTCACCATCAGGCGAGCATCGACGGCGGGACCATTGTCGTCCGGGGAACCGGTCTCGATCCGGGCGGCGTCGGGATTCTGGCTCGGACAGCCGGCAAAACTGGATACGAGCACGAGCACGGCGGCAGTAGTGACGGTGGCTCTTTTCATCGTTCGCCTCGCGTAAGTTGATTCGGGACGGTGCGAGTGTACTTCGCGCGCGGGGCGGAACTCAAGTTATTCACGTTTCAGAAACCCCTGAAAGCTGGCCGGACGCTCGTTCGGTCGGAAGCTGTAAATTTGCCTTGACTTGTCCGCGCTGGTGAGCGATACTCCAAGCGCTAAGTGTCCCGCTCCAATCGAAAAACTGCGCGGCTTCGCGCACGGATCGGCTTCGGCTTTGACGCCAAGGGGTATGGGAAACTGGTGAGCAACTTCCAGCGGAGCGAGAGCGGAGTGCGGTTCGGCACGGCGGAAGCAGGCTCGGTCATGTTGTGCGTGTGCGATGGTGAGTTGAACGGGGGCGGTCGGAGCATCGCAGAGCACGGCATAATCGGCGGGCCTGGCACACTCAAAGCTGTGGCTGAGGCCCTGGCGCAATTCGTGGACGAACTCCCGGGGCGACTCGGACAGGGGGCGGCGAAATGAGCACGCAACCGCACCCGACCCGCACGTACGCCCGGACGTTGACGCTGGGAAAAACCTTCACGCCGTGGCGTCCGGCCGATAGTATCCGCATCGAACGGATTCCCGGACGTAGGTCCCGCGTGAAAGTCGTTCTGTCTGAGAAGCCCGCGACGGAAGCCCGTCACGAGTAGACTTAAATCGCCGGGCGGCGGTTGCAACCGCCGAACCGTCCCGGCCGCGGCAGGCGTCGCAATCCTCGCTTGTCGGGCCGGGGCGGGTTCCCGGTGCGAGGATTGCACCATGCCCGAAACAGAGAATCCAAAGAAGCCAGAGAAATACATTCAGCTTGTAGAATCCGACTTCAAGGGGTCCCGCGCAAAAGCAAAACGCTCCAAGCCAAGGGAAGTCGTTTATACACTACCCGAACCAGAAATCCGCCCTACCAGACCTGAAGGCCCAAAGGCGACCGAAGCGATTGTCGAACAGGTGCTGCGCTCGATTGTGGCAGAGTGCTCCGATCCTGACCGGTTCAGCCGAGCGAGCCTGCTGGAAAAAGACAAGTACCCGTCTGAGTGCCTGGACCTACTGGAGGAACAAGATCGCGAGAGATGGCCGGCTCGGGGTGTGCCACAGAGTAAGATCGTCGGTTTAGTTGTGGAGGGATTATGGCAGCGCGGCTTCCGCGAACCATGGGCTGACAACGGCGCGGGCTGGGAGTACATCCGGCCAATGCTGGAGAAGGGCGGATTTGCTGAGTACGTCACCGGCGAGGGCGCGAAGTACAAGCGCTGCAACGACATCATCGACTGGGACCCGGCGTGGCGCTGGGTAGGCGATCGGCCGGACCCTGGAAAATCACCTACACCTGCGTTGGAGTGGAAGGCGCCGCCGGGGTACGTCGGAACAAAGACCATCTGCCACGGGGACGAATTCCGGAAGAACGGCAAGAATCCGGCGCCGTCAACTATCCAGCGTTGGGTTGATCGGGCTTCGCGAGAAGGGAACCCGGTGAAAGTCGTTCCGGCGCGCGACACCCACGAGAACCACTATCCGCGAGAGTGGATCATGAAGCAGCTTGAGCGATGGAACCCGCGCAGAGAAACCACATCTAGATAAGCTGCCAGATGCGTTTGTGCGTTGCGTAAAGCGTAACCGCACTAACGCTGTGAAACGCAACAATTCTGCTGGGATACTTCGGATGGCTTACGAGGTATTCCAATGGACCCTGATAACGAGCAACTTGTAACCGCCCGCGAGATCGCGGCTCGGTACGGCGTCAGAGTCGAGACTGTAAACCGCTGGACGCGCGAGAAGCGGATTCCATGCGAACGCCCATCACGGCGAACGGTGCGCTACTCACTGCCCGCTGTAGTCGAAGCAATGTCGCCACGACGAACAGGGGAGAAGTCCACTACAAGCAAAGCCGGTTAAAGCAAGCGCCCCGGCGGGCAACCGGGGCGCTATAGGAGTTATTCGATGCAGTTGCAGTTTAGCAATCTGAATCCAGGGGCGTCAAGCTTAGTGGCAGGTGCTACGTTGCCGGAGCGGGGCGTCGGGGTACAGCCGGCGCCTCGCACTTCCAACTCTACATCGCACCCTACGGCTCCGTCAACGTGGGAAGAAG
>Ga0123330_1002349_pt1 | contig 17008 bp, 11 predicted proteins | sample BioC13SIPDNA_2_FD_89704 | JGI IMG/M metagenome (GOLD analysis project Ga0123330, IMG submission 89704) | Anaerobic biogas reactor microbial communites from Washington, USA - Biogas_R2_A C13 SIP DNA | ecosystem: Engineered > Bioreactor > Anaerobic > Unclassified | place: Washington, USA... | reverse complement strand
TCTTGAAGCAGTCCTTGTCGTTCAGGCCGAGATAGTTGGCGTAGTACTCCTTCTTGGCCAGCTCCAGGCCGTGGTCGCTCAAGACCGCGTTGAACGCGCGAAAGTGCAGGATCTCCGAGTCGGTGATGACCCCGTCGAAGTCGAAAATCACGGCTCCCAGCATGAAAGCGAACCTCTGTGCTACTGTTCCTGGACCGGTCCGACGAGCGCTTCGTAGTCGCTGAGCGTCGAACGGTCGCCCTGGCAGATCACCTCGGCCAAGGCCTTGATCTTCGGCGCGTTCTTTTCGACGTACCGGCGCGTCAGGAGGGCCTTCCGCTGCTTCATCGGCACGGCCTGACCGTTGGCCGACGAGGCGCCCGGCGCTACGGCGACGTCCATCTGCACCTTCGTGCCGGCCTGGTCGCACAGCAGATAGCCGTTGATCAGGGCGATTGCGATGTCCGTCAGCGCCCGGCCGTACAGGTCCATGTAGTCGTTTCCCTTGTCCTTGACGAACTCGACTGTGGCCTTGAGTTGCTCGACCCCCTCGGAGAGCTTGCCGATCAGGTCTTTGACCTCAGCGGCGTAGTCCTGCCCCGCAAGATCGGCAAGGTACTTCTCAGCGGTGCCACTGCATACGCCTCGCACGGCGGCGACGATCTGAAGTTGTGTGGTTCCTTCGTAGATGGTCGTGATCCGTGCGTCGCGGGCGTGCCGCTCGCTGGCGTAGTCCCGCATGTATCCGCTGCCGCCGAGGACCTGGATCGCGTCGTAGGCGACCTGGTTGCACATTTCCGAGCAGAGGTACTTGGCCATCGGCGTCAACATGCCGGCATAGCGTTTGTAGCTTCGCGCGTCGTTCTTGAGTCCCTTCAACTCGCCCTTGTCTTCGGGCGGATTTTCCTCCAACCTCTTGTTGTACGCGACCGCCAGGTCCACGACGCGGCTGGTTTCATAGAGCAGGGTGCGACCGGCCTCGACGGCGATCTTCATCTCGATCAGCATGTCGCGCACGGCCGGCAGCTTCTCGATGGCGACGCCGAACTGCTTGCGGCTGGCGGCATAGTCCCGTGCGATGCGATACGCCGCCTCGGCGATGCCCATCGACTGGGCGGCGATGCCGATCCGCGCACCGTTCATCAGCGTTGCAACGTAGGGGGCCAGACCGCGCTTGCGTTCGCCGATCAGCTTGCAGGGGGTGTTGTCGAAGAAGATCTCGCAGGTGGGCGAGCCATGGATGCCCAGCTTGTCTTCGAGGCGTCGGATGTGCACGGTCGGGCCGGGCTCGCAGACGAACAGGCTCAGGCCCAGGCCACCGCTACGGTCGGGCTCGCTGCGCGACAGGACCAGCAGAACGTCGCCGCAGCCGTTGGTGATGAAGCGTTTGACGCCGTGCAGGAACCAGTTTCCCTTTTCGTCCTCGAAAGCCCGTAGTTTGACGGCTTGCAGGTCCGACCCGGCGTCCGGTTCGGTCAGCACCATCGCCCCGGTCACTTTGCCCTCGGCGAACGGAGGCAGGTAGTGCTGCTTGAGCTCCTCGCAGGCGAAGGCGTTGATCGTCTCGGCGATCCCTTGGAGCCCGAAGATGTTCATCAAGGATGCGTCGGCCCGGGAGATGATCTCGGTGGCCATCGAGTACAGCAGGTTCGGGAAGTTCAGCCCGCCGAAGCGGTATGGCAGGGTGAAGCCCATCACCTCGGCCTGGGCGAGCTTCTCCAGCGCCTCGGCGATCCCCTTGGCTCGCGTAACCGTCCCGTCCTCGTTGAGCGTATTGCCTTCGCGATCTACGCTCTCGGCCCGTGGGGCGATGAAATCGGCGGCGAGTTCGCCGAGGGCATCGAGCACCATCTCATAGTTCTGCACAGCCTCATCGGCATCGCCCGGGGCGTAGTCAAATTCCTCGGCGAAGCGGAATCCCTCCTCGCAAAGGCAGGCCAGACGCCCGAGATCGATGTGTCGGAACAGGAACTGGATATCGTCGTTGTCTTTGTAAAAATTCCCCATATCTTTCGTCCTGTGCTTAGGGGCCGTTCGCCCGCTGTGGCAAAATTAAGAATCAAAAAACCAAAAGGCAAAATTGAGGAAGTCATGCCCGCGGCGCGGGCATTCCGACATTTTGATCTTTGCTGTTCACGTTTTGATCTTTCTTCAGTCCTTGACACCTTTTTCCTTGATCGCCCGAATCATCTTCGGCACCACCTCGTTGAGGTCGCCCACGATTTTGTAGTGCGCGATGCCGAAGATGGGGGCCTCCGGGTCGTTGTTGATGGCGACGATCTTCTGGCTCTGCGCCATGCCTGCCTGGTGCTGAATCGCGCCGCTGATCCCGACGGCGATGTAGAGGCTCGGCCGCACCGTCGTGCCGGTCTGGCCGACCTGGTGGTCATGATCGATGAAGCCCAGATCGACGGCCGGTCGTGTCGCGGCCGGAGCGGCGCCCAGACAATTCGCCAGATCCCATACCAGCTTGAAGTTCTCCTTGCTGCCGACCCCGGCGCCGCCGGCGACGATGATCCGAGCCGCCTTCAGATCGACCTTCTTGGGGCGTTTGTGCTCCTGAAGGATCTCGATCGGCAGGTCGTCCTGTGCCAGGCGGACGGTTTCCGTAACGATCACGCCGTGATGGTTGGGGTTGGGCTCCGGCATGGGCATCACGCCTTCGCGAACCGTCGCCATCTGCGGCCAGCGATCGTAGTTGATGATCGTCGCGACGATGTTGCCGCCGAAGGCCGGGCGAATCTGAAAAAGCAGGTTCTCGTGGACCTCACCGTCCTTGCCGGCCTTGTGCGTGCCGATCTGAAGGTCGGTGCAGTCGGCGGTCAAACCGGCCTTGGCGGCGCTGGCCACGCGCGGGGCCAGATCGCGGCCGGCAGCCGTTGCGCCGTACAGCACGATCTGCGGCTTGTGCTTGCCGATCAGCTCCAGAATGACCTTGGCGTAACTGTTGGTCTGGTAGCTTCGCAGCAGCGGGTGCTCGACCAGATAGACCTTGTCGGCGCCGTAATGGATCAGTTCGGTGGACAGGTGACGCACCTCGTCGCCCGGCAGGACGGCCGCCAGCTTGACCTTGAGCGTATCGGCCAGATGGCGGGCCTTGCTCATCAATTCGATAGGGGTTTCTTCCAGTTTGCCGCCATGCTGCTCGGCGAACACCCACACTTCACCTTGTCTGTTCACGTCGATCATGGGAAATCCGAATCTGTAAACGAACCCTCTGGGCCCCAGGAACATTGCATCGAATGCGGGGGCGACACCACCCCGCAGAACATGTCACTCCATTGCCACGTTGCCCGCGTGGACGCGAGCCTGAGCCTACGCGATGATCTTGTCGTCGATCAATTCGTGGATCATTTCCGCCAGCCCCTCATCGGTCGGCTCGACTTCCTTGCTCTCCTTGGCGGCCAGGACCACGCTTTGAATGCGATGGACCTTGGTGGGCGAACCGCCCCGGCCGCACCACGTCAGATCCGCCTCGACCTGGTCCAGGTTCCACTGTTCGATCAGAAGTCCTCTGGCCTTCAATGCGTCGCAGCGCGTCTCGCTCAACTCCTTGATCTCCGCTTCGACGGCGTTCGGGTTGATCGCCTTGATCTCGGCGGTGGCCTCCGCCGGCGTGCGGGCCTTCTTGTATTTCATCAGGTGCTTCGCCGCCGCCACCCTCGGTGTGTTTGCTTCGCCCGTGACCGTCAGAAGGACCGGCAGCCGCGACTTGACGGACTGCCACCCGTTGCCGATGTTGCGACGGACCTGGATGGTGTTGTCGTGGAGGTCCTCCAGGGCTTCAATGTAGGTGATTTGGGGGATTCCCAGCTTCTCGGCCAACTGCGGCCCTACCTGGGCGGTGTCACCGTCGATGGCCTGCCGGCCGCACAACACGATATCGTAGTCCATCCTTCGGACGGCGCAACTGAGGATATAGCTGGTCGCCAGCGTGTCGCTGGCGGCGCAACGCATGTCCGTGACCAGAACGGCCGCGTCGGCGCCCCGATACAGCGACTCCCGCAGGATGCGGGTCGCGCCGGGCAGGCCCATCGTGACCACAGTCACCCGTCCACCGAAGCGGTCCTTGATCTGCAGGGCCAGCTCCAGTGCATTGAGATCTTCGGGATTGAAGATGGCCGGCAACGCCGACCGGTTCACCGTGCCGTCGTCGTTCATGACCTTGCCGGTGATCCTCTGCGTATCGGGCACCTGCTTGGCCAGCACAACACAATTGTATGCCACTGAGAATCTCCTATCAGTCCTTCCTTGCCTGATGTCAGTCTTTATTGCGGCATCAGTTTACCGCTCTTGACCCCGAGGTCAACCCTAAAACGCGAGGGCCGAGAGAGGCGGTTTATCCGGCCGTCACAGAAGAAACGGCTAAACCCCTATGCCGAAAAGGTCGATGGGGTTCTCGTTTGCGTTTGGTCTGCGCCAAAAAGCGGACTTTTTTTTTGACACAGGCCCTGATACGTCGATAATGATCGCCGGCGGTGGCGTTTATCGGATCTGACCACTGGAGCCGCACAATGAGGCTTCCCGGCGTATGGATACGGCCCCTGGGCGACCTGGGGGGTTCCCAATGGCAAGCGAAACGAGCTACGACACAGTGTTTGGCAAGATGGCGGTGGACCAGGGGCTCTGTACGGACAAGGAGCTTCGCCACTCGATCCAGGAGCTCCAGGAACGCCGTAAGATCAACCCGCTCATGCTCCAGGAGCTGCTCATCGAACTGGGCTATATCACCGCCACCCAGGCCGAGCGCCTCAAGTTAAGCATCAAAGAGAACAAGGTCGCCGTCCACCAGATCCCCGGCTACAAGATCCTCGGCAAGATCGGCGCCGGGGCCATGGCGTTCGTGTACAAGGCCAAGCAGCTCAGCCTCAACCGCACCGTAGCGATCAAGGTCCTGCCCCGTCGATTCACCGAGAACCCCGAATACGTCCAAAGGTTCTACAAGGAAGGGCAGGCTGCCGGCAAGCTCAACCATCCGAACATCGTGCAGGCCATCGACGTCGGCGAGGCCGGCGGCTATCACTACTTTGTCATGGAATACGTCGAGGGCAAGACGCTCGCCGACGATCTCGTCGGCGGCACCCCGTTCGGCGAGAAGGAAGCCATTGAGATCATTATTCAGGTGGCCCACGCCCTGGTCCATGCCCACTCGCACGGCCTGGTCCACCGCGATGTCAAGCCCAAGAACATCATGATCAACAAGCAGGGCGTGGTGAAATTGGCCGACATGGGTCTGGCGCGGGAAACCGCCGATATCGAGACGGCCCAGAGCGAGGCCGGCAAGGCCTACGGCACGCCCTATTACATCGCGCCGGAACAGATCCGCGGCAAGATCGACATCGACGGCCGGGCCGACATCTATGGACTCGGCGCGACCCTCTATCACATGGTCACCGGGAAGGTGCCATTCACCGGCGACGACTCGGCCGAGATCATGAAGAAGCACCTGCGCGAGAAGCTGGTTCCACCGGATCACATCAATACGATCCTGTCGGCCGGAATCTCGGAGGTCATCGAGATCATGATGGCCAAGCGCCGGGAGGACCGCTACAACAATGTCGAAGAGCTGCTGATGGACCTGGAGGCCCTCCGCGAAGGACACCAGCCGTTGCAGGCGCACAAGCGATTTGACGTCTCGATGCTCGAAAAGCTTGAGGAAGGCGAGACGGTCGAAGTCGAAAACGAAGAGCACGTCGAAGAGAGGATCAATCGCTACCGTCTGGCCGTGCTCATCCTTGGAGCGGTTTCCGCCATCTCCGTGCTGATCATCATTCTGATGCTCGCCTTCTGACGCTGGTCCGCGTGCAGACCCCGCCGAATCCGAGAGAGTTGCCAATGTCCAGAGGAGGAGCCAGTTTCGCGTCGGAGGAGCTTGTCCGCATCTTGAGCCACTACGATGTCGGCGTCGTTCACCGCGTCCGCTCACTCTCGGCGGGCAATCGACGGGCCCCCAAAGTGATCGTCCACGCCGACAAAGGGACGTTCCTTCTCAAGCGACGCCCGAAGGGTCGTGACGACGCCGGACGCGTCGCCTTTGCCCATGCCGTCCAGAGGCACCTGTCGGCCCGGGCCTTTCCCGTTACCTCCCTGGTGCCCACAAGCGACGACCGCAAGACCGTCCTGAGCATTGAGAATCACATCTACGAGTTGTTCACGTTTGTTACCGGCTCGCGCTGCGACGCCTCGCCCGAAGCGATCGCCGACGCGGGCCGGCAACTGGCCCATCTGCACGTGTGTCTGCGTGATTTCGCCCACGACTACGAGCCGTTCCGGGGCAGCTTTCACGACTCGGCCACCGTGCGCCAGCATCTGGGCATGATCCGTAGCGACAAGCGCACCGGCTCGCTCGAACGGGCCGCCGCCGTGACGGAATCGCTGATCGTCCGGTACGACCGCTCCAGCAATCGCGTCAATCGGCTTGGCTATCCGTCCTGGAAGGCCCAGGTCATCCACGGCGACTGGCATCCGGGCAACCTGCTCTTCTCCGACCGCAAGGTGGTCGGTGTGGTGGATTTCGATTCGATCCGCATTGCGCCGCCCGTGACCGACCTGGCCAATGGCATGCTCCAGTTCTCGATCATCGGCGCTTCACCTGATCCTGCCCAGTGGCCCGACGCCTTCGACCAGGAGCGCCTCTTGCAGTTCCTCGCGGGCTATCGAGAAGTCGTCCCGCTGAGCAAACGCAAACTCTATGGGCTCGTCGACCTGATGATCGAAGCGATGATCGCCGAGGCGGTCCTGCCCGTGGCGGCCACCGGCTTCTTCGGCGATCACAGCGGACTCGACTTCCTCCGCATGATCGTCCGCAAGACCAAGTGGCTCCGCCGCCACCGCAAAGCCCTCACCGAAGCCATGCTTACCTGACGCCCTCGGTAGGGGCGACGCATGCGTCGCCCTTACGGTAAACCTATGCCGGGTGGCAGGCCGCCCATGCCGGGATCGCCCGGACGGCGGTTGTCGGGCATCGGGGCTGTGGGGTCGGGAGGCCGGACCGGTGTTCGGGTGGGCTTGATGAGCATGAGCATGGGGGCGGGCGGGTCGCTTTCGTTGCTGAGGATGTCGCCAAGCGAGCGCATCGGTCCTGCGTGGATCAGGGCCGTCTGTCCATCGGGTATGACGATCTCGGTGTCAACGGTGACGGTCGTGAAGGTGGGGACGTCGTACTCGTACTTGCCCCTATACAGGGCCTTCTGCATCCCGAGCAGCGAGTTGATCTCCATCTCGAACCGAAGACGGATGTTGTTCTGGCCTTCGATGAGGTGCGACGTCGTGTCGAGTCGCATGCCGATCTCTTTCGACGCGTGCTGCGGGATCGGTTCCTGCAACGGGTCGTTGGGCTCGCGATACCCGCTGATGTAGTGGATGTGGTTGGCAAGGCTGATGCTGGCGGATTCGCCGTCACGCACGATCACCTTCGGTGCGGCCAGCATCTTGCTTGCCGTATATTGGCGAACGGCCCTAAGCAGCAGTTCGACCTGGTTGGGCTCCAAGACGGGCGTGCGGGCCCCAGCCCAATCGTTGCCCAGCGCATGCAGCGCATTGACGTCGGCCGGTGCAGTAACGCCCTCGATCGGCAGCCCGCGTTGTATGGCCTCCATACACTCCCGATCCACCAGGACGAACCGCGCCTCCATCTCCACCGTGTTCGTCTTCAGATGCGCCGGGGTCAGAGCTTCGACGGGGATAGAGCGAATCTGACCGTCTGCGAACACACCTGGGGCGTTACCAGTCTTCTCCAGCAGGCTTCTATCATACGCAATCGGCGTCTCGGACTCGTCGTTTGCGGTCTTCCCTTTGCCAAGGTACACGACGCTCGTCTCGGTCCATCGCGAATCCTCCACGCTCAGATACGGATCCAGTGCCAGTATGTCGTCGGGATACCGCCCATCGTGACTCTCCGCGTAGAGACGAAGGGCCAAGCCCAGATGCTTCATCCGTTCGCTCGAATGGTCAGTCTCGGAGAGCTGGTAAGGCTCAGGCTCAGCAGGAGGGCCGAATTGCTCTTCTATTCTCCGCGTGATCTCCTGAGCTTGGCGTTTGACCATTTCCTTGTATTGTCTCAAGGCCCCCAGTTTACGTGATCGCTCCGCTTCGTCCGGGTACCACGCTGAGCCGCCGGCCTTGTCGATTTCCTCGTCGACGTTTGCCAGTTGTTGACGCAGAATGGCCAATACCGTCTCCGCGTTGGCACGCTGCCTCTCTTGGTCGTCCGGCGTCGTGACGTAGGTTCTGTCGGCTCGGAATTCTTGCTCCAACCATCTGTGTCTCTTCTCCAGAAGAGTGTTCATCGCTTCCAGCAGTTGCTTCTTCTGGGCGATTTCGGGATGCTCCGGCAGGAACATCTGCTGCGCTTCCAGCAATTCGACCTCGATCTCCGCGATCCTTTTCGCCAACTCGCGGACCACCGGGTCGGCATTGACGTGTTCTCGACGCGCGTCGCCCAATGGCTCGGGGGTGATCCACCACACTCTGTTCTCCAGTGCGGGGTATAGTGTCGCTTGCAGGATGTCAGTTTGGCACATGACGTGCGAGATCAGAAAACCGGAGGTGGTGATGTGCACGCCGACTCCCTCAACGATCCTAAGCTGGTTTGGCTCGGGCGTTCCTTGTAGCTCGCCACAAGACAATTCCAGTCCTAGGCCGAGCAGTTCGTCACCGTCGGAAAGAAGACGAAAGGGTCCGGAACTGGTGAATCGCGTCTGCCCTCCTGAGAATGTGCCCTCGTCGAGGTAGAGTGTGCAGACACTATTGGCGTCGGGATTGATCGAAGCGGTACGAATGACCACGTGGTCCAAAAAACGCACGTTATCCGGGGCCACCTGCTGAATCATCGGATTGAACTGGAGTTCAGCGAGGTCGGCAGTGATGTGCCATCGCGTCTCCCCGATGAATACGTCCAGACGCGGATGTGCGACGATCCACCTGCCGCCTTCCTCGCGGATCAACTGCTCAAACCCGAACTCGCGATCGACCCGTCCGTCGATATTCCGATGTACGAATCGCGTCCTCTCGACATCACGGCTGCCCATCTGTCCTGTGGAATTTGCTTCCGGGCGCGGAAGTGTTGGCGGATTCGGTGCCGCGATGAGCAGGGCGGCGGGGATGAGGAGGGCGGCGACGACGAGCAGGGCGATCAGGCCGGGGAGCCAGGCGAAGCGGCGGTGGTCGACGGGCGGACGGCCCAGCAGGCGGGCAATGCGGCCGACGAGGCTGCCTCCGCTGGCGGCCACCGCCAGTTCAGTGCTATGGTGGCGCAGCTCTTCCAGGCAGGTCAGCGCGCGGGCGTAGCGCCGCGAATCGCCGCAGACCTGCACCGCCAGATCGTCGCAGCAGTTCTCCCGTTCATCGCGAATCCGGTGCGAGATCCACCAGACCGCCGGGTGGTAGAAGCCCAATATCTCCACCACCGTCTGGGCGAGGTTAACGAGGTAATCGCAGCGGCGGACGTGGGCGAGTTCGTGGGCGAGGATGGCTTCGAACTGTTCGGTGGTGAGGCCGGAGAGCGCGCTGGCGGGCAGCAGAATGACGGGCTTGAGCCAGCCGACGACGGTGGGTACGTCGACGAGGGCGGATTCGAGCAGGCCAACGGTGCGCCGGACGCCCAGGCGGCTCGACAGCTTGGCCAGCGCGGCGTGAAGGGGTTCGGCGACATTGCGGACCATGCGGCGTTTCATCCGCTGCAACTGGGCCCAGCCGCCCAGGTGCCAGGTGGAGAGGCCGAAGACGCCCAGCAGCCAGCCCAGGACGAGCCAGGGCAAGGCGGGCTCGAGGGCGGTGGCGATGCGCTGCGTCCAGGGGATGCGGACGGTTTGCTGCGGCGTTTCGAGCGGCGCGGCATCCAGGGGTTCGAGGGGTAGATCGGCCAGTTCGATCACCTCGACGGGAGTGGGATCTGCGGGCGGGGGAGTGAGGATCGGGCCCGCCTCCGCGACGGGCCTCGATACCTCCACGAACGACATCGTCACCAGCGGCAGCGCGACGATCAGCGCCAGCGCCAGGCAGGAGGCAATGTAGCGGACATTCGAACTGCTCCGGCGAAGGCATCGCAGCACAACGGCCAGCAGCAGCGTAACCACCGCCGCCTGCCAGACGAAGTGGATCAGCGTCCAGCCCAGCCGCTCGATCATCTGCTGCGACAGCAGGGTTTCCAGTGTTGCCATGATTATGTTCCCTCCATTTCATCGAGCATCTCGCGAATGCGTTTGAGTTCCTCGGCCGAGACTTTCCGCGCCGATAGTGCCCGCATGACCAGCTTCTCCGCCGAACCGGCAAAGACTTTTTCCAGCACCTCGGCGACGACCTGATTCTGCGTTTTCTCCTGGGAAGCAACAGGGCGGTAAATGTGCTGGCGTCCGGCGTCTTTGCGCGACAGAAGGCCCTTGTCGGCCATGATCTGCATCAGCTTCAGCGTTGTGGTGTAACCTGTGTCGCTGTCTGCGTTTAGGGCTTCGTGGACCTCGCGAACCGTGCTGGGCCCGCGCTCCCACAGCACGCTGAGGATCGCCATCTCTCGGTCCGTCGGTCCGGGGCTCTTATGTCTGGCCATGAGCGTCTCCTGTATCCTGCGTCTTTGCGTCTACCGGTCTCTATCGGCAAAGATACGAACGAATTCGTAGTAAATCAACGAAAAAATTCGTAGATAGAGTGGATTTTTCACGGGTGTCCGTCGGACCAGGGCAGGCAGGAAGACAGAAAGGCCCCCGCGCCGGTTTCAGCGGCGGGGGCCTTGCAGTTCGATTTGACCAGACCCTATCGGCAGGGCCAGTAGTAGCCGCGGGCGCTGCCGACGGCGTAGGGGTTCAGGCAGATCACCTCGGGGCGTTTGGGAGCTTCCTGAAATTGTTGACGCAACTGGGTTACCTCTTCCCGCAGGAGCCGTAGTTCGGTCTGCAGGGCCGGGTCCGGGCTCGGCACGCAAACCACCTGTGTCGGGCACGGGGCGGGCGGGACCGGTGTCGGACAGGGCACCGGCGGGACGTACATCGGCCAGCGGCGCGGCATCGGTTCGGGGAGGTATTCGGGCACTCGGCGGGCTTCTTCGAGCTGGGTCCGGACCTGCTCCGCCTCCTCTCGGGTCCGCTCGATGGCATGGCGGATCGCCTCTCTTTGCCGGTCGTTCTGTTCCATCCGTTCGGCGACGTGCCTTTGCATCCCCATCACTTCGGCCATGAGGTTGCGGAGTTGGGCTTCGATCTGTCGCAGTTGCTCCTGCGTCATCGCGAGGCGCTCCATATGCTCCTGACGCCGGCGGTCCAGATCGACGAGTTCCCTCTCAATGCTCTGCATCTGCTCATGGATGGCGAGCAGTTCTGCGGCAATCTGCCGGTGACGGTTGGCAAGGTGTTCGCGGAGTTCCCTCAGTTCCATCGCCTGCCGATTCGCCTGCTCGGCGAGCCGTTCTCGTCGGTGGTTCAGTTCTGCGATTTCACCGTCTCCGCCGTAGGCAGGTACGCAGACCGGCTCAGGTCCGGGTTGTGTGACCTGGCTCAGCTCGTGCAGCCTCTGCTCGGTCTGTTGGATCTGCTCCTGGAGCGAATCGAGGTGTCGGCACAGGTCGGTCAACTCCTCCTCGCAGACGTCGGGCCGTCGGACGGCGGCCGGCCGGCGCTCGCCGAACGAACGGGTATGGGCGTCGGCCATCAGTTGGGCGTGTTGATACGTGTACGCGCCGGGTTCGAGCTCGATGATCTGCGATTCGGCCGGTGCATTTGCCGCCGCGACCAATAGAATCGAGAGGCAGCAGACGAGCGTCCTGCACCCCAGACGGAATCGTGCATTGGACCTTTGTGTGTGGATTGAAGTGTGGCTGTCCATAGCTTTCTCCTTTCACTCCGTTTGGACATGAATTCGAAACGAGAACGCTTTTCACCACACTCCTCTGAGCATACGGCCCCCCAACGACCTGCGTTCATCAGAACGCCCACTCCTCCTGCGGATCAGACCTCATTGCATGGTATCCCATTGGCGCAGGCATACCTCCATCCTTAGGAGGGGCGCGCTGCCGAGACGCCGTATACCTGATACAGCATACGATGAATGGCCGATTCGTCCAGCGGCTGCTGCGATTTCACAGTCATCAATCCTGATGACATGTGAGTCGCACCGCCATTGGGGCGGCGGCCTGAAGAAACGGGCCCCGAAGCGCAAGACCTCGGGGCCCGTCAAAGAGCCGATTCTTCTGTGTACCTGCTCGGGGGTTACTCGGCCTCCTGCGCCTTCTTGTGGGTGGCGACGATCTGCTGCTGCACGTTCGGCGGGACCGGCTCGTAGTGGCTCAACGACATGGCGTAGCTGCCGCGCCCGCCGGTGACGCTCTTGAGCTGGCTGGTGTACTGCGTTACTTCCGACAGCGGCACCTGGGCCTTGATCACGATGAAGTTGCCGGGCAGCATCTCCTGGCCGACGACGCGTCCGCGCTTGGACGACAGATCGCCGGTGATATCGCCGACGTTCTCGGCCGGGATGGTGACTTCCATGTTGACGATCGGTTCGAGCAGAGCGGGCTTGGCCTTGCTGATCGCGTCGATGAACGCGCCCTTGCCCGCGGCTCGGAAGGCCACTTCCTTCGAATCGACGGGGTGGTACTTGCCGTCATAGACCGAGACCTTGACATCCTGCAACGGGAATCCGGCCACGACGCCGGTCTGCATGACGTCATTGATGCCCTTAACGATCGCCGGTTCGTACTGGCCCGGGATGGATCCTCCGAAGATGTCCCAACTGAACTGCATGGGCGGATCGCTGTTGCGTTCGGCCGGTTCGACGCGAAGATAGACCTCGCCGAACTGCCCGGCGCCGCCGGTTTGCTTCTTGTGTCGGTAGTGGCCCTCGGCCTTGCCGGTGATGGTCTCGCGATAGGGGATCTTCGGTTCCTTGGTGTTGACGGCCAGTTTGAACCGCTTCTCCATCTTCTCAAGGACGATGCGGAGATGCAGCTCGCCCAGGCCGTGCGCCACCAATTCCTTGGTCTGCGGGTCGCGTGTCGTCTTGAAGCAGAGATCTTCCTCGGAGAGCCGCTCGAGCGCGCCGCCGATCTTCTGCTCGTCGCCTCGCGAAGCAGGCTCCAATGCCAGCGAGAACATCGGCTCGGGAACGGCCGGCATACCGAACTTTCCGCAGACGTGCCCATCGTGCACCACGTCGCCGACTCTCAGTTCCTCGACCTTGGCCAGAGTCACCAGATCACCGGCCACGCCGGCCGGAATCTCGGCGTATTCGGCCCCCTGGCTCTTGAGGATGTGCCCTGGACGAAGGCCCTTCTTTTCGTCGTTGTACATCAGGTTCGTATCCGATTTCAGCGTGCCGCTGAAGATTCGGATCGTCGAGTACTTCATGTTGGACTTCGGGTCGAAGCCCACGCGGAATACCAAGCCGGCCAACGGCCCGCTGCTGTCGGCCTTCACCTCCGTCGTAGCCTCACCGTTGACGAATTTGGCGGGGGCCGCTTCGCTCGGAGACGGCGTGCACTGGGTGATCACGTCCAGCAGTTCCATGACGCCCACTTCATTTCGGGCCTCGGTGAAGAGGATCGGCATCACCGTTCCGGCGTTGAGGGCCTTGACGAACACGGAGGCCACCTGCTCGGCGGAGATTTCCTCGCCGCCGAGGTAACGCTCCATCAGGGCATCGTCGGCTTCGATCACGCTTTCGATCAGATCGGTGTGGGCCTGGGCGACGTCGGCTACGGGAGAGTTGCCGCTGCTGTTGGCAATGCAGTCGATGATGGAGTTTCTATCGGCGCCGGGTAAATTGGCGCAGCGACACTGCGAGCCGAAGGTCTCCTGGATTGTGCCGATCAGCTCACCCATCTCGACGTTGTCGGCGGCCATCTTGTTGATGACGATGACGACCGGTTTGTTCGCCTCGCGGGCCAACTGGAACATCTTGCGCGTATTGGTCTCGATGCCGGCGGTGGCGCTGATGACCAGGATCGCGGTTTCGGCTGCGGGGATCGAGGTGATGGCCGGACCGGTGAAATCGGGATAGCCGGGCGTGTCGACGATGTTGATGAGTTTTCCGGCGTGCTCCACATGAACCACGGCCGAGAGGATCGAGTGATGGTGCTCCTTCTCCTCGTCATAGTAATCGCATGTGCTCGTCTTGTCATCGACGCTTCCCAACCGGCTGGTGGCGCCGGTCTTATGGAGCATTGCTTCGGCCAGCGACGTCTTGCCGCTGCCGCCGTGTCCGAGCAGGACCACGTTTCGAATGTCGCCCGTTGCTGTCACTTTGTAACCTCCAAAAAGGTCCTTGACTGCTTACGTCTACCTACCTCCAAAACCAGACATGTTATAAGAAGACCGGGCGGCTTCTCAAGAGGTTTCTGTTCAATTTGCCGACTTCGCCCCGTTTTGCGGCGGAAAAGGCCGATCCCGGCCCCGATGTGTGTCTGCCGTCCGATCAAAGGGCCTGAAGGATGCGGTGGATCCGTTCGTAGTACGGGATCAGCGACGGTGTGATGACGCAACCTCGGCATGTCCAGTGGAACAGAATCGCTTGCTGCTGCATGGGGAACTCGTGGGGGGCATAGGGTTGCCGGACATAATGCGAAACGCAGCAGGGGGGATAGCCGAAAAGGAACCCCTCGACTCTGACCGTCTCGGCAGACTTGTCCACGGGCCGGTCTCGGAAGTGCGCGGCGTAGATCTCCAGATGCATGCAGGTTCGGCTGAAGATCGTCTCATCGAAAGCCTTGCCCAAACGGACTTTTCGTCGAATTCGTTCGGTGTACAGGCCCATCCCGCGCAACGCGATCAATGTTCGGTCGTCGGTCGGCTTCTCCCAACGGCTGAGAGGCTTGATTCCTTCGCATGTCAGCAAGGCCAGGTACGCCAACTCGAAATCGACGGCCTTCAGGTCTCGGATCGTTGCTTGGATTTCCCTGTTGCACCGCTCCGCCACATCCATGAGCTTGCCTCAATCGGTTATTTGGTTGTCCGGCTCGGTTGAGTTCAGCCACCAGTTGACCAACTCGACGAAGTCGTCCGCATCCACTCTGCAATCCTCGTTCAGGTCGCCGGGCGGGTATGTTGTGCCCAGATCCCCGCACTCGATGGGCCATCCGATCGTCTCCAGCAAGGTGGCGACGTCGACGCGGCTGCCGCCATGCAGGGTCCCCAACGAACTGAACGAGCCGTGTTCCATGAAATGCCTTGCGATCTCCGGGACCTCGACGGTCTTACCGGCGGCGGTGTTGACGATCTGCCAGTATCCCATGTTGACAGACTGGCCGCAGACCTCACACCATTCCAGTCCCCTCTTCAGGTAACTGACCTTGTATATGCTCACCGCCCTTGACTCGTCCGGCTCGACGGCAGGCAGCCGGTCGATGATCTCGGCGCACCGACGGGCCAATTGCATGCCGTCAGGCACGAGATTGCGGTCCTGATCGACGTCATAGAGATTCAGGCCGGCGGCCAGTTCTTCGCTGTCGGCCAGCAGGTCGCCATCCAGGTCGTTGGCGTCGGGCGCGATCCGCCCAAGCCCTTCGATCCCGTGAGCGAGCGGCAGTTGATGCTCGTTGGACTCACAGGGGAACCGAACGCCCAGCGCCCTGGCCAGCCTGACCACATCGACGCGTCCCTCATGGATCTGGCCGCTGTAGCTGAACGAGCCATGCTCCATGGAGTGCGACGCCATCAAGGGGATCTCGACGGTCAGGCCCAGCGCGGGGTTGACCACGCGGATAACGCCCATGTTGACCGCTTCTCCGCACACGTCACAGATCTCCAGTCCGAAAACGAGCATCTCCTGTTTGAAGGGCTGCCTGTCGTCGGTGACCTGCGTGTGAGACGGCAACTGCGCGAGGGCCCTGGCACAACGCGTCGCCAGTTCGGCGCCATCGGCCACTTCGTTTCTGTTCTGATCGGCTCGGAACGGCAGATAGCCGAGCACCAGCTCCTCGCGGTCGGTCAGAAGGTCCTTGTCGGCGTCTTCGGCCACGGCAATCCGGTGCGGGTCGCAAGCGGGCGTTTCGGCTGACCGGGCCGGGCCAGTGAAGGGGGCAAGACAAAACGTGCCGGCAAATGCGCCCGTCGTCACGATGCGGCGTGCCAGACGACGAGCCGTCCGGATGTGTCTGTTACGCGCCCGTCTGAGCCTTCTCATTGCGGTCCTCCAGTCGCATTCCATCCGGCAGACATTGTCCGGATCGCCTTGAAGTATACTTCATCGGCCATTCGAGGTCCAGACCTCGTGCGAACATCGTAGCACACGGACCGGCGGCAGACGGCGGGGACGCAAAATGCGGGAAGGGTGGAAATTTCCGCCTCCTGTGCCTTCACTTCACAACGGCTTTTATTGGACAATCGTTCGTCTCGATTGGCGGCCGACGCGTCGCGTTCAACATCTTGTGGTCTCCGCGGTTGGCACAAATGCATATCGTGCGCGCGGTTATGGGGCATTGGGAATTTGAACTGGGCCGGCGTTAAAGTAATCGGGTCAATTCTGCCGATATGCCACAAGTCTTCAACGAGAGCCCTGTTCACCATTTAGGATATTTGGGGATGGACAAGAAGGAACTGATTGACCGCATCCGTGAGATCAACGCGACCGCCAAGACCGAGTTTCTTACCGAGTTCTCCGAGAAGGATCTGGCCGCCTATCTCGAGCACCTGATGGAGCTGGAGGTGGAGGAACTGGCGGTCTGCCATTGACGTTCGGTTCCTTGTTTCGCTCCTGTCGTCAGCACGGCGACGGGAGCCGCCGTCACGACCTGCCGCAGGAACATCCCCACAGGGCTTGCCGTGTCCTTTCCCCCATACCCCGCTTGCGATATCGTCGCGCGTAACAGCATAGCCGAATCCTCTTCCTTGTGATGTCCCAAGGCTGGAGCCACAAGCAACGACGCGGTCGTGTACTGCCGACGTCACATCTCCTGGTCGTCCGGTGTCGTGTCCGTGTCCGAGGTCCGTTCATCGGGTGTGGCCGTGGGCGCCGCGCCTTCGAACGGCAATGCCTCGGGTGTATCTTCGCCTGAGACGATGGCGGAGACCCGCGCGACGTTGTTCTGTTTGAACTGGACCAGCGT
>Ga0123330_1002348_pt1 | contig 17015 bp, 15 predicted proteins | sample BioC13SIPDNA_2_FD_89704 | JGI IMG/M metagenome (GOLD analysis project Ga0123330, IMG submission 89704) | Anaerobic biogas reactor microbial communites from Washington, USA - Biogas_R2_A C13 SIP DNA | ecosystem: Engineered > Bioreactor > Anaerobic > Unclassified | place: Washington, USA... | reverse complement strand
TGGCGGATGCGGCCAGGGCGCGCCGTCATCACGAGGACGCGGTCCGAGGTAAAGATCGCCTCCTGGATGTCGTGTGTCACCATGAGCACCGTCTTGCGTCGCGCCTCCCAGATGCGCAGCAGCTCCCAGTTCATCCGTTCCCGCGTGAGGGCATCCAGCGCGCCAAAGGGCTCGTCCAACAGCAGTACCTCGGGATCGTGCACCAGTGCCCGCGCCAGGGACACGCGCTGGCGCATCCCGCCGGAGAGGTCGCGGGGGAGGGTGTCGGCGAAGTCCGCCAACCCCACGAGTTCCAGCAACTCGCGGGCGCGGCGCTCGGCGGACTCGGACGCCACACCCTGGATCTCCAGGGGCAGGGTGACGTTGCGCAGCGTCGAGCGCCAGGGCATGAGGTTGGCGTGCTGAAAGACGAACCCGATCTGCCGCCGCGGGCTGGTGAGGGGTCGCCCGTGCAGCAGCACGCGGCCGCCCGTGGGGCGCACCAGGCCCGCCAGGATGCGCAGCAGCGTCGACTTGCCGCATCCCGACGGGCCGATGATCGACACGAACTCGTTGGGCGCCAGGGCGAGATCCGCCTCGGCCAGCGCCTCCAGGGGGCTGTCGGGCGAGGCGAAAATCATCTCTACGTGCTCGGCGACCAGGACCGCCCCCGCCGTGGCGCCGCCCGCTATCGCCCCGCCCCCGCGCATGCCGACGTGCGTCACGACGCTTCCACGAAGCGGTTGGTGTACAGCGACTCGGGATCGACGTCGGTCGTGATGAGGCCGATGCGGCGCATCAGCGCCACCGACTCGACCCACGCTTCCGGATCGCTGCGGCCGAACTGCTCCGAGCGCCAGATGGCGATCGAGGCGTCCAGCACGGCGCGCTGTACCTTGGCGGCGGCATCGTCCATCTCGGGGATGGCGGCCCGCGCGATATCGAACGCCGCGTCGGGATCGGCCACGGCGTCCTCGAGACCCCGCAGGAAGGCGCGGGTGATCCCCTCCACCAGTTCGGGGTCGTTCTCGATAGTCGCCTCGTTGGTGACGATGCCGGCCGACACGAGCTGCGTATAGTCGTCCATGTCCAGCAGGTTGAGGTCATACCCCGACTCGCGCAGCTGCACCGGCTCGTTCTGCGCGTAGCAGATGGCGGCATCCACGCGTCCCTCCACCAGGCTGGCCACCTGGGTGTAGCCGATCACCTGGAGGTTGACCTGGCTGGGCGCGATGCCGGCGGCGTCGAGGAACGCCAACCAGCCGATGTAACTGGCGCCCTCGGCGGCGGGGCTTCCCACCGTCTTGCCGATGAGGTCCTCGGGGGTGGTGATGCCGCTCTCAGCGAGCGAGACCACGCACACCGGAAAGTGGCGGTACCAGTTGAGGACGTAGGTAACCGGCAAGTCGTTGGCGCGCGCCAGGATGACCTGGTCGCCGTTGGCGATGGCGAACTGCAGGTCGTTGGTGGCCACGCGCTGCAGCAGGTCGGTCTCCATGCCATAGTCGAGGACGACCTCGATCCCCTCCTCGGCAAAGTAGCCCTTCTCCATGGCCACGTACATGGGCGCGAACTGGACGTTGGGGATGAACCCCATGGCGATGGTGACCTGGTGCGTCTCCCCGGTGGGGCCGGCGCCGACGCGTGAGGAGCACCCCACGACGGCGAGTACCAGGATCAGGGCGATGCAGGCGAGTGCGCGATGCTTCATTCTCCACCTCGGTACAAGGATGATCTATGCCCCTTCCTCGGGCCAGCGCCAGCGCAGGAGCGAGCCCTCGAGGAGTGACACCAACAGATAGAGCGCCAGGGCGATGGCCATGAGGGTGAACAGCGCCACGAACATCAGCGGCGTGTCGAACAGGCCTCTGGCGAGGTTGACGAGGAACCCCAGCCCCCGGTCGGCGCCGACGAACTCGCCCACCACCGCGCCGATCACCGAGAGGGTTACCCCCACCTTGAGCCCGCCCAAAAGCACGGGGAGTGCCGCCGGCACCTCCAGGTAGCGAAAGATCTGCCAGCGGGTGGCCTCCAGGGAGCGCATCAGGTCCACGAGGTCGCTGTCGACGCTGCGAATGCCCACCACGGTGTTGATCAGCACGGGGAAAAAGAGGGTCAGGGCGCAGACGAGCACCTTGGAGAGGCTGCCCACGCCGAACCAGATGACCAGCAACGGGGCCAGCGCCACGATGGGCACCGCTTGCGAGGCGACGATGTAGGGGGAGAGGACCCGCTCGAGGGTGCGCGACTTGGCCAGGAGGTATCCCAGCACCAGCGCCACCGAGAGGCCCAGCGCCAGGCCTCCGAACACCTCGCTCAGAGTGACCAAGACGTGCGCCTGGAGCGTGCCGTCCTGCACCGCCTGCGCGAAACGCGCGGCCACGCGCGCCGGCCCGGGCAGGACAAAGGCAGGGTATCCACCCCAGCGCACCACCAGATCCCACAGGGCGACAAAGACGAGCAGCGCCACGGGCGTGAGGGCGTGCTGCCAGGAGATGGGGGCTCGGGCGCGGCGGCGGAGCCGCTGGCCGGCATGGGTTCCGATCGTCCGACTCGTGTGCATAAGAAAAACCCCGTGCTGAACAGCAACGGGGCTTGCCCTTACCACGTGGAGTGGGAATGCGGCCTTCTTTCATCCGGACTATACCGTCGGCTCCAGCGTCACTGGATCTGCCATTACTGGCTCGCGGGCTGGGCGGCTCACGCCGCCACACCGCCGATCGGGAATTGGCCCCTGAGGGAGCCTCACCCTGCCCCGAAGGCTGTTCGATTGTGAAATCTGGCTCGATTATACGCCGACGTGGCGGGAGTGTCAAGCCATGAGCGGAGGTTGCAGGGCGACAGGTTGCAGGTTACAGGCTTCAGGGAATGGCCTCGCCAGAGCCTGTAACCTGCAACCTGTCACCTGTCACCCCGCTTTCCGGCCGCCACGCGCGAGGCCGAGTTCCGCCCACACTTGACCCCCTTCTGTCGCCATGCTATCATCGGGCCGCTTGCGGGAGGACACGCCGCAGACGGGCCGATGCACCCAGATCACCTGCAGGGGGCCTCATGTTCAAGATATTCAAGTATCTGTTCGGCTTGTGGGTGGGGGCCAACATCATCGCGGCGCCGGTCGCCTGGCTGGTGCTGTACGTGATGGTGGGCAAGGTGCCCATGCCGCACAAGACAGGGCTGAGGCTCATGACCGTGGGCGAAGCCACCGACCACGTCCGCAGCCTCGTCGCGAAAGGAGTGGCGACCTACCATGGGTAGTTCCTTCAGGCGCGGGTTCATCACTGGGCTACTGGGGCCGCTGGCGTTTCTCGTCGCCCTGGTGGCGTGGATCTATCGCAGCACCGGCAGGCTCCCCTTCCCGGTCAAGAGTGAGAATCAGGGAGAGTTGCTCATCGCCCTCGTGCCGCCCGAGGACGTGAACACACACTGGCAGGTGTGGCGGCAGGAACTGGCGCCCGCCGTGACCAAGGTGCGCGAGTTGTACGAGGATGTGCGCGACACCTTTCTCAGCAACGCCTGAGTGGCTGCGGGACACTGAGCAGATGAACGTCAACGAGGCGGGCCGAAAGGCCCGCCTCGCGTCGCATGTCCGGCTGTGACGGTTGACGCCGTCGACCGTCTAGGCGCGTCCCCACTTTTCGTAGGCGTCCTTGAACGACATCCCCTTGGCAAAGTCCTCGCGCATCCCCTGCTCGCGGCGCTCGATCTCTTCGGCCTTGATGAGGGCCTCCATGGCGATCTCTTGCGGCACGACGATGACGCCGTCCTGCTCGGCGATGATCCAGTCGCCCGGCGCCACGCGCACCTGGCTCGTGAGGGTGCCGGGCATGGCGATGGGCACGTTCGCGGCCTGGATGCTCCAGCGGCCGGCCGACTCGATGGGTGACGTGCCTCGGGCACACACGGTATAGCCGGGGATGACCTCGAGCCCCCAGCTATCGCGGATAAAGCCGTCGAGCACGATCCCCTTGGCGCCCGACTGCATCAGGTGCCAACTCGTCATCTCGCCGAACTTGCCCGTCCAGCGCTCGCCGCCGCTATCGACGACCACCACGCAGCCGGGATAGTACAAGTCGCGAGGCCGCACCATGGCGTTGGTGGCCTCGTTCTTGGCGGCCTCGATCTCCTCACGCGTGCGGGGGTCACGGCCGCCGCGCAGCGTCACCACTTTGCCCGCCAGATGGGTATGGGGGAAGAGGGGACGGATCCCCAGATCGAGGCACTGGTTGGGGTACCCCATCGGATCAAGGGTGTCGTAGAGGTTGGCGACCCGGATCTTGTCCCAGCGCGCCTGCAGTTCGAGAACGGAATAGTCCTTCTCACTCTCCGCCATGCCGATCCTCCAGATGATGTGTGGTAGGCCGTGCCAGGGAGGGCACGGCGCGCGGCCGGAGACGCTCACTGGGGCGAGTCTAGCCGAGGTGCGACAACGCTGTCAAACGACGCGGGCGGGTCCCGGTTGCGGGTTCCGGGTTTCGGGTTATGTATTGTGGGTTGTGGGTTACTGGAGTCGCGCGCCGGTCGGATGACGGTTACAGGTTCCAGGTTGCAGGTACCAGGCAAGCGTGGGGTCACTCGCTAGAGTCTGGAACCTGTCACCTGGAACCTGCAACGCCCGGCTCTAGTAACCCACAACCCACAACGCACAACCCTCCACCGGGTGTGCTATAATGTGCGCAGACGCACGCTGCGAGCGGAAAGGGGAGGGACGCGTGAGCGAGGACGATCGGCAGGTTATCGTCCACATGGTCGGCAACGCCCACATCGATCCAATCTGGCTGTGGACGGTGGAGGAGGGGCGCGAGGAGGTGCTGGCGTCGTACCGCACCGCCGTCAGCCTCCTGCGCGAGTTCGATGGATACGTGTTTACCAGCGGCGCCACCGTCACCTATCGCTGGGTGGCCGAGGACGACCCCGCGCTGTTCGAGGAGATTCGCGCTGCGGTGGCCGCCGGGCGATGGAATCTGGTGACGGGCTGGTGGGTGCAGCCGGACTGCAACCTCCCCTCGGGCGAGTCGTTCGCCCGGCACGCCCTCTATGGCCAGCGCTACCTCGAGGCGGTGTTCGGCCGTCGCGCGCGGGTGGGATACGCCGTGGACTCGTTCGGGCACGCCGGCACGCTGCCGCAACTCCTCGCGCTGGGCGGGCTGGACAGCTATGTCTTTTTCCGGCCCGGACCCAAGGAAAAGGACCTGCCCGTCGGCCCCTTCTGGTGGGAGGGGCCCGATGGCAGCCGCGTGCTCGCCTGTCGCCCGCCCCTCCACTATGGTACGCCGGGCGACGTGGACATTGCGGCGCGCATCGAGGCCGCGGCCGTGGAGGGCGCCACGGATCGCCTCCCCCTCACCATGTGCTTCTATGGCGTGGGCAATCACGGCGGGGGGCCCACCCGCGCCAGCGTGGCCGAGATTGCCGCGCTCTCAGCGGCCGACGGGGCCGTGCGGCCGATCTTTTCCTCGCCCGAGCGCTATCTAGACGCCGTGCGTGCCCTGCCCGACGCCTGGCCGGTGGTGCGTGACGATCTGCAGCACCATGCTCGCGGCTGCTACTCGGTGCTCTCGCGGGTAAAGCGGGAGAACCGCCGCGCCGAGGATGCCCTGGTGCGCGCTGAGCGCCTGGCTGCGCTGGGCGCCGCGGTGGCGGGATCGAACCCCGGCACCGAGCGCCTGCGGAGCGCCTGGGAGGGGGTGCTGTTCAGCCAGTTCCATGACGTGCTGGCGGGTACCTCCATTCGCGATGCCTACGAGGGCGTGTGGCGCCTGTACGACGCCGCTCAGGAGACCGCCGCGGAGGTCCTCGACGGCGCCCTGGAGGCGCTGGGCGCTAGGCTGGGCGTCCGCGACCAGGGGCGCCCGCTGATGGTATGGAACCCGCTTCCCTGGGAGCGCAGCGACGTGGTGCGCTTTGCCCTGCGCATGGCGGACTGGCGGCATGACCCCTGGGGTAAGCGGTTCCCCGGACAGCCCATCGTGACGGACGCCGAGGGGCGACGCGTGCCGGCCCGCCTGACCGAGGTGGTGATGGATTACAACACCTACGTGGTGCACGCCGAGGCGCAGATCACGCTGTCGGCGCTCGGCGCGGCGGTCTTTTACGTGGAGGTGCCCGAGATGGCGCCCCCTACGGAGGAGCCGCCCCGGCCGCAGACCGATACCATCGGCAACGACATGCTGCGCCTGCGCGTGGACGCGGATACGGGGGCCCTGGCCAGCCTGGTGGACGTCGCCTCGGGCCGCGAGTACCTGGCGGGGCCGGCGAGCCTGCCGCTGGTGATCGACGACCCCAGCGACACCTGGAGCCACAACGTGGACGCCTACCCCGACGTCATCGGCGCATTCCACGCCACGGGGCCGGTGGAGCTGGTGGCGGAGGACGGCGTGCGTCGCACCCTCCGCGTGGAGAGCGCCTGGGGCCGCTCGCGCATCACACAGGAGTACACCCTCTATCCCCGCAAGCGCGTCGTGGACGTGACCCTCACCATCGACTGGCACGAGCAGCTCAAGATGCTCAAGCTGGCCTTCCCGCTGGCGCTGTCTGAGGCGCGCGTCACTGCCTCGGCGCCCTATGGATGGGTCGAGCGAGAGGCTGACGGGCAGGAGGAGCCCTGTCAGTCGTGGGTGGACGTGAGCGGCAAGGGCCCCCAGGGGCCGCTGGGGGTCTGCTTGATCAACGATAGCAAGTACGGCTATGACGTGCTGGACAACACGTTCCGTCTGAGCGTGCTGCGCAGCCCCATCTATGCCTTTCACATCCCGCGCATGATGGTGCCCGGCGTCACTTATCCCTACATCGACCAGGGACGGCAGGTGCTGCGGCTGCGGCTCTTGCCGCACGACGGCGAGTGGCGGGCGGTGCATCCGGTGCGCCAGAGCGAGGCGCTGCACCATCCGTTCATCCCGCGGTGGGTCGCGCCGCGCTCCGGCACGCGGCACAGCCTGTCCCTTCTGCGCGTCTCGCCGGAGGACGTGGTGCTCACCGTGGCCAAAATGGCCGAGGACGGCGAGCGCCTCATCGTGCGCGGTTACGAGACGGCGGGGCGGCCGGCGAGGGTCGTGATCGCATCCGCGGCCCTGGGACATACCTGGACCCACGCCGTACGGCCCCACGAGGTGTGGACGCTGGCCCTGCCCCTGGACGGCGGGGCGCCCGTCCCACTGAATCTGCTGGAGGAGCCGCTGGCGGACGCGCGGCCCGCCGACGCGCAACCCTGACGCCCCCGATCGTGTCCTATGAGCAAGGGGACGGCCTGCCGTCCCTTGAGGAGGCCCGATGACGCTTTCTCCGTACGCCATCATCCTGATACCCTTCGCCGCACTGCTGGTGGTCCTGGGGTTCGTCACGCTGAACCGCTATATCGCCTACAAGGAGCGCGTCGAACTGGCCCGCCTGGGGTTCTCCTTGGAGGACCTGAACCGAGACGCGGCCATCAAGCGGCACGGCCACCGCGGCGTGCTGTGGGGCGGCGTCATGACCGCCATGAGCGGCCTGGCGCTGCTCCTCGGCCTGTCGACGCTGGGGATGGGCGCCTGGCTGCTAGGGGGGTTGCTGCCGCTCTTTGTGGGCCTCGGCATGGTGTTCATCTACTTCAACACCTCGGGGGCCGCGCCGGGTCCGTCGGTGGAACGCGACGAACCGCCTTTGGACGGGGGCGCGGAGGTCAATCCCTTTGTCACCGAGAGTGAGAAAGCGCGGAACGACGGGCCTGACGTCCGCTGATGGCGCGAGTGGAACGCGCCCCGGCGAGCGCCGCGCCTCCGGGGGCAGGGGCCGTGGATGATCCCCTGGCCGCCCTGGTGGAGCGCTGCCGTCACGGCGACATGGAGGCCTTTGAGCGCGTGGTGGCCGAGACGCAGAGTGGCGTCTACAATCTGGCCTACAGCCTCCTCGGCAACCACGAGGAGGCGCAGGACGCCACGCAAGAGATCTATGTGCGGGTGTGGCGCGCCCTGCCCGGCTTTCGCGGTGAGGCGCGCTTGACCACGTGGCTCTATCGCATCGCCGTGAACAGCTGCCTCAACCGGCGTCGCAGGCTCAAGGGGCGTCTGGCCGAGGTGGAGGACGACGGCATCCTGGAGCGTCTCGAGTCTTCGGAGGCAAATCCCGCCGATGTCGCCATCCAGAACGACCGCAACCGGACTCTCTGGGCGGCGGTGAGGCGCCTTCCCGCCAAGTACCAGACGGTGATCCACCTCTTCTATCAACAGCAGTTGACGTACGACGAGATGGCCGAGGTGCTGGCCATGCCGTTGGGCACGATCAAGGCACAGCTGAACCGTGCCCGACACGCTCTGGCCGACATGCTTTACTCCGGGCAGAAGGAACAACGCGATGCAGTGTGATCAGGTACAACCCAGACTGAGCGAATACATTGCCGACATGGCGTCGGGAAGGGGTGGGGGCGCGTCATATGACGCCGACGCGCTGGAGAGGCACCTCGCCGAGTGCCCGGCGTGTCGCGCCGAGGCGGAGCGCCTGCGCTACGTCGAGGAGGCGCTGTGGAGCTACCCCGGCGTGACGCCGCCCGCCACCCTGACGGCCGACGTCATGCGGCGCGTGGCCCTCGAGCACCCGGCGCCCGAGGAAGCATGGCGCGTGCTCCCCTGGGACGTGTGGGTGCCCGCGGGGGCGTTCCTCCTGGCGCTGCTGGTGGCCGTGGCCTCCATCCCGCCACACATGTTGCCCATGGTGCCGGGCCAGGAGATTGGCGGCACCGTCGCCTCCTGGTCCGAGCAGGTGAACGTCTTCCTGACGCCGCTGCAGGGGCCGGTGCAGGGCGGGCTGCTGTGGTCCGTCCTGGCGGCCATTCTGGCGACCACCGCCGGTCTCGGCCTCAGCCTGGCGCTCAGCGATTGGTCGTCCGATGAGGTGAGCGCCATGGAGTCCCGCCTATCCGCTGCCGCCTCCCGCCTCTGGAATTCTGCGAGACGAGCGCAATAGCGAACCCTGCTGGAACGCGGATGAACGCGGATCTTCTACTAGATGATCCTATCCGTGTTGATCCGCGTTTATCTGCGTTCGATGTTCCATCCCCCCGTACGATTTGCCCTGAGACGCCATCTCCCGCATACTGTGGTGCCATCTGACGGTTCGACAAGGAGCATCCATGGGCCACAACCTCATACACAAGATCGTCCGCGACCACCTCGTCTCTGGTGATATGATGCCCGGCTCCGAGATTGGCCTGCGCATCGACCAGACCCTCACGCAGGACTCGACCGGCACCATGACCTACCTGCAGTTCGAGGCGCTGGACCTGCCTCGGGTGCGCGTCGACCAGGCGGTGGCCTATGCCGACCACAACATGCTGCAGGCCGACTTTCGCAACGCCGACGACCACCGCTATCTGCAGACGGTGGCGGCGCGCTACGGTCTGTACTTTTCGCGGCCGGGAAACGGCATCTGCCACCAGGTGCATCTGGAGCGCTTTGCCGCGCCCGGCGAGACGCTGCTGGGGGCGGACAGCCATACCCCCACGGCGGGGGGTGTGGGCGCCCTGGCGATCGGCGCCGGCGGGCTCGACGTGGCTGTGGCCATGGCGGGCGAGCCGTTCTACGTCCCCATGCCGCGCGTCGTGCTGGTGCGCCTCACCGGCACTCTCGCGCCGTGGGCCTCGGCCAAGGACGTCATCCTGGAGCTGCTGCGACGCCTGACGGTCAAGGGGGGCGTGGGGCGCGTCATCGAGTATGGCGGGCCCGGCGTGGCTGCGCTGACGGTGCCGCAGCGCGCCACCATCACGAATATGGGCGCCGAGTTGGGCGCCACGAGTTCGATCTTTCCCAGTGACGAGGTGACGCGGCGCTTCCTCGTCGCCCAGGGACGCGAGGGGGACTGGCGCCCGCTGGCCGCCGACTCTGACGCCGACTATGAGATGGTGATCGATATCGACCTCTCGGCACTGGAGCCGCTGGTGGCCAAGCCCCACAGCCCCGACGCCGTGGTACCCGTGCGCGACATCGCCGGCCTGCCGGTGCAGCAGGTGTGCATCGGGAGTTGCACCAACTCGTCGGTGGTCGACCTGGAGGTCGTGGCCGCCATGCTGCGCGGCAAGACGGTGCACCCGGGCGTGTCCCTCACCATCAGCCCGGGGAGCAAGCAGGCCCTAGAGATGATCGCCCGCAGCGGGGCGCTGGCCGACCTCATCGCCGCCGGCGCGCGCATCCTGGAGGCGGGCTGCGGCCCCTGCATCGGCATGGGCCAGGCGCCTGCCAGCGGGGCGATCTCGGTGCGCTCTTTCAACCGCAACTTCCCGGGGCGCAGCGGCACGGCCGACGCGCAGGTGTACCTGGCGGGGCCCGAGACGTGCGCCGCCGCGGCCATCGCCGGCGCGCTCGCCGACCCGCGGGAGCTGGGCACGCCGCCCGTCGTGTCGACGCCCGAGGCCTATAACGTGAACGACAACATGATCATCCCGCCCCTCGCCGACGGGTCGGGGGTGAAAGTCGTCCGCGGCCCGAACATCAAGCCGCTGCCGACGCGCGGCCCTCTGGTGGACGATCTCGAGGGCGAGCTGCTGCTGGTGATGGGCGACAACATCACCACCGACCACATCATGCCCAGCGGCGCGGACCTGCTGCCGTTCCGCTCCAACGTGCCCGCCCTGAGCGACCATGCCTTCGAGCGCGTGGATCCCACCTTCCCGGCGCGCGCCAAGGCGGCCGGCGGTGGGATCGTCATGGGGGGCGAGAACTATGGCCAGGGCTCCAGCCGCGAGCATGCCGCCCTGGTGCCCATGGCCCTCGGCGTGCAGGCCGTCCTCGCCAAGAGCTTTGCGCGCATCCACCAGGCGAACCTGGTGAACGTGGGCATCCTGCCCCTCGTCCTGGCCGACCCCGCCGACCACGGGCGCTGTCAGCAGGGCGACCGCCTGCGCATCGCCGGCGTGCGGCGGGCGCTGGAGGAGGGCGCGCCCCTGGCCGTCGAGAACCTCACCCGCGGCCTCACTATCCGGGTGCGCTATGAGCTTTCCCCGCGTCAGGTGGAAGTGATCCTGGCGGGCGGGCTGCTCAACCTGATCCGCGAGCGCGCCGGCGCATAGGGAACAAGGACGCGGATAAACGCGGATCAAACGGATTCGCGCGGATCATGGATCGGGAGTGGAATCCGCGATAATCCGCTCAATCCGTGGCGATCCGCGTCCCCGTTCTCCCCACCAACTGAGCGAAGAGGAGCAACGATGACACACACTGTGACACTGATACCTGGGGACGGCATTGGGCCGGAGGTGGCGGGCGCCATGCGGCGCGTGGTGGAGGCGACGGGCGTCGCTATCGAGTGGGAGGTGCTCGACGCCGGCGAGGCCGTCATCGAGCAGTATGGCACGCCTCTGCCCGACCACATTCTGGAGTCGATCCGCCGCAACCGCGTCGGGATCAAGGGGCCCATCACCACGCCGGTGGGCAAGGGATTCCGCAGCGTGAACGTGGCGCTGCGCAAGGAACTCGACCTGTACGCCAACGTGCGCCCCGCTACGAGCATCCCCGGCGTGCCGGCGCGCTACGAGGGGGTCGACCTCGTCATCGTGCGGGAGAACACCGAGGGGCTCTATGTGGGGATCGAGCACGACGTGATCGCCAACCAGGCCGCCGAGGCGATCCGCATCATTACGCGGCGCGCCACGGAGCGCGTGGTGCGATTCGCCTTCGAGTACGCCCGCACCAACGGCCGCAAGCTGGTCACCGCCGTGCACAAGGCCAACATACTAAAGCTGACGGACGGCCTCTTTTTGCGGGTGGCGCAAGAGGTGGCCGCCGAGTACCCCGACATCGCCTTCAACGAGCGCATCGTCGACAACCTGTGCATGCAGTTGGTGCAGCGACCCCACGAGTACGACGTGCTGGTGCTGCCCAACCTCTTTGGCGACATCGTCAGCGACCTGTGCTCGGGGCTGGTCGGGGGGCTGGGGGTGACGCCCGGCGCCAACATGGGCGACGGCATCGCCGTGTTCGAGCCGGTGCACGGCTCGGCGCCCAAGTACACGGGCAAGAACGTGGTGAACCCCACGGCGACGATCCGCAGCGGGGCGCTGATGCTGCGCTTCCTGGGGGAGACGGCCGCGGCGGAGCGCATCGAGCGCGCCGTAGCCCACGTCATCGCCGAGGGGCGGGCGACCACCTACGACCTCAAGCCGCGCCGCGACGACCCCACCGCGGTAGGCACCCAACAAATGGCCGACGCCATCATCGCCGCACTCTAGAGACGGAACGCGGATGAACGCGGATGGAACGGATTAGCGCGGATTTCTCTTTTTTACGCAGAGAACAGAGACCGTAGAGTAGTGGTATGAACGCGTTGTCTCTGCGATCTCTGCGGTAAAGGGGTCTTGATCCGCGTTGATCCGATCAATCCGCGTTTATCCGCGTTCCATCTGCGTGCGTGGTACGGCGACGAGGGAGCAGGCGGCGGCGACGAGCATGAGCCAGGGGAGCACACCCAGCGCCGTGCCCAGGCCGACGCGGTCGGCCGCCAACCCGAGGATCCACGCCCCACCACCGCCGCTGACAAAGGTGAACCCCAGGATCAACCCCGAGATCATCGCCATGCGTTGCGGGAACTGGCGTTGCGCCGCCACCACAAACAAGGTGTGCGACGGGCCGATGATCAACCCCGACAGCACGAACGCGGCGTCGCTCAGCAGCCCCTCTCCGTGCAGGAACAGGTAGAGTAGTCCCCCGCCCACCACCATGGTGCCGGCCAGCACGCTGCGAATCCCCACACGATCCGCTACGTACGAGCCCATGACGCCGCCGATAGCGGTGGCAAAGAGGAACAGCGACATGAGCACGCCATAGCTGGCGGGCGATGCGCCCATGTCCTGCTGATACTTGGGCACATAGCTGTTCAGGCTGTGGTAGGTCAGCGATCGGAAGGCCGTGGCGATGAGCAGGAACGCCACCAGCACCCAGAAGGCGCCGCCGGAGGCGCCGTTCGTCATCGCCGCGGGCTGGTCGCCCTTTTTCGCCGTCGCGAGGCGCACCGGGATCCACGGGCGCACGACGACGAGCGCTACGGTGACGGTGACGGCCGAGATGGCCAGCAGCGAGGTGCGCCCAAAGGTGCTCAACAGCACGCCGCTGGCCGCCGAGCCAAACGTGGTGCCTAGGGTGCCGCCCAGAAAGAACACCGCCGCCGCCGTGGCGCCCCAGCGCCGGCCGCCCGACACGGTGGCGTTGACGGCGCCCTGCGGATGCCAGGCGCCCGATCCGAGCCCCGCCAGGGCCACGAAGGCGGCCAGAAGCGTCTTGGATGGGGCGAGGACGACGCCGGAGAACATGATCGTGGTCCAGATGATGGCCCCCACGCCAAAGAGCCGCCCGCCCCACCGCTCGCTGAGCCGGCCAAAGAGGGGCTGGGTGAGGGACGAGAATAGCTGGTACAGGAGCAGGATAAAGCCGATCTCGGAGTTCGCGAGTCCCATGGTGACGCTCAAACTGGCCAACAACACCGGCGCGACGCCGAACCAGACGTCATGGGCCGCATGGCCGACGGAGACACCCAGGAGGGTGCGGTCCTTGGCGATAGACATACCGATTCCTTTGCGATAGAGGCTGAGGAAGGATTATAGGCGGCGGAGCGGGGAGCGTCAACGGCGCATGGGGCGGGGTTGCGGGTGTGGGTTGTGCGTTGTGTGTTGTGGGTGAAGGCTGCTGGTGGCAGGAGCGCCTACCCCTCTGCCGGTACTCCGAACCGCAGCACGCTGGGGGAGGAGGCACGGTGTCAGCAGATGCGCGGCAACTGCTCGCCGGCGAGCATGTCGAGGAGGCGATGGGTGCCCAGCGGGGTGCGCAGGACCACACGACTCCTCTCCGCAGCGCGCACGTCGCCGATGGCGGCCGCCTCGGCGCCCAGCGGCTGGGCGCGCATGGCGGCAAGCACCGCTTCCGCCGCCTCGGGCGCGACGATGGCGACGAGCTTGCCCTCGTTGGCCACATAGAGGGGATCCAGGCCCAGCAGCTCGGAGGCGACGCGCACGGCGTCGTGCACCGGCACGGCGTCCTCATCGATGGCGATCGAAACCTCCGAGGCGGCGGCCAACTCGTTGAGCGCCGTCGCCAGCCCGCCGCGCGTGGGGTCGCGCAGCACGTGGATGGCCCCACCCCCCGCCGCCAGCATGTCGGCCACCAGGCCGTTGAGGGGCGCGCAGTCGCTCCGCAGGGGGCTCTGGAAACGCAGCCCCTCGCGCTGCGTCATGATCGCCAGGCCGTGGTCGCCCATGGCGCCGCTGACGAGCACCACGTCGCCGGGGCGAGCCCCCGCGGCAGAGATGCACACTCCCTCGGGCACCACCCCCACCCCCGCCGTGGTGATGAACAGCCGGTCGACGCCGCCGCGCTCCACCACCTTGGTGTCGCCCGCCACCACGCGCACGCCGGCCTGAGCGGCGGCCGCCGCCATGGAGGCTACGATGCGATCCAGCTCCTCCAGGGGGAGCCCCTCCTCGATGATGAACGCGGCGGTGAGGTAGAGGGGGCGGGCGCCGCGCATGGCCAGGTCATTCACCGTACCGCAGACGGCCAGCTTGCCGATATCGCCGCCGGGAAAGGCGATGGGCCGCACGACATAGCCGTCGGTGGTCATCACAACGCGCCCCGGCCCCAAGGCGATCTCGGTGGCGTCCTCCAGAGCGCCGGCGGGGCGGCCCAGGTGGGGGAGAAAGACCTGCTCCACCAACTCCTGGCTCAGCAGCCCACCGCTGCCGTGGGCCAGCAGAATGATGTCGTCGCTCATGGCCGCGAGGCCCCTCCGTAGCGATAGTAGGCGGCACACGACCCCTCGCCCGAGACCATGCAGGGGCCGACGGGTTGGGCAGGGGTGCAGGCGCGGCCAAAGAGGGGGCACTCGGGGGGCTCGATGGCGCCCCGCAGCACCTCGCCACAGCGGCAGCCGCGCTCCTCGGCGGTGCGCCCGCCGGCGGGGGCCGGCAATTCAAAGAGGCGCCGCGCGTCGTGGGCGGCGTACGCGGGGCGCAGCGCCAGCCCGCTCCCCGGCACGACGCCGAGGCCGCGCCATTCGGCGTTCGCCGGCTCGAACACGCGCCCCAGCAACGCCTGGGCCACGCGGTTCCCCTCGGCGGTGACGCCGCGCCGGTAGGCGTTCACCACCCGCGGCTCGCCGTCCACTGCGGCCGTCACGAGTTGTTCGATGGCGTAGAGCATGTCCAGCGGCTCGAACCCCGACACGGCGCAGGGGAGGCCATACTCCGCCGGTAGGAACTCCCAGGCTCGCCAGCCGGTGATGGCCGTCACGTGGCCCGGGCCAATGATGCCGTCCAGGCAGGCTTCGCCGGCTTCCAGGATGGCGCGCATGGCGGGTGGGGTGAGCTTGTGCATGGAGTAGACGGACAAGTTACCCAGCCCCTCGGCGCGGGCCGCCTCCAGGACGGCGGCCACGGTGGGCGCCGTGGTCTCGAAACCGATCCCCAGCATGACGACCTTCAGTTCGGGCCGCCGGCGCGCCAGGTCCATGGCGTCGAGGGCCGAGTAGACGACGTGCACGTCGGCGCCGGCGGCGCGCGCCTCCTGCAGGCTAGAGCGCGTACCCGGTACCCGCACCATGTCGCCGAAGGTGGCCACCGCCACGCCCGGAAGGCTTGCCATGGCGATGGCGGCGTCGATGTCGGCGTCGGCCGTCACGCACACCGGGCACCCCGGCCCCGAGAGGAGTCGGACGTCGGGCACCAGGGCCTCACGGATGCCGTAGCGCATGATGGCGTGGGTATGGCCGCCGCAGAACTCCATGAGGCGCAGGGGCTCACGCCTCCGGCGCGCGGCGGCGCGCCGCCGGATGGCGTCCAGCAGCGCCCGCGCGGCGCCGGGCTCGCGAAAGGCCGCAGGGTCGCGGTGCGCGGCGGTGTCCGTCACAGGCGCTCGTCCGTTCCGGGCTCCGGGGCGCCGTCATTGGCCGGCGAGCCGCTCGCCGCGCGACGTCCGGCCGCCTCAATCTTGGCGAAAAGCGCCAGCGTCTCGCGCGCCTCCGCCTCGTCGACGACGTTGATGGCAAACCCGGCGTGCACCAGGACATAGTCGCCCACCCGGGCCTCGGGCGTCAGCGCCAGGCTCACTTGGCGCATCACGCCGCTCATCTCGACCGTCGCCAGATGGCCATCGATGGCGGCGATGCGGAGGGGGATTGCTAGGCACATGGGTCTACTCCAACGATAGGATACGCGGGCGCGGCGGTCAGCGATCGGCTGTCGGCGGTCGGCCAGCGGGCGATGCTCGACCGCTAGCCGGTCGCCGACTGCTGACAGCCGAAAGCCCACCGCTGATCGCCGCTGCAACGACTGCTTGCCCCAACGCCAACCCGCCGTCGTTGCAGGGCACCTGGCGATGGGTCAGGACGTCGAACCTGCGGTCGCGCAGGGCGGGCACTACCAGCGCCAGGAGGAGGCGGTTCTGGAAGCAGCCGCCGCTGAGCGCCACGCGGTTCAGGCCGGTGGCGGTGCGTAGGCGCTCGCAGACGTCGACGATCATCGTCGCCAGGGTGCGGTGGAACCTCGCCGCGACCTCGGCGCTGCGCCGGCCCCGGGCCATGTCATCTACGAGCGCCGCGAACAGCGGCGCCAGGCCGATCTCCAGGCGCTCCGGCAGGGGACGCTCCACGCGCCCCCATCGCTGGACGTCACTGTGAGACGTGATGGCGTAGGGATAGGTGTCGGTGTCGGAAGGGCGGTCACGCAGGACCGCCCCTACGGCGTCAATGGGTAGGGGCGGTCCTGCGTGACCGCCCACAGTGCCTGCGCAATCGCCCTCGGTAGCCGCCATTTCCAGCGCGATGGCGGCCTGCCCCTCGTAGCTTACCTCATGGCACACGCCGAGGAGGGACGAGACGGCGTCGAACAGCCGCCCCGCCGAGCTGTTGGGCGGGGCATTGATCGCCTGCGCGACCATGGCGTCGAGGGCGGCGCGCTCCATCTCACCGATGAAGGCCAGCGTCTCGGGGAGGGGGACGTCCCCCAGCAGTCGTCGCAGATAGGCATACGCCAGGCGATACGGCCGGTGGACGGCGGCGTCGCCCCCGGGCAGCGGCAAGTACTGCAGGTG
>Ga0123330_1002346_pt1 | contig 17028 bp, 15 predicted proteins | sample BioC13SIPDNA_2_FD_89704 | JGI IMG/M metagenome (GOLD analysis project Ga0123330, IMG submission 89704) | Anaerobic biogas reactor microbial communites from Washington, USA - Biogas_R2_A C13 SIP DNA | ecosystem: Engineered > Bioreactor > Anaerobic > Unclassified | place: Washington, USA... | reverse complement strand
TCACAAAAAGCACAGGTAACCGGAACATTTAATGCTTCCCGACGGTAACGGACTATCCTGATTCGAGAAAGAGCAGGGGAACAGGCATTTTCGTGGACTAATGAGCACACCATCTCACAGGTTCCACAACCCACACATTTATAATAATCAATAAAAAATCCCTGCGTATTCATTTCCCAACCTCCTCCGTTGTTATTGCCAGTATTTGTCTATCGCCAGCATCCACGGCATATTCCTCAACAGCGCAGGGCTGTTTATAATCCGTTTTATCTCGGATGGCGCAATCATTTTTTTCATGAAGTAAAGTAGAGGCCCCATAGCTTCCATGCTGCCAACTGCTTGAATGCCCATTATTCGCTCGTTCTTGATCAAGATACGATGGTAAGTATTCTCCGTCTCTTTCTCAATAATCTTTAGCCCTGTTCTGTCCAGTTCTTCTTCCAGCAGGCCGGCAGCCATGCATGGCTTCCCATATGCTTCTTCAGCAATTAGCTTGAGCGCTCCCGGGTAAACAATCTCCTCCCCAAGGCAGTTTCGAGCCGCGACTTCTGCCTGAGCTTTCGCGCAAGACCACAGCAAACACAAAGCGGGTTTGCCGGTAAGCAGATCCGAGGTCTCAATGCAATCTCCGCAGGCATATATTGCAGGATGGCTGGTTTTCATTTGCGAATCCACCTTTATGCCTCCCAGGCCACCTATTTCTATTCCCGCTGCTCTGGCCAGTTCCGTATTCTGACGAACGCCGGCCGCCCAGATTACAGCATCGCAGCTAATTCTACGGCAGTCGGTAATCAAACCTTCAACCTTATTTTTGCCAATTACTTCCCGGGCTTTTTCACCGGTGTGTATCTCAATGCCATTTTCCTCCAATATATTTCTTATTAGCATGGCCGGTTGCTCATCAAATAAACGCGGCATAATGCGGGGCATCATCTCGATAATGCTTACCTGACATCCCCTGGATGCTAGCGCCTCAGCCGCTTCAATACCGATGTTTCCTGATCCGATCACCACAATGCGCCTGGGATTGTGGGAGAGAATTCGGTCAATATCGTAAACAGATTTAATGACAAAATTACCGGGCAGCCCTGTTCCAGGAATATTCGGCAGTACCGGCCGGCTGCCGGAAGCTATGATTAAGCGGTCATAAAACAGCAACTCTCCACCTGCGCTTACTGCCTGACGGTCAGGTTTGATATCCTCAACCGCCTGGCCCAGGCGTATTTCAACCCGGTTTCGTTCTAACGAACTTCTGAGGAAAAGCTGGTCGCGTTTGATCCAACCGGCCAGATAATCGGGCAAAGCACAGGCGGAATAGAAGGGTATTGATTCAGCGCCCAGTATGGTAATTTCGGCTTCCGGATCGTAATCCTGGATGGTCTGGGCCGCCTGATTGCCGGCTGCACCATTGCCGATAATGATTATACGCAAAACTCCTAACCCTCCTTCCCGGAAAACTTAAAGACCTCAAGCAAGGAGGTTCCAAACCTTTGCAAAGCTGCCTGATTGCGCTTTTTATCTGCTTGATCTCCCGGGTAGTCATAAGTCAAGGCCTGCTTGGGGCAATATTCAACACATAGCGGCCTTCCTCCACACAAATCACAATTAACCACTTTTTCCTTAATGACATCGAATACTGCTGCGTCAAACGGGCAAGCTAATTCACAAGCACGACATCCTATGCAGTGATATAAATCACGAACAGTTATATCACTGCCCGGTTGCTTGTAAATGGTGTTCATCAGGCAAGTCAAAATGCATGGCGCTTCCTCACATTGGGTGCAGCACACGGCATAGAAAGCTTCTCTTTCCATATCATTAATAATTTTGATACGACTTTGATAATGATTCCACTGCCCACAGTGCTCAAGTGCGCAAACCAACTGGCAAAGGCCGCAGCCATCGCAAAGCGAAGTATTGTGATATAATCTTTTCTGCTTCATACTATCTCCTCCACCAGCTAATCGCAAATCACTTATCACGGGGTATGGATTAAATACCGAGTCTTTTTTCTGTTTCCGGCAAAGGATGACCAGTGCCAGGGTCCCAGCCCCGGGCCTGCCAGTATTGCTCCAAAACAGCCTGCACTTTATCTTCATCCACAATATTGCCGGACTGGAGTTCACGGTAAAAGCGGCGCGGGAACTTGCTGTCACCGGCAACTTCTCCATGCCGGATGTTAAATAGTTTCATAAGATTCCAGGCTCTTTCCGAACCCATCATCAGTTCATCCGGACTCATAGGTATCCCGGTCATACAAGTATATATCTCGGCCAGAAGTGTGGGTCCTATAGTTTCCATTATCGGTGGTCGAATACATATACCGACCGAGTTGTATAGATTAATCAGGTCTTCCGCCCATTTGGACATAATGGCAATATCAACCGTATCACTTTCCAGGTCTATGGCTGCGGATTTTAAATTTTCAGGCATATCCAGGCGGTCATACATAGGCTTCTTAAATCCAAATCTCTCTTTTTGGTAATGATAAAGGTTTTCATTATAACGCAAATTTTCAACCGGATTGCGACAGCGTAGATGGTCCCCGCCCCGAATATTGGTAAGCATGCCTAAGGTCCAGGTTGACCAGCGCCCACGAGGATCGATCATGGGTACCTCCACTCCCTTGACATGAATAGCATAATCATCCGCTCCCGGCCAGTGTTCTGCTGCCCTTTTTACTCCTTCTGCCAGAATATCCCCGATTCCCTGCCGCAAAGATATATCCCTGAGCAAGGCAAAGGCAGCGTCATCATCCCCGAAAGCCAGCTCGTAACCCACATCATCCTTGTTGATGATACCTTTTTGATAGAGTTCCATGGCAAAAGCAATTACACTTCCTGAGCTGGACATATCGATACCGTAACGCTGGCACAGCTCGCTGGATTTGATGGAAGCCTCCGTACTCAGACCGACATTTGACGAATAAGATACAGTGGGGGTAATCTCCATATCCTTTACCAGCGTACCTGCGTATTTGCCTTCGTTTATTTCTGCCAAATGCCCACAGGCAATGATGCATGATTGACAGGCAATATGCCGGCTGCCGTATATATCTACTATTTGCCGCCCGGCTTTTTGCTTCCAATCCGGTAAAGTCCCCCGGGAATAATTGTGTACTGATAAAGCATTAAATCCACCGTAGGGAATGGTGGCATTCATGGTCCCATAAGCACAAAATGCCTGGTAAGAAGATGCCGATTTTATTAACTTTTGCCCTTTGGCGCTTAACTCCAAGACCCCTTGGGGATCAGCGGGTACTATTGGTTTTGACCCTCTAACAACTACTGCCTTTAGCTTTTTGGAACCCATGACCGCCCCCATCCCGGTACGCCCAAATCCATCATAATATCCGTTTTCAATACTGGCAAAACGCACCAGGTTTTCCCCGGCCTGACCGATTAACATAATTTCGGCTCCATAGTGTCGAGCTTTAAGCAGATCTATACTCTCCCATGCATCTTTTCCCCATATGAAAGAAGCTTCTTTGATTTCGATCGTGTCTTCTTCGATTAAAAGGTATACCGGTTTTTGCGCCTGGCCTTTGATAATCATCCCGTCATAACCGGCACATTTCAAGCGAAGGCCTAAAAAGGCGCCGGAGTTTGATGATCCAAATCCGTTGCTTGCCGGGGATTTGGCTGAGACTTCCATGCGCGAGGCGGTTGGAAACGGTGTTCCGACTAAACAGCCGACACTGAATACCAAAACATTGTCAGGGCCAAGGGGGTCAGCGCCTGCGGGTATCTCATCATATAAGATCCGGGCATTAAATCCGATCCCGCCTATATAGTCCCTGGCAAGGTCCGGTTCGAGCTTTCTTGTCTTTATTTTTTGAGTACTCAGATTAACTTCCAGCATTTTTCCGGCATAGCCAAACATAAACTCCCCACCCTTCTCTTCATTATCAAGGCAGTTTATCTTTTCGCCTCGTATATTAATCAATCAGAAAAATAACAATTATATGTAAAGCCAATATTTATACAGCGAATTAAATTAGATTGTATACCAATTATATATTCATAAATGGGGATTTACAAACAATATTAACAACAATAATATTCCAATGCCTGGTATCGAAAATACCATTAATGAACCAATGGCTATAATTGTTTTTCTGGTAGCTATTTATGGCAAAGATGAAATCGGAAGCCCTCGTGCTTACCTGCAGTTTACCATGTACAACGAATGTTACCGGTTTTTGGCTACCACCAACCGACAAGTCTTAATAATAAATTTCGACAGAAAAAACCAGGTTCGCTCTGTAGAACTTCATAAAGAAGATTCATAGTGCTTAGACTCCGAGGACTGCAGGCATAAAGCTCAACGAAGTATTATCATTGACACTATTAATACCATTACCGAAACCTTAAAGAATTTATAATTCTTTCATTCCACCTCTATCTGGTCACATTAGTGTCCCCTACCAGGCACTATAATCAAGTTGGGGAAATAGTGGCGCTGTTTACCCCAGATGATTATTGGTCCTTGAAAGGGGGACAAACATATGTATAAGTTAAATATTATCGAGCAGGAACTGACCTTATCCTATTTTGAATTATTCAACCTGGAACAAGCTTCGATTTTGCCCTGGCTGATATAATGGCGCGGCTGGATGGTTTGGAGGAAAACGATGGGGTACTGGTGATTATGAGTATTAACCGCCTGGAAGTACTGGAGCAAGCTATTGTAGACCGCCCTGGACGCATAGACATCAAAATCTACCTGGGTGAACTTGGCGTTTGATAAGATAGCCTTATTATTGGAAAAACGCCTGGGCAACTTTCCTCGCGATTTTAAAGATTTTGCCCCGGTCATACCAGCGCGAACACGCCTGACCGGGGCCATGACCGTAGAACTCTGTACTATGGTATTAAAAATGGCAGTTGAAAACTCGCAATCAGATAAAATATTAATCAAGCAACAGCATATAAAAGCCGCCCTGGAGGAGATTGAACCAGCCAACCGCCAGATAGTGGTAGGATTTACGGCTTAGGAGAATTTAAATAAGAGAATTAGGGGATGGTAAAACAGGTAATGATACCTCGGTATGCTATCCCCAGTATATTATGTTCTATTCTTCGACAATTCCTTTTCCAAACTACACTTTATCTGTTCCCGTTCTATCATTGGTCTTTAAAATCTCTTTTAACCAGTTCATCTATTAAGACTCTTGATATATCAGCAATACCTTTAATTCTTTTATCATTAGTTAGAAAAACAGTACACTTGTTCATATATGCTGTACCCAAATGAATAGCATCGGGTAATTTATGCCCAGACTGAGCCCTTATCCTTGCTGCTTCTATCAGTATTTCACGGCTAACTGGCACTATCTCCAGTCCATTTGATGTTCGCAAGGCTTCCTGATAAATATCCTGGGCCTTATGGTTTTGCTCCATGATAGGTTTAACCAGTATCTCTGCTAAAGTCAACTCGCTACTTACTGCTTTAACAGTCCCCTGTTCGATTTCTTTAAACAATTCAGTTAGAAACTCCAGATATTCCGCATACCCTTCTAGAGCGTAAATGAAAATATTGGTATCCAGATATATGCGTTGACCCATCATTCTATTTATTAATCCCATGCGTCACGCTCTCCCCTGATAAACTCATCTGCCTCCCGGGGAGATAAGAAACATCCTTTAGCAGATCCAATAAAATTAATTAACGACCGGGGTACCGATTGTGTATTATCGCGTTCGACTACTATAGTTACTTCAACCGTAACCCCAACAGGTAATTCCCCTGAACGAATTTCAACCACCCCCCCGGGCTTAACTATAGTCTTTTCACGAATCGTATTTACTATGACCATAACCCCCTTTGCCTGGTTAAGAATATTACTGCATAGGTTTCTATGATTATATTATATAGCACCAACAAGTTATAAATTTATATAGGTCTATAATTAGATACTCGTAGCTTTATTTAGAATCTGTTCAGCTTCCTTTAGTACATTAATCGTTTTTTCCAAGTCAATTGTACCAGTACTATCCCATTACTGAAAGTAGTACCGACCGAAACTACTTTTAATCACCTCATATCTTCCGCAATAATCCATTACATACATCTTTCTCCGAAATATCTATATATCCTCTTTTCCTATGTATTACGCTTAAGCCATTTACCAGCGACAGTTAACTTTACCTAACTGGAATGATATCTATTCATTTGAGGATACTATAATCTGAACATTATTTTGGTTTTTACGGGTTTCGGTAAATGTGGCTGTATAACCCGATGCCTCTTTCCCGGCCTTATCCCGGTAAGTAGCGTCTTTATTATACGCTGATTGTAGTTAATCGGAGCCAACTTCCTTGCTTGCTTTGGCTTTGATTCATTTTTCATTGGTGGTTGTGGCCCCCGACCGGGGTTAGTTTAAAAAATTATATTAGGAGCCTGAAAGTGTCAATTTTTCTACAATCCCCTTTAATGATTTCCATTCAATCATAATAAAAAAAATATACTTTATACCAGTTTGTTTGGTTTAGCGATTTCGTTCTTTCTGGTATCAGGTTTGACATTCAGTATATGAAGCACTGCCGCTTGAAATAATACTTCCAGGAGGTGGTGGCTTGTTTCCGGAAAAGATTTTTTATGAGCCCCCGGTTTTGCATTACGAATTGGGGAAGCAACTGCAAGAAAAATTTGCCCATATACCCTGGATAGCTATCGAAAACCATAATAATATCGAAGAATTGCGCAAGAATCCCAATAAAGAATTTGTGCACATGAAACGCTATTTGATCCTGGGAGTACGCAAGAGTTTAAAATATACTCCCAATCATAAAGTCTCGGATTTTCTGGTGCCCTATACCTCATCGGGCTGTAGCGCCATGTGTCTTTATTGCTATTTGGTATGCAATTATAATAAATGCTCCTATTTACGGCTTTTTGTCAACCGCGAGCAAATGCTGGATAAATTAATGAAAACTGCCAATCGTTCACCCGGGGATTTAACCTTTGAGATCGGCAGCAACAGCGACCTGCTTTTAGAGAACAGCATAAGCGGGAATCTGGAATGGACCATAGAGAATTTCGCCGGAAGTAAAAAAGGTTTTATAACTTTTCCCACCAAATTCGACATGGTAGAAGCTCTGCTCCCATTGAATCATGGAGGCAGAACCATAATGCGCATGAGTGTCAATCCTCCACCGATTATTCAAAGGCTGGAGTTCGGTACCTCCTCCTTGACGGGCCGAATCCAGGCCCTGCAGCAAATGCATGATGCAGGCTATAAGGTGGGGATTTTGATAGCACCGGTAGTATTGCTGGATAACTGGCAAGAGCTTTATTCGCAACTCATTGAGCAGTTGGCTGACGAACTGCCGGATAAACTAAAAAAGGAATTGTTCATAGAAATCATCTTTATGACTTACAGCTATATCCACCGGGCTATTAATGCCGAAGCATTTCCTAACGCGGTCAAATTGTATGATAAATCCCTTATGACCGGGCGAGGACGGGGAAGATACTGCTATCGTTCCGATATCCGCTTGCAGGCCGAAGAATGCCTGAAGGAGCTCCTGGAGCAAAAGCTCAATGGTATACCGGTAATATATATAGTGTAAGGCGGATCGCCCCCGGCTTTGCCGATATTCAAATACACTTCTCCCGAGTTTGACAGTGGAGTAAAAGAAAAACAAATAGAGGCCAAAGATGCATCCCCCTGCCTGCCAATTTTTATTTTTAACAGGCAGGATTAGCCATTTTTTTGTCTAAATTAAAAATTAGCAGATTTATGCTTTAATCTCAGGGTAAAATAATGAGATTAAATTTAGAAGGGGGTTTTGTATTGAACAAATTTCGTGTTGTTGCAGCTTGCTTGATTGCCCTGGTGCTGGCGATCATGATACCGGCATCATTCAATGCCGCTGAAAATCCTGCTCTGAGCAATACCAGGCTTACCGCCCGCAGCGAGATATGGAAGGCCATCAACGCCGGGAATGCCGGTAGCGGCACCGTTGCCGTCATGGAGAACGGCAAAATCGTCTATGCCGAAGGTTTTGGCATGGCTGACCGGGAGCGGAGCATCTCCGTTGATAAAAATACCCTATTCAATATCGGCTCGATCAGCAAGGTTTATTGTGCTACAGCCATTATGCTGCTGGTAGATGAGGGCAAGGTAGAGCTCGACCAGCCGGCGACTGCCTACCTGCCGGAATTCACCATGGAAGATGAACGCTATAAAGACATCACCGTCCGAATGCTGCTCAACCACTCCTCGGGTTTGCCCGGCACCATCGCTCCCAATTGTTTTGGTTTCGAATATCATAAAGAATATTATCAGGATGTACTGGATACCCTGGCAAAATCTCATCTCAAGCACCAGCCGGGCGAAATGGCGCCTTATTGCAATGACGGTTTCACCCTGGCGGAGATGATAGTTGCCCGGGTTTCTGGAAAAGGCTACCTTCAATTTCTAAGTGAGCGGGTATTTGAACCCCTGGGCTTAAGCCATACCGGTCCGAATCTTGGTCAGCTGCAGGGATTAAAAGAGGGGTCTGCGGCCAGGTATTATACCGCTGACGGTAAACGCGATCCGCTGGAAGTAGTATCGCTGTGGGGTTCGGGCGGCCTGTCAGCCACGCCGGAGGATTTATGCAAGTTCGCCGATACATTTTCCGCTTCCGGTCCCCAGATACTTTCCCCGGCATCCCTGGCGGAAATGAAAAAGGGGCAACCCTCCGAGTCCTATATGCAATTCAAACATCCGGAGTTAAGTTTTGGATTGGGCTGGGATTTGACGGAAATTGCCTGCTATAAGGTAAAAGGCATAAATGTTTTGGGCAAGAGCGGCGGTACCGGCAACTATAGTTCGATGCTTTACACCATTCCGGATAAAAGAATATCGGTGGCCGTCATTTTTACCGGTTCCCAAAGCGGCGCGATGGTAATCGCCGCTTCCATCATGGAAGCTTTTCTTTGCGAAAATGGTCTTTTCGATAAAACACCTGCGGTGCTGAAGCTGCCGCTCAAAGCCCAGCCTCTTCCATCTGAACTGGCGAATTATGAAGGTTATTATTCCAACGGCAGCGTTCTTATGCGCTTGAAGTTCGACCGGGCGGAGAATAAGCTGACTGTCTATACGCTAAACGGCGACCAGGAGACAGAAATCCTATCAGCGATTTATAATGATGGCTATTTTCACAACCAGGGAGGCAAGTACTATTTCATAACGCTGGGAGGCAGACAATATTTCGTACAGCATTCGGCTACATTTGCAATTGATATGATCATCGGCCAAAAACTGGAGCCTGTAGCCAAAACAAGCGAATTGAAGATAGCTGTCGATGAGCGGAAGTGGCTGCGGCGTAATGCCAAAGCCTACGAAGCAAGAATGCTGGTGTCGGAGCATATTATTACTTCGCAGCAGTTCAGTGAACTGCCGGGCTATATCGACTTCGGTGGCATAAAACGGGTCATATCCCCTGCATCTGCAGGAATGGCCATAAATTCCATGCGTGACCTGACCGAGCTCAGATTAAGTGAGAAGGACGGTATAAGCTGGGCCTGGGTTTCCGGGATGCTGTATACACCCGCCGATGTGGTTCAATCGCTGGCAAGCGGCGATACCAATATAACTATCGGCCGGGAAGGCTATAATGAATGGCGGAAGGTGGCGGAAGACAGCATACTTGATTTTCAAATTCCCAACAAAGGCCGTGTTATCGTTTTTGACCCTGCCGACCAAACCATTTACGATAGCGCCATAGATAGTGGTCCGGTACTGGCAACGACCGGCAGTTTTGTCGAAGTGGCCGGCAATCCGGGGGCTACCGTCAAGCTAAGCACAAGCAGCTCATTGTAATAGGATAGATAAAGGACCTTTCCGTCTGTATACAACGGATGGGTCCTTTTTGTTTTGGGCTTACAAAACAATTTCCTCCGTTTTCCCAATGTCCTCCAGTCTTTTATTTAAATATTTCCAGATACTTCATTATGTCTTTTTATTCATTAATATTGCATTCTATTACAATGCGTTTAGATATAGTTAATTTTACCAGGAAACGATAGCAAAAATGCTGGACTAGTAAACCTTTCCCTGCTTTGCCGATAATTTTAAAATTAGATATCATTTATTTCCACCTTTTTGTTGTATTATGTATATATGGTAAATGAAACGCGGGCTTTGCAGCCTGTTGTGAAGGAGGGAGAAAACATGACCAGCATTGGAATTATTGGAGGAGGCAAAGGAGGAACCACAATTCTGGGTGCATTCCATGAAATTGAGGAGTTCCGAGTCTTAGGCCTGTGCGATGTTAATACTAAAGCTCCGGGAATAAAGTTGGCCAGAGAATTAGGGGTTCCTGCCTTTCATGATTTAGGTGAGTTATTGCGCATCCCCGGGCTGGAGGTCATTATTGAGGCCACCGGCAGTGAAAAGGTACGGGAGATGGCCCTGGCTATGAAGCCGGCTTCCACTTTACTAATGGATTCCCATATGGCTAACATGATGATGACTTTCGTAGAAGGGCACGAACGGATTTTGAAAAAAGCCCGCAGCAAGAAAGAAGCTTTTCGGACATCGGCACCTTTTCTCACCCCTACCTACGGAAAAGATGGGGTTATCTATTTTACTACCAATACTGAGCGTTATGATTTTGTGGAAAACCACAACATGGATATTGCCGGTATACGAGTGGGAGAACCCCTGGTGAAAAACGGTGTCGTTCAACGCTGCATTCAAACCCGCCAAGCGATAAGCGAAACGGTAAATGAAAAGATTTACGGTATTAGTTTGAATCTATGGGCGGCTCCTATATTTGAGGATGATGATGAACATAATGCCGTGGTGGGAACATACGGCGTGTTTGCCCCCCGGCTTCACCCGGTAGTCAAAGCTTTCGATATTTTTGCGCCCATTATAATTGATTCCCAACCTGAAGGGGCCTGGGTAGGGGCCAGCGACACAGAGAAGGTCCTGTGCCGTATGGGCTCGGAGAAATTTGATACCAATGTGGTGGTTGGCTTGCCGATATCGGAAGTTAAGACCGCTATGCAAACCATGCAGGCACAGAAAAGGGTACAGGTTGATATCAACACCAGGAAGCTAGGCAATATTCGCATGATAAGTATTCCGCTCTTTGATGAGGAAAGCGGTGAGTTGGTAGGAACCTTTGGCATAACCACGCCGCGCAATCTGGCCAGCAACCTGCAAAATGCGGCTGACAAACTGAGAAGCCATACCGATGATATGGCCCGGGTGATGCAGCAAATTGCCAGTTCAGCCGGAGAGATTAATATAACCGAAAGTAAACTGGCAGATATAATCAAATCTATACAGGAAAACTTAGAAAATATCGTTAGAGTATTGTCTTTTACCAAGGATGTAGCCAATCAAACCAAGATGTTAGGTATGAATGCAGCAATAGAAGCAGCCCGGGCTGGAGACCTTGGCAAAGGCTTCGGAGTAGTGGCCGGAGAAATCAGAAAACTATCCGATCAATCGAAGCAGACTGCTGATGAGATCGGCCAGTTAACCCGGGCCATTGAAATCAGGATTAAGGACGCGGTCGAAGCTTCACAGGGAACCGTTATGCAAAGTCAGGAACAGGCGGCGGCTACCCAGGAGGTTACTGCTACGGTCATGGAGATGTCTGAAGTAGCAGAAAAACTAGCAATTCTGGCTAAATCATTATAACGAGGTAAAAAGCAATATCCTATTCATCCTGTTGCTTAGTAACTTATATAAGGAAGGGGGTTATGGATTTTTAGATTTAGCAAAGAGCTGAGTTGATTTTAAAAAATCTGCTCGAGGATTTACCATCAGAGTGATTTTACCTGGAATGAAGGTTCTATGGGGCATTTATTGTACAAAGACACCTATACAGGGGGATTTAAAGAGAGAATATAGCGATAAACATATCGCATGAAAGAGGGGGTTATAAAAAATGAATTTCAATTATACAAAAGAACAGCTCATGCTAAAGGAGTCAGTGAGGAAGTTTTCGGAGAATGAGATTGCTCCGCTGGTCAAATGGATGGAAACTGAAAAAAGAACACCCTGGGATTTGATCAAAAAGATTAAAGATTTAGGCTGGTGCGGTATCCAATACCCAGAGAAATACGGCGGTTCAGGAAACACCTACGTTGAGTATGTTATTATGCAAATTGAGATGGCAAGGGTATATTGTTCAACTGCATGTACAATTTCTGTTAACGGCATGCTGGGGGCAAATATCATGAAATTCGCCACCGAAGAGCAGAAGATGAAATTCCTCCCAGAACATCTTAATGGCGATGGAATTGGCAGTTTTGCCTTTACCGAGGCATCAACCGGCTCCGACCCCAATGCGCTCCGGACCACATGTGTCCGCGATGGGGATGAATGGGTCATCAATGGAGAAAAGGTTTTCATCACCAACGCATCCCTGCCGGGTTTGATGGGTATATTCTGCAAGGATGTTGAAATGGGCGGCAAGTGTACGAACATCCTCATACCCAAGGGTATCAAGGGCTATTCCATCCCGCGGATTTATGACAAGATGGGCATGCACGGACTGGAAGTTTGCGATGTGTTGCTGGACAATGTTCGGGTGCCCTATGAAAATACCACCGGTGGTGAGGCCATGCGGGGCAAAGGGTTCGAGGTATTACTCGGTTCAACCCAGATAGGCAAACTATCGGTCTGCGCTCAAGCTGTGGGTATGGCTCAGGCAGCCCTGGAAGCAGCGGTTAAATACTCGAAGGAGCGGGTGCAGCGCGGTAAGCCTATTGCCTATTTCCCAACCATCCAGTCGTTGATTGGCGACATGGCCACCGATGTGATGGTAGCGCACCAGGCAGTATTGGCGACCGCATTTAAGGCGTCAGAAGGGAAAGAGCTGGCCTCCGATGCCGCAAGAACCAGACTGTTTACTTCGGAGGCTGTTCACCGGGTAGCCAGCAAAGCCATGCAAGTCATGGGAGCTTACAGTTATACAACCGAGTTTCCCATTGAGCGCATCTTCCGCGATGCCAAACTAACCGAGATCTACGAAGGTGTAAATGAGATTCAGCGGCTCATAGCTGCTGCCGACCTGCTGAGATAGTAATGTAGATTTATCAAGCTATATTGGAGATCTTATTTGTTAAACTCCAGGGATTTACCAAGAAGTATAGAGTATCTAACGGAGGCTGCTGCCAGGGAAGAACCTGTAGCAGCTTCCGTTAACTTTGTCCGGTAATCCTGGCGAGCGGAAAGAACGCATGCAAGAAAGTATTCCGGAAGCATGTATATTTAAGCATAGGAAGAAACTTAATAGGTAATCGGCCGTCTATAGAAACGGGGGACATATTTCACCTCGTTATAAGCTGCAAATTTATATGAAAATATGGAGGACGAGGAATTGAGAAGGATTTTTATTATAAGCTTACTGGCCCTGGGACTGTTCCTGATTCCGCTGGCAGCGGAACTGGAAAAGACTTGGGCCGCTACTGTAACCGGCCAGGCTCTGAGCACCGATATACACGCCTATGTTAACGGGCAGATGCTCCCCTGCCTAATCATTAACGACCGGACCGCTATCGTGGCCGAGGACCTGCGCAGCTGTGGCTTCGATGTTATTTGGGAACCGGTGGAACGGAAATTGGAGATCAGTGAAAACATCAGCCACCCCACAGGCCAAACAGGCTCCCGGACAACAACCGACTATGCTGCGTTTGCGGGAAAAGATAGAATGATTCTGGCAAGCGATATCAAAACCTTCCTTCAGCAGAAAGAAATTGCTTCCTTCAATATAGATGGTTATACCGCTATTTATCTCAGCGAACTGGCAGCCTACGGAGAAGTAAAATGGGACCCGCTGCAACGGGTGGCCCGTTTTGACTCCAGTCAGCGTTCAGGAGATACCATACTGGCAGAAAACAGCGAAGACGCCAATTTGATTGCCGAGGAGATTGACCGACGGGAAGGAATTATCGAGTTCCACGGGGAAAAACTATTATACCAAAACCAGCAGGTAGGCTATGCTCATAACGGAAAGGCCATGGTTTCCCTGGACTGGATGGCCGGGTGGTTGGGATACCAGGTCCAGTCCAAGCAGAACAGCTATCTGGTCGAAAGGGGATCTCATTCATTCCAGGTAAAAGCTGGCGAACGCCAGGTCCAGGTCTTCTATAACGGAAGCCCGGCCCAAAGCGTTGAACTGTACGTAGCACCGTCCCTCATTTCGGCCAGGCTCTATCTCTATTCCCTGGATCTGGAAAACCTATTTGGCCTGGATAGCCAATGGAATAACGAAAAGTGCCAGTGGAAAATCCGCTATGCAGATTATCGGATTAAGGAGTTGGGTAACTACCTGGGGGGAAGTTCGTGTACCGTTAAAGCCCAGTATCTGGAATTGCCATCAGGATTTAATACTCCACCTGAATTGTCGGTCAAGAACCTCACCTTGATTTCTGAAGGCCCCGATAAAGGGGGCTATGCTTGTGTTTCCGGCGATGGAAAGAATTATGCCGCAACCATATCCCTGGCAGTTCTTCGCGATAATGAAATACAGATATGCCTGGGAAAGAAAAACCGGGTGCTATTCTACAAGCAAATGACTCTGCGGGGGGAAGTGCAAAACCACCAACTGGAAAGACAAAAAATCATCGGCCCCTTTACCGAATATAGCCTGGTGAAGCCGGAACAAGGATTTATACAGATTAAGCAGAATAGTTTTATGGTAGAAGGACAGGTAGGCTTTACCAACGAAGCTGTGATTCATGTTTTGCCAGCTAAAATTGACCAGGCTTCCGGGATAATTACCGAGCTGCCGGAACAGACCTTGTCGCTGCAAGAACAGAAATTTTCCGGTCCGGTGGCTTTAAATGCCGGACCCGGACTCTACCGCATACATTTTCAAGTACAAAACAATGGACTGCATGGAGTAGTAGCAACCACCCGCTTTGGGGAATTCTATCTTGATTATCAGTAAGCAAGAGCATAAGGGGAAGGTTCTTTTGTGCTCCAGGAATCTACACGAACCCTCAAGCTATCATTCCTAGCGATGGAAATAGTAGCAAAACTACTTGCTGGATTGGTGGCATGAAGTGAAACGGGATAAGGTTTTGCAATGGTAAATGAGCAGGTTTTTTTGAGCGAGGAACAGGATAGGCCCCCGAAGAATTTTGTTTCCAAAGGAGTCTTTAGCTTTTTTATTACGTAAATTGTTATTATCCAAGGTAAAATGTTGGGGGTAGAAAAATGAATAATAAGCTTCTAAAGGATGTAATCGTGCCCAAGAACAGAGGAATTATCGTATTATGCCTGATTATTATACTTGTGATAACATCCGCTGGAATTATAGGCTGCAATAAAACCGTACCCAGTCAAACAGCACAACCAGCATTAGACGAAACAGGAGACGAAATAAACACTGAACTGGCCGGTAAGACCACTAATAAAACAGAAACAACGAAAGAAAAAAGGATCGATGCCTATAATGATTCCAAAGGCTATAAAGTAGTTATGAATAGCGGAGTTGGTTTTGATATTTATATTCCCCAAAAAGACCGCGAGAATAACCAGTCCTTTTTCGATAATCTTAATAAACAATCCAGGTTAAACGGCTATGATTTCTCCGCTTATCTTGATAAGCCGCTCCGCTATACAGCTATGGCAATTAACAGCGATGATAGCACAAAAGATATTACATTTTTATGCCATGATGAGCAAATCGTGGGTGTTTGGATCGATGCGTCCAACAAAGAGCACCTGGCAGTCAGGAGGAAATTATTGCAATATAATTTCGTATATGATGCTGAGGAACTGCTCCAATACAAATCCAATTATGCAGGCGATAACAGTAATGTAGTACATTTGATGTATTCATTGCCATATGTAAACGGTATAAAACCAGTAGGCTGTGAATTGCAAACAGACAGTGAGCCATACGGCCTCATCATAAATTGTCAAGGATATGGGACAAAGGAGAGAGCAAGCCTGCCATATTTCAAAAATGCCGCAGTAATCTTCAGTCTTATTGAAAATGTTGGTATCGTAACCTTCAATATAGAAAACAATGATGGCAAAATAGCTTTTACATATACCAGGGCGCAAATAGATAATTATTTCAAAAAAGACATACGGAAGCATAGCAAAAACAAGGCTGATTTTGCCGGATTTATAATGGAAGTGCAAGATGCCAGTGAAATAGGATTATAACGAGGTTAACTCCAGAAATTTACCGAGTTAAGCATAGAATATCCAACGGATTAGAATATCCAACGGATGCTGCGGCCGGGGAAGAACCTGTAGCAGCTTCCGTTTTTAATTTAGTAGTTTTATTAATACCAGGCTTTAATTCCACGCCGGCTAATACCTTCCCCCACCTTATTCCACTTTGTCCGGTAATCCTGGCGGGTGAAAGCTCGCATGCAAGAAAATGCTACGGTACATCTATGTTATAATAAGCCTCAAATTAGAATATGTTAATGCCACTGCAAAAACCTGTTCCCGGGTATACTCAACGCTACATATGGTGTTCAAAAGCTCACCATTATACTAGATATGGCGGTGTTAATTTTGAAAAATGACTTTTTGCAGTGACATTATATATTGCAAATATTAATTAGGGTGGTAAAGGCTTTGCATGGAGAAATGGCGGGTAATATAAGGATAGCAGTAATTGCTGTTTTCCTTATATTATGGGGCAGTCTGAATTTCTATATCGCTTGGCGAGGATGGCAATATTTCGGTAGTCATATCCTTAACTACCGGATTCTTTACTGGGTTATGCTGGTATTCCTGAGTGCTTCCTATTTCCTGGGGAGATGGGGCAATCATCACTATCCCGGGCAAGTTAGCAATTGTCTCATTTGGATTGGTTCCTACTGGATGGCATTTTTCCTTTATGCATTGTTAATCACGGTTTTACTGGACTTGATAAAATATCTTGATAAGCTCTGGGGTTTCTTGCCTGCTTTTATTCATAATTCATCAAGCATTATAGCTTTATTGTTAATTTTTTTCTTAATAGCGGGACTTTTTTACGGAAGCTGTAATGCAAATCGACCAGTACTCAAGCAGTACCAAGTTAATATTCCCAAAGAGGCAGG
>Ga0123330_1002319_pt1 | contig 17172 bp, 14 predicted proteins | sample BioC13SIPDNA_2_FD_89704 | JGI IMG/M metagenome (GOLD analysis project Ga0123330, IMG submission 89704) | Anaerobic biogas reactor microbial communites from Washington, USA - Biogas_R2_A C13 SIP DNA | ecosystem: Engineered > Bioreactor > Anaerobic > Unclassified | place: Washington, USA... | reverse complement strand
TTTTTATGCATTGGCTGCGGGACTAGGATTCGAACCTAGACTACTGGGGCCAGAACCCAGCGTCCTGCCATTAGACGATCCCGCAACCGTAGTTCCGCAGTATAGTCAGCACGAGCCCTCGGGTCAACACCCGCACCACTGGCAGGGCATGGCGTCCGCGCCGCGGAAACCTCTCGCCCGGAGGTAACCACACATTGGACCGTCGAGCGCTGGCCCACGGCGTCTACCCAACGATGATCACGCCCTTCACCGCCGCCGGCGGCATCGACTGGGCGGGGCTCGACCGGCTGGTCGACTGGTACCTAGAGCGCGGCGCGAAGGGGCTGTTCGCCGTCTGCGGCTCCAGCGAGCTCGATGCTCTCACCCTCGATGAACGCTTCGCCCTCTGCGAACGCGTCGCCGCCCGCGCCGCCCCCCACCCAGTCGTTGCCTCGGGCACCTTTGGCGGCCCTCTCCCGTTGCAGGCAGGCGACTGCCGACGCATGGTCGAGGCCGGAGCCCGCGCCGCCGTCATCCTCACCGGCAACCTCGCCGTGGGCGAGGAGTCGGACGATACCTGGAGGGCTCGGCTGGGGGAGCTCATGGACCTCACCGCCCCCATCCCCTTGGGCTTCTATGAGCGTCCGGGGCCCAACAACCGTGCCATCCCACCCGGCACACTTGGTGAACTCGCCCGGACCGGCCGTTTCCTCTTCCACAAGGACACCACGTGCGACCTGGAGCTCATCGGCGCCAAGGCCGCCGCCGTCGCGGGCACGCCGCTCGGCTTCTACAATGCCAATGCCTCCTCGCTCCTCCACTCCCTGCGGGCGGGTGGCGCCGGCTTCTCGGGGATCGCGGCCAGCTTCTACCCCGACCTCATCGGATGGCTCTGTACCTTCTGGGACGAGGAGCCCGATCTGGCTAAGTCCGTCCAGGACATCATCACCGCCCTCGAACCGGCCATCGGCCACCATTACCCACTCTCCGCGAAGATACACCTCCGCGGCCTGGGGCTGGAGCCCATCTGCCGCGTTGAGCGGGAGGTACCGTCAGCGTCCGATCTGCGCACGCTGGAGGCCGCGCTGGCGGTAGCAGACCGGGTGCGGAAGGATCTGGGGCTGGCATCATGAGATGCTCGATCGCTGGAAGCTTCGCGGCTCTAGCCCACCTCGCCGTAGGGTGCCTCGCCCAGCCGGCGGCGGAGATCCCCTGGCACATGGCATGCCTCGAACCCGATGCGTGCTGCCAGTGGAGGCCCGACGGCGCCCAGGCGCTCACGACGAACGGCTTCTACTACGCCGGACCCAGCGAAGATCAGACGTGGGACGAGTGGTACGCGGCTCTACTGGCGGAGCGTGATGCCTTCCGTCAGCGGTCCAACGACCCCGAGAGCGCGCACCTGGCAGTCTCCTACGACGGGGTTCGCGCCTGGATCCGAGGCGCTATGGGCTGGGTCGCGGCGGCCGACCTGGTCCCAGGGGGCGCCGTTCGAGTCGAGATGGAGGCCCGGTGGATCGAGGGTGCGGACGAGCTCTGCCTCGCCTTCGACTTCATCGACCGCGCCTCCGTGCCAACCGCCGCATGGCGGGGTTGGAGCGGCGTGGCCGCCACAGGCGCGATCCCCACCGACGGCGAGTGGCACCCTCTCAGCATCGAGACTACGGTGCCGGACTTCGACTACACGACCCTCGTGGCCCGGCCGATCCTCGGCATGGATGGCACCTACCGCGCCGAGCCGGCCGTCATCGAACTCCGGCGCGTGCGCTGGTTCGTGCCTCTTACCGACGCCCTGAGCGAGTGGCTCGCCGCCCCCCTCCCCGCGCCCGGTTTCGACGACTCCCTCTACCGGCGCCGCGACCTCCGATGGATGGCGAGCAACTTCGTCTGTGGCTTCCTCTTCCTCTACGACCGTCGCGTCGTCGATCCCCGCACGGGGCGGATCCGCGTCGATGAGCTGCTGGATGACGCGGAGCGCGAGTTCGGAGGGTATGACTCCGTCGTCCTCTGGCAAGCCTACCCCCGTATCGGCGCCGACGAACGGAACCAGTTCGACTTCTTCCGGGAGATGCCTGGCGGCCTGGAGGCCCTGCGAGCCGCTGTCCAACGCTTCCACGCACGCCGAGTCCGGGTCTTCATCCCCTATAACCCGTGGGATGTGGGCACCCACCGAGAGAGCGTGTCAGATGCCCAGGCGCTGGCCGATCTGGTGGGCGCCATCGAGGCTGATGGCATCTTCCTGGATACCATGCTCGCCACGTCCCCAGGGCTGCGCGAGGCGGCGGACGCGGTCCGGCCCGGCGTCGCCTTCGAGCCGGAGGGCCAGCCCCCCGCTATGGAGATGCAGAGCTGTAGCGGTTCGTGGGCCCAGTGGTTCCCCAGCTACCCGGAGATCGGGGTGCTTCGCCTGAAGTGGCTCGAACAGCGGCACATGCAGCACCAGATCCGCCGTTGGAACGAGCGGCACACTGAGGAGCTGCAGGCCGCGTGGCTGAACGGCAGCGGCATCATGGTTTGGGAGAACGTGTTCGGCTCTCCCAACCCCTGGTACCCCGGGGATCGAGCCTTTCTCCGCCGCGCCGCCCCCATCGCCCGCAGGTTCGCTGGACACTTCAGCGAGGGTACGTGGCGGCCTCTCGTCGAGCCCACTCATCCATCGGTGAAGGCCTCGGAGTGGGAGCGCGACGGTGTGCGGCTCTGGACCCTCGTGAACCTCGCGCCGGAGCCCCTGGACGAGCCGTTGCTCGCCGTAGAGCCGCGCGGCGACCGCTTCTTCGACCTTTGGAGCGGGCGAGAGCTGGCGCCGAAGATGGAGAGCGACCGTGCCCTCCTCGCTCCGAGCATCGACCGCCTCGGCGCCATCCTCGCCTTGCCCCCTCAGCGCGTGACGGGGGACCTCCTGCGCTTCGTCCGGGAGCGGTCTACAGCGGCTGGGCGACCCGTGCCTGGACCCGATGATGAGTGGATGCGCCTGCGCCCGGTTACCGAGCCGCTGCCGCCGCCCCTCGTCTTCGGTTGGAATGCTCGACGAGCCGAAGCGGCGGGGCTACTGCCTGTCGAGGGGACTGAGCGTGCCTTCCGGATCGAGCATCAGCGGCGCGAGTGCGGCTGCTACCCCGACCCCGATGTCCCCCTATCCCAGTGGTCTCAGTACACCTCGGGCACGCCCTTCGATGGCGCTATCCTGCACCGCTTCACGGCTCGGGTGGAGAGCCTGTGGACGATGCCCCGCTGCGTGACGAACGCGGAGTTCCAGGCCTTCCTCGATGCGACGGGCTATCGGCCGAAGGTTGGGGCGGGGTTCCTCAGGCACTGGGGCGGGGAGCGCTGCCCGGAGGGGCTGCTCGACGAGTCCGTTGTCTACGTGGACCTGACAGACGCCCGCGCCTACGCGGCCTGGGCCAGGATGCGACTGCCTACGGAGTTGGAGTGGCACCACGCGGCCGAGATCCTGGGTGAGAGCTTCGAGCGGGGCCGCGTGTGGGAGTGGACAGAGAGTGAGCGGGACGACGGCTGGAATCGCTTCGTGATGGTGCGGGGCGGGAGCGCATTCCGGGCCGAGGGCTCGGGCTGGTACTTCCCCGGCGGCCAGCAGCCCATCGAGACCCACGCGAAGTTCCTGCTCCTGTGGCCAAGCCTCGACCGATGCTCCACCATCGGCTTCCGCTGCGTCGCGCCGAGGATGGGTTAGGGCCGCATCCACACGTCACGCCTGGTGACTCCAACGGTCTTGTTCGAGACCCGGCGGGAGCGCCGCCCCTGAGGCCTATGGCGGCAGACAGGCGTCGACCGCTTTGCGATCCCTTTCCGCAGCCCTCGGCCTTACTCCCTGTTGGCCACGAGGGTCAGCTCCCCCAGAGGGTGCCAACGGCCGTCCGTGCGACCGGCGAGCGGCAGGGCGATGGCCGGAGCGATGGGCTCCACCGAGGGTGATAGGGCGACGCAGAGCCTGTAGGAGCCCGGCGCCAGGTACTCTGGCAACCGATGGGAGTGCACCGTCTCCAATCCCTCGCCGGGTCCGATCTGACGGAGATCGCAGCGGTCGTCCCCGGCGGACCACACGGGGTCGCCGGCCTCGTCGAGCAGCGCGAAGGCTACGGCGTAGTTCCGGTAGAGGGGCGCCACGCCCCGATTCTCCCACCGCAGCTGGAGTGCAAACCCATCGCCAGGACGTAGGGCGCGCGGGATGACCGCCTCGGTGAGGAAGAGCCAGTATCCCATACGGCCCGCCAAGTCGCGGACCAGGTCCTCCTCGGCCGCGAGGAAGTCATCGGGGAATGCGTGCACGGAGACCCAACTGGCATGGTAGTCCTCCACACACTGGCGCACGGCGTCGGCATCCCACGTGCCCTCGTGAAGGGCCCACTCCCAGTGGCCGGTCTCGATCACTGTGGGCGCGTGCCGCCAGAACCGCTCCATGAGATGGGTGCTCCGGTAGTAGGGGTCCTCGTAGACGCAAACCGAGTCGTCCCGCAGTCCCTCGCCGAGACCTCGAGCATAGAGTGCCACTGGCTCACCGAAATCGTCGTTCGCGATGAGCCGGGTCTCGCGGAAGTGCTTGTGGTGCAGATCGATGTGGCGCTGGTAGACCTCCTGCGACACGGGTCCCTGAGCGCTGTAACCCGGGTGCCCCTCGCCCCACACCCCGATGGTGCCCACATCGATCCAGGCGACGTTCGGATCCCCATCGTACTTCCGCGCGAAGGCCGCCAGGAAGCCATCGAGCTTCTCCAGGAAGATGGGGTCGCCGTAGTCGGGCTCGAAGTGTGGCTCCTCCACCTCGCGGATTTGGTAGAAGACGGCCCCGGCCTCGCGCACCCACTCGGGGGTGGCGTAGGCTAGGTCGTGGGTCTCGGCGCAGGTGATGCGGAACCCGACCTGGAGCCCCTGGCTAACGAAGTAGTCGAACCAGGGGTCGATCAGGCTCCAGTCGTAGACCCCTTCCTCGGGCTCAAGATAGGCCCACGCCAGCCGAAAGTACGCCATGCCGGCCCCGGGGAACTCGAAGGGCCACTCGATGTTGATCCGCTGGCCGTAGCTCGGTACCCCATTGTCGTAGAAGTGGATCGCCCAGCCCTTGCCGGGGTTCGTCACAGGCGAGGTGTCCTCCTCGGGATGGACACGGCGAAGCCCGCCAGGCAGGGGATCGATCGCGAGGTCCCACACCTCGAAGCTGCCGCCTCCGTGCACCCCAAGGATGAGGTACATGTCATCCCTCAGCGGGAGTTCGGCGGTGTACTCGGCGACCTCGCCATGGGGATCGATGTAGGTGATCGGTGTGTCGAAGGTTCCGACGGCAGCTCGAGCGCGGAAGAGCACATAGGGCTCGACACCGTCCGCCGCGGCCTCGAGTCGGTAACGGAAGGTGACGCGGAACCGAGCTCCGGGCTCCAGCGTCAAGGCCTCCGTGGTGTGGAGCAGCTCGTAGTAGCCCATGGCCGCTGGCGTGGTGGCGACCAACCGGCCCTCCTGAGCCGTTGCGCCGTGGCGCAGCTCGACCTGAGCGGAGCCGAGATCCACGGCGCCCTCGCCCGACCACGCCCCCATGGCGCCCATGAGCGCGACCGCTCCGAGTACGACCATCTCTAGCACCACCTTCACATGGTCCCCGGTTCGGGCCTCTCGGACTCGGACCTCTCGCGCGGCCAGCGCAACAAGAGGGGACCTGGGGCGAGCACGAGAGCCGGCCACGACGCCCTCTACGATGTCGAGATCCAGGGGTGCCAGAGCCGTGAACGGCTCGAAACCGTGGCTGATGACGATACACCGCTATCCTCAGTGTGTCAGGTCACTTCGCTCCCTCGGGGGTCTCCCTCGCTGTGTCGATCATGGCAATCGCGTTCTCGAGCTTGACCTCCCAGTGAAGCTCGGTGCTCGAACCGATGAGGTAGCCGCGTCCCCCCGTGGCGTCGATGGCATCACGGCACGCAGCTCGCACCTCCTCGGGGGTGCCGTACACCAGGAGCTGGCTCACGTCGATCCCGCCAGTCAGGACGAGATCCGGGTAACGCTCCCTCACGGCGCGCGGCGTCATGCCGGCGAGGACCTCCAGTGGGTTGAGCCCGTCGATGCCTGTGGCGATGAGGTCATCCATCACCGGCCACAAGCAACCATCCGAGTGGAAGATGCAGGCGATCCCGCGCTCGTGCCAAGCGTCATTCAGCCGTTTGAGCCGTGGCATGAAGATGGACCGGAGCCATCGGGGGGAGAACAGAGGGCCTGTCTTGTAGGCGATGTCGTCCGCCGTCAGCGCCAGGGGCATCCGGACCGGATCGGCAACGCATTCGACGCGCCTCAACTCCGCCTGCGTGAGGGCTTCCATCCACTCCTCGATCAGGTCCGGCTCGTCGGCCAGGAGGTAGGCGAACAACTCGTGGCCCACGCTGTGGTACATGTGCGTCAGGCCAGGGAGGCTCTCGACGATGTGGACGGTGGGGTCGCCGTCGGGGTCACCTTCAGCGAAACGGGCCGTCTGCTCGTCGAGGATACCGTGGAAGGCGCGCCGGTGCTCCTCGCGGTAGACCGCGGCATCCGCGCGCGCGATGTCCTCTCGGATCCACGCGGCAGCGGTCGCCTCGTCATGGAAGGGTCGCTCGGTGATCCACGAGGTCCACCGCGCCTGCTGCCAGGTAAAGCCGCCAGCTTGGCGCACCGTCTGAGGGTTCTCGATAGGGCCGCCTGCCATGCGTGTTAGATCCAGCGCGCGCCCAACCGCCAGCGCCGTTATCCGCGCCCCATTGCCCGGGGCGAACCGCATGCCGGAGTAGTGCTCGATGATGGCATCGTTCTGCAGGATGTCGTAGACCGGCACCCGGTCCACCTCGTCGAAAGCGACGGCCCGCAGGACGCGTTCACGCTTGGTCATCCGTGCCATTCGTCGGCCTCTCCGGACAGCCGTGCCAGTGTCTGCTCCTTGGTCTGGCTCGGTGCTTCGGGCGCGTCGGAGTGCCTCCCTTCACGAGCGCTGACACGAGGCCCCTGCGGCCGGCCAGCTACAGCGCACGGGCAGCGTCTCGATGACGCTGCTCGTCAGCGGGGGGTGACGTTTCACCTATCAGCGCCGTGCCGGCACGGTGGCGTTTCAATCCACGCCCCCGCGTGGGGGGCGACATGCTGCGGGGGGCCGTCAGGGCGATGCGCTTGCGGTTTCAATCCACGCCCCCGCGTGGGGGGCGACCCGAACGAACGCGCGACCCGTTCCTAACCTGGCGACAGTTTCAATCCACGCCCCCGCGTGGGGGGCGACGGGCGGGCGTGAGGCGAACGGACCGAACGTCCGTGTTTCAATCCACGCCCCCGCGTGGGGGGCGACCGTGCAGGACTCGGGCGACGCGGGCGACGACGAGTTTCAATCCACGCCCCCGCGTGGGGGGCGACTTCGGCCAGGCCAGCCCTCCTTGGGAGGACCACGTTTCAATCCACGCCCCCGCGTGGGGGGCGACTTGCACTCGGACCGAGCTTCAATCAGCAGATCGGCGTTTCAATCCACGCCCCCGCGTGGGGGGCGACGCGTTTACCGCATCGACGGGGACACGGTGACCCTGGTTTCAATCCACGCCCCCGCGTGGGGGGCGACCGCGCCCTTCGGGCCCCTGTCCATCGACGCCGTGGTTTCAATCCACGCCCCCGCGTGGGGGGCGACAGACTTCCTGACCGGACTGGGCGAGAACCCAGGCGTTTCAATCCACGCCCCCGCGTGGGGGGCGACCAGGTCCACCGATGGGACCAGACCGAGTGGGCACGTTTCAATCCACGCCCCCGCGTGGGGGGCGACCGTTGCGATCTGGTCACGCGCCCTGTCTGCGAGCGTTTCAATCCACGCCCCCGCGTGGGGGGCGACGCATCGCGCGCGCGCCCGGTGAAGGCAGGGGCGACGTTTCAATCCACGCCCCCGCGTGGGGGGCGACCGGAGAAGCCCGGCTTGTTGCAATCCTTTTGGGGTTTCAATCCACGCCCCCGCGTGGGGGGCGACCCCGCACCTCCACCTGTACCCACACCCTGGAGAGGTTTCAATCCACGCCCCCGCGTGGGGGGCGACGTCCGCAGTCGTGACGTACGCAGTCTCCACCGGTGGTTTCAATCCACGCCCCCGCGTGGGGGGCGACCCATACACACGGTTCGCGTTGTTGGTTGTATCGGTGTTTCAATCCACGCCCCCGCGTGGGGGGCGACAGGTCTGCTCCGCCTCGGTCGAACCGGGCGCGGCGTTTCAATCCACGCCCCCGCGTGGGGGGCGACAGCAAAGGAGCTTGAGGCCGAGGGGTTCGACTGGGTTTCAATCCACGCCCCCGCGTGGGGGGCGACACGGGCCTAGGGAGGTAGCGCATGGCGACCTGGTAGTTTCAATCCACGCCCCCGCGTGGGGGGCGACGTGATCGCAGGCAAACCAGAAGGGCCGATAGGGGGTTTCAATCCACGCCCCCGCGTGGGGGGCGACCTGACGAGCTCCGCGACGCCGCTGGCGGCGCACTGTTTCAATCCACGCCCCCGCGTGGGGGGCGACGCGATCGCGGTCGCGTTGGCTGCGGGATCCGGCATGTTTCAATCCACGCCCCCGCGTGGGGGGCGACTGGCGCGAGATGCTGCGCCGGCTCCGAGTGACAGTTTCAATCCACGCCCCCGCGTGGGGGGCGACGTATATTCTCGTCATATACCCTCAGTTTGACCCGCAGTTTCAATCCACGCCCCCGCGTGGGGGGCGACTGGGTGGCGCGAAAAATAGTTGGCAACTATTTTCAGTTTCAATCCACGCCCCCGCGTGGGGGGCGACGAGGGCGCAGGCGGCATCAGTGAGGAGGTCGAGGTTTCAATCCACGCCCCCGCGTGGGGGGCGACCAGTGCGTCGATGATCTTCTGCCAGAGTGCAGAGTTTCAATCCACGCCCCCGCGTGGGGGGCGACTCGCAGAGGCTAGGGGTGGGTGTACCGAGCAGGATGTTTCAATCCACGCCCCCGCGTGGGGGGCGACAGGTGGGGCAGTACGGGGACGCGCTAGGGCTCAGGGTTTCAATCCACGCCCCCGCGTGGGGGGCGACGGGGAGGCTAGGGGTGGGTGTACCGAGCGTGATGTTTCAATCCACGCCCCCGCGTGGGGGGCGACCCTACTAGCACACCGAAAGGGGAACGAACAGGATGTTTCAATCCACGCCCCCGCGTGGGGGGCGACCGACGCACTCGGCCAGATCGGCGGCCGCCGGCAGGCGTTTCAATCCACGCCCCCGCGTGGGGGGCGACCGGTTCGTGGGGCCCCTTGGGGGGCCCCAGGGTGTTTCAATCCACGCCCCCGCGTGGGGGGCGACCGCTCCAAGGATGAAGCTCACGCGGGCGTGGTCCTCGTTTCAATCCACGCCCCCGCGTGGGGGGCGACGGATGTGAGCCAGCAGAACGCGCACCAGGTGGGGTTTCAATCCACGCCCCCGCGTGGGGGGCGACAAGGACAGCCCGCAATGGGTAGCACCTACACCCGCGTTTCAATCCACGCCCCCGCGTGGGGGGCGACGGTGTGGCTCCGTCACCTTCACCGCTATTCGTTCCGGTTTCAATCCACGCCCCCGCGTGGGGGGCGACGATCGAGGGCGGCCAGGGCGTCTGCCCGCCGCCAGTTTCAATCCACGCCCCCGCGTGGGGGGCGACTCAGACAGGCCAACCCATAGAGTGGTCTTCAAGGTTTCAATCCACGCCCCCGCGTGGGGGGCGACCCTCCTGGTGCCCGTATCGGTCCGCCTCACCGATGTTTCAATCCACGCCCCCGCGTGGGGGGCGACGGGCAAGCGAAGGGGGGGCCGGGTAAGGGGCGGTAGTTTCAATCCACGCCCCCGCGTGGGGGGCGACGCGGATCTCAGGCAGGCAGCTCGAGCGTGTGCACGCGTTTCAATCCACGCCCCCGCGTGGGGGGCGACTCTCGTAGCTGTCGCGGACGCCCGAGGGACCGCCGGTTTCAATCCACGCCCCCGCGTGGGGGGCGACCCCAACACCCCGGCCCTCGGGGACGATAACTTCGGTTTCAATCCACGCCCCCGCGTGGGGGGCGACGGTATCCCCCACGCGGCAAACGTCGCGGATGATGCGGTTTCAATCCACGCCCCCGCGTGGGGGGCGACCACGTAGGCCTGCCGTCGGCCGCTGACCTGGCCGTTTCAATCCACGCCCCCGCGTGGGGGGCGACTCGCCGTGGTTCGTGGCCCGCTCCCAGGCGAAGCTGTTTCAATCCACGCCCCCGCGTGGGGGGCGACGCGAACGTGGTCGGGGACGGGACGGGCCAGATCGTTTCAATCCACGCCCCCGCGTGGGGGGCGACACCATCGCCCCAGGCGTCCGCAAGGCCTTGCAGGTTTCAATCCACGCCCCCGCGTGGGGGGCGACGTTGTAGTGCGGTGTGCGTCCGGTGTGGGCCATCTAGTTTCAATCCACGCCCCCGCGTGGGGGGCGACAGGCGAACCTCCGCGCCAGGAGGCGATCCATCATGGTTTCAATCCACGCCCCCGCGTGGGGGGCGACCTTGGTTCCGATTCTGCCACGATTGGTTGCACCCGTTTCAATCCACGCCCCCGCGTGGGGGGCGACTCCGTCGGGCATGTGGCAGGGGAAACCGTACTCGTTTCAATCCACGCCCCCGCGTGGGGGGCGACGCCCTCGATCGCGTCGATCGTGCGCGCGGACGGGTTTCAATCCACGCCCCCGCGTGGGGGGCGACTGGGACCCGCGCCCCTGGGTACTACGTGCCCTCTTGGTTTCAATCCACGCCCCCGCGTGGGGGGCGACCGTGCGCGGGGGTGACCGTCGCGCCCTCGTAGTGTTTCAATCCACGCCCCCGCGTGGGGGGCGACCCTCGCGGCCCCGGAACACCTCGCCCCGATCGTTGTTTCAATCCACGCCCCCGCGTGGGGGGCGACCCTTCAACCCCGCCAGCAGCGCTACTTGGGTAGGTTTCAATCCACGCCCCCGCGTGGGGGGCGACTCAACGCGGTGAAGCAGACCCTGATCGCACAGATGTTTCAATCCACGCCCCCGCGTGGGGGGCGACGAGGGCGATGACCGGCACCTCTGGCCGCACGTTGCCCGTTTCAATCCACGCCCCCGCGTGGGGGGCGACGACACTGCACGTAACGCCGGACATGTGGGGCGACGTTTCAATCCACGCCCCCGCGTGGGGGGCGACGAGCGGACTGGCGCCGGAGTGCGGAACCTCAACGTTTCAATCCACGCCCCCGCGTGGGGGGCGACGCAGGTGCAGGCGATGCGGCGGAGGACGGGTGCGGGTTTCAATCCACGCCCCCGCGTGGGGGGCGACTGCTGGACGGTTGGGAGGCGCAGCGGCTAGCGATGGTTTCAATCCACGCCCCCGCGTGGGGGGCGACTGGTCACGTTACATCCCCCTTCTAGTCGATGGTGCGTTTCAATCCACGCCCCCGCGTGGGGGGCGACTGGCTTGGAGAGTCAGGCCAGGTTTGTGGTTTCGTTTCAATCCACGCCCCCGCGTGGGGGGCGACGCCCGAGTTCGAGTCCACCGATGCCGGCACATAGTTTCAATCCACGCCCCCGCGTGGGGGGCGACGGTGAGCTACAGATACTACTTCAGCGTGACCTGGTTTCAATCCACGCCCCCGCGTGGGGGGCGACCCACCTCGCGAATGACTCGGGCAACGTGCGGCCAGTTTCAATCCACGCCCCCGCGTGGGGGGCGACGTCACTGCGCTCGACACCGGCAGCACGTTCGCGGAGTTTCAATCCACGCCCCCGCGTGGGGGGCGACCGGAGGCTGAACCATCTCCCCGGAGTCGAGGCAGTTTCAATCCACGCCCCCGCGTGGGGGGCGACGAAGCCGTCAGAGTCAGTCTCCGCATACGCATAGTTTCAATCCACGCCCCCGCGTGGGGGGCGACCCGTAGTAGCCGGTAAGCTCGTCCCAAACGTCTTCGTTTCAATCCACGCCCCCGCGTGGGGGGCGACTGAAGTCCGGCTTGACTAAGCGCCAAGCCAGCATGTTTCAATCCACGCCCCCGCGTGGGGGGCGACGCCTGCAGCTTCTCTTCCCCGGCAAGCCGGACGAAGTTTCAATCCACGCCCCCGCGTGGGGGGCGACTCGGTCGTGCCCATCGTGCGTGTGCGGATCGTCGCGTTTCAATCCACGCCCCCGCGTGGGGGGCGACAGTGCGACGTGCTGCCGTCCCAGCGGTAGCTGAGTTTCAATCCACGCCCCCGCGTGGGGGGCGACGCCATCTCAGACTTGGCTGAGGCGAGGTCGTCGCGGTTTCAATCCACGCCCCCGCGTGGGGGGCGACTTGACGCGTGCGTGGTCGCGTGACGAGGCGTTCGATGTTTCAATCCACGCCCCCGCGTGGGGGGCGACTCTGTGCGCCGCATTGGACCTGTGACGCGTTCTGTTTCAATCCACGCCCCCGCGTGGGGGGCGACCCGCATATATGCCGCGCGGTATCTGCAGGCGCGTGTTTCAATCCACGCCCCCGCGTGGGGGGCGACGCACACAACGCCGCGCAGGCCATGAGTTGCTGCGTGTTTCAATCCACGCCCCCGCGTGGGGGGCGACTCGCCTCCTCGATCGGCTCGCGGATAGCGATCCAGTTTCAATCCACGCCCCCGCGTGGGGGGCGACGCAGGTATCGGCGGGATCAGACTGGCGTTCGAGCGTTTCAATCCACGCCCCCGCGTGGGGGGCGACTCCAGCGAGAACACGAGCGCCTTCGCCTCGTGAGTTTCAATCCACGCCCCCGCGTGGGGGGCGACACAACGTTGTTCTGGTCCCTCGATAGAAAACCAGTTTCAATCCACGCCCCCGCGTGGGGGGCGACGACCGAGCGCCCAGTTCCGCTGCGCCTCTGGCGTGTTTCAATCCACGCCCCCGCGTGGGGGGCGACAGCGTCCGATGATGTCGATGGTGTCTACCAGCATCGTTTCAATCCACGCCCCCGCGTGGGGGGCGACCCGCGTGATCGTCGCCGGCCTGCGCGCGCCGGATGTTTCAATCCACGCCCCCGCGTGGGGGGCGACACAGGTTGCACATGCACGGCCTCTCCTCCTCGAAGTTTCAATCCACGCCCCCGCGTGGGGGGCGACGGCATGGCGAGTAGTGCGGAGGGCCTCTATCGCGGTTTCAATCCACGCCCCCGCGTGGGGGGCGACCGGCATCCGGCGGACCGCTGCCACCCCGGCGTCAGGTTTCAATCCACGCCCCCGCGTGGGGGGCGACCCGCCTCGGCCTCGCATCCATAGCGTCGCCACCGGTTTCAATCCACGCCCCCGCGTGGGGGGCGACGGCGTGGCAGGGCCTGGTCTATGCCTTCGACCAGGTTTCAATCCACGCCCCCGCGTGGGGGGCGACAGCTGCCTCCCTACCCCGCTTGTCGCAGGGCCTCAAGAGGCACTTCGCGCGAAACCCCGCACATCACCCCCACCATCGGTGGCGGCGTGTGGTCTCAGAGGACTCGGATGGCTCTACACGGCCCCGGAAGGGGATTCGCGAACCATCCTAGGGGTTCTCTGCGAGCTTTACATTCGCATTCGCGTCACACCACCAAAGGGCCTTCAGGGTCGTAGGTGTCCTTGGCCCCAATGTGCTCCACGCGGTGTCGCCAGTTCGCGCCCAGGTAGTAGTACCGCAGGCTGTCCGTGCCTGGATCGATGATGCTCTCCAGCCGATGCCGGAGCCTCGCCCACTGAGCGGGGTCTACCAGGCACTCGAACACGGAGTACTGCACCCTCTGGCCGTAGTCCTCACAGGTTTTGGCGACTCGCCTGAGCCGCGCGTCACCCTCGGCCGTGCCGGTGCTCACATCGTAGGTGACCAGAACCATCATGCCGCCTCACCTCCAGAGGAAGGGTGGGTAAGCGTCGAGCTCTCCGCGGAGCAGGCGCGCGAAGAGCAGCGCCTGCACGAAGGGGATCAGGCCCAGGGGCATCTTCTCATCGATGAAGGGATGAGTGATCTCCTCCTGCTTGCGCTTCTGATAGGCCTTGAGCACGATCTTCCGCGTCTCCTCATCCATGGTCACGCCGCCCGACTCGGTGATGTCGAACCCCTTCGCCTCCACCTGGCGCCGGTTGATCAGCGATAGCGCCAAACGGTCGGCGATGTACGCCCTCAGCTCCTCCATGAGGTCCAGCGCCAGGCCGGGCCTGCCCGGGCGATCCCTATGAAGGTAGCCGACGGCAGGGTCGAGCCCGACGCTCTCAATGGCGGCCGTCACATCATGGAGCACTATGGTGTAGATGAAGGAGAGCAGGGCATTGACCGGATCCATCGGCGGCCTGCGCGACCGCCCTGCGAAGGAGAAGGCGTCCCTCTGCGCCACGATGAGGTGGTCGAAGACGGAGAAGTACTCCCGCGCCGCATCCCCCTCTATGCCCCGCACAGAGTCCAGCTCGGGCGTCTCCCTCATGCTGTTCAGCACACGGCGCAGGTGCTCGGCCGCCTCCTGCAGAGGCGCGGTCCCCTCGCCGGGATGATCGCGGACTGCGCGCGTCAGGACGGCTCGACTGTTCGCCACCTTGCCGACCACGATGGACTTGGCAACCGAGGCACAGAACTCCGGGGCATCGGCGCAACGGTACTGCGCTCGGCGTAGCAGCACGTTCCCCGAGACGGGTCCGGACACCCGCGCCAGGAAGCGCCCATGCTCCGTCAGGAAGGAGATCAGGATGTCCTTCTCGGCGCACGCGCCCATGAGGTAGGGGCTGCAGGACACCTGCCCGAAGCAGACCACTCCCCCCAGGTTGTGGAAAGGCAGGCGGAGCTTCGTCTCCTTCTCCACCCGCACGCAGACGGTCTCGCCCTCCTTGGAGAGGTACGAGCCCTGGGTCGTCACGTAGAGCGTGTTCAGCAGATGTCTCAACGCGGATCGCTCCCCTCGGGCGCCATCGCCGCGTCGAGATAGCCCGCAGCGCTGCGCGTTCGGGCGGTACGGGGCATGCAGAGATCCTGTAGCGAGCAGCCGTCGCACTTCGGGCCGAACTCGGGGGGCGGGGTGACCCCCTCGCGCATGATCCTGTGGAACAGCTCAGCGGCGCGACGGGTCTCGTCGCGCACGTCGTCGCCGAGCGTGACCTCCTCACGCCTCGCGGACATCCCGTAGTAGAGGGCTCCCACGGGAACGGCTATGCCCAGCATCTCCTCGAGGCACATGGCCTGGGCGCACAGCTGGACCCGGTGGAAGGGGTTCTCCCTCCGCCTGCCCCTCTTGTACTCGACTGGGTAGGGCATCCAGCGCCCCGAGTACCGTGGGAGCGTAACCCCGACGCCATCGGTCCGCTGGAACTCGACGACGTCGCAGATCCCGGTGAGCCCCAGATCGAAGGAGCGGACCCGGAGGCTCCGGACGATCAGAAGATCGCCCCGAGCCTCCCTGGTCGGACCCTCGTGGGCGCGCTCGTGGCGCAGCGACCCTTCCACCGTGAAGACGTTATCCTCCCACTGTTCCTCCAAGTAGCGGAGGCCAGCGCTTCGCGGGCAGAAGAGCGCTCGCATCACCCCTCCGAGTGGGAGCAGGTCGTCTTCGGCGTACCGGGGCGTCATCAGGCGACCACGATTCCCGCAGCCCCCCAATCGCCGAAGGTCACTGGGGGCATCGCCTCGGCATAGCCCACCGCTACCCCGGCGGGCACCTTGCTCCGATGGAAGGTCACCGTGTAGTCACCGAACGACCTGGGGGCCTCGACGCCGGGCTTCCTGGACACCTCCACGAGGTCGAAGAGCTTGTGCGCCGGGGCGCACCCCAAGCTAGCTTGGCGCTTGCGCTGCTCCGCGTCGGAGTCGGTGCCCTCGTGCCTGAACACGAAGAGCCCACGTGCCGACATGACGCCCTTGCTCGCCGAACGGTCGTGCTCGTACATCCCCAGGAGCGCCTCCCAGAGCAGGCTTAGGTCCTCCTCGGTGAAGCCGGTATCACGGGCGAGATGGACGCTCACGAAGCCCTTGGCCAGGTAGAGTCCGTAGGGGATGAGGGACTTGCGCCCCATGGTCCGGAGCTGGTCCTCGGGTTGCTCGGCCTCCCATGCCAGGTAGTCGGCAACGGTGGTCGCGCCCTTGACGTTCTCGGCGACCGCCATGCGGGTGATGGAGACATCCATGGGAAGGACGGGGTCTACGGAGCGGGCGAAGGCGATCTGGACGGGGCCACGGACCTGGCCCGCGTTGGCCCCGGTGCTCATGACGGCCCCGAAGGCGCGGATGTCGAAGAAGTTGGCGCAGAGCCAGGCTCGGGCATCGCTCACCTGGGCCTTGGTGGCGCTCTTCGTGGGCAGGCTGCCCGCCGTCGCCTCATGCCCCATGGCGATCTTCGTGTTCAGGTTGGTCGCTTGCTGGACGAAGATGGCGTTGGGCATCTCGTTGCCCCGGGCCGCCTGCACATAGTTGCGGATCCGCCGCTTGATGGCCACGTCGGAGACGAGGCCGTGGAGGTCCTGGGGATCGATCCGAGGCGCGTTGCCGGCGTCGGGATCGCCGTTGGGGTTGCTGTTCTCGCAATCGAAGAGCAGGAGGAACTCATAGCGGGAGCTGATAGGTTCGGCCATCGTGCGCATCTCCTTCCGCGGCGTCGGCCGCGCGGGTCTCGTCGGTCTCGTCGCTCTTCTTCGTGGACGACCTCATGTGTGCGATCTGCTGGTAGTAGCCGAGGGCGAAGAGGCTCTGCCCCTCGAGATCGAGGGTGCGTGGCGGCCCGTCCCCGAGCTTGGCATGGATGTCGGCGAGCACCCCCTCGTACCAGAAGGCGAGCCCCTTATCGAGCTTCGCCAGGTGGTGCTGGCTCATGCGCACGAGCCGGCCGAGAACGAGGGCGGGGGTGCTGCTGGCGGCCGCGTAGTACCGCTGGACGACCCCAGCGCCCACATCCCCCAAGGCGGCGTGTTGGAGCCTGGCCAGCACTGCCATCAGCCGGCCACACTGGTAGGCCTTACTCGGGTGGTCCTCGTTGAGCATGGGACCGAGCGCAGACATATCGCTTCCACCTTTCTGCCTCTGCTGGCGGACATGGTAGGCCCGCATCAGGCCCACCCCCGCATGGTTGAACGGATCATCCTGCATTGCCTGAACACGGAAACGGCCCAGAGCCTGGGCCAGGGCCGAGACAGGGATTGGCGCATCGGAGACGGCGACACGCCACATGGCGCTCACGAAGGGGGCGGGCACGTCATCCAAGTCACGGACGGTCGAGGCGAGCACGGCGAGGAACTTCGGCGA
>Ga0123330_1002275_pt1 | contig 17445 bp, 11 predicted proteins | sample BioC13SIPDNA_2_FD_89704 | JGI IMG/M metagenome (GOLD analysis project Ga0123330, IMG submission 89704) | Anaerobic biogas reactor microbial communites from Washington, USA - Biogas_R2_A C13 SIP DNA | ecosystem: Engineered > Bioreactor > Anaerobic > Unclassified | place: Washington, USA... | reverse complement strand
TGGGCTTTATCCCCCCCGACCTGGCGCTGGCCGCCGTCGAGCTGACGCGCATCGATGCCGCCATCGACCGGCGCCTCATCGGCGACAGGCCGGTGATCGTCTCGGGCGATGCGCATCGGCTGAGTGAGATGCGGGCCGACACGCTCTTTCGCGTGTGTGAGCCGACGATACAGGAACTGGCGATGGCCTTCCGTGGCGAGGCCGGCCGCCGAATGCGTGTGGTGGCCTAACCGGCGCCCGCCGCGATATCATCAACGACTGCCTAGGAGGAACTGCACGTGGTCGCAGAGACACAGATCGTGGACGAAGAAACGCTCGACATGAGCCCGCTCGACGAAATTATCGAGCAGTTCCGCTCGGAGAAGGGCGCCGTCATCCCCGTCCTGCAGAGGGCGCAGCACATCTATGGCTACCTGCCTCCGGAGGTGCTCAGGTACATCTCCCGGGGCCTGGGCGTTCCCCTGAGCCAGATCTATGGTGTGGCCACCTTCTACGCCCAGTTCTACCTCGAGCGGCGCGGGCGCAACACCGTGCGCGTGTGCGACGGTACCGCCTGCCACGTGCGCGGCGCTTCCAAGATCATCACCGCGCTGGAGAAAGAGCTGGGGGTCGCGGCCGGCGAGACGACGCCCGATTACCGCGTCACGCTGGAGGTGGTGTACTGCCTGGGATCGTGCGGCCTTTCACCCGTGGCCGTGATCAACGACCAGGTCGTCGGTCGCCTGGTCCCTGAGAAGGCCGTGGAGCTGATTCGCGAGTTGCCCTAGTGCGCGAGTTGGCGTTGCACATCCTCGATGTGCTGGAGAACGCTATTGAGGCCGGCGCCACGCGCATCGACCTGACGATTCGCGAGGACACGGCAGAGGATCTGTTGGTCATTGAGGTGGTCGATAACGGTCGGGGGATGGACGACCAGACGCTGCGCCGCGTGGGCGATCCCTTTTACACCACCCGCACGACGCGTCACGTGGGGTTGGGCATCCCGCTCTTGCGCGCCGCCGCCCGACGCTGCAACGGCGACATGACGATCGCCTCGCAATCCGGAGTCGGCACCCGGCTGCGCGCCGCCTTTCAAAGGAGCCACATCGACCGGGCTCCCCTGGGGGACATGCGCGCCACGCTGCTGGGGGCCCTGCTGTCGGACCGCGAGGTCGACCTGCGCTACCAGCACCGCGTCGACGGGCGCGAGTTCGCCTTTGACACGGCCGAGATGCGCGAGGCGCTGCAAGGGGTGCCGCTGTCGCACCCCGCGGTGCGCGAATGGTTGGAAGGGTTCCTGGCCGAGGGGTTCGCCGAGCTGTATGAGAGGACCAGCGAAGGCCGGAGCTGAACGGCCCCTGGCCGTTGTGGGCATATGGGGCCGCGCGCGTTGACAGACCGCCATAGCTTTTAACCTGGAACCTGTCACCTGCAACCAACCGACAACCCGCAACCCGTAACAGGAGAGAAAAGATGCCAAGGCTCAAGTCGTTGGAGGACCTGCGCAAACTGCGTGAGCAGGTGCAGGACGAGATCACCAGCCGCGTGGAGACGGGCACGACCATCATCATCGGGATGGGTACCTGTGGCATCGCGGCGGGCGCCCGCGAGACGATGCACGCCGTCATCGAGGAGCTTCACAAGCGCGACATCGAGGCCCACATCAAGACGGTGGGCTGCATCGGGATGTGCGCCCGCGAGCCGCTCGTCGATATCGAGCAGGCCGGGCAGCCGCGCGTCACGTACGGCAACATCACCACCGATCGCGTGTCGCGCCTGATTGAGGAGCATCTCGTGAACGGCAAGATCGTGGAAGACTGGGTGGTTGGTCGCCTGTCCAGCTAGCGCCGCAAGGCTCCTCCGGGCGCGCCCGTGCCGCCGTTACTACGGGGCGGACGCGTCACGTCGTCAAGCGTCGAGCAGGCTTTTGTATAACAGTCCAGGAGGACGTGTCATGGCGGATTCCCTGTACCGGGCCAACGTCCTGGTATGTAGCGGCACGGGATGCACTGCGTCGGGCTCCGAGTCGGTCATTGGATCGCTCCAGGCCGAGGTGGTTCGCCGCGGGCTCGAGAACGAGGTTCGCGTGGTGGAGACCGGCTGCCGCGGCTTTTGTGCCATGGGCCCGGTGATGATCGTATATCCCGAGGGCATTTTCTACTGCCAGGTCCAGGCGTCGGATGTCGCAGAGATCGTCGAGGAGACGCTGGTCAAGGGGCGCGTCGTGGAGAGGCTCACCTACAAGGAGCCGATGACGCACCAGGCGGTTCCCTTCTACCGCGACATCCCCTTCTACGGCAAGCAGCTGCGCATCACTCTGCGCAACTGCGGCCTGATCAACCCCGAGAGCATCGACGAGTACATCGCCCGCGGTGGGTACGAGGCCCTCGGCAAGGCCATCACGACCATGACGCCGGAGGGCGTCATCGATGAGGTCAAGCGCGCGGGACTGCGTGGTCGCGGCGGCGCAGGATTTCTCACGGGCCTCAAGTGGGAGTTCACGCAAAAGGCGCCCGGCGATATCAAGTATCTCGTCTGCAACGCCGACGAGGGTGACCCGGGCGCGTTCATGGACCGCTCCATCCTGGAGGGAGACCCCCATTCGGTCATCGAGGGGATGACGGTGGCGGCCTATGCCATCGGCGCGCGCGAGGGGTACATCTATTGCCGCGCCGAGTACCCCCTGGCGATCCAGCGTCTGCGCCTCGCCATGCAGCAGGCCACCGAGTACGGGTTGCTGGGGGACCGCATCCTCGACACGGATTTCAACTTTCACCTGTTCATCAAGGAGGGCGCCGGCGCCTTTGTCTGCGGCGAGGAGACGGCGCTCATCGCGTCCATCGAGGGCAAACGTGGTGAGCCACGGCCCCGCCCGCCCTTCCCGGCGGTCTCGGGTCTGTGGGGCAAGCCGACGAACAACAATAACGTCAAGAGCTATGCCAACGTCCCGCAGATCATCGCCAACGGCGCCGAGTGGTTCGCCAGCATCGGCCCGCAGCGCAGCCCCGGAACGGCCATCTTTGCCCTCACCGGCAAGGTCAAGAACACCGGCCTCGTCGAGGTCCCCATGGGCATCACCATGGGCGAGATCATCTTTGACATCGGCGGCGGCATCCCTGACGGCAAGCAATTCAAAGCCGTGCAGACGGGCGGTCCGTTGGGCGGTTGCCTGCCCGCCTCGGGCCTGAACCTGAACGTCGACTTTGACTCGCTGCGCCAGGCCGGCGCGGTGATGGGCTCCGGCGGCATGATCGTCGTCGACGAAGACACCTGCATGGTCGAGTTCAGCAAGTACTTTCTCACCTTTGCGACGGCCGAATCGTGCGGCAAGTGCGTGCCCTGTCGCGTGGGCGGCAAGCGCATGCTCGAGATCCTCACGCGCATCACCGAGGGCAAGGGCACGCTGGAGGACATCGACCGCATCGAAGAGATCGCCAAGGGGATGGAGGAGGGCGCCATCTGCGCCCTGGGCCAGCTCACGCCCGGCCCCATCCGGAGCGCCCTGCGCTATTTCCGCGAAGAGTTCGTGGCCCACGTGGTCGACAAGCGCTGCCCGGCGGGCGTCTGCAAGGCCCTCGTGCGGGCGCCGTGCGTCAACGCCTGCCCGGCGGGGGTCGACGTGCCCACCTACGTGTCGCTCGTCGCCCAGGGCAAGTACGCCGAGGCGCTCGAGATCCATCGCGAGCGCAACCCGTTCGCCCTGGCGTGCGGGCGCGTGTGCCCCGCCTTTTGCGAGCAGCGCTGCCGCCGCGGCGAGCTGGACGAGCCGGTGATGATCCGGCAGATCAAGCGCTACATGGCCGACCACGAGATGGAAAAGCCATGGACCCCACCCACCATGGAGGCCAAGAAGGGGCAGAAGGTGGCCGTCGTCGGCTCCGGGCCGGCCGGCCTCACGGCGGCGCTGCGCCTGGCCCAATGGGGCTATGACGTCACGGTGCACGAGGCGCTGCCCGTAGCCGGCGGCATGATGGCCGTGGGCATCCCCGAGTATCGCCTGCCCAAGGACATCCTGAACATGGAGATCGACAACATCCGGCGCGCCGGCGTCGAGATCAAGCTCAACTCGCGCCTGGGCCGCGATTTCGGCGTCAACGATCTCTTGGAGCGCGACGGCTATAACGCCGTGGTGCTCGCCATCGGTGCGCAGATCAGCCGTTCGATGCGCGTGCCGGGCGAGGACCTCGAGGGGATGATGGGTGGCACCGAGTTCCTACAGGACGTCGCCCTGGGCAAGGCGCCCGACCTCGCGGGCAAGCGCGTCGCCGTGGTGGGTGGCGGCAACACCGCCATCGACGCCGCCCGCACCGCCATGCGCCTCGGCGCCAGCGAGGTGAGTCTGGTGTACCGGCGCACCCGCGAGGAGATGCCCGCCCAGGACCTCGAGGTGCGCGAGGCGGTGGAGGAGGGTCTCAAGCTCCACTTCCTGGTGAACCCCACACGCATCACCGGCGACGGCAGCGGCCACGTGAGTGGGCTGGAGCTGATCCGCCAGGATCTGGGCGAGTTCGACGACAGCGCCCGGCGCCGGCCGGTGCCCATCGATGGCTCCGAGTTCGTGCTCCCCGTGGACGTCGTCATCCCCGCCATCGGCCAGAGCACCGATGTGAGCTGCGCCGATGGGTGCGACGTCGAGTTCAACCGCAACTCGACGGTCAAGGTGGGGCGCGACTATTGCTCCACCAAGCCCGGCGTGTTCGCTGCCGGCGATGCCGTGCTCGGCCCCGCCACGGTGGTCGAGGCGGTCGCTCAGGGCAACGAGGTGGCCATGGCCGTCGACGCCTACCTGCAGAAGGGCTACGCCTCCTCCAAGGAGGAGTGGCTGGCCTATACCGAGGCGCCCCTCACCTGGGTGATGGAAGACTATGCCGAGGCCGTGCGGGCCGAGATGCCCGTACAGGAGCCCGCCGCGCGTCGTCTCAACTGGCGCGAGGTGGAACTCGGCCTGGAGGAGGGGATCTGCCGCGAGCAGTGCAAGCGCTGCCTGCGGTGCGATATCGAGGAGACGGGCTGACGGGTTGAGGGCCGGCCGCGCCCGGAGTGGGCGCGGCCGGTGGCTACCCCGTGCTCGGATCGGGAACGCCTCGTAGCCGGCGCCGACGGCGGGTTCCTTAGCCAGCTCGATCCAGCGCCGACGAACCGATCATGCGCCCCCTGGTCTGGGCGCGAGGAGGCGGGCCGCCGGAGCCCCAGGACGAAAACGAAATGCGTCTCTGCGAGGCAAATTCGCTACGATTTTCGTACGGAAAGGCCCTCAGGGGATTGAACTACGGAATCATTCCTGCTATGATGGGGGGCAGTTGCCGCCTTGAGACGTTACAGCCTGGAGTTGCCGGCGCCACAGTGGATATCGTGACTCCTTAGAACTGGAGGAACCCAGTCATGCCAGATGTACGTGTCACTATCGACGGAAGGGAGATCCGAGCGCCCCGGAACTATACCGTGCTCGAGGCGGCTCGGCTCGGGGGCGTACCCATCCCGACCCTGTGCGACCATCCGGCGCTGAAGCCCATCGGCGCCTGCCGGGTCTGCCTGGTGGAGGTGGAGAACCAGCGCACGCTGCAGCCCGCCTGTACCTTCCCCGTGTCCGAGGGAATGGTGGTTCATACCAAGTCGCCCAAGGCGGTGGAGGCGCGGCGCTTTGTGCTCGAGCTGCTCCTTTCCGATCATCCCACCGACTGCATGACGTGCGATAACGCCGGCAAGTGCGAACTCCAGGACCTGGCATACGAGTATGGCGTCAAGGAAACGCGCTTTCCCGGCATGCGGCACGAGTACGCCATTCAGGATGCCAACCCGTTCATCCAGCGCGACTATAACAAGTGCATCCTGTGCCGCCGCTGCATCCGCGCCTGCGACGAGATCAACGGCGTCGAGGCCATCGGCTTGCTAGAGCGCGGGTTCGACACCAAGGTGGGCACGGCCTACGACGGCAGCCTGGTCGATTCCCCGTGCGAGTTCTGCGGCATGTGCGTGGCCCTCTGCCCCACCGGCGCGCTGGTGCCCAAGGATGCCGTGTGCGCCGGGCGCTCTTGGGAGATGGACCACGTCGAAACCATCTGCCCCTACTGCGGCGTCGGTTGCTCCCTGGACCTCAGCGTCAAAGACAACAAGATCGTCGAGGTGGATTCCGTCTGGGATGGCGCCGCCAACCACGGATCGACCTGCGTCAAGGGACGCTTTGGCTGGGATTACGTCGCCAGCGAGGAGCGCTACACCACGCCCCTCATCAAGAAGGATGGCGAGTTCGTCGAGGCGACCTGGGATGAGGCGCTGGACCTCGTCGCGGACCGCTTTGTCGAGATCGCCCAGAAGCATGGGTCCGACGCCCTCGCTTTTCTGAGTTCGGCCAAGTGCACCAACGAGGAGAATTACCTCGTCCAGAAGATGGCCAGGGGGTTGTTCGGCACGAACAATGTCGATCACTGTGCCCGGCTTTGACACAGCTGCACTGTGACCGGTCTGGTCACTGCGTTTGGCTCGGGCGCCATGACGAACTCGATCGACGACATCGCCGAGGACGCCCAGTGTTACTTTGTGATCGGCTCCAACACTACCGAGAACCATCCGGTGATCGGCATGCGCCTGCGCCAGGCCGTGAAGCAGCGCGGCGCCAAGCTGATCGTCGCCGATCCGCGCAAGATCCCTCTGACCGACTATGCCGTGCTGCACCTGCAGCACCGCCCCGGCAGCGACATCGCGCTGCTGAACGGCCTCGCCCACGTGCTCCTCACCGAGGGGCTCTATGACAAAGAGTTCGTGGAGCAGCGCACCGAGGGGCTCGAGGAGCTGCGGGCCATGGTGGCCAAGTACTCACCCGAGGTCGCGGAAGAGATCACCGGCGTGCCTGCCGCGGATATCCGCGAGGCCGCCCGGCTGATGGCCGCCAACCGCCCCGGCGCGTTGCTGTACGCCATGGGCATCACCCAGCACACCACGGGCCACCAGAACGTGCTGGCATGCGCCAACCTGCAGATGCTCTTGGGCAATATGGGCGTGCGCGGCGGCGGTGTGAACCCGCTGCGCGGCCAGAACAACGTCCAGGGCGCCTGCGACATGGGCTGCCTGCCCAACGTCTACACCGCCTACCAGTCAGTAGCCAGCGAGGACCTCCAGAAGAAATTCGAGGCGGCCTGGGGCCGTACCTCCGGCACGCGTCCGGGGTTAACGGTGATGGAAATGCTGAATGCCGCCGAGCGCGGTGAGGTCAAGGGCCTGTTCGTGCTGGGCGAGAACCCCGGTATGACCGACCCGGACATCAACCACGCCCGCAAGGCGCTGAGCGAGACCGAGTTCCTCGTGGTACAAGAGATCGCGCCCAGCGAGACCACCCCGTACGCCGACGTGATCCTCCCCGGCGCAGCCTTTGCCGAGAAGGATGGCACCTTTACCAACACGGAGCGACGCGTGCAGCGCGTGCACCAGGCACTGCAGGCGCCGGGCAACGCCCGCCCCGACTGGATGGTCCTCAGCGACCTCGCGCGGCGCATCCAGGCGCGCCTCGGCGCGCCGGCCGATGCCGCCCCGTGGGCCGGGTGGCAGTACGCGTCGACGGCCGAGATCATGGCCGAGATCAACGCCCTGAGCCCCAGCTATGCCGGCATCCAGTACAGCCGCATCGAGAAGCAGGGGCTGCAGTGGCCCTGCCCGACGTCCGAGCACCCCGGCACCACCGTGCTGCACACGGCCCAGTTCAGCCGCGGCCTGGGCAAGCTCTCGCCCGTCGAGTGGCTACCGCCGGCAGAGCAACCGGATGCCGAGTACCCGCTGGTCCTGACTACCGGGCGCGTGCTGTACCACTTTCACGGTGGCACCATGACGCGCCGCTCCAAGGGGCTGAACGAGATCTACCCCGAGGCGCTGGTCGAGATCAATCCGCTGGACGCCCGTGCCCTGGGCATCGAGGACGGCGAGATGGTGCACGTCTGCTCGCGGCGCGGCCAGGTGATCGCCAAGGCCGAGGTGGTCGAGCGCCCGGACAAGGGCGTGGTCTTTATGACCTTCCACTTTGCCGAGGCGGCCGCCAACTTCCTTACTAACCCGGCGCTGGACCCCATCGCCAAGATCCCCGAGTACAAGGCCTGCGCCGTCCGAGTGGAGCGCATGGAACGGCTGGAGGCTGCCGGGTCCTGAGTCAAGGAGGAAATCGGCTCGACCGGACGTTCGAGCCGGCACAATCCTTCGGGTACATGGGCTCGCGTACCGCGTGGTGTATCTACCACGCGGTACGCGAGCCCAGATTGCGACAGCACCGGATGCCCATCCGGTGAACAGGTGAACAGAGGAGGTGACTAGAGGCTGATAGCCGACCGGGGTCGCGAAGGGCCCTCCGCCCGTATCTCGATCATAGTTGCCACGCCATCGCTATGCCCAACCAACGAAGGAGACGTGAGATGCCATTCAAGTCGCCGAAAGCTATCGTAGAAGCCGCCTGCACCGCCGGGTGCGCCAAGGCGGACCTCACCATCCCCAAGCAGCTCGTCATGGGCTTCCTGGCCGGCGCATTCATCGCCTTCGGCGGGTTCCTGGCCATCGTCGTCGGCAGGGGCAGCCCGGAACTGAACGCGGCCAACCCAGGCCTCGGTAAGCTCCTGTTCGGTGGCGTGTTCCCCGTCGGCCTCATGCTGGTGGTCATCGCCGGGTCAGAGCTATTCACCGGCAACTGCGGCGTCATTACGCCCGCCTGCCTCACCGGCGCCGCGCGCTGGAACGCCCTGCTGCGCAACTGGGTGTTTGTCTACATCGGCAACTTTGTCGGCTCGGTGTTCGTGGCCCTCTTCCTGGCCTACTGGACCGGCCTCGTCAACGTGAACGTGCCCGCGGGCCAAGCGGTTGGTGAAGCCTCCGCCGCCATCGCCGAGGCCAAGGTGAACATTGGTTTCTTCCCGGCGCTGCTGCGCGGCATCGGCTGCAACTGGCTCGTCTGCCTGGCGGTGTGGATGGCCATCGCCGCCGACAATATCGCCGGCAAGATCCTCGCCATCTGGTGGCCCATCATGGCCTTTGTCGCCCTGGGGCTGGAGCACTCGATCGCCAACATGTTCTTTATCCCGCTGGGGATGTTCAACGGCGCGAGCGTCACGCTCGGCCAGTTCCTGTTCGCCAATTTGCTCCCGGTGACCATCGGCAATATCATCGGTGGCGCCGGGTTTGTGGGCGCCGTGTACTGGTGGATCTACGGCCGGGACTAGTCCCGCGCCGCCACCCACCGTCCATCACGGGCGGACGTGTCGCTTCCGGCACGTCCGTCTTTGTTTTGCGCTGAGTGAGGTTGACCCTATGCACACATCATCGATACCGCCCGAGGATTGGCCCGTCACCCCATGGCGCGTGTGGCGCATCACCGATGATGCCGTCGCGGCCGAGGATATACACATGGTGCAGGAGGAGCCCCTGGCGTTGCACGTGAACGACCGCCAAGTGGCCGTGCTGATGCGCCTGCCCGGCATGGAGAAGGAACTCGCGGCGGGGTTCATGATCAGCGAGGGGCTCGTGACGTCGTTCGACGCCGTGCACGTGATCCACCACTGCGGCCAGGGCCTGCCGGCGCCGGGCGAGGAGACCTCCACGGAGGAAGAGGCGCCACCCATGACGTCGCGCAACCGCATCGACGTGACGGTGCGCCCGGACGCCCTGCGCCCCGAGGCGCGGCTGGAGGTGGTGCGCCTCATCCGCGCCGGCTGCGGCGCCGTGGACGTGGATCGCGCCGAGATCCCCCTGCCCGAGGTGAGCAGTCGCTTGCGGGTGCGCCCCGAGGCGCTGCGCGCCATGGCATCGGCCATGCGCTCCGGGCAACACCTGCATGAAGGGGTGGGCGGGGTGCACGCCGCCGCCCTGTGCGACGCCGATGGGCGCGCTATCATCGTGTGTGAGGATGTGGGGCGCCACAACGCCGTGGACAAGGCGGTGGGGCACTGCCTGCTGCGCGGCATCCCCCTGGAGGGCACCATGCTCCTCTGCTCTGGGCGCCTGAGCTACGAGATGGTAACCAAGGTGATCCGCGTGGGGATCCCGGTGCTTGCCTCCGTCTCGACCCCCACAGCGCTGGCGGTGCGCCTGGCGGAGCATTTCGGCCTCACGGTGGTAGGTTACCTCCGTGGCAACCGCATGACGGTCTACACCCACCCCGAGCGGATTCAGACGGAATAGAACGCGGATGAACGCGGATTCGGCGGATCCACGCGGATCATTGATCCATTCCTTCTGATCCGCATCAATCCGTGGAATCCGCGTTCATCCGCGTTCCATTTCCCTCTCCCACGTGCAGGCGCGTCAGATCGATGGCGTCCCCGATGGGTTGGCCGTCGAGGGTCACGGGCAGGCGCTCGCCACCGTCCAGGGCGTACATCCCCACCCGCAGGACGTGATCCCCCGGCGGCGTGTCGGGCGGGATGAGCAGGCCGTAGAGGTCCGTGACCCCCTCCCCCGGCGCCCAGCCCGTGGTGAGGCGCGCCCCACCGCCCGGCTCGCTGTCGCGCTGCGCCACGATGACGCCCGCGGCATCCACCAGGTGCACGAACACCTTGTAGCGCACACCCACGGGCGCCAGCGCCTCCCAGTGCAGCGCCACTTGCAGCACGTCGCCCCCCGTCGGCTCGGGGGTGAGGACGCTGTACCCATCGAGGCGCAACGCGTCACCCAACGCGTATCCCGCGGGCTCGACCACCGCTCCCTCCGTCGATCGCGGCATGGCCCACATCGCCAGGCGCACGTCGCCGAACCAGCGATCCATCGCCTTGAAGGCGTGGTCGTCGAGCCACCCCTCGATGACGCGCTCGGGGTCGCTCTCGTTGGTGGCCCACAGCACGGCATAGATGCGGTCGTGACGCGCCGCCATCGCCTCGAGTTCGTCGCGCGCGTCCTCGGCATCGATGGGACGCTGCCTGGGGAGGGGATACCAGGGGAGCGGTCCCCGGTAGTAGTAGCCGAACGTCTCGACCTGGGACGGGGCGTTGATCAGGATGGCGTCATTGGGTCCCGCGGTGGCCGCGATGTACGCCGCCATGCCGCGATAGTCGTCGCGATAGGTGCTTTCATCCCAGTAGACGCGCGCCAGCCCCTTGGCGGCGGGCGCCAGCGCCCCAAGCATCACCAGGCCGATGACCATGGCGCTCACGACGCGCCGCTGCGTCAGCCGCGCCGCCCAGCGCCCCAACGCCACGGCGCCGGCGGCCACCAGCACATAGAGGGGCGGCGTGGCCAGCAGCACGAACTTTGTCTTGTACATCGGCCGCCCCAGCGACGCCAGCGCCATGAGCGCGATGGGGGTGACCAGGTACAGCCCCAACAACACCGCGCCGAACCATCGCGGCGTAGCAGCTCCTAGCGCCTCCTCCGCCGTCCCGAGCGTCCCCTCCGTCGTCCCGAGCGTCAGCGAGGGACCTCGATTCGCTGGACGCGACACCTGCCGCCGAGGACGGCGGCGCTCCGGAGCGTGCGCTCGCGTCGTCGTCCCGAGCGTAGCGAGCGACCTCGACGCACTGGACACGTCACCCCCCGCCGAGGACGACGCTCCGGGGCTCGCGCTCGCGTCATTGCCCCGAGTGTAGGGAGCCACGGTATGGCGCGGGACCTTGTCCTGCTCTGTCAGGTCCCCAAGCAGCAACCCAACCACCCCCGGAAGCGCCAACGCCGCCACGCCCAGCGCCGCTGCGGTGGCCGCCCGACCCGCCTCGGCCGCGGGCCCCCACACCGACACGCGCAGCGCATCCCCCAGCATCGCCGCCACCGAGAAATCGGCGCTCACCGCCGGCCAGTTGCGCAGCGAACGCCACGACACGGCCAGCCACGGCACGTACGCCAGGACGATGAACCCTTGCAGCAGCGCCCAGCCGGCGAGGGCGCGCCAGGCCGCTGCCCTCCCCCATTCGGCTTGCGACCGCCATCGCCAGGCCCACCAGGCGAGGAAGGCGAGGTTGTGGGCCACGAGCACCGTGGCGCCCAGGTAGTGGCTGTAAATCGCGGCGATGGCCGCCAGGGCGTAGAGCGCCATGGACGCCGTGCTCCCCAGAGTGGCGCCGTCCTCAGCGACAGGTGTTGCGTCCAGCGCATCAAGGTCCCTCGCTAACGCTCGGGACGACGGAGGGGACGCTTGGGGCGACGCCGGCGCACGCCCTGGAGCGCCGCCGCCCTCGGCGGCAGGTGTCGCGTCCAGTACGTCAAGGTCCCTCGCGGACGCGGGATCCGGAGCGCCGCCGTCCTCGGCGGCAGGTGATGCGTTCAGCGAATCAAGGTCCCTCGCGGACGCTCGGGACGACGGAGGGGATGCTCGCGTCAACGGATCTCCGCCGCGCAGCAGCCGCTCGAAGGCGATGGTCGCGAGCAGGGCGAACAACGCCGCCCAGATGTACATGCGCGCTTCCTGCGAATAGTGCACCTGGAAGGGAGCCACCGCCGCCAGCAGCGCGGCGAGCGCCGCGACGGTCGGGCCCGCCAACCGACGCGCCAGCGCCCAGACACCCGCCACCAGCGCCACGCCCGCCAGCATCGACAGCGACCGCACCGCCGCCTCGCTCGTGCCCGCCACGGCGACCCAGCCGTGCAGCAAGAAGTAGTAGAGCGGCGGATGGATGTCGTACGAGGCATGGCGCGCGATGGTGGCCAGGTCGCGCTGGGCCAGCGCCACGCTGGTGCCCTCGTCGTTCCACAGGCTCTGGGCGTCCAGGCGGTACAGGCGTAGCCCCAACGCCAACAGCAGGACGGCGGCGATCACCGCCGCCTCTCGGCGTCGCGCGGCGCCCGCGCTAGCCACGGCGCCCTCCCCTGAGGAGGCGCACCGCCCGCGTCAGCGCCCACCCCGCCATGATCACCCCCACCCCTGCCAGCAGCCACGCCCCCCAGGCGGCCCGCTGACGCCACACGATCACGCCGTCCAGCTCCAGGCTCCCCTCGGCGACGCGGATCGTCGCGCGGTGCGCGCCCGCGCCGCGGGGCCACGCCACGGTGACGGCCAGGGCGTCGGTGTGAGGCTCCTGCCACACGCGCTCCGTGTGGACGGGCCGGCCGTCCACCTCCACCTCGATGCGCCCCCGGGGCTCGGCGCCCCGCAGCACCAGCGCCAGCCGGTTGCCGTCGAATGGCACCTCCAGTGACGCGCCGGCGGCGCCGCGGGCATACGCCCCCCCCACCGCGGCGGCGTCCGGCACGCGCTCCCAGGCGCCGTCAAAGCGCAGCGCCCGATGGTCTTCCTGGTGAAAGCCGATGTAAGCCACTGGGGGCTCGTGCGCCAGCTCGACCAGGGCGTCATAGACCGGTAAGGTGGTGAACTCGGGCTCGACCATCCGAAAATAGTACCAGGCCTGGTCGCGCTCTGCGTCCGAGGGGCGGCGGAAGAACCAGTAGTTCATCACGCCCATCCACGGCCACTCGCGAGCGGCCCGCTGATACGCCTCGACGGCATAGCGCGCCTGCAATTCCGGCGTCACCCGGCCGTAGGTCGCAGCGCCCGCGAAATCCTCAGGGAGGGCGTTCCAGCCCACCTCGGCAGCCCAGATCGGCTTGGTGGCGTCGCCATGGCGCACCATGATCTCGCGCAAGAGCTGGACCCGCGAGACGTTGGCGCGGTCACGGCTCATGCGCAGGTCATACGGCCCCGTCCAGAGGCCATAGACCATGGCGCCCATGACGTCGAAATGGCCCTGCGCCCCGGAGGCGTACATCCCCTCCAGGTAGAGGAGGTCGCTCAGGTTGCGGGGCCCGAACTCGAGCGGCGTCTCCTCGGTGGTCTGTGCCAGCGCCGCGCTGATGATGATGCAATCCGGATCGGCCTCCTTGGCGCGCCGATAGGCCACCTGGAGCAGCTCCGTGTAGCCCGCCGGGTCGGCCGGCTGGTCGCCCCATTCGGGAAAGATGTTCGGCTCGTTCCAGATCTGGTAGTGGCGGATGCGCCCCTTGTAGCGGCTCACCACGGCATAGACGAAATCGCCGTAATCCTCGTAATCGTCGGGCGGCGCCAGCGTCCACCCCTCGGCGTCGCCGACGGTGCGCGACCAGGCCGGCGGATTGTCGAGCCGGGCAATGATCTGCAGGCCGTTCTCCTCCGCCAGGTCCACGATACGGTCGTACTTGGCCCAGGCGCTGACGTTCCACTTGTGGTCCCAAAAGTCGCCCTTGCCCGAGATCTCGATGTCTTCCCAGGGGAACTGCTGGCGAATCCAGGAAAAGCCGGCGTCGGCGATCATGGCGAGGGTGCGGTCCACCTTTTCTGGGTCGGGCTCCTGCTCGAGAAAGGTGTTCACGCCATAGGGGGAGAGTCCTGTGGGGACGATGGGCGCTAGCGGGTCGGTCTCGGGCGGCCGCTGCGTGAGGCGCAGCAGGGCCAGAGCGGCCGTGCCCTTGAGCTGCTCGACGAGTTCCTCCTCCCCCGTCCAGTGGGCCAGCGTGTGCCGGATGGCGTCGCGCCGCAGGGCGACCACGCCGCAGAGGACGAGCAGGATGGCGAGCAACGCCGGCAGGATGCGGCGCATGAGGGTACGTCTCGACCGTGCGTGCATGGTTGGCGGTCTCCTTGGCGGTGAGACGTGGAAAGGGGCGAAAGCGTTCCGATGCCGCCCGCGTCGCCCCTAGATGCGACGGCGTGTGCTCCGCCGGGGCGCTTTGGGCTCGGTCGCTTTGCCGCGGTAGCTGGGGACGTTGATGTCGATGATGGCACAGCGATCCGAGTCCAGCAGGCGGCTGCGCAGGCGGTCATCGAGCCGCTCCCAGCCGTCCGTCGTAATGGTGATGACGGTGGCGAGGCCGGTCACGTAGCGGTAGTTCAGGATCTGGAAGAGTTTCTCCTGGGCCCACTGCGTGGCGCTCTGCGAGCCGAGGTCATCCAGCACCAGGAGCATGGCGCGACGCACTTCGTTGAAGCGCTGGTCGTACGAGACGGCCGTCCCCGGCTGGAAGGTGGCCCGCAGGTGATCCAACAGGTCGGGCACCACCACAAAGAGCGCCGTCATCCCGTTGCGCGTGACCTTGTTGGCCACGGCGGCGGCCAGGTGCGTCTTGCCGACCCCGTAACCGCCGCGGAGGAGCACCCAGTTCGTGGGATGCTCGGCATAGTCCGCCAGAAAGGCCGCCGTCTTGTGCAGCCCCGCCGACTGGGCCGGCTCGATCTCGCCCCGCCGATCGAAAAAGGTCTCGAACGTCATCGCCTCATAGAGGTTCAGGCTGCCGAACGTCTCGAGCTTGCGGCTGATCCCCTCGGCGTCGGTCCGCGCGCGATAGTCTGGCTGGAACATGGGCACCATCGTGACCAGCCCCTCGTGGCGCAGCCGCGACGACAGGCGCGGATCCATCGCCTCGATGGACTGGTTCGTGGTGATCACGGTAGGCAGGCCGGCGTTGTAGCGATAGTTCAGGAGCTGGTAGAGCTTTTCCGCGGCCCAGGGAGTGGCGTTCTGCGTGCCCAGGTCGTCCAGCACCAGTAGCTCGACGGTGCGCACCTGCTCAAAGCGCTCGTCGTAACTGGCGGGGCTGTTGGGTGCATAGCTGGCCCGGAGATAATCCAGCAGGGCGGGGGTAACGACGAACAGCACCGGCAGCCCGCGCTCCAGGCGATAGTTGGCGATGGCCGCTGCCAGGTGGGTCTTGCCGGTGCCATAGGAGCCGGTGAACACCAGCCACCCGTCGGGGTCCTCGGCAAAGGCCCGCGCCGTATCGAGGGCCTCCTCCAGCGCCACGGCGATCATCGGCGAGCCGCTGTCCTGGGTGTGAAAGGTCTCGAACGTCATCTGGGTGAGGAAGCGGAGGTTGCTCGCCTTGCGCAGGCGCTCCAACCGCCGCTCGCGAATCTCGTCGCGCTTGCAGCGACAGGGCACGGCTTTGCCGAACAGCGGGTGCCCCACCGGCACCTTGAGCCGCACGAACCCCGCGCCCCCACAGATCGGGCAGGGCTCCACGGCGGTCGGCTCCTGGCGATCGGTGGACATCTCGAGGGACTTGTCCAGTGACGTCATCGCTCCCGCCCCCAGGCGCCGTTCGCCGGGCGACCCTCGGCGCGCCGTGACGGCCGGTTGCCGTCATCTTTACCCGTCCTGGCCCAGCGCTCCAGGATGCTCTTGATATAGCGCCAGCTACGGGCGTTGTTCTCTACCGCGATCCTGAACGCGTCATAGATCCAGTCAGCGGGATAGGTCTGCTCCGCCTCCTCGAGTTCCTCGGCCAGCAGGGGCTGGAGCAGCCCGATGTTCTGCTCGTACAGCTCGACGATGCGGGGGCGCTCCGGCTCGACGTACGCCTCGCGCACGAAACCGGTGTTCTCGAGGATCAGTTCGCCCGCCTTGACTTGCTCCACGGCCTTGCGCCCCTGGGGGGTGTTGACAAAGTAATAGTCCGTCTGCAGCTCCTCCGAGGCCACGGTGAGGTGCAGCAGGATGCCGTGCTCCACGGCGCGCTCGGCGGCGCGGTGCAGCGCTTCGACGGGCGAGGAGCACTCGTCCGTGGGCATGCCGGACAGGAGCCCCCCCTCGGCCTCGAGTTCCGCCATCGTCATGTAGCGGGGGTAACCGCTTTGCCGGTTGAGGGCCCAGAACATGAACAGGACCAGCTTGAGTTCCGCCAGGTCATCGATGGCCGGCAGCAACTCGATGTAGAAAAGGTCCGGTATGGGCGTGAAACGTGTCTTGCCTGCCGGGAATCCTGCAAAGGGCTTCATACCAGTCCAAAACCATCATCCGCGAAATAATCTTCATCGACGCTGCGCAGCGCCAGGTCGTCGAAACGCGTCAGGCTGGGATCAAAGCGCAGCGAGATGGTGTCCGTGGGCCCGTTGCGGTGCTTGGCGACGATGATATCGGCGATGTGGGCCCGCTCCGAGTCCTCGTTGTACATCTCGTCGCGGTAGATAAACATGACGATGTCCGCGTCCTGCTCGATGCTGTTGTGCACCACTAGGTCCCCGGCGACGAAATTGTGGTGGCCCGGCACCTCGAGATCGTACACCGGTTCCTCTCCATCGGGCTCGATGGCGACGACGCGATCCCAATACACGTCACTGGTGCTTAGGCGCCGCAAGGGTTCGGACTGCACAATATCCCCAACTCGTGCCGCTCGCTGTCGACTGAGATTCGCCTTGTACAGCGTGGAGCCACAATACTGCTGGCCCAGGCACGCCTGCATCTCCCGCTGGCTCATGCCCACCGACCGACGAGCTGGCTCCACGAGGGCCGACCATGCGAGCGCTGGAATCACATCACGATTCGTGTTGTGGCCGCGCATCTCATAGAACGCACGAATCGCATCGGCGCGCTCAAGCCGTGGCTCGATCACGCCAACGACGTCGACGAACGCCAGGAGATCTGGTCTTCCTGTCACCATCACGTGCCACTGGTCGCGACCACGCCTGTTCTGAGGAACTCGGCGCACGCGGGCGTTGATGCCCAAGCGCAGGAGGAGATGCTGCGCATCGAAAGCTAGCCCCCTACTACTCGTCGCGTACTGGGCAATGGGGCGGGGCTTGGTCCGGCCAAAGACGCCAAGGGT
>Ga0123330_1002268_pt1 | contig 17506 bp, 16 predicted proteins | sample BioC13SIPDNA_2_FD_89704 | JGI IMG/M metagenome (GOLD analysis project Ga0123330, IMG submission 89704) | Anaerobic biogas reactor microbial communites from Washington, USA - Biogas_R2_A C13 SIP DNA | ecosystem: Engineered > Bioreactor > Anaerobic > Unclassified | place: Washington, USA... | reverse complement strand
CGGACCAGAGCAAAGCCTTCTGAAATAAGGAGATAGGTCAGCCCGCCAGGTGCTCCACGAGGATCCGGATGCCGATGGCGATCCGGACCAGAGCAAAGCCTTCTGAAATAAGCAAAACGGGGACGGACCAGAGCAAAGCCTTCTGAAATAAGGAGATAGGTCAGCCCGCCAGGTGCTCCACGAGGATCCGGATGCCGATGGCGATCAGGATGAGCCCGCCGACGGCCTCGACCCTTTTTCCCCACAGGGTGCCGATCCGCCGGCCCAGCAGCATTCCCGCCCCGGTGAAGGCCGCGGTCAACACGCCGATGACAAGGGCGGGGACCAGGATGGGGATGCCGATCAGCGCCAGGGAGAGCCCCACGGCGAGCGCATCGATACTGGTGGCCACCGACAGGATGACCAGGTTCCATCCGCGGGTGGGATCGCGACGCTCGAGTTTTTCCCCGGAACGGTGGAACGCACCCAGGAACATCATCCCCCCGACGAAGGCCAGCAGCCCGAAGGCCACCCAGTGGTCGAAGGCCGCGATGAAGCGGTAGATGGTGCTCCCGGCCGCCCAGCCGAGGACGGGCATCAGCGCCTGGAAGAGACCGAAGTGAAAGGAGAGGCGGAAGACCTGGCGCCGCCGCATCGGGTTGAGAACGAGCCCGCTGGCGACGGCTACCGCGAAGGCGTCCATGGCAAGCGCCGCGGCCAGCGCCAGGATGCCTATCCATCCCATGGGCCGCCCCCTCCCTTTTCCCGCGCGGCTCCCGCGCCGCCGCTCTTCAGCCCGCACCCTCTTTTGGTCAACATGGAATCCCGATTATAGTCGTACCGGAATGACGCTGTCCAAAAAATGGCGCCCGATCCGAGACCGCTGCGGGGAGGGAGGAGTCGTCCCATGATCGCATCATGCCCTCGACCCTGGCCCGGTTCGGACCGATCCGAGGTTCCACGACAACCCCGCACTCGCCGCCGCGGCAGAGCGGGGGAATATCCTTTCTGTCGGCCACCGGCCCCGAGGGGTGGGGGAGGTGCCCGGCGCCCCGGCGGGGCGGGCTCCGGCCGTTCTATGCCCGGTTGCGGGAGGGGGGTTATTTAGCCGTGCTTGTCAGCACCAGCTTGCCGTGCTTGACCCCGCGCAGGCTCAGCAGGCGGTCGGAGAATGCCTTCACATCCGTTCCCCGCCCCTTGAGGATGATGACCTCCAGGCAATTGCGATGGTCGAGGTGCACGTGGGTGGTCGCCAGCACCTGCCCCGTGTAGTCGTGCTGCGCCTCGATCAGCTGCTCGGACAGCTTCGGCTGGTGGTGGTCGTACACCAGGGTCAGGGTCCCCACCACCTCACGGTTGGAGGCTACCTCCTCCTGCACGAAGTGGTCGCGCACCAGGTCCCGGATCGCCTCCGACCGGTTCTGGTACCCCTTCTGCTTGATCAGCCGGTCGAACTTTTCCAGCAGCTCCTTTTCGAGCGAAATCCCTGTGCGTATGAGCGAAGACATAGGGCTCTCTTTCTGATCAATGTTGGTTTGCTCTTATTTTACCCCAAAATCGCGCGGAAGTGGGGATGCGTCGTTATCGATGGGACGCCATGGGGCGAAACGTGGCACGAACAACGCAGGCGTAACAACCGCTTCAACAAAATCAAGGGGGAACCGGGTTTCTGGTTGTGGCCCCACGCGGAGCCCGAGAGTGAATATGATAAAAAATGTATGCGTTTTCAATGGAGGGTCATGCGCGACAATAGGGATGTTGCCGGTTGTGTTGTTCCTGCTCCACCCCGGGTGCGGGCAGGGGATGGAATAGGAACTCCGGATTCTCGCCGGCGGAGCCGCAGGCTGACGTGGAGACCGTGGGCGGTGCTCAAGACGTGCCTTTTCCCCTAGCGACCGATGGGGAGGGGAAGCACTCTCCGGCCGCGGTTGCCGTGAGGATCCGCGTCCGACACTGGTGGCATGGAGCCGCACTCACTCCAAACCCCGGCCGCAGTGCGGGTCCGGTCGGTACGGAGGACGTGCCTTTTCCCCTCGCGACCGATGGGGAGGGGAAGCACTCTCCAGCCGCGGTTGCCGTGAGGATCCGCGTCCGACACTGGTGGCATGGAGCCGCACCCACTCCAATCTCCGGCCTCATTGCGGGTCCGGTCGGCACGGAAGACGTGCCTTCTCCCCTCGCGACCGATGGGGAGGGGAAGCACTCTCCAGCCGCAGTCGCAGTGAGGATCCGCGTCCGACACAGGTGGCATGGAGCCGCACCCACTCCAATCTTCGGCCTCATTGCGGGTCCGGTCGGCGGAGTTCGAGCCCCTCACGCGCCGGGACGGAGCCGAATCGGGGAATGGTGGCGGGCGCCGGGCTTCGGGTGGCCGAATTCCCGAATGCTTCATTGACGAGGACGGTTTTTGCCGCCTCCTGGCGCGAAAAAAGCCCCTCCACCGCCTGCACCCGTTCCCGTCGTTGGCAGAAGGCGCTATAATTACTATCACTGTTGGCGGCCGGCGTACGCCCGTGGCACGCTCGGTCGGTGGGCCGAAGGTCAATTCAGATATGGGGGAGGCACACATGGCGGAGTTCACATACCAGGAGCCGTTTCCACTCGGACCGGACCAGACGCGCTACCGGCTGCTCACGAAGGACCACGTCAGCGTGGCGCGCTTCGAGGGGGAGGAGGTCCTCAAGATCGAACCGGAAGCCCTCGCCCTGGTGGCGGCCGAGGCGGTGCGCGACGTCTCCTTCCTGCTCCGGGCGGCGCACAACGAGCAGGTGGCCAGGATTCTCGCCGATCCCGAAGCCTCCCCCAACGACCGCGGGGTCGCCGTCGCCATGCTCCGCAACGCCGAGGTGTCGGCCCGGTTCCAACTCCCCTTCTGCCAGGACACCGGCACGGCCATCATCATCGGGAAGAAGGGGCAGCGGGTCTGGACCGGCTGCAACGACGAGGAGCTGCTCTCCCGGGGGGTCCATAAGACCTACGCGGAGGAGAGCCTCCGCTACAGCCAGACGGTCCCCCTGGACATGTACCGGGAGATCAACAGCGGCAACAACCTGCCGGCGCAGATCGATCTCTACGCCGTCGAAGGGGAGGAGTACCGCTTCCTGGTCATCACCAAGGGAGGGGGGAGCGCCAACAAGACTTACCTGTTCCAGGAGACCAAGGCGCTGCTCAACCCTGACAGCCTCGAAAAGTTCCTGGTGGCTAAGATGAAGACCCTGGGCGCCGCCGCCTGTCCTCCCTACCACCTGGCCTTCGTCGTCGGCGGCACCAGCGCCGAAAGCACCCTCAAGACGGTCAAGCTGGCCTCCGCCGGCTACCTGGACACCCTCCCCACCACGGGGAACGAGGGGGGAAGGGCCTTCCGCGACCTGGAGATGGAATCGAAGCTCCAGCGCGCGGCTGAACAGTGCGGCATCGGCGCCCAGTTCGGAGGAAAGTATTTCGCCCACGACGTGAGGGTCATCCGCCTGCCGCGCCACGGCGCCTCCTGCCCCGTCGGCATGGGGGTCTCCTGCTCGGCCGACCGCAACATCAAGGCCAAGATCAATCGGGACGGGGTCTGGCTGGAAGAGCTCGACCGCAACCCGGGCCGGCTGATCCCCGACCGCTACCGCGGCAGCCACGCGCACGGGGTAGTCAGGATCGACCTCGACCAGCCGATGGAGAAGATCCGCGCCGAGCTGACGAAACACCCGGTGGCCACCCAGCTTTCGCTCAACGGGACGATCATCGTCGGGCGCGACATCGCGCACGCCAAGTTCAAGGAGCTGCTCGACGCCGGCAAGCCGCTGCCGGATTACCTGAAGAACCACCCTATCTATTACGCCGGCCCGGCCAAGACCCCCCCCGGGAAGCCCTCCGGCTCCTTCGGCCCCACCACGGCGGGACGGATGGACTCCTACGTGGAGCCGCTGCAGCGGAACGGCGGGTCGCTGGTCATGATCGCCAAGGGGAACCGGTCGCAGCAGGTGACCGACGCCTGCAAAAAGCACGGCGGCTTCTATCTCGGCTCCATCGGCGGGCCGGCGGCCCTGCTGGCGGAGGAGAACATCCGCAAGGTCGAATGCATCGACTATCCCGAGCTGGGGATGGAGGCGGTGTGGAGGATCGAGGTGGTGGATTTTCCCGCCTTCATCCTGGTGGATGACAAGGGGAACGATTTTTACCAGTCCCTGATGTAACCGGTCAGCAGGACCGCAAAGGAGAGCCATGAGTCAGAGCGGACAGCCCGTAGTCGCCCAAACCAGGCAGGGAAAAGTGGAGGGGAGTGTTGAAAACGGACAGCTCGTTTTCCGCGGGATTCCCTACGCGGCCCCCCCGACCGGCCCGCTGCGGTGGCAGGCGCCCCGTCCGGCGGCGGCCTGGACGGGGATCCGGAGCGCGCGGGAGTTCGGCCCGGTCTCCCCGCAGAACCCCCTCCCCGGGACCGACGTGATGGCCGCGCTCTCGGCAGCCGAACCGCAGGACGAGGACTGCCTCTATCTCAACGTCTGGACGCCGGGCCTGGACGACGCGGCGCGCCCGGTCATGGTCTGGATCCACGGCGGGGCCTTCCTCATCGGCTCGGGTTCCGAAAAGATGTACCGCGACAATACCCTGGTCCCGCGCGGCGACGTCGTGCTGGTGACGCTCAACTACCGCCTGGGCGCATTCGGTTTCCTGAACCTCCGGGAACTCACCGGGGGGAAGATCCCGGCCACCGGCTGCGAGGGACTGCTGGACCAGGTCGCCGCCCTGGGCTGGGTGCGGGACAACATCGCCTCCTTCGGCGGGGACCCCGACAACATCACGGTGTTCGGGGAATCGGCCGGCGCCATGAGCATCGGGGACCTGATGGGAATGCCCGCGGCGCGGGGGTGCTTCGGGAAGGCCATCCTTGAAAGCGGCGGGGCCAACACCGTGGGAACGCTCGAGGACGGGGTCAGCGCCGCGCGGGAGTTGTGCGGGATCCTGGGGATGACCCGGCCCGACCCCGACGCGCTCCTTGCCCTGTCGACCCGGCGGATTCTCGACGCCCAGCAGCAACTCACCCTCCTCATGCGCCGGCGGGAGAACCGGCTCACACCGCTGCAGCCGGTGGTGGACGGGGAGGTGCTCCCCGACATCCCGCTCGAGGCGATCCGGAAAGGGTCCGCCGCCGGGATCCGGACGCTGGCCGGCACCAACCGGGACGAATTCAAGCTCTTCAATTTCATGGACCCGGCCTTCCGCCGCATGGACGAAGCCCTCATGCTCCGGAGGCTCCGGGATCTGATCCCCGCAGAGCATGTCGACGGGGTGGTCGCCGCCTACCGCAAGGGGAGGGAGGGGCGGGGGGAAGCGGCCGGTCCCGGCGATATCCTTACAGCGGTCCAGTCCGACTTCATGTTCCGCATCCCCGTCCTCAGGCTGGTGGAGGCGCAGGGGAGTAATGGGCAGCCCGCCTTCAACTACCTATTTAGTTGGGAGTCCCCCGCAATCAAGGGGGCGCTTGGCAGCTGTCACACCCTGGAGATCGGGTTCGTGTTCGGCAACTGCGATCCCTCCTTCTGCGGCAAGGGACCCGAGGTGGAAGCGCTTTCCCGGAAAATCCGGGACGCCTGGACCGCCTTTGCCCGCACCGGCGATCCCTCCTGCGAATCGCTGGGAACCTGGCGCCCCTATGGCCCCACCCGTTCAACGATGGTCCTCGACCGCACCTGCCGGATGGAGGAGGCCCTGCGTGAGGAAGAGCGCCGCGCCTGGGACGCTTTCGAGATGCCCCTGACCAAGCCGATCTGACGAGCGGCGGGGCGTTGGGCTGCATCCCCCGGTGTTTCGGAGCCCGTATCCTGTTACAATTCAGGCAATGGCAATCAGAGCGTTCCTCCTTTTGCTGCTTTTCGCCCCCCTGGCCCCGCGGACGAGCCCGTCCCAGGGGGAGCCCCCGACCTTTTCGGCCTCCGTCAACCTGGTGAAGGTGCCGATCAGCGTCTTCGACGTCGACGGGAACATGGTGGACGGCCTGCGGGCGGAGGACTTCCGCCTGTGGGAAGACCGGGCGCCGCAGGAGATCCGGAGCTTCGGCCTGGACACCTACCCGGTGTCGGTGGTGCTCCTGATCGACACCAGCCCGAGCAGCCGGAAAGAACTGAAGCGGATCCGGGCGGCGGCCACCGCTTTCGTCCAGGGGCTCGACACGGGAGACCGGTTTTCCGTCATTTCGTTCGACGACGAGGTGACCCGGATCCTGGACTGGACCGATAGCCGGAAGAAACTGGACAAGGCCCTGGGGAAGCTGCGCGCGGGGGTGCGCACGGCGCTCTACGACGCCATGTACCTGGCCGCGGCCGAGCAGCTCAAGAATGTCGACGGGCGCAAGGCCATCGTCCTCTTCACCGATTGCCTGGACAACCAGAGCCGGGTGGGGTTCGAGGAGGCCGCGCGCGCGATCGCCCGATCCCAGGCGTCCCTCTACGTGGTCTCGAAGACGGCCATCGTGCGGAAGGAGGCCCGGAGCGAGCGGCGCGTGGTGATCCTCAACGACATCTACCGGCGGCTGTTCGGGGAGGACGAGGACTACATCGAGCAGTTCTTCCGGAAAAGGGAAGAGGAGATGACGGGGCTGGCCGAGGAGACCGGGGGGCGCAGCTTCTTTCCGACCGACTACGGCCAGATCCGGGACGTCTATGCCGGGGTCGCCCGCGAGATGAAAAGCCGCTCCTTCCTGACCTATGTTTCCAACCAGGCGCTGGAACCCGACTCCTACCACCGGATCGCCGTCGAGTGCCTCAAGCCCGCCGCCCGGGTGGTCTACCGCAAGGGCTATTACCACCTCCCCCGTATGCCGTACAACCCCCGCCTTTCCGCCGGCTCCTTCCGCGAGCCCTAGCGAGGGGCGATTCCCCCGTTGTCCGACGCTCCGCCGTTTTGTTACAGTACTCTGTTTCGGGCCTTGAGCGGAGGAGGGGGATGGTGCTGTCCAGGATCTTTCACGCGTGGGAAGTGGCGCTTTCCCGGCGCGACACCAACCGGAAGGTGCGGGAGTTCGAATGGGGACTGGAATTCCTCCCCGGCGCGCCCGCGGCCGGGGACCCCAAGGCCGCCCTGCTGGAATACGCGCGGCGGGCGGTCGAGGAGAGCGAGCGCTACCATGCCTATGCCCCGGTGCGGGACTACCGCCTGGACGGGCAACGCCTGACCTACCCGAGCCCGCTTGTGAGCCGCTATGAAAGGAACAACACGGTGCACGGGCGGTTCTTCCCCGTCGATTCCCGCGGGCGGGCGGTGCTGGTGCTTCCGCAGTGGAACGCCGACGCCGAGGGGCACCTCTCGCTCTGCCGGCTGCTCAACGCCTTCGGCCTTTCGGCGCTGCGCCTGAGCCAGCCTTACCACGACCTGAGGATGCCCGAGGAGCTGGAGCGGGCGGATTACGCCCTTTCGCCGAACCTGGGACGGACGCTGGAGGCCACGCGGCAGGCGGTCATGGACTGCCGCGCCGCCATCGACTGGCTCGAGCGGCAGGGGTACAGCCGGTTTGCCATCCTGGGGACGAGCCTTGGCTCATGCACCGCCCTGATCACCAATGCGCACGACTCGAGGATCCGGGTGGCGGTCCAGAACCACGTCTCCCCCTGGTTCGCCGACGTGGTATGGAGGGGGATCTCCACCCGCCATGTCCTGGAGGGGCTCCGGGGACACATCAGCCTGGAGGATCTGAGAGAGATCTGGATGCCGATCAGCCCCATGGCCTACTTCCCGAAACTACGGGGGACCGGGAAGCGCTCCCTGCTCGTACATGCGATGTACGATTACACGTTCCTTCCCGAGTTGTCCGAGATCGTCCTGGGGGAATACCGCCGGCTGGGGCTCGATCACTCCACCTTCCGGCTGCGCTGCGGGCACTACACCTCGGGCGTCTTCCCCTTCAACATAGTGCTCGGCCTGGCCATGTGCCGGTATATCCGCGCGAACCTGTGAACCCGTTCCCCGCGGCGCCGGCCGTCCCGGGAAAAACCCTGCGACAGTCGGGCGCCCGGCTATTCCTCGGCTTTGGTGACGTTTTCCGCCTGCAGTCCCTTCGGGCCTTCGGTCACCGAGAAACTGACGGGCTCCCCCTCCGTGAGGGTCCTGAATCCGTCCATCTGGATGGCGGTGTGGTGGACGAAGACGTCGCCGCCGCTGTTTCTCTCGATAAAGCCGTAGCCTTTGGCGTTATTGAACCACTTCACTTTCCCAGTCTCTTTTTCCATGGGAACCCGCTCCTGTCGTTATGCATTTTCCCCTGACCGGTCTGACCGCAAAATGAAATTCCGCCGCACCGTCCGGCGGCCGTCTCCCGATCCGGATGCCCCTATACTAAGGATTCAAATCCGGATATGTCAATCGGAACCTCGCGCTTGCGGCCCGCGGGGGCGCGGGGCTATACTGAAACGCCCTCGAGGAGGTCCGATTCGGCTTCGGCGACCGAGGGCGCGGACACCGCCGCCAGGTGATACAGCTCCTTGTCCCCGAACCGGCGCATGGACCGGGCGAATGCTTCCCAAAGCGGGGCCTGGGTGGCGTGGGCCTGAAACGCCGCGATCTTCCCCTCCACCCAGGGGCCGATCGCCAGCGTGGCCGAGCAGGGGGGCGGGGAGACCGGCGGCCGCTCTGGGAGGGTGAAGGCGGCTGTCGAGTAATAGAGCTTCTGCGTCCGGTGCGGCTCGAGCCCGGCTTCCAGCTGCTCCGGAAACCGGTCGCGCCGCCCCGCCCAGTGGTAGGCCAGGGTCGCGAACAGGGAAGCCATGGAGTGATCGAGGTGTCCCGTGACCGCCCCTTCCGGGCCCATGGTCAGGATGACGTGGGGGCGGATCGTGCGGATCCGCTCCGTCAGGTCCCCGACCACGGCCGCGAGGTCGGCACGGACCAGCCCTCCGTCCGGGTAGTCGAGGACCTCGCCATGGTCGACATGGAGGATGCGGCAGGAGGCGGCGAACTCGGCGCGCCGCAGCGCGGCGAGCTCCTCGTCGGAACGGGCCGGTCCCCGGTGGGTGGCCGCCTGTCCCGGGGTGAGACAGATGACGGAGGTTTCCACCCCGCGCGCGTGGTAGTGGAGCAGCGCTCCCCCGAAAGCCCCGGCTTCGTCATCCGGGTGAGCGGTTATGGCCATGAGTTTCATCATGTCCTCAAGGTAACGTGCGCGCGCCCCCGCATCAAGAAAAACCCCGGGGCGATGCGCCGCGTAACCGTGCCGGGGCGCGGAGGATCCCCGGGCCGGGATGGTCGTTTCGCCTCCCGGGCATGAAACATGCGTCCGCCGCGGGCGTATTGCAGAGCATCGACGAACATCAACGCAGGGCGACGAAGGGCGGGAGTGAATGAAAGATCATCGCTTGGGGTTGTATTCCGGAGTCGGGATGGTGATCGCCAACATGATCGGCGCGGGAGTGTTCCTGAGCACGGGCTACATGGCCCAGGACCTCACCCCCGGGCAGATCCTGGTGGCCTGGGTTATCGGTGCGCTGCTTGCGCTGTGCGGGGCGCGGGCCTATGCCGGGATCGCCCGGATCGTTCCCCATTCGGGGGGAGAGTACCGATTTTTATCCACCCTGGTGCATCCCGCGCTCGGGTACCTGGCCGGGTGGGCGTCCCTGCTGCTCGGGTTTTCCGCGCCGATCGCCATCGACGCCGTCGCCGCGGGCGCCTTCGCCCACACGCTCGGCGACTGGGTGAACCCGACGCTGTTCGCCGTCGTGTTGATCCTCCTGATGACGGCGGTGCACGCCGTCGGCCTGCGCTTCTCGGTCACGGCGCAGAACGCCCTGGTGGCGCTCAAGATCCTCCTCGTGGTCGGTTTCATCATCGTCGGCCTGTGGGGCGGGAACAACTCCTGGCCCACCTGGCGGCCCACGAACCCCTCGGAAGGCTTTCCCCTGGGGGCTTTCATGCAGAACCTCTTCTACATCGCCTTCGCCTTCAGCGGCTGGAACGCGGCAGTCTACGCCGCCTCCGAATTCCGAAACCCCCGTCGCGACGTACCCCGGGCCCTGCTCCTGGGATGTTCCATCGTCGGGATCCTCTACCTGTTCGTGAACTGGGTCTTCGTGGCCAACCTCACCCCCGAGCAGTGCCGGGTGGTGAACGACTACGAAACCGCCCGGATTACGCTCGGGCACCTGATCATGCGCAACGTGGTGGGCGACCTGGGGGCCGCCTGCATGTCGGTGCTCGCGATCATCGCCTTCATCTCGGCCGTCAGCGCGATGACGTTCCTCGGTCCCCGCGTCTATGCCGCCATGGCCCGGGACGGGTTTCTCCCCGCGGCCCTCAAGGGGAAGGAGGGGCGCCCCCCGGTGGGGGCGGTGATGCTCCAGGGCGCCATCGCCCTCTTCCTGGTCCTGGCTTACCAGCTCGGGGAAGTGCTCAGCAACGTGGGCGCCATCCTCACCCTGTTTTCGGCGCTGACGGTCTTTTCCCTCTTCTGGGTCCGGTTCCGCCGCAAGGAGTTTCCCCGGCCGCAGACCGCCGCCCTGGTTGCCGCCCTCATCTATCTCGCCTTTTCCGGGGTGATGCTCTATTTCGGCTTCAGGAGCTCTCCGACGCTGAACCTCTGGGTCGGTTCGAGCATCCTGGCCGCCCTTGTCGGCTACTTCCTGACCCGCTCCCGGCGGTCGGCCCAAACGGAACGCGAGGTGACGGAGGAGGCCGCGTCCCCGGACCGATAAGCATTATTGCACTTTCCCCGGGGCGGCCGTATGATTGGGGCGGTCGCGGCGGCTGCGCGTGCCGCTCTTTCAGGCGCCAGGAGGTGTGATGAGTACCATGAACCCGGATCTGCAAAAACCGGCGCACCAGGACAGCGGCCTGGTGCCGGAGGCTGTAAAGCTCGCCCTTATCCTGATTCTGCTTCTGTCGGTGATTTACCTCTTCTACTCCCATTCCCGGTACCGGCGGACGCAGCAGGCCGAGCTCGCTCAGCTCGGCGCCCGCATCGCGGAACTGGAGACGCGCAACAAGGTGGCGGAAGCTTCCCTGACCAGCCGGGTTTCGGAGCTGCAGTCCAGCCTGGAAGAAGCCGTGGGGAGCGCCGAGGAGACCTTCAAGAAAACCGCGGCCCAGATCCAGGCCGAGGGGAAGAAGACGAAACAGGAACTCTCCCAGGCTCTCGCCACCAAGGCCGAAACCTCGCAGGTGGAAGCCCGGGTGCAGGCGGTCAAGAGCGAGGCCGAGAGCAGGATCGGCCAGGTCAGCACCGAGGTCGGAGGCGTCAGGACCGAGGTGGGGACCGTGCGCAGCGACCTGGAAATCACCCGCAGGGACCTGGAGGGAACCCGGCGCCAGCTCGTGGATGTCAAGGATACCCTGAGCGCGGCCGTGGCGAAGAATGCGAGCGAACTGGCCCAGCTCCGGCTGAAGGGAGAGCACGATTTCTTCGAGTTCACCCTCCCCGACAAGAAAAACCTGGTTAGGGTCGAGGATATCCGCATCCAGCTGACCCGTACCGACCACAAGAAGGGGAAGTTCAACCTCAAGATCTTCGTGGACGACAGCCAGCTGGAGAAGAAGGACCGCCTCATCAACGAACCGATCCAGTTCCTGGTGGGTAAGAACCGGATCCGCTACGAGGTAGTGATCAACTGGGTGCAGAAGAACAAGGCGGGCGGGTACCTGAGCATCCCCAAGGACAAGACGCTCGCTGCGGAACGCCCCCGGTAGGACTCTGTTCCACCAGGCACGGGAAAAAAGAGAAGGGCGGCTATTGACGGCCGCCCTTCGTATTTCAGGGCGCCACCGCCTTCAGGCCCGGGCCAGGTCCCTCAGAAACAGGAAGAAGAGCTGGGCGTCCTTCAGGAAATTGAGGACCACCCGGTGCGGTCGGGCCAGCAGCCTGATCGGCCGGGCGGTGGCCCGCTGCCAGAATTGCCGGAGATCGGACCGGGAATAGGCCAGGCGCTTGGCCATCCCGAAATTCAGGTTGCGCAAGGCCAGCGCCAGCCGCGACGGCACCCGCAGTTCCGGGAACTGCAACCGGGTGCGTATGTGCGCCAGTTGCAGTTCGGCGGCGCGCAGGTTGCGGTTGAGCTGGCTGCGCAAGCTCTGGATCTCGGCTACCAGCCGCAGTTCGGCTTCGCTGCGCTTGCGCGTCTGCAGCCACAGCTCCTCCATTTCGAGCGCCAGGGCCAGCCAGCTCCGGAGCGTGGCGCGGATTTCGCGGCTGCGCCGGAGGAAATGGCGCAGCCGGGATTCCACGACGCACCCGGGCCGGCGGTCGACGCGGTCCTTGAGCCGGAAGAAGCCGTGCAGCATCGGGTGGCCCCCCTCGATCAGCGTCGAGTTCCGGTACCAGATGAAATTGAAGAAGATGTTTCGGTAATTTTCCGGGTTGGCGCGGCGGAGCACGTCGCGCATGTAATCGAAGGAATAGAAATTCTTCCAGGCCTCCCGGTAGGAGGCCGCCAGTTCCCCGGGGCGGAAGTTCGGGTGCCGGATCGTCTCGTGGAACGAATCGTAATCGTTCAGGTCGGGGTGCATCGGCTCCCCGCTGTGCACCATGCGGGCGTGGTCCTGCGACCCGGGAATCGGGGTCAGCATGAAAAACGACGCCTGTTCCACCTGCAGTTCGCTTTGCAGGCGCGCCACGTCGGAACGGAGCGACTCCGGGGTGTCGAAGGGGAAGCCGAAGATGTAGGCGACGTGGGTAGCCACCCTGGCCCCGTGCCAGGCGGCGATCAGCCGCGCGTAGTCCTGCACGTGGTTCTGGGTCTTTCCGACCGCCTCGAGGTTCCGGGGGTTGATGCTCTCCATCCCGATGAAGACCTGGGTGCAGCCGGCCCGGGCCGCGAGCGGAATGAAATCGGGGATGCGGTAGGACTGCGTGTCCACCTGGATCATGAACTCGATCGGGATCCGCTCTTCCTCCCGCAGCCGGATGAGCGCGAGGAAGATTTCGCGCCAGTGGCGGTTGCGGGCGAAATTGTCGTCGGTGAAAAAATAAAAATTGACCCGGTTCCGGGCGTAGTTTTCGCGCAGGGTCCGGATCAGCGCCTCCGGGGAGCGTTCGCGCATCTTCCGCCCCTGGACGCTGATGATGGAGCAGAAGCTGCAGTTGAAGGGGCAGCCGCGGCTGCAGTCGATGGTCCCGAAGTTGGAAACGATGAATTTCCTGAGGTAGTCCCCGTGGATCATCGGGATGGGGCGGTCGTGAAGATCGGGCTTGTGGTCCATGAAGTCGTACAGCGGCCGCAACCGGTCCTCGGCCGCGTCCCGGAGCAGGTCCCCCCAGGTTTCCTCCACCTCCCCTTTCACCACGGTCACGCCCAGGTCGAGCAGTTCCTGGATTTCGGGCGACACCCCCTCGAGCATCGCCAGCGTCCCGCTGACATGGAAGCCGCCGATGAGGACCTGCAACCCCCCGGCGCGGAATTTCCGGGCCAGGTCGGCCGCCCGCGGAAACTGGTTGGACTGCACGCCGGCCAGGGCGATCACGGTCCGGGTGCGGGGCAGGCGGTGCGACCGGATGATGCGCCGCACGGGGATCTTCTCGACCGTGTCGTCGAACAGCTCCACCTCGATGTCGATGTCCCCGAGCAGGCGCCGCCCGGCGACGTCGCGGGTGAGGCTGGCCAGGCAGGCCAGGGTGTTGCTCGGCAGCACCCCCCGGAAATGCCGAATGACGTAGCCCTCGTCGTCGTACTTCGACGGCTTGATGAGGACGACGCGGAGGGTTTTGCCCGTGGTCCGGGCCGATCTGAAAAGACTTCGGGTCATCTGCCGCATCCTGTTCAAAATAATACCCGGTGATTTTAGGGGCTTGAAAAGGGATGTGCAATGCTCCGGGGGCTCCTTTTACAGAGCTTTTACACAAGGGGATTGCCGCACCGGCGGGCGTCGGGGGCGCCCGCCGTCCCGGGTTTCAGTGGTTGAAAATCCAGGTGGGGAATGGTTTTGTCGAGGCGGAGAACAACGAGAGCTTGCGGGCTTGGGCCGCGCTCGCGTCCGTCGTGCCGATGTTCATGTGCTTGCCGGTCGCAAGGGAGCGGTAGGCGGTCTCGATGACGCGCACGGAGGCGAGTTCATCCTCGGAGGAGATCTCCGGGATCTCTTCCCCCGAAATCACGTCGACAAAATGATTCAGTTGCACGCCGAGGGCCTTCTGGGTGCTGTACCCTTGGCCGAAGTGGATCCAGTCGGACGCCCCGGTGGGGCGGTAAAACGACTTATGCCAGCCGATGCACATGTTCCCCTGGGTGCCGTAGATGCGGAAGTAGTCGTCGCCGTTGTTCTTGAGCGACCAGCTCAGGTGCAGGGTGCCGATAATGCCCGGTTCGGTGCTCAATTCCAGCCGCACGGTGTCCTCCACGTCCCTGGACTGGACCCGGCGCCCCTCCTCCGCCCGGAGCGCCTGGATGGGGCCGAACAGGTATCGTACGGCATCGACGCCCTGGGGACCGCCGTCCATGAGCACTCCCCCCCCGCTGATTTCGGGCCGGACGTTCCAGCGCGAAGTCATGTCGACCGTTTCACGGAAATCCCCCTCGAATTCGAGCACGTGGCCGAGGATGCCGGCCTGGATCAGCCCCTTTGCCTGGATGACGTCGGCCACGAAGCGGAATTTGGATCCCATCATGAGGGTGGCTCCGCACCCGCGTGCCGTCTCCTGCATCTTCACGGCCGACTCCAGGTCGAGCGCCAGCGGCGGTTCGCAGAGGGTGTGGATCCGGTTGCCGAGAAGGCTCGTGGCGATTTCCGTGTGGCTGGTCGGGGGAGTGCAGATCACCGCCCCATCGGCCGGGTGGCCGGCGGCCAGGTACTCTTCCACCGAACCGAAGGACTTGCACCGGAAGGAATGCCGGAACGCCTCGGCCGCCTCGGCGTTGGGATCGATGACGGCCTCGAGAGTCATGCGCGGGTGGTTGTGGATCACCGTTGCGTAGCAATGGCCCGTCCGACCGCATCCTACCAGCACGAATTTAAAGGGTTTAGCCCATTTCTTGAAAACATCTGCCCGCAAGACACCCTCGCTTTTCCACTGCAGCCCGCATGCGTACGCGGTTCTCTCATGATATCGGCATCCTGGCGTTCGGCATTATGGCAAAATGACCCGGCCGGGATGGAATTCCGCCGCCCGAAAGCGTTTTCCGTACGACGGGAAATGGCCGGGTATGTTGCTGATAGAATTAGTTTTGCTGAATTGATCTATTCTTCGACGATGTAGGCGACGTGCTCCTTGCGCAGCAGGAAGCGGGGGCCCCGGGCCGACAGCCCGATGCTGAAGCAGTCCCTGTCGTAGTAGCGGATGCGGCCGCGGAATTTTTCCCCGTCCGTGAGCACCACCGTGACCTTGGCGTGCGATTCGACCAGCCCCTTGAGGTAGGCCGCCTCCTCCCCGGTGCTGCCGGGGTGGACCAGTTCCTCGATATCCCCGGGCAGGCTGTTCGGCAGTTTGTTGGGATGGGGCGCGGGATGGGGCCGGTACGGGCGCCGGGGGTGATGGGGCGCGTGGTCGGCCCCCGCGCCGTGCGGCTGTCCATGCGGCCGCCCATGCGCCCGCCTGTGCGGGTTCCTCCTCTGCCTGTGATGATGCCCGTCCGAAAAAGTCATGGTAGACCCGCCGCTCGATCCGCCACCGCTTCGGGGGTCGAGGCTGGTGGGGCGGACGGCGCCACGATAGCAGAGCCGGTTTTACAGCGAAACAAAATTCCTCTATGCCCCTCCGCCGGCGTCAGGGTTGGCTGTCGGCGAGGAAGCGCTCTATGTTTTTCCGGAGCCGCGCGACCTCGGCCGGGCTGAGCCAGGGATTGGACAGGTGGCGGATCACCTCCTCCTCCGTCATCCCCAGCCGCATCCCCTCCGCCACGGCGACTGCGTACCCCTCGATCTCCGTGGGGCGGTCGACGTAGTGCAGGTCGTGATCCCACAATTCCTCCCCCTCGTAGAACTGGCGCAGGTGGGTCAGTTCGTGCGCCAGGTCGAGGTAGAGGTCGAGCCCGCTCCCGGAACGGTAATAAGATTCGAACAGGGCGATGGCCGGCATCTGGACGTCCACGAAGCAGAACCCCTCCTCCGGCCGGATGTCGACCCGCGCCCGGTCGAGCAGCGGGCCGAGGGGCGTGGCCGGCGTTTCGATCCGGCGCACGACCGGGCTCTCCTCGAACCTCGGCAGCAGCTTGCGATAGGGGTGGGGGCCGGATGCCAGGTCGCGGACCACTCGGGCGTATTCGGGCAGCTCGATCTTCATGTTCCGATTGTGCCAGATTCCGCGCTTTACTTCGAGCCCAACCGGCGACCCCGGGGAGTGCGGCGGTTCCGGGCGCGCAATGGTACAATCGGGCCATGACAAAAAAGCGAGTCGTGGCTTCGCCGGAGGCCCTGTTCGGTTTCGCGGTGCGCGCACGCATTCTCTTGTTCGGCCGGGACAATATCATGCGCGCCCGGGGGCGGCTCCACTTCGTTCTGATCACCGGGGACCTCTCCGCCAACAGCCGCGACGAGATCCTCGAGGACTTCCGACACTACCCGGTTGTCGCCTGCTACACCTCCGCGGAACTCGAAAAAATGCTGGGGGTGCGCAACACCAAGGTCGTGGGTTTCCGGAAATCGACCCTGGCGCAGTCGATCTACCTGGCGCTCAAGGAGCACCGGGTCAACTCCCCGTCATGAGCGCCGGAAACCGGGGGTACGAATACCGCCTGCGCCTGGGCCCCGACGCCGCCGGCGTCCCGCTCCTCGAATATCTCGCGCGTCGCTACCCTGGAACCGCTGAAAGCGACTGGCTCGACCGCATCGGCGCGGGCAGGGTCCTCCTCGACGGCGTCCCGGTCGCCAGCGACACCCTCCTCGCGCCGGGGCGGGAGCTGACCTGGTCGCGCCCGCCGTGGAAGGAACCCCGGGTGCCGCTCGACTATGCCATTCTCCACCTGGACGCGCACCTGCTCGCCGTGGCCAAGCCTGCGGGGCTCCCGACGATGCCCGGGGGAGGCCTCTTCATGGAGCATACCCTGCTCGCCCTCGTGCGCCGGCGCTTCCCCCATGCGAACCCGCTTCACCGCCTGGGACGGGGGACCTCGGGGGTGGTGCTCTTCGCCCTGACGAAGGAGGCGTTTGCCCGCGTCTCCTCCCTATGGGGGGGCGGGCGCACCCTCAAGCTCTACCGCGCCCTGGCCTCGAGCCTGCCCGACAGGGACATGTTCGAGATCGACGTCCCGATCGGCCCCGTCCCCCACGCGCTGCTGGGCACCGTCCATGCCGCGCACCCGGCGGGGAAACGGGCCCACAGCCGGGTCCGGGTCCTCGAGCGCCGCGCCGGCGCCGCGCTGGTCGAGGTCGAGATCACCACCGGCCGCCCGCACCAGATCCGCATCCACCTGGCCGCGGCCGGCCACCCGCTCGTGGGCGACCCCCTGTACGGCCCCGGCGGTGTCCCCCCCGCGGGCTGCCGCGCCCTTCCCGGCGACCTCGGCTACCATCTCCACCACCAGACGCTGGCCTTCCCCCACCCCGCCGACGCCCGCCCCATAGAAATCACCTGCGCCCCGCCCCCCCTGCTCCGCACAAGCTGACCCTCCCCATTTCCCCAATCCCCCCTGTT
>Ga0123330_1002261_pt1 | contig 17541 bp, 15 predicted proteins | sample BioC13SIPDNA_2_FD_89704 | JGI IMG/M metagenome (GOLD analysis project Ga0123330, IMG submission 89704) | Anaerobic biogas reactor microbial communites from Washington, USA - Biogas_R2_A C13 SIP DNA | ecosystem: Engineered > Bioreactor > Anaerobic > Unclassified | place: Washington, USA... | reverse complement strand
CTGAACTGCTACCGGAACGGAGATCAGAAGAGGCCACCGGTACTTCGCCCCCATGCCACCGAAGCAACAATCCACCGTTTACCCCGATTGTTTGTCCATCAATTACCTCCCTTGCGCTCATTTGCCGCTGCCAGAAGTGAATTCCGAAAAGTCGGCGTCCTCTAGCCCGTACTGATCAGCCAGGTGGGGGTAGACAAACTGCTCGACAATGAGCCGGTCGAAGTCGACACCGCCAAGGTAGTTGTCCCCCTCGTGTTCCAAAACCTTCAATTCCCCTCCGGCAATTTGTACCACGGCGGCATCAAATGTCCCGCCGCCGAGGTCGTACACCAGCCACGGGCGGTCGGGGAACTCGCCTTTCAGGATGCTGTTGGCGTAGGCTAGGCTCGCGGCGATAGGCTCCTGAAGGTTGATTACCTGTTTCATGCCCGCGAGTTTTCCAGCCTCGACCGTGGCCATCGTCTGGCGAGTGTCGAACGAGGCAGGTACGGTGATGACCGCGGCATCGAGCGGCTGGTTGTCGAAATGCCGCTCACGAAGTTCCTTCAGCACAAGCGCCGAAAGTTCCACGGGCGAATAGACCTGGCCGCCCAGTTGAAACCGCTCGGCGGTCCCCATCTTGCGTTTGAAGGCAAAGGCCGCGTCCGATCGCCCAAATGCCTGTTCCCTCGCCTTTTCGCCCACGAAGATTTTGTCCCTCCTCACCATTACCGCAGAGGGCAGGGTGTCCTTGTGGCTGACGTTATGCCGGCGGACCGAGACGTTTCCCCGCTCGAACACGGCGAGAACCGACTTCGTGGTTCCCAGGTCGATGCCGATGTCAATGGTGTCGCTCACGACGCTGCTCCTTTCTCTTGTTCTGCCTTTAGGGCAACCACGACGCGCCCTCGTTGGACGACCCACGTCTGACCCTGCACGACCAGACGAATGACTGGCCTGACGACCTCCACCACCATCAAGGGGCCGTCGCCCTCGCCAACAAACTCCGCCTCCAGGTCGGTACGGCATTCGTCGTAGGATTCACCCTGCGGATCATCGATGATGAGACCGCAGCCATTGGGCGGACCTTCGGGCAAGTACAAACTGCCGCTGAGGTGTTCTTCAATCCGCTCCAGCGGACGGTCCAACAGGCGACGCGATTCCTCGGAAAGTTCGCGGCAATTCCGTAGTCGGCGTTTCAACTCGTACACCTGATTCAAGGTGTACAGGTGGTTGCTCAGCACCTCTTGCAGCTTGCGAACGTCTGTTGGCGACGCGGCGGTATTCACGGGGTCGGTACTCCTATTGGACCTTGCGAAGGTTCACGATGGTGGTAGAGAGAAGAGGGATCACGGTCAAAGATGAAGAAGATGTCGTAGTGGCCGGGTGGCAAGCGAAGCGAGGCTTCGCAGTCTGATGCCCAACAGGCGTCCTGTTCGGTATCAGAAACAAAAACAACTTCACCTGTACGGCGATTCAAGTACCCTTGGTTTTCGGGTTCACCACGTAATCTGACTTTGTCATCCGCTTGACGCATCGTCGTCAGATCGATTTTGATCGGCACAATTTATCTCCTCCCCTCTTTACCACGGAAGCCGCCAGCCTACACCCGTCGTTCTTGTCGCCATCCTCCCGGCACCCCCCACCGTTCGCATTACTTCCGGGGCCTGACGGACGGCCGCTCCGGCTGCGGCGAAACCGGCGCACGACGGACGGGCTTGCTTCGCCCAAGCTCGGCGTCGAGGAGCGCGCCCCAGTCCACGGTACCTTGCGACCGCGCACCCACTTTGGTGTCAAGCTCCGCGCCCCCGTCTACTGTAGCCACGGGCGGTTGCAGCTTGCAGCCCAGTCTCTTTGCTTGCGCAAAATCCCTCTCCGCCGCCGCGCGCTGGCCCTTCGCTTGGTAGGCCATGCCACGCCAGCGATACGCCGAGGCGTCTGTCGGATCGAGCCGGATGGCCTCGGTGAAGTCGGCGATGGCTCTATCGTGATCACCCTTGCCGTTGTAGGCCATACCTCGCCCCCAAAACGCGTCGGCGTATTTCGGATCGAGGCGAATGGCCTGGGTGTAGTCCGCGATGGCGGCATCGTAATCCCCCTTGGAGTCGTAAGTCATGCCACGGAACCAATACGCGTCGGCGTCTTTCGGATCGAGCCGGATGGCGTCGGTGAAGTCGGCGATGGCGCGATCGTAATCACGTTTGTCGCTGTAGGCCAAACCGCGACCGCAATACCCGAAGGCGTCTGTCGGATCGAGCCGGATGGCCTCGGTGAAGTCGGCGATGGCGCGATCGTAATCACCTTTGCCGCAGTAGGCACGACCGCGGCTGGAATAGGCCACGGCAACTGTCGGATCGAGCCGGATGGCCTCAGTGAGGTCGGCGATGGCGCTACCGTAATCCCGCTTGGCGTAGTAGGCCGAACCGCGGACCCAATACGTGGAGGCTTCTGTCGGATCGAGCCGGACGGCCTCGGTCAAATCGGCGATGCCGCTATCGTAATCGCCCGCCTCCACGTGGGCCCAAGCTCGCATCACAATCCGGCGCACGCCACCGGCCGCCGGGTCGCTTGCCGGCAACGGCGAAGGGGTTTCATTTTTCGCCAGGAAAAGGGGCGGATCGTCTTCTTTTCGGGCCGCCCATCTCCATTTCTGTTGTGTCACGAAATCCCGATCCTCTGAGCAGAGAATATCAAGTTTTACGTCCACCGTGTTCCCATCCTTTTTCTCCAGAGTCACTGTTCCGGCGACGAACGTGACGAACTTCGCCTCGGCCTTGTATCTTCCATCGGCGGTTGTCCAAGTCCTCCACTTGGCCAGTTCAATCTTGTCGGGCGGATGGGAGAGGGTGTCCGCAACAGACCCGTACTTTGCTTCCTCCGTCTCTTGCTGTGCATCAGTCGCTTGGTACTGCGATTGTGCCCCAACTGTCGCCTTCTCCACTTCCGACGTTGCCAGGCGAAGAGGGTGCAACTTCTCTGGCGGGCATTCCACCGGTACCCGGCCAATGACTAGGCCCGTGGTCGCGTCCTCAATCACGTAACCGGTTTCGGGCTCCGGCGGTGATTGTGCAGCAGCCAAGGGCCGTTGATCCTTGTCCGCGTCCCAGCCTTGCGTCGTGCGATGACCATTACCGCCAGTCCCGTAGTCCCCGAGGCCGATAAACCAGCTAAACCAGAGCACGACCCCGCCGGCAATCGCTATCGCTACGAGTCGGGCCTCATCCGACTTCAAAAAGACCTCACGCTGTCGAACAGGCTCCAAGTCTTTCGTGACCGTGCTGCGCTCCTTCGGCGCAGCCGCGGGCGCTTGCGAGTGATTCGACTGCTGACGACGGAGCCTATCCAGTTCTTCCTGATAGAAGCTGCCAATCTCAAGGGCCTTTGTGATGTCACGAGCGAGTGTCGCCGCCGCAAGTGCCGCGCGCTGGTTTGCTCCAGGGTCAACTTTCTGCAAACTCAAACTCAAATGGTGTAAGGCGAGAGCACAATCCCTTTTGAGGCTATTGAAGTCCTCCGGTAGCAGTCCAAGAAGTCGGTACGAGCCTGCCGTTTCCCAAAAATCGTTGAAGCGTCTGTCGTCGGGAGCAACGCATCGCTCGTCAACTGCTTGTTTGAGTTCTTTGGCCGTGGCATGGAGTTTCGTAGCCGTGCCGGTCACTTCTTCATAACAACGAGGCGCCATCGAGCGGTCTTCTTCGCAGCACTCGACCAGCAAGGCGAAGGTTGCCGGGCTAACAGGGGTCCAAAGTGCGTCCCCGATCGCAGATCGCCACTGCTTTGCCCAAGATTCCTCGAACCGCCGATGTGCCGGGTGCTTCGCGAGGTTCTTCCACTCGTACCTGCCTTGTTCGGAGCCGTCAATCTTCGCGCAACCACGGCTCCAGAGTTCCAGCACCCAGGCGGATCGATGAACACGTTTCAGGTAGTCACACACCTGAGGATCGTCGAGAAGCTCGAAGGCTTCAATGACTTCGTTTCGCGCAATACGAGTGCCATCAGCTTTGCTGGGGCCGTCTTCCAGTTGGACGTTGTGCAGAATCACCTTGCGTTCGCTCTGACGGTACTTCGCATCGTCCAGGCGTTCACAGTCCAACTTCAGATCGAGGATCGGGTCCACGAAGGGCCGGGGCGTGGTGCGAGCTTGTCGGGGGGGGACCTTCTGTCTTATGACAAGAGCTGGCGGCGGAGACGGGCCAAGCGAAGGCGCGGAAGACAACCCTGTGTCCAGGCGTGACATAACTCCGGCGATACGAGTGGATCGCAAGAAGAGACTTTGCACCTGCTCAGCGCGCACCCAGCGGCCACTATCGCCCTGACGTACCAACATCTCGGGCCTGACGATGCCAGTTTCCGCCAGCCGGCCCAGTTCCCCCGAATCGACCGGCCCCACCTGAATGTCTCTGTCCAGATAGTACCATTCAGCGGCCATGTCAGAGCCCTGTCTTTCTGCCAGGCCCGGCCGGAGGCGGCCGTCGAAAGGCAGGTGAAGGCGGCCGCCCCCGGCCCGGTTTGGCCCGCCGAGGAGCGACCCCGGCGAGCACCCGGCGACTGCCAGTATACCCCCGGCAGCGGGCCATGCCAGGGAGCCGCCGAGAAATTCCGTTCAGCCCCTCGCGCGCGCCCACGCCCGACCGTCGCCGAGGGCCGGAAGGTCCCGAACGCCACACCGAACATGTCAGTACATTGGGTGAGGTGGGTGTGGCCCCGGCGTGCCCACCAAACTCACCGCAATCGTGAGAAAGAGAATCACTACTGCAATAAGAAACACCACCCCGAGCGGTTTGTCCCATTTTTTGTTGTAGGAAGGGTGTTCGCGGACAGAGAGAGTTACGCATATCGTGAGAAAGCTCGCGACCTGAGCAAAGACCAGAGCATATACGAGATATTTTATCACCGTTCGTTTCTCCTAAGTCGCTATCGTGGTCGCGAGAACGACGAAAAACAACCAGTTGAACTAGGATATGCTACAAAAGACGCGCTCTCTCCCCTAGTGGGCGGGTTGTTCGCGGGTGCGCGCGCGAGGGAGTCAGGCGAAACCGCTCTCCCGCCGGCTTGTTGCTTGTCCCCCGGGTTATCCCCTCCCCGGTCGCCCTCGTCGCGTTTGCCCAGTAGAAGCGCCACGCGCACAGCAAGCCGTTCGGCCAAATACCTCTCGTACCTGCCAAGTCGCAACCGGCCCCGTGCCGCCCGGAAGTCTCTCACGATGTCCCAGTTATCCACTTTCATCGCCATCGGGTCCTCGATATCTGCCGGCTACCGGGTCATAGACCAACAGCCCGCCAGCCAGGACCGCCGGCTTGATGTCCTCGGGCGATTCCGCCGGCGTGGGCGTGTCGTCGGAATGGGCTGGGGCGCCACCATCCGGCAAGCCGACCAAGGCCAATCCCCGGGCCGCCCGCCGCCTGTTTATCCATGCCAGTAGGGAATCGATGTCCCGCGCGTCGTATTCGCCGCGCTGGGCGTATCTGCGTGCCGTGTCGCCAGTGATGCCGCCAGCCATTTCGGCGATCGCGTCGTAGTCTAACGTAACCAGTCGATTTCTGCTCCCTCGCGGTCTACCCACGGCAACCTCCTATTTTGACATGGCCCCCGAAACGCAATACGAATCCATCAGCCCCACCACACGTACGTCCCAAGGAGTCCCAACACTCCTACCCCACCATGCCGGATCGATTTCCGGCCGGGTCGCGATGTGTGGCCCCCGTCGTCGCCCCCTGCGTCGCGTCCTGTTCGTCGCCAGGGGCTGCAGGGCTGGCGAGTCCCGCAGCCGTCGCCGCTTTCGTCCTGGGGCAGCGTAGGCGGCTTCTCATCGGTCTTGCCCCGTGATACCGCCCGCCGCCTTGACCATCGCCAGGATGCCCGCCTTGATTGCTTCGGGCACGACCGCGAACGCATCCTCAACGGCACATCGCCGGTCACTTCTTCTCGACCAGCGTGTGGTAGCCCAGTTCGTGCGGTTTGGCTTGGGGAGGGGTCATCAGCTGGCGAATGGCGTCGAACACGACGACGAATTGCTCGTCATGCTCCCGGAACCGACGTTCCAGTTCGTCCAGTCGCCGGGCCAGGTCCGCATGGGTGCCAATCATCTCCCGCAGCCGGACAAAGGCCCGCATGATGGCGATGTTGACCTGTACCGCACGTTCGCTTCGCAACACGCTCGAAAGCATGGCCACGCCCTGTTCCGTGAAGGCGAACGGCGGAAAACGCGGGTCTCGGTGTTTCTGGGAACCGGTCACAATCTGTGACCGGTTCAATTCCTTCGTTTCCTCGGACGTGAGGCGGAACATGAAATCATCCGGAAACCGGCTCAGGTTCCGTTTGACCGCCTGATTCAGCGCCTTCGTGGAAACGGCATAGAGATTGGCAAGGTCAGCATCCAGCAGCACCTTTTGCCCACGAATCAGCAGAATGGCCCGCTCGATACGCTCTGCCGGAATCGCCACGTCAGACTTGTCCCCCACGTTTTCGCCCTCCCTCGTTTCGCAGACTCACCGCCGCCATGATGCCGCCAAAGCCCCGCCGTTTCAACTACGGGGGCCAGCCGCGCGGACCATCGCCAGGATGCCCGCCTTGATCGCTTCGGGCAGGGCCGGCCAAGCGTCGATTATGGCCTGCAGGTCAGGGCCGAATTGCCCCCGTTTCGTTTCAACTGCCCCCGCATCTGCCCCCGCATCGGCGGAAATGCCCGTTTTCTCAGTGTTTTCCGGGGTTCGTTGCCGGTTTGCAAAACCGCCATTCGTGGGTTCGAATCCCACCGGCGCCTCTTGCGCCACCTTCCGCAGCTTCCCGCCGCTTATCGCTTAAAGTCACGTAGGGCAACACGTTAGGTTGCTCATTCTCGTTTCGGCTATCCTTGTCAGGTTCGCAGCTTTCCGCCGCGTTTTGCGCAGTTTCGCAGCCGGCGCGCTGCCAATTTGCTGCCATGTTCGAACCGCCGCCGTCCGTTCCCGTCGCCGCCGCCGTTTCGGGCTTCGTGTCCTGGGGCTGCAAATCGGGTAGGGCATCAAGCGCCGCCGTCAGGTCGTGCAACCGGGCGTGGGAATATCGGCCGATGGTAAGCGTGGGCGTGCTATCCTGCCCGCTCTTGGATGATCTTGTCACCGGCCGCGTTCAACGGTGCGTGTCGGGCCTTGCCCGTTTTCGGGTCCGTCCAAGTCGCGTAGGGTTTGCCTCGATACGTGCCGATGGTTCTTGCCTGCTTGCCAGTCACAAGGCAGCAAGTTACTGGTGCGATGGGCGGGCACCAAATGATTCCAACGGCTCGCCCTCCTTGCAGATTGGATTCAGCGGACGCACGGCCAAAAAGACTTACGTCTTTCCTTCACTCCTCCCCCGCCCACTCGCCACACAACGCCTCCGCCTGCTCCAACACCAGCTTCGTCGCTTCCGCCTGCAAATCGGGCGGGTAGCCGTGCCGGCGTAAAATGCGCCGGACCATCACCCGAATCTTGGCACGGGCCGATTCGCGGATCGTCCAGTCGATGGTGACGCTTTTGCGCACGTTCAGCACCAATTCCGTGGCGATGACCTTCAACTCGTCCACGCCCATCACTTGGACGGCGCTCGCGTTTTGGGCCAGCGCATCGTAGAAGGCCAACTCGTCGTCGCTCAGCCCCAAATCCTCGCCGCGCCGAACGGCCTCCCGCATTTCCTGCGCCAGCTTGATAAGCTCCTCGATGACCTCGTAGGTCGCAATCGCCCGGTTCTGGTAGGCCAACACCGTGCGTTTCAGCATCTCGGCAAATGAACGGGTCTGAACGACGTTCTTTTTCGAGCGGGTCTTGATCTCGCTGGCTAGCAGCTTGCGCAACCGTGCCGCGATTTGCCCCGAAGGGGCTTCGGCGGCCAGCCCAGGGGTGGCCCGCAGGGCCTACCCTGGGTACGCGGGCGACCAGCGGGGATTCAACCCCAACGGGGTTGCGGCCGTGTGGGGCGATGTCGCACGTAACGCCGCCGTAACCCCGTTGGGGTCGATGGGGAACGACGGTGGCCTCGCGTCCCCGTCCCAGGGTAGCCGCGGGGCGGCAACCCTGGGCTGGAGGCCGAAACCGCGTTGCGGTTGATTCGCTGTTCGACCGTCTGGATGTTGTTCGACCGTGGCGGTGCGTCGCTGGTATTGTCATGACCGCCTTGGGCTTAGTCCCACACAGATCGTTCGTCAAATTCCACTTCGTGTCTCCGGAAGAACTCCCGGAGTTCGTCCTGAAACGTTCTCCGCCGATGGTGTTCGTTCTGGCCATCAATGTACTCGATGACGCAATCCCGGTTGGAATGGCTGACCGAAAACACTCCGTAGCCGTTCTGCCAATGAAACGCCTGGTGCGATTGGCCTTGTTTGTGAACCCAGATCGAGGAAACACGTTTGACCTCCTTGACCCAATCGGCAATGGACACGGTTCGGCCGAATCGCACCAACAGATGGACATGATCTTCCACGCCACCGACGCGCAGTGGCGGACAGTCCAGGGTTTTCGTTACGCCGCCCAGGTACTCGTGCAACCGTCGGCGGAGCGATTCGTCGTTCAGGAATGGGAAGCGGTCTTTGGTCGAGAAGACCAAGTGCAAGTACACGGCGGCGAGAGACTGTGGCATGGAAACATCCTTCAGGACTGCCTTTGAAGTCACAGACTGTGATCTCAAATCATGAAACGCGCCGCAAGGCGGTCACAATTCGCGACGCCCGCGCCCGCCATACCCCAAGCCCTCCAGGTTCGAGCGAATGGCCTTCTCCAGCTTCCGCGACTCGGCGAACTGCTCGTACAGCGTGCCGGTCATCCGTCACGAATGTCGGGTAAGATACGGACGGCGCGCAAACGATTTCAGCCGTACAGTTAGCTAGACCGCACGGCACCCACTGGCACCAACCCAACCCCCGCCAAAGCGGACCGCAACCACGAGGGGCAAGAAAAAGTGGATAGAATCGTCCGAGATTTCAACACGGGGAGATGAAGTTGTTGCCAAAGACCGAAATCATGGGCATCCCCAGCGTTTCTGACTGCTACACCGCCAGCTGATTCAGCATTTCCTTGGCGATCTTGAATGCCCGTGCCTTTGTCAGGTAGCATCCCCACGTGCATATGCTGATCAGCGGTGGTGGGGTCACGCCGGACGGCCAACAGTGGGAGTCGGTCCCTCACCGCCGGTCCGCGTGCGTCTCGGCCTCCTGAATCACTGGTTCACCCCAACAGGCCCAGTCGCAGCTGTAAGTGCCGTCCGAGTCGGTCACCAGACCGAGGACAACCGGTTTGCCGGCCAGGTCCGAAAGGTCGACGGTCAGCGTCTCCCACGCGCCGGGGACCATGCGCCGCCTGGCCAGTTCCGCCCCGTTTGCTTCGACTGCGAAGACCACGCCTTCCGAGGTCGAACCGTCGCGGACGCCGATGGCGCAGGACAGCTTCAGCGGCTGGTTGGGCAAGGTGAGCGGGAGGTAGGCGATCGTGCGCCCGTGGTTCGGCGGATGGGCGAACAGGCCGTCTTTGGTTACTCCGCCCACCGTCAGCCGTTCGGGACGTACGGCTGCGTGTTCGGGACCAATCCACTCTCGCCCGGAATCGTCCACGAAAACGACTGTGCGAGGCTGATCTGCCAGATTCAGCGGCAGCGTGACCTGCGGCGGTTGCTGGCGGAGCAAAAAGACCGAGCCGGGCTGGAGCGCGTCGGTGATCAGCACGGCGCCCTCGCGGCGGAGCGACTGAAGGCCGCGCTGATCGACGGCCAGCGCATCCGGAACGGAACCGGCAAACCCGATCGTGGCCGGCCGCCGACCGCGACGTTCGATTCGCGGACTGGTCCAGCATGCCCAATCATAGCTGGCCGATCGCTTGGGACCGGGATCCACGGCCAGTTCCACAGTGGCCGTCTGACCGGCCAGGGCCGTGATGTCCAACTCGATCTGCCGCCGGTCTTCCGAGGCGTGATGCCACAGCTGTTCCCGTCGCGTCGCGCCTGCGGCGGCGGCCATGATGAACGTCACGCCGTCGGATCGGTTCGGCTGTGCGGCCTCGCGGGCCAGGCTGATTTGGCTGACCAAGACCAGTTGCGGCGCCGCGGGCAGTTCCACCTGGAAGCGCGCGCAAGCGATCCCTGTCCCGCCGGAGCTCGCCGCTCCCGTATCCGGGTTCTTTCCAACGGCTTTCCACGGTGGATGGGCCGCGAGAACGCCGTCATCCTGGTCCTGGAACGAGCCGCCGTCCTCGGCCGCGCCCGCGCCGACCCAATGGCTGGGCAGGCCCGCAAACGGGCGTGATTCGCACGCGGCACTATCCATCCGCGCGACCAGATCCGCCACGATCGTTTCCCGGCTGCGCGAACGAAACACGGCCAGCTCGTCGCGACTCACAACCGCTTCACAGATCACGTCGTCGGGCAGCAGCGCGGCGTGAAACACGTGCGGATCGCGCGGCTCATCAAAGCACGGATACCAGCGTTCCGGATCCAGGCCCAACAGCCGCTGATCGTCGTAAGCCCGCCAACCCGGAATCGTTCCCGTCGTCGCCAGTTGCCCCACGCCGGTAAGCGTGTGGCTGACCTCGCGATTCGCGCAGCAAAAGCGGCCGTCCACCGTCCGCACGGCTCGCCGCCCGTCGGCGGTGCGGAAGGGAAACGCCACGTCGGCGGGCCACGCCGCTTCGAGGTCGATCTGCAAGCGGTTGCGGAGCCAGAAATCCGCTTCGTCGAAGAACTGCCGGGAAAAATCGGCGGGACGGCGCAGCTGATCCAGATTCGGCTTCAGCGTCGGGATCACGCCCCAGTGTTCATAGGCCTCGTTCCAAGCCGCGTACATCTGCCCGTGCGTGGGCGGCGCGCAGCCCAGGTAGCCGTTGATCACCGTATAGGGCCGCAGCAGGTAGGAACTGATCGGATGAGCGCAAGCGAGCGGCCGGCGGTTCCAGGTTCCGTCCGCATGGTTCACGCCCCAGGCATGACGTTGGGCAAACGCTTCGTAGCGACAGGTCACCTCGTTCAATCCCTCGCCGCTGAGGGCTACCTCCGGCAACGCCTCGCGCAGCTCGCGATGCAAAGCGAGATTGCCGTCGATCATCGACATGCCGTCCAGCAGGCCGTTGTGATCGTTGTAGATGCACAGCGTCTGGTCCAGGTGCAAGGCGTCGATCTCGTATCGGCGGCACAGCGTTGCCATGTGCTTGACAAAAGACTCGCGCCACGCCCGGCACGCTGGATTGATGTACGCGAACCGGATCTCCGGTTGGGCCCGGTCCCAGAGCCACCACTGACGCTCGTGGTTGCCCCAGGGACTGCGCACCTGGTATCGTTCGAACTGCTCGTACAAGGGATGCTTCGGGTCGACGCCGAAGTAGTTCACGTGCAGCATGACGCGAAAGCCCAGCCCGTGGGCCTGGTTCACAAACGGCTCCAGCGAATCCAACGGAGCGTCGTAAGTCGGATAGTCCCGGTCGTAGCCGGCCGATCGCCACGAGGGGACGTACAGGATCGTCTGCGCGGGATCCAGCCGCTTGGGCAACTCGGCCAGCATCTCCCGGTCCAGCCCCATGATCACCAGGCAGCGGACATCGCCGACCCACGCGGGCTTCTGCTGGTCGATCGGCACCGGCTGAAAATGCTGCTCCATCCACTCCCGGTACCGCCGCGCCGGCACGCGCCAATCCCCCTGGTAGACGCCCAATCGCCAGGGGACCGACTCGCACGCGGTCAGATCATCGAAGGGCGCGTAGTTGATGGTCACCAGCGTCAGTTGCCAGCCATCGCAATGCCGCTCGACCACCAGCCGCTTGAACCGTCCGCGCGGATCCTCGGCCCAGACGTAGAAACCCCGCTTGTCGCCCTCGACAATCACCAGCTGGGCCTCCCAGCCGATCGGGTAATCGAACTGTTGCCTGCGTCCGGGGCTGTCCGCCGTGAGGCGAATCCCAGACCTTCCGGGCACCAGGATGGCGAAGTCCAGCGGAATCCGTCCGATCGACCAACTGACGCCCCACACGCCCGCCGCTCTGGACGCCGGACGCACGCTCGGCGCGGGGCTCCCTTCCCCGCGTGCACCAGCCCCCACCGCCTGGCAACAGACGATCTCCCCCGCCGCTTTGTCCAGCGACACCTTGCACTGGGCAGTCACCCCATCCAGGCCGTCAAAACCGGTGCATCGCTGGACCGCACGGCCATCCGCGCCCAGCCGTCCCGGCCCCTCGCCGGCACCCGCATGAAACTCGCCCGACAACGTATGGACGCCCAGTCCGGCCGGTCTGTCGGCCGGACTCACGTACCACGTCCCATCCGCATCCACCAATCGCACAAGCGCCCCGGAGTCAAACCCGGCGGCGAATCCACGCGCGTCCACTTCTAATCCAGGGCGGGCATCCGCAGCCAAGCAGGCAAACGCGATGAGGGCAAAAGCGTTGGGCATGATCGTTCTCCGGCACATGCAATGAGCCCAAGCTGCCGACGGGTCGTCATCCGGCGGTGAGCTTCAAGCGTCGGGCAGCTTAACACGGCGCTGCTGCAGTGGGCAATTCCAGCCCGCTGCGCGCAGGCACCAAACGGGATTTCGGCACGTTTTACTCGCCGTTGATGAAGTCACGATTTGGGTGCCCCCATCTCACGGTCCGGGCGTTCTTGTCGCGTGCTTGCTGATCGCTCAACAGGCGGCTCAGCCAGCCGCGCACGTTCAGGCCACGGCGGGCGCAGGCAGCGTCATTGCTGTCCCTGGCCCTCCCGGAGCCGCACGGGGCCCAAGAAGGTGACACTCAGATGGTTGCCCACTCCGCGTCGGTCCTCCACGCGGAAGCGGAGCTTCAAGGGAGCGGCGGCCCGCGCGGCCTCGGAGACGTCGACCGTGACCCAGACGCGGCCTTTGCGGTCCGGAGCCACGTCCTCCTCCCACGCCAGCTGGTCGTTGACCCACAGCTGCATGAAGCGATACCCGCGCCACTGGTTGTCCGAGCGGGTGTCCTCGACGCAAGCGTCCAGCAGCAGCCGGCTGTCAAATTTCGGCGCCGGCAATTCGGCTCGCACTTCGGCATAGTCGCCGGGCGTCGAGGGAATCCTAGCCGGATGGGCCAGGGCAACGCTCGGACGTCCCCCCAGTCCGCTGGGCCCGACGACGAAGGCCCCGCGCCAGCGTGACGCCGGACGGAGCCAATCCTCGGCAGTCAACTCGGCCAGGGTTTTGCCCTCCGGCGGGCGTTCCCAATCGGCAAACAGCGCGGCCACGTCGTCCGCGGTGGCGGCCTTGTACGGAAAGAGTTCCGTCGGGCCCTGTTTCAGCAGTCGATTCAGCCGCCCGATCATCGCAGAACGCCGCTGGTCGACCAGTCCCTTCCAGGCTTCCAGCGGCGGAAAGCGGCTTTCCCAATGCTTGCGATACCCGTCGATCGCCTTGAGGCCCTGGAGTTCCTCGGCGATCCGCGTCAACTGTTCACCCAGCCGCGCTCGGGCGGGCGTCAGCGTTTGCTCTGCCGCCGCGGCATCCCCCTCCGCGAACGCGTCGAACAAGCGTTCCTCGACGTCGGCTGCCCAGTCTTCGGGGTATTCCAACAGCGTCATCTTCCGCGCGTACACCAGCGTGGTCCGCAGCGGCTCCAGATACACGCTCTCCAACCGCTCCGGGGCGATCGCCGACTCGGCGGGCGAGTTTTTTGAGAGATCGCGGCTGAGCGACTCCAACTCGTCGATCAAGGCTAGTGCTCGCGGCCGGTCGGCGGCCTGCTTCAGCCGGCACGGCCAGCCCTTGTTTGGTTCGTAGCGCCACAGCGGCAGGTGAAACAGCGATTTGAGTTCCACCAGTTTGTCGTCGACCGTCCAGGCGGTTTCCACCTGGCCGGGACCGTACACATAGCGGTAGATCGCTCGCCGCGTCTGGTCCCAGTCGTGGGCCGCCGGGTTCCAGGCCCAGATGCCCAACGCGGCCATCTGGTATTCTTCCGGCCAGCCGCCGACTACGCCCCATAGCATCACGTGGTCGGTGTGCTGGTCGGCGTCGCGCAACTTGTCGTACTGGGGAGCATGCCAGCCGCGCGACAGCGGCTGAGGCTCGACGTACGCCGGCCGGTCGTCGGCCCGCAGACTGACCAGGACATCGCCATTGTGCAGGAACCCGCCGGTGACGCCAAAATCGACCAGATTGTGCCACCAGCCGGGCAAGCGGCGCAGGCCGATCTCGCGGGCCGCCGCAGCGTCCGCCTGGCACGGCACGCGGGTAAAGAACCACTGGGCGTCGGCAAAACCGGCCACTTGCGCAGCGCGGCGGTTGAACGGCGTGTCGATGTTCTGGTAATCGCCGCTGGGCGGCGTCGTGGCGATCTGGCGGCCCGTCATGCCGCGCTGTTGGCCGAATTCGAGCACCCGGGCAATCAGCTCCGGCGCGTCCTCGCCGCCGCCCACGTCGTCAAAGGAAATCCACAGCCCATCGACGCCCAGATCGCTCAGTTGGCCAAACGTCTCCAATACCTTGTCATGCTTGTCTTGCGGCACGCCGCTGGAGACGGTTCCGTACACGAACAAGCCGCGGCAATGCGACTCGGTGACCATCCGCTTGACCGTGTCGGCGTCGATGGGCACGCCGGCCGGGAAGCCCATCGAGGCCTTTCGGGCCGGAAAGACGTTGGTGGCTTTCGCGTTCGGGTCGTCGCGGACGTCGGTAAAGTTCAGCCGGGCGCGGAGGTAGGCGTCCAGCGCTCCGGGCACCAGGTGCTGGCGGAGCACCGAGTGCGGCCGGCCGCGCCAGGGGATGCTCGGCCAATCGCGGACCGAAACCACGGGCCAGACGACCTGCCCCGCCTCGGCCCGCATCAGATCAAACAGCGCATCCTGTCCGTAGATCACGCCCCGCGGATTGCTGCCGCCGACGATCACCACCTGCCGGCCCTGGTCCTCGCAGCACTCGATCGCGAAACCGTCTTCCGTCGCAGGCGGCACACTCCGTGTGCCGGAATCCGCACCTGCAGCCGGCGGGACCCCCGACTCGATCTTCTGCTGGCGGCAGAGCCGGTCGAGCCAGGGATTGGTGCTCCGCTGGCCCAGCAGAAAGACCTGCCGCACCGCGTCGGGCAGGGCCGCTTCGGCAAGGATCGGAATCCGCCGCTTGAACCGCCGCTCGACGTGCGCTTGCAGCCGTTCGGCCGCGTAGCGTTCCGGTTCGGTGGCCTGCGGACCAATCGCGATGGCCGTTTGCTCCAGATCGAGCAGCTGCCACGTCCGGCCGTGGTCGCAGTACGACTTGGGGACCGGCACCAACGGGCAAGCAGGCTGCGGTCCACTCTCTGCCAACGACATGCCCACCGCAACAAAGGTCAGCAGAACAGACGAAACAGCAAGTCTAGCGAGGTTCTGTCTCATGGCACCGTTTCCTGATGATGTGGGCGGCACGCTCCGTCCTGTTTACGGCCGAACTCAGGCGAGATCGTTCACAACGTCACCGGCTGCCCCTTTTCCAGACTCTCGTAGCAGGCGTTCATCGCCTCGATTGTCCGGCGGTGCCAGCGGAGGTTGATCTGAGGGGTCTTGCCGTTCCGCACGCAATCGACGAACTCGTCGACCAGGCCGATCCACTCGTCGAAGTACGTGTACTGCACGGTGTACCGGTCGCGGGGCGCGCCGTTGTGGTAGACGTTGGGACCGAAGCAGTCGACCAGCAGCGTCCCGCGCTCGCCGTGCAACGCCAGGTTGACCTCCATCCGCTTGGGAAAGACCTCCCAACCCGGCCCCGGCACGGTCAGACGCTCTTCCAGCCGCGACCAGGAGGGGTCCAGCAGGAACGTCGTGCCATCGGTCATCTTGCCGTTGACCAGCATTAGGTCCTCGACCTCCAGGTCGGTCCGCAGGTTCGGCGCTTGCTCGGCGAAAATCGTTTGGAAATCGGCGCCGGTCAGCCAGCGGATCAGGTCGAAGATGTGCGGGTGATCGCACAGCGCGCCGCCGCGGAACCGGGGATTGCCGGGCGCGAGAGGCACGCGCCGTCCGTAGCTCAATTCGGGCACGCCCTGCCAAGGAAACGCCCACACCGGCGAGAGTGTGATGTTCGTAGCAGCCATCGCGCGAACCGGGCCAATCGCGCCCTCGCCGAGCAGCTTCTTCACGCGGTGGACCACCGGGTTGTAATGCAGCTCCAGTTCGATCTGGCAGACGACGCCGGCCCGCTCGACCAGTTCGATCATCCGGTCGTATTCGCCCATGTCGAAGCTGGGGATCTTCATCGACAGGATGTGAATGCCGCGTTCCGCGCAGGCTTGCACCTGGTCCAGGTGCCGGCTGTTGGCCGAGGCCAGCACGACCGCTTCGATGTCCGGGTGCCGGTCGAACATCTCCTGCTCGTCGCGGTAGCAGGGCACGTCCGGGTTCGTCTTCCGGAACAGACCTTCGACCGCTTCGTTCTCGGCACACGCGGCCACCCAATCCAGCTTGGGCGAATCGCGCAGCGTCTGGTAGTACTTGCGCGTGTGGCCGTGGGTCAGCGACAGCATGGCGATCTTCAAAGGCGTCATTTCGAGTCTCCTTCCACGTCCAGCCGTTGGCACCGCCGGTCCGATTCAAAAGCCAGCCGCACCAGCGCAGAGAGCCGCTGGTGCTGACGTCGCAAGGAGTCGGCGCGGTCAGCATGGAGCAACGTCTCGTACGCCGCTCGGACCAGCAGCACTTCATCGGGCTCCAGGCCGAACAACTCGGCGTCCGTATCCGTGTATCGGCTTTCCCCGTCGGCGGTCAGCGCATAGACCGAATCCTGCGGCACCTGGGTATCGACCACGCGGTCGCAGGCCACGCCGCGACGCGCGATCAGCTCGTGCCGATCGATCCTCGCCGTGCCGGCCGGCAGCGCCGCGTTCGCTTCGATGCCGCAGACCGCGCCGCCGGCCAGCCGCACAATCACGTTCGCGACCGGCCCAGCAATCGACGCCGTGACGGCCGTCAACTGCGAGCCGAGGAGCCACTCGGCCAGGTCGAATTCCCGGTACAGGATGGCGGCCAGGTCCCAGGGCGAGCCGTCGGTCTGGCAGGCGAAACGCGCCAGGCACACCGGCGTCACCACCTGGTCGTCCACCAGCCGTTTGAGTTCGACAAACCGCCGCTCGCTGCGCCAAGGCAGCAAGGGCACCCAGTCGGCCCGCAAAGGCCGTTCGATGGCAGTCCAGCCTGGCAACATGGCGTACGAACCCGCCGCCCCATCCGGCCCGGCCTCAAGCGTCCAGCCCGGCGGAGCCGACACGGCGTACTTCTGGACCAGGCCGCTCAGCGCAGCCTGCAGCCGATCGACGGAAATAGAGACACGCATTGGAACTCCTCCTTCATTCACCGGCCCGCAACGTCTCCTTCACCGCACTGCCCAACTCCGTCAGGGCCGTGGCCAGCGCCGCGGGTTCCTGAGGCGGCTTCGGCGCCATCGCGGCCAGCGGGGTCTCGTAGAACTTGTCCGCGATCTGTTTGGCCCGCTGCGCGAAATCCGCCGGCCGCTTCCAGGGCGTCTTGTCACCCGACTCGATCCGGCCCAGGGCCCAGTCCCAGTAGGCGTCCAGTTCGGGCCGGTAGACGTGCCGCACCAATTCGTAGTGCTGGCTGCGGCAGTAGCTGTTTTCGGCGTTGGATTTCAGCGTCAGT
>Ga0123330_1002228_pt1 | contig 17738 bp, 12 predicted proteins | sample BioC13SIPDNA_2_FD_89704 | JGI IMG/M metagenome (GOLD analysis project Ga0123330, IMG submission 89704) | Anaerobic biogas reactor microbial communites from Washington, USA - Biogas_R2_A C13 SIP DNA | ecosystem: Engineered > Bioreactor > Anaerobic > Unclassified | place: Washington, USA... | reverse complement strand
TTATATAAAAAGAGGCTTCTGCCGTATTTACCAGGCAGAAGCCTCTTTTTTAATTTTTCTCTATGGGTTGTATTAGATTAATTCTCACCCACCAGGGCGCCGACACATTCAGAACCGATTACATCTACGCTTTCTAACTTTACATTTTGATTTGGGCACGCTCAGTATAACCAAAAAAACCAACGTTCAAACCAACGTTATTCTCCTCATTATACCGACGGTTAATAAAAAGGTTGCTGATAGTCTGGCCGTTGCCGTCGAATGAACCGTTAAATGAAGATAAAAAGTTCCTACCGATGGGATCCCAACCCTCACCCTCATTATAAGGCGCAACATCCAGGTCGATATCTGCTGTTTGTATGAAATGCTTATCAAGGTGATACCTTACATTGTTAAGTTGCTCGGCTGTTGCAACCTGATAGGGATCTTAAAATACCATCCTTTGAAGCTTTTGAAATATTCACCTGATAGCAAATTCAGCTCTTTAGACTTTCTAACGGCCAGAACGCTATTTTTTGACCCTTGCATTTTATCATACACAAAAAGCAGGGACTTCCTCATAGGGAAGTCCCTGCTTAATCCTATTCTACGATAAACTTCATTCTCGTTTTTATACCCAGGGTTTTATTTAAAGCTGATTGCAAGCCGGGTTCCAGTATCAAGTAGTAGCTTGCCCCGGCTAACCATTGGCCATCAGGAGGCTTAACCGAAATCTGGCAGTTATTGCCGGGTACCCCTGCAACGATTACCCCCGCAACTTTATTATCCCCGTTAATATCAGTAGCCACGTAAATATTGCCAAGGTTCTGTTCATCCGGTAAAACTGGGTGGGAAAAAGTGATAATCCGTGGTTTAGTAGCATCTGTAATTGACAACTCCTGGAATTCCCGTACGAAGTTAGCCTGCAACTGACGACTACTGTTACCCAGGTTAAAGCTGTAGACACTATTGGGGCTAAGCATGGAGCCGTTTTCACTCCAGTAATCAAAAACATATCCATTTTGGGCTTTAGCTCTTACCGTGATTAAACTGCCACTGTAAAACGTCCCATCGCCACTGACGGTCCCTGCTTTGGCGTAATTGCTGCTCAGACTTACAGTATAACTGGCAGGCTTAGGATTACTTATAGGGGTGTAAATAACAAATTCAGTAAAGTGCTTGGTCCAGACTACCAGGTCCGAGTCAACATCAATTTTACCATCTCCATCAGCAGGAATCTCGCTATCCGCAACATCCTGGCGATCAGCAGAGAGGATACGGGTAATAGGGGTGAATACTCCATTTCTAATATAGCCCACCTGCTGCTGAGCCTGACCGGGAATAAGTAATCTTACCGCCTGGGAAAAGCTGATTTGCTCATCCTCCAGACCCAGTACAATAACCGTATTAACCTGACTGGCACCATTTATGTTAACACTGGGTTGATTGCTTATAGTAGGCAGCTTAAAAGTTCCATCCCAGTCATCCGGACCGCTGGCGATAGTTCCTTCAGGTATTTGTATTTCAACTGTACCCAAGGCAGTGGAACTGTTGATATTCACCTGAGGCATTGTGCTATCTGGTGTAACCTCCATCGTAGCCTCGACTTCGGGGGGAATATTAATGCTTACTGGTACATCGTGCAAGACTATGGTTTCTTCTGCAGTGGCAGTTATAGTTGTAATCACCGTCACCGTACAGCTGGCCGTTTTTCCCCCTTCTGCAGTAGTTGCCGTAATTATGGCTTGCCCCGGAGCTACCGGGGTTACCAGTCCGGTATAATCAACCCTGGCTATTTCAGTATCGCTGGAATTCCAGTAGACATAGCGATTACTGGCGTAGGAGGGCTGCACCGTTGCTGCTAGTTTTTGAGCAGGGCCGTTTACTTCCAGGGTTAAACTACTTTTATCCAGGGTTACTCCGCTTACCGGGTACCACGGGGGTGGGGGAGAAGGACTGAAGGTTGCCGTAATTGTAGCCGGGTTTGCCGGCATAGTATAGGTTGTGCTGGCGTTATTGGCATTGGCAAAGGTGCCACCACCGGCGGAAGTCCATTTATTGAAGCTGTACCCGGAGTCCGGTTTTGCGGTAATGTCAATAACTGTACCCGCAGCATAATTGCCACTGCTGCCGGTGGTAATACTGCCACCTGTTGTTGCCGTGATGGTCAGGGTGTAGGTGAGTGAAGCCTTTAACTCAACAATCTTATTTTTAGCAGCGATAAGCTTGTTATAGTTCGATACGAACGTTTTTTGGACGGCACTTAAGCCATTATAAGCAGCTTCTGCTGTCGAAACCGACTCTTCATCATCCAAGGTAAGCTCACTAATAGCAGGTAGAGCGGTAATTTGGCCGACCACAGCAAGCACTGCCCGTTCCTTGGCCAGTAAATCCGCTAAAGATTGATCTGAATAAAACTCAATAATATCGTTAATAATATTATCTTCTAGCTGATTCAGACCCCAGATTAGTTCCAAATTGGCATTATATTCGCAATCAAGGTATGTCAAGGCGCTGCAGCCTGATACGTCCAGAGAGGTTAATTCATTAGTATAACAGTAGAGAACTTCCAAGTATTCATAACCCGACAGAGCGAGAGATTCCAAAGCATTATCAGAGCAATCCAGGTACACCAATGCACTACAGTTTGTTACATTAAGGGATGTTAAACAATTTGTGTAGCAGGATAGCTCTATCAATGCCGTTAAACCTGACAGATCGAGAGATGTCAAAGCATTATTATGGCAATCAAGGTACGTCATGGCACTACAGTTTGTTACATTGAGGGATATTAAGTAATTTGCGTAGCAGGACAGCTCTGTCAATGCCGTCAAACCTGACACATCCAGAGCTTCCAAACTGCTGTATGAGCAACTAAGCTCTTCCAAAGCAGTACAATTTGATATGTCGAGAGATGTCAAATTACTCTCAGAACAATCAAGATACTTCAAGGCGCTACAACCCGCTACGTCGAGAGAACCCAATCTATTAAATGAACAATTAAGCTCCTCTAAAGCAGTACAACCGGAGAGAGATAAGCTTCCAGTAAGGTAATTTGCAGTGACACCAAAAATTCCTTGACAATCTATTGCCGTCACCCTTTTTTCTGCAGCATCATTCCAGATAACGCCGGCCCAAGTACCTGGTTTAGTAAGATCCCAACCTAATTTTGCTGCATTTTCTCCCTGTTGTGCAAAGGCCAACAGCTTCTGAAAATCATTATCATTGAAACCTGCAGGTGTATCCATCGTCCATTGGGCGTAAATTGTAAGAGGTTTATTAATCACTGTGGCGTCAGTGATTGTTGTCCCGGTGCCGCCAGGTTCCGTATTCCACCCAGCAAAATTCCAACCCTGCCTGGTAGGAGGATTAATAGATAACGAGCCAAACTCACCGGTTGCGCCAACTACATTGGGGATAGCCTCAGTATCACCACCGTTTTTATCCAAAACAATTTGATAAGTGCCATTGCTGGCAAAGTTAATTTTATTATTTTCAGCATATTGTTCTGCATAAGACCCTACTGAACCATAAATAGTAACATTGGGGCAATTTTTAAACGTATTATAAGTGATTTTTGTTACGCTGACAGGGATATCAACACGTGTTAGATTATTACATTCATCAAACATAAGTTGTCCAAGTTCGGTGATACCCGGTAATATTGTTACGCTTGCTAAATTTTCGCAATTTTTAAACGCTTCTAAACCTATACTTTTCATACTGCCTGGTATGGTTATACTGGCAATGGAGCAATAGTAAAATGCTAAACCACCAATACTGGTGACACTGTCAGGTATATTTATGCTTTTTGCGCGGCATTCCTTAAATGCAGCCTCACCAATACTAGTAACACCTCCAGGTATGGTTATACTGTTTATACTACCTCCCCAGGCGCCACAGTATTGAAATGCCTCCTTACCAATACTAGTGACAGTTGCGCCGCCAAGGGTAGAAGGGATAATTAAATCCCCGCCAAAACCATCGGGCATTGTAAAGCCGGTTATGGTTGCCTTACCGTCCGCCACTGAATAGACCACCCCAGTTACGGTATCAGTATCCGCCGCCATAGCAGTTGACCCACTGAAGGTCAGGAATCCTATTACTATCACCACTGTCAGCAGCGGCAGGATTATTCTCCTGGTTTTCATTTTCCCATCAACCTCCTATTCTTATGTTTCAAAAAGCATTTTTTGGTCAGCTATATAGAAATACATCATGCTTTATCCGATTTTTTCCGCAATCATCCTAGTAAAACCACCTCCATCAGTTCGTTAACCGTCAGGCGCAGTCGCCCGCCGCCCCAGATGACATAGTCGCCGTCGGTGGTGGCGGTTTTAAAGAATGCTTCGTCGGCAAGCTCGCCGTATTTCATGGTGTGCAGCTTGCCGGAGAGGTCTACTGTTACTGTACTGCCGCTCTCCATTTCCATAAAAAGCCGGTAGTCCTTCATGGACAGCACGGTTTTGATGTAATTCACGCATATGCCTCCTTCTCCATAGCAAATAGAAAAATCCCATCCTACAGATTAACTATAGAATGGGATTTTGTTTTGCGCATCGTCCGAATGGACTATCTTAATGGACTATCTTTGAATATTTAATTTCAGTTTTTCCGCCAGGCGGGTGCGGCGGTCGATTTGCAGCTTTTGAAATATTGCTCGCATATGTGCGCGTACGGTGCTTTCCGTTATCATAAGCTTTTCCGCGATTTCGCTGTTACGTAAGCCTGCGGCTGCTAGTTTGGCCACCTCATATTCTCGTTCCGTTAAGTCAGGAGGTAGCTCACCTGAAAAAAAGGCTTCACGCAACGTAAACCAGCCTTCTGAGAAGCGCTTCCTGACGGTCTTAAATTTCTCTAAAAGGGCGGGATAATCACGCGCAATGACCTCATCAACCAGATTCCCCAGCAGTTGTGAATATGAGGCAAAGGGAGACACCAACCCATCGGGAAGAACCTTGCGGGCAGCGTCTTCAACAAGAGCAGCGGCTTGAGTACGGTTGTCCAAGGCCATATGGCTGATGGCCATAAGGAAACAAGCAAAGAGGTCCCTATATGGACTTAGTAGCCCATCTTCCGGTCGTATGGCCTGTGCTGTGCCTATTACTCGGGCAAATTCGCCTTGATGCATAAGAAAGCCCAGGTGTACGAACAACCCAATTTGGATCATAGCGGGCGGCAGGCGACGCTCTGCAAAATCTGCATTTTGCAGCCAATCAGCGATACTCATATGATCCTGAAACTCGTTTAGGAGAACGCCGCGAATAATATCCAGAAGCGACCTGATGACGAGCGTATCCTGTCGGTCAAAGGACGCGGCACGTTCCATTGAGTCGATAGCACGCTCCCAGCCGACTATATCCGCTTTGTGCAGGGCAACATGGGCCAGCAATATGGCGGCACCTAATAGAACTACACTTTGTTGCTTGCTTTCGGCAAGAAACGCTGCCTTATAGGCAAGTATCTCCGCGTCGTTCAAGTTTCCCCGTTGATAGGCCAGTTCCGCGCGAAATAGCGCATCAACTCCGCAGCCGTGGCCATTGGTAAGACGCGAATAGATGGAAATGTACTCCTCCAGCGCATCAGCCTCATGATCAGCCTCACCAGATGTAGTGTAGAACTCAGTCAACGGGGAATAATTGCCGAAGCACCATAGCGCGGTAGGGAGAATTACCTGGGAACATTGGTTTTTAAAAAGTGGGGCAGCCTGTCTGATTATAGCAGTCATTTCAGCCAGATATGGGAAACTCCTATATGAAGACAACAAGAGCCATTCCCTTAGCAAATTGGAATTCTCCAGTAGTTCCGGCATGGTATGCAGTTCTTCCATTAATATCTCAAACTGCTCCTTCATCCCAACCATAAACAACGCCCAGGCAATGCGAAGCATGTTAAGAATATATTTCTTTTTGATTTCTGCTGGACAATTTTGGGCAATATCAAGAGCTAACTCGGTAAATGGCACACCGCCTATAATCTCCAAATTCATTTCGGAAAGGTCCAGTGAGAGCATCCGCTCATAATCTCGAATTTGTATGTAAAAGCCCAGAGCCCTGGCGGTTTGGCCTTCATCCCGGTAAAAGTCTCCCGCCTGCAACAGGCACTGGCGTTCAAACGCAGGCCCGCGCTCCCCACATTTTTGAATAAGAAGTTCGGTCAGAATGCTATGCAGCTCATATTGTCGCTCGACCGGGTCGTAGCGGATAAAGGGGCTCGCGAAGGACTCTAAAGCATATTCGGGCAGTGTATCACAGCCGATGAGGGAACATGCCTGCTGTATACTGACCATCTCAAACGGTGATAAGTACAAAAGAAAGCTTTGTTGCGCTTCGGTCAACTTATCCCATACTAAATGCTCCATGAGAGCCAAAACACCAGGTGTATCGGAAAATGCGCCTGTTTCCAGAAAAGCAGAGAGCTGTAAATAGATGGCAATAATCCAGCCTTCAGTGTAGCGCTCGATCTCGTTGGCATCCTCCGGGGTAATTTTTACATTGGCCAGGGCATAATAGCGGCTGATATCTTCTGCACTCAAACGCATATCGGCAGTTGTAATATGCAAAACCCCGTGACTTGCGACAATAGCAAGGGTATCTCGTTTGAGCATTTGGGTCGCGATAATGACATGTAAACCCTGGCCACCATGTTCGAGGAGCGCAAGAAAAAAAGCTGGGGGCAGGGCGTCCTGCAAAAACTGAAAGTTATCTATGACCAGATAGGTTTCATGTTTGCATTGGACTGACCGCAGGGCTTCACTTGCTTCACCAATGTTGGCGGCGTTAGGAAAATCTATTTTAAGGAGACGTTCACTAGCACGGCTGTCAATCTTCTCAATCTCGCGGCAGAGTCGTCGAAAACCCGCAGAGGTCTTTTCATCCATGGCGGTGAACCAACAGACGGGCGCGCCCTGGGGGAGGGAGTTTTGTAAAAAGTCTCGTATCGCGGTGGTTTTACCGTAACCGGACGGGGCTTCGACAATAGTAACTGGCACAAGACGTATCTGCTCCAATTTGCGTTTGAGCCGGTCGGAATAATAATGCAGTTCGATGCGATTGCTTTTTCCCGTTCCCATTTTTCCCCCCCCTATGCAGTTCCTAACCATGAAGCAAAGGGACATCTTTTTTGCTTCTTGTTGCAAAAGCAAAAAAATGTCCCCTCAGAACGCCCCATACAGAGAGATAGCCTGGTTCTTTTCCCTATATTCGAAGGTATACATTAATATTATGTTAGTGATACTATTCTAAATTCATTGTATCATAAATTTATGAGTGGTGGAATATGGGGAAGAACAGGGAAGCAGAAGAATAGTGGCGGCTATAAGCCATGATTACCGGCAGGCTTTAAATCTTATGGAAGATGCTATATTCTTTGGCTGTTCCCCCGGTTCATTTAAAAAACTTATAAATGCGGCCGGGCTCAAAGAGTCGCAGTATATTATTATGGAAACCATCATTCCCCCAAAGCATGCAGAAATATTTGGCTTGAGACGTCCTTTTTACTTTTATGTAATATCAATCCGTAATCAGACCGGACAGTAAACAAGTTGGGAGATACTCTATAGCGGGCCCAAAATCATGGTGGCGATAGCAAAATAGATGAGCAGGCCCATGACATCCGTTATCGAGGTGATAAGGGGATTGCTGGCTACCGCCGGGTCCAATTTCATTTTTGTTAGTATAAAGGGCAGCATTACCCCTATCAGATTGGCAGCTATAATAATGGTTAACATGGTAAGGCCCACAATTAAACCAATTTGCAGGCCTCCTCGCATAGACCCAAATATGGAACTGATGATTCCCATAAATACGCCCAGAAATAAACCTACCATAAGTTCCTTAAAAAACACTCTTATCCATTCATCTGCCGTTACATCGCTGGTGGCTAAGGCGCGTACCATCAGGGTAGATGCCTGAGCACCGGCGTTGCCTCCACTGCCCAGCAAAAGAGGGATAAATACAGTGAGAACTATTACGGTTTGCAGGGTTTGTTCATATAGTGCTATTACTCCCGAGGAAAGCAGGCTTACAAAAACCAGAGCGATTAACCAGCCCATTCTTTTTCCTACCAGGTCTTTTATGCTTGATTCTTGATAACTGGCTTTCAACGGTGTAACGGCGGCGGTTTTATGGAAGTCTTCGGTGGCCTCTTCTTCAGCAACATCCATTACATCGTCAAAAGTAACCAGCCCCAGGAGTATTCCATCCGAATCTACCACGGGCAGAGAAAAGACATCATATTTTTGCATGACTTTAACGGCCATTTCCCGGTCATCAAAGGCACTAAGACTGATAAAAGATTTGTTCAAGATGGTTTCCACCGTTTCCTGGGGGTTGGCCAGAATAAATTGGGAGAGCTCCAAAGAGTCCAGCAATTTCCAGGATTCATCAATAACATAGATAGTATGCAGGGTTTCGCTGTTTCGTGCTTTAAGCCGTATGTGATTAATGGCTTCCTGAATAGTCCACTGTGGTCTCACCGCGACATAATCTGGAGTCATCAGTCGACCGACACTTTCTTCCGGATAGCCTAACAAGAGCCGGGCTTCTTTCAAATCATCCGGGTTCAAAAGATTAAGCAGGCGCTGAGTAACTTGACCAGGCAACTCCTCGAAGAGAGTGGTTCTATCATCGGGAGGCAGGTTAGTTAATAGATAGCGAGTTTCTTCATTGGTCAAATCTTTAAGCAGGGCATTGCGATCTTCTTTTTCCAAATAGGAGAATACGGCAGTTGCAACCGGACGGGGCAGGAGTCGGAACAATATTACCCTATCTGCTTTATTTAAGCCGATCAACAGTGATGCCACATCTGGTATAAGATAGTCGTTCCATGCCAATTGCCTAAGTTGATTCCATTGTTGCTGGTTTATTAAATTAGATATCTGTTCCTTCAAATCTTCCATATATACCTCCATCTCGCCAGTAGCGGCGATAGACAAACAGTAATGAAAGTGTAAGTTAAAAAAATCCGGGAATACGGCAGAATAGGTCTTAAGGGAAGGCAAACTTCGTTCGCAGGCAAACCCGGCAACCTGCTCTGCCATTATTAATATGTTTGCCTGGAATTACTTAAACAGGCTGCATTCATGGGATAAGCTTGCAGAAATAGCAAAATAACGGGTTTTCACCCGCTATTTGTTTAGCCAAATTGTTAGCCACTGATGGGCAAACCCTATTATTTTAGATTCTTATGGTACTATTCTAATTATGGCCTCCAGTTATTTTCTGTTTCGATAATTCCAATACACTGGAGTGTAGAGTGATTCATGGTGGGCCGTATAAGATTCGAACTTATGACTTCTTCCGCGTCAAGGAAGCACTCTCCCACTGAGTTAACGGCCCCATCTGTTTTTAACATTTATTATTCTAATGCAGTCAGGTCAGAAAGTAAAGTCTATCGAGCAATCCTATTCCACGGTAAACTTCATTCTCGTCCTTATACCCAGAGTTTTATTTAAAGCTGATTGCAAGCCGGGTTCCAGTATCAAGTAGTAGCTTGCCCCGGCTAACCATTGGTCACCAGGAGGCTTAACCGAAATCTGGCAGTTATTGCCGGGTACCCCTGCAACGATTACCCCCTCAACTTTATTATCCCCGTTAATATCAGTAGCCACGTAAATATTGCCAAGGTTCTGTTCATCGGGTAAAACTGGGTGGGAAAAAGTGATAATCCGTGGTTTAGTAGCATCTGTAATTGACAACTCCTGGAATTCCCGTACGAAGTTAGCCTGCAATTGGCGGCTACTCTCACCCAGGTTAAAGCTGTAGACACTATTGGGGCTAACCATGGAACCGTTTTCACTCCAGTAATCAAAAACATATCCATTTTGGGCCTGGGCTCTTACCGTGATTAAACTGCCACTGTAAAACGTCCCATCGCCACTGATGGTCCCTGCTTTGGCGTAATTGCTGCTCAGACTTACAGTATAACTGGCAGGCTTAGGATTACTTATAGGGGTGTAAATTACAAATTCAGTAAAGTGCTTGGTCCAGACTACCAGGTCCGAGTCAACATCAATTTTACCATCTCCATCAGCAGGAATCTCGCTATCCGCAACATCCTGGCGATCGGCAGAGAGGATACGGGTAATAGGGGTGAATACACCATTTCTAATATAACCCACCTGCTGCTGAGCCTGACCGGGAATAAGTATTCTTACCGCCTGGGAAAAGCTGATTTGCTCATCCTCCAGACCCAGTACAATAACCATATTAACCTGACTGGCGCCATTTATGTTAACACTGGGCTGACTGCTTATCGTAGGCAGCTTAAAAGTTCCATCCCAGCCATCCGGACCGCTGGCAATAGTTCCTTCCGGTATTTGTATTTCTACTGTACCCAGGGCAGTGGAACTGTTGATATTCACCTGAGGCATGCTGCTGCCCGGTGCAACCTCAATCGTAGCCTCGACTTCAGGGGGAATACTAATGCTTACTGGTACATCGTGCAAGACTATGGTTTCTTCTGCAGTGGCAGTTATGGTTGCCATCACCGTCACCGTACAGCTGGCCGTTTTTCCCCCTTCTGAAGTAGTTGCCGTAATTATGGCTTGCCCCGGGGCTACCGGGGTTACCAGTCCGGTATTATCAACCCTGGCTACTGCAGTATCGCTGGAATTCCAGTAGACATAGGGATAACTGGCATAGGAGGGTTGCACAGTTGCTGCTAGTTTTTGAGCAGGACCGTTTACTTCCAGGGTTAAACTACTTTTATCCAGGGTTACTCCGCTTACCGGGTACCATGGGGGCGGGGGAGAAGGCCTCGCGTTAACAGTTACACTGATACTGGTAGTCAGGGGAATACTGCCGGGATTTATTACCCCGGTTGGAAGAGTTACATTTCCACTTACGGTGAAGGTCTGCCTGGTAGTTACAGCCTGGTTATAGGAGCAGGCGGCTACATCCCAGCTTACATCGGCCTGGACATTTCCTTGATCCGTGGTTAGGGTAACCACGGTCGGTAATCTCAGGGCTGCTGCTGTTTTTACGGTGCCATTGGCTACGCCGGTGATGGCAGAAGGTGTGGTTATACTGACCAGGGTTTTATCTGTAGAAACCATAGCCGTCACCGTCCAATCCTGGGGCGAGCCATTCTGGGCGGTTACGGTATAGGTTACGGGGTTGGTAAAATCCTGCGTTTCTCCCGACAACGGGGAAATGGTCGCATCCTCCGATACGCTGATTGCTGGAGCCAGTGCCGTTACAGCGCTTCCGAACGGCATGTAAAATGTTACGGTATGTGCCGTGGTATCAATTACCGCATTTCCTACCTGTCCCGGTACGGTAAATGCGGTTATGTCATTTTCATCCTTAGCTATAACTGTAAAGGCATAGGCGGCTATCTTTCCCGTAACCGGGCTGCTGCCAAAACCGGTGTTGATAGAGGTAGAGTCCTGCCCATCGGTGGCCATGGCATAGAGAATATGGGCGCCCAGGGCAAGGGAAGGCAGGGTAACACCGGCACTGCCTCCGCCGGGTAAAGCCTTCTGCCACGCGCCGGTCATGGTGTCCGGCTGATGCCATATCTGCTGAACCGGAAGCGGATTATTAGTTGTAGTACTGAAGGAAAAATCCGGGGCCGGGTTGACAGTGACATGGCCCGGCAGAGAGGATATGGTCACCGCAGGGTCAATTTCCTGTACCGCTTGTTCTTCGATTACCGTCACATTTCTGCTGCCATTATTGGCAATATAGATTTTATTGGTGGACGGGTTTACCGCTACGGCATAGGGATATATCCCTGCCGCCACCGTGGCGGTAGAGTTGTCGGCGCCGTCTATCACCGTCACATTGTTGCTAACATTATTGGCGACATAGATTTTGTTGGTGGCCGGGTTTATTGCTACTGCCAGGGGACCTGCCCCCACATCAACATTGGTGGTAGTGTTGTCGGCGCCGTCGATCACCGTCACATTATTGCTGACACTATTGACGACATAGATTTTGTTAGTGGCCGGGTTTATCGCTACTGCCACGGGTTTTGTCCCCGCCGCCGCCGTGGTGGTAGAGTTGTCGGCGCCGTCTATTACCGTCACAGTGTCGCTGCCCTCATTGGCAACATAGATTTTATTGGTGACCGGGTTTACTGCTACTGCAACGGGCTCATCCCCCACATTCACCGTAGCGGTATTGTTGTTGGCGCCGTCTATCACCGTCACAGTTTTGCTGTCGCAATTGACGACATAGATTTTATTGGTGACCGGGTTTACTGCTATTGCCATGGGATATGTCCCCACATCAACATCGGTGGTAGAGTTGTTGGCGCCGTCTATCACCGTCACAGTTTTGCTGTTGCAATTGGCAATATAGATTTTATTGGTGGCCGGGTTTATCGCTACTGCATAGGGATATGACCCAGCCGCCACCGTGGCGGTAGAGTTGTCGGCGCCGTCTATCACCGTCACAGTGTTGCTGCCTGAATTGGCGACATAGATTTTGTTGGTGACCGGGTTTACCGCTATTGCAAAAGGCGTAACCCCGACAGTGATATTACCCGTTGCTGTGTCCCCCCTGGCGGGCATCGGATGCAGCGGCAGCGCCGCCAGCATGATTACGGCGGCGAGGCACAGGCTTAGCCAGCGTATTTTCTTTTTGGTAACCGGCTGGTTTTTGTCAGACATTATATAATCAGCTCCTTTTTAAAATTGGGAAGCAGGGGGACGTTCTTTTTGCTTCCTTTTGCGCCTTAATTGCGATACTCCGGTTGATTCCTGTTATGTAAGCAATAAAGCAAGCTGGAATGAATCAGCAGCTTATTCAATATCCATATGAATGAATTCATCCGGTTCCTCCCTTTATTCTCCCAGGTTGATTAGCATACTCCCCCCTTTTTCATCCCGTCCAGCATTTCATAGGCATACAGCATCAGGCTATCGCTCCAGCGGATGCAGTCTTTGTCTGCCAGTTGGCCGCTTTGGAAAAAATCCATGTCCGCCAGGGCGGCAAAGCGTGTGGTCTGCAGTTTGGGCTTGAGGTCGTATATGAAGCTGGAGCCGTTGTCAAGTTCAACCGCAATTTTGTAATCGCCCAGCAGCTGCACCGAACCCATTTTGCTCAAATTTCTCCCTTCTTTCATAAAAAAATCTACTATGTTAAAAACTTAGTAGATTTTTTCAAATATGGGTATCACATAAAAGTACCATTTTGAAATTGAAACAATCAGTTTACCAGCAAAAATGATAAAATATGGAATTGAGATTGATTAGCAAGTTTAGATAAAAGAGGCCACTACCGTTATCCAGTAGTAGCCTCTTTTTAATTATTTTCTGGAAGTAAAACAAGCGATTTCCCAGTTAATCGTCTTAATCCATTGTCCCGGGTTATAGCAGTCTTCCAATCATAACCGCCAGGTCGTATGTTTGAACGCCTTGCCAATTAATCTCGCAGTTGTAATGACTTTGTAAAGCGTTTATGAGTAATATATTGACAATTGCATATAATACCTTAAAATTTAATTATAGAAAGGGGCTGATAAACATGGCCAAAACAACCAATTTAAATATTCGTGTTGATGAGGAATTAAAACGGGAAGCTGAAGCTATATTTAACGAACTGGGGTTTAATATGTCCACAGCCATGAATATATTCCTGCGTTACTCCGTTCGCTATGGTGGCATCCCTTTTGACCTCCGCATCGAAAAGCCCAATAAAGAAACCATGGCTGCAATTGATGATGTTAATAACAACCGCAATATGAGCAAAACTTTTGATAGTGTAAGTGCATTAATGGAGGATCTGAATGCTTAAAATCAGGTACTCCAGCCGGTTTAAAAAAGACTTTAAAGCTATTGTCAAGCGAGGTTATGATGTTAAGCTTCTCGAAGAGGTTCTTAATCTTCTGGTTCAAGAGAAGGCCCTTCCTCAGAATTATCTTGATCATCCACTTACCGCTTACTATGCCGGGCACAGGGAATGCCACATCACACCTGACTGGTTACTAATTTATAAGATTGAAAAGGATATCTTGATATTGTCTTTGACACGCACCGGAACCCACAGCGACCTGTTTTAATCCGCAAAAATGAAATTATGTTTATGGATTTACTTCACTTAACAGGGGGGAGATTCCCAGGCAGGCATGCCCCTGCTTAAAGCAGGTTCATCTCCTTGGCCTTTTTAACCGCCAGGATGTTATTATTTACTCCTAACTTCTCGTAAGAATTTTGTATATGCCTTCTGACCGTATTGGAGGAGAGGTAGAGCCTTTGGGCAATTTCTTTTTGGGTGCAGCCTTCATCCAGCAGAGTCAGAACTTCTCTTTCCCGCTCGGTCAGGGGTGGAATCTGTTCCTGTTCATTAATTATTTTCCGGCTCTGCATAAAGCGTTCACCCAATTCCAGTACCTGATTAATCCAGGTGCGATGCTCTTGCAGCGGTATAGATTGCAAAACGGGATTAAGCTCGGGCAGGTTTTCCGCGAAGGGGGTAACGATACCGTCAGCGACAGCCATCGTTATAGCCGGCAGCAGAGCTTGCCCGGCTTTTCCCAGGCCATAAAGATGCTTTTTGGCGATAGCATCATAGATACCGGCGTAGATGAGGCCGAATATATGGTTATTGGATTTATAAATTTCCCGCATGGTTTCCACAATGACTTCCAGCTCGGCATAACTTTTACGCAAAACCGCGGCCTGGCCGACGGCAGTATAATTGATACCCATTCCCTGATAAAAGAGATCACAGCGGGAAAAATCCCCGTCCTGCAGCCAATACGGGATTTGCCCCAATTTACCCAAAATGCCGTATATGTATGCGGCGGCGATATCAACGCTGTTGAACAAAACCGGATGGGCGGCAGTTTCCACCTCGGTGCGTAATTTATTTAAAAGGGAAAAGGCTTTATGGGGCTTGCCGTTTAACAGGGCCAGGCGGGCCAGACACAGGTTGCCGCAGATAACTAGGCACAGCTGGTTTTTGGTTTTAGCCTTGAAGATGGCTTTATAGGCAAACAGTTCGGCATTGCTTAAATCACCGGTTTCCAAACAATATTCGGCCCGGGCGGTATGTTCAAAACCGGTACCACAGCCGTTGGCCACGTGATTGTAGTACTCGATATTGTTTTCAATGGTATTTACCAGCGGCAGCAGTTGCCCTTCGTTTTTATGGTAGAGATACAGGGTATGAGGTGAACCAAAGGTGAATATGGCTTCAGGATATGATATACGGGAACTGGTTCCTCCAAACAGGGTGCAGGCCTTCTTCTGGTATTGGTTCATCAGCGGGGCATCGTTAAACTGTAAAAAACTTTCCGCCAGGGTGATTTCCCCTAAAATCTGTTCCTTGTCAATCAGGTTGTCATCGGCTTCATAAATGGCTCTGGCTTCATAAAGCATTTCAGCACCTGCCATGGCGTCTATTCCCACCAGATAACAATAAATATAGGTAATGTAGGGCAGGGGACGGGAAAGTTTGAGCTTCTTATCCATGGCATTAAAAGCGCGAATAATAATTTGGGGGGCCTGGTCAAACAGCTCGGCGGCACCGGAAAGCTCAAATATATCCAGGATTTTTTCATAACTACCGGCCTGGTGATAAAACTCCACCGCTTCGATATAGCGGTTGTTTCCGGCGTACCAATCGCCACAGCGGGAAAAGAGGGCGGGCTTGTCTATATCGGCAACAGCAAATAGCTCCTGCAACATAGCTTTTAAAAGGGCATGCAGGGCGTATGTCCGGCTTTTATTATCATAGCGGATAAAGCAGTTGTTGGCGGTCAGGCGGCGAATGACCTGGCCTACCCGGGGGTTGCCGGTGATGAATAGGGCCTGGTCCAGGCTGAAATTGTCCAGGAGAGAAAGCTTTAACAATGTTTCCCGGGTATCCGGATCGAATTTATCATAGATCGCGGCTTTGACCAGCCGGGTTATCTGCTGAATGTCTTCCAGCGTATTATTTTCTGCATATTTAATCAAGGCCAGATAAATGGCCGCCACCCAGCCATCGGTATTATTGCACAAAAGGGTCTGTTCTTCGGCAGAAAGCGGGAATCCGTTTTGAGCAAACAGCTCCACGGTTTCCTCCTGGGTAAACTCAAAGAGGTTTTGGGATAGCTCTTTACATAATCCCTTCAATTCCAGCTCGTCTACGGGAATTTCCGGATAACTGCGGCTAATTATAAAGATATGCAGCCGGGGTATGGACGCCCGGGCTATAGCGGTAAGCAACAGGTCTATGGACGGGCTTTTATTTTCGTGATAATCGTCAATTACCATGACCGTAGGGCGGGTAACCGCATTTTGTATAATATCAATGATACGTTCACGGTCTACCGCGGTCCGGGGCAGACCATAATCAGCCAAACGCCTGGATAGTTCAGGGTCTGCAGCTACCAGGCTCTGACAGAATTTCTGCCAGAGCCATAGCTCGTCATTTTCATAACTGTTTACGGAAAACCAGGAGTAACTAATGTTTTTTTGGGCTTTTAGGAAATCTTTGACTGCCGTGGTTTTGCCGTAGCCCATCGAAGAGATAAGTAGAAAAAGGGGAACATCAAATATCCCTTCCAACATATTGTCGATACGCTTACGGTACAGCAATTTTGGTCTAAAATATTTCGCGTCCATGATTTATTACCACTCCACAAATGCTTATAGCATGGTGTTTTAAAATATAATCTGCGGTCGGGTTTAGAGGTTTCTAATGAAGAAATTCCTCAGCTTAGTTTTGATGAATTCTCTGATGATATTATCGTGCTAATGCCGTCTGAAGATAAGTATTCTTCAGTGATATCTTATGAGGATTAATCCACTATTTTGATTAGCCAAATTGTTAGACACTGATGGGCAAACCCTGTTATTTTAGATTCTTATGGAACTATATTATGGCCTCCAGTTATTCTCTGTCTCGATAATTCCAATACACTGGAGTGTAGAGTGATTTCATGGTGGCCGTATACGAACTTATGACTTCTTCCACGTCAAGGAAGCACTCTCCCACTGGCTTAACGGCCCCATTTGTTTTTAACAGTTATTATTTAATGCAGTCAGGTCAGAAAGTAAAGTCTATTGAGCAACTCCTGGTCCTCTGATGCTATAATGATCAAAAAGAGGATTGATGGTGTGTATATAAAAATCATAACGTCAACAATCGATATGCTGGAAGAGATAGTTGCAATTCAAACAGCAGCATTTTCTGAGCGTGAGCCTATGACCATGTCGTTGAATTTTACTAAGGAGGAAATGTATGATTATTTTCTGAAGATTATTCCGGAAAGTATAAATGCAGGGCTTACAATGGCGGCGGTAGATGAAGATATGGGAGCAGTAGCAGCTGTAATCATTTGTTTTGATGCTTTTGCGGAGCTTCCGAATATAGAATGGACCGCAAAGGAAATTGATGGGATTGGTAGGACAAATATTTTTTTTGAAGAGTTGGAAAAACCCTTGAACGCTAATCCGGCCTTTAAACCGGGAAAATGTGTGCGACTCATGTATGTTTCCACTGATGAAAACTATCTGAGAAGGGGAATTGCTAGAAAACTAGGCGAGTCTATGATAAAGCGTGCAGTTGAATTGAGCTACGAATTGATGATAGCCGATGCCACCAATATAAATTCTGCCGGTATGTTTGAGAAGCTGGGCTTTCGCCGAGAAAAGGAACTTCCCTATAAGCTGGTGGAACAGGACGGCCTCAAAGTATTCGGAAATTTGGAGGGCGAATGCATTTTATATAGCAGGTATTTAGGTGCCAAGGGGACGGTTCGAGACCACTGAAAAAGTATCATAAATATCATCCTGAGGAGCTGCAGGCGACGAAGGATCTCTT
>Ga0123330_1002207_pt1 | contig 17902 bp, 1 predicted proteins | sample BioC13SIPDNA_2_FD_89704 | JGI IMG/M metagenome (GOLD analysis project Ga0123330, IMG submission 89704) | Anaerobic biogas reactor microbial communites from Washington, USA - Biogas_R2_A C13 SIP DNA | ecosystem: Engineered > Bioreactor > Anaerobic > Unclassified | place: Washington, USA... | reverse complement strand
TGAGCCGCTCGAAATAGGGCAGCACGAACTCGGCGTACATCTTGGGCGACAGGTTGATGGCCACGTCGTCCACGATGCGGATTCCCCCCTTCATGCGGTAGAAAAAGTGGTAGCCCCAGTCCCTCGCCTCGCCGATGAGCCGCTTTTGCGCCCAGGTGAAGGCGATGGTGGCCTCGGTGATCAGGCTCAGGAGCTGGTGCACCAGCTCGGGCTCGTCGACCATGGCGTAATAGATCTCGCTGCCCCACAGCAGGTGCGCCGTGTCGAACGGGCCCTGCGAGTCGGCCAGGAACATGTGCACGTGCCGCCGCAGCGGCTCGTAGCGCGCCAGGCGCCCCAAAAAAAGCTGCTCCGTCTCTAGCACGCGCCGGCCCAGCCCGGCGGTCAGCTCGGGCATCCCGCGGTCGATGACGCGGCGGATCGCCGCGCGGGTGCGCAGCGGCTGGGTCCAGGGCGGCGCATCCGCGTTGACGACGACCTCCGCGCCCATGATCGAGGCCATGGTCCCGGTCCCATAGTGGGCCCGCACGGCGAAAAGGTTGTCATCGTCCAGCGTGGCGCTGGCCCAGAGGTCCTTGAGCTGGTTCCACAGCATCTTGTCCGGGTGGTCATAGATTTCCTGGTACGGGAACAAGGGCCAGTCGGGGACGACCACATCCTGCATGATCACCGGCGTCTGGTCCACCGGCGCATAGTCCCAGACGGCCCGCTGGCGACGCTCGGCGCGCGCCGCCTGCCGCTCATCGATCGCGTCGGCCACGCGCCGCAGGCCGAGATCCAGGTCAAAACGCATGATCCCTCCTCGCAGCCCGAAGCCGCTCAGCCGCCGAAGGAAAAGCTGTAGAGCTTGGCGTCGCGCAGCTCGAAGCGCAGGCGGACCGGCTGGCCGACCAGGCCCGCCAGGGGGTTGCCCGCCTGCCAGCGCACCGGGCTATCGGTGACGTTGTCGGCGATGGGCTCGCTGCTGGCCAGCTCGCGGCCCGCGGGGTCGAGCAGCGCCACGCGCAGCGAGCCGCCGCGCGCATCGGCGCTGACGCGCAGGCTCGCGCTGCCGCACGCGACCGGCTGGGTCCACAGCGCGCCGGCCTCGCCCGCCTGCTCGGGCTCGTAGCCCGCAAAGCCATCGGGGCGGAGGTGGGCCAGGCAAAAAGACCCGTCGCGCCAGTTGGTGTGGCGACCGTTGTTGCCGCCATAATAGAGCCAGATCTCGTCTTGCCGCCAGATCGGATAGGCCGCCGCATAGATGCAGCCCCAGTCGTGGCTCTCGTCCGGCCCGCGGGGGATCAGCGGCGTGCCCGGGCAGACCCGATGCCAGGTCACCGTGTCCGGGCTCCAGACCAGCTCGCAATGGACCAGGTCGGTCCAAGAGTTAAAGATCATGGCCAGCCCCAGGTAGGTCCCCGCATAGGGAAAGGTGATCATGGCGTATACCTGATGCGCCCGATCCAGGCCCTGCAGCACCACCTCGGCGCGCGTCCAGTGGATGAAATCGGGGCTCTCGGTCCGGCAGACCTGGCGCACGCGCAGGACGGGATCGGCGGCGCGCGAGATGCCGACGTATTTGTCGAGCTCCGGGGCCCAAAAAGCGTTGTTGTGCGTGTCGGCCCTGGATTGGATCTCGGGGCAGTCGATGGGGCCGCCCCAATGCAGCCCGTCGGGGGAGAAGGCGACCGCCATGTGGGCGCCATGCTTGAAGAACATCTTGTAGCGCCTGCCCGGGTCCGGGTCCCGCGGGTCCTTGGCAATGCCGGCGCCGTGCACGTCTTCGGGGGCGCCATAGCCCAGGCGCAAGACCATGTTGTTCGCGGTGGAGCCCTTGAACTCGAACTGGCCCAGCTCCGGCTTGTCCCACACGATGCCGTCCCTGGACGTGGCATAGCAGACCGCCATCTCACGGAAGGGGCTCGTGAAGCTGGTGTACCGGGTGGTGGAGCGCTCCTCGTGCGGCACCTTGTCCTCCGGGTCGGAGACGATGAACGGGCTATACCAGCACTTGAAGAGCCCCTCCTCCTCGTCCCAGATCACGTTGGCATAGAGGTTGTCAAAGCGCGTCTCCCAGGGTTTGTCCTCCAAAAAGAGGGGGTTGTGGCGGTCCTTCTCGACCTGGCCCGGCGCAAGGCGCAGGCGTTCCACCCGATCGACGATCCGCGAATCCAGAACGAGGTACTTGTGACGGCCCATGATATCCTCCTTGCTAGACTGTTCTCTCCACGACTGGGCACAAGCCCTGCATATCCCCCGCCATTCCATTGACTTTTGGCGCTTCCTAAAGGTATAATAGCAGCAGCATGGCTGTCGCGTGCTGCGGGTTCCTGATCCGTCTGGGCGAGGTCGCACGGGCGCCCCGGGGAAGCACAGAGGAGGCGGGCGATGGGGCACCATCCGGTTCTCTGGCGACGGGCATTGGCGGCGAGCTTGTGCGTGCTGGTGGTGGGGATCGCGGCAGCCTCCCTGGCCTGGCTGGCCAGCCCGCGAGCGCGGCCAGCCGCGGATCGATCCGACCCACGAGGGCAGTCCGTCCTCTCCCTGGCGCCGCCGCGCGATCAGCCTCTGGCGGCGCTGCTTGATTCCGCCGCCGCGGCGCGCGCCGTGCGCGAGGCCTGGCAGCGCGCTCGCGATGCCGGCATCTATGGCTTCTCCACGGACCTCACCCAACTGGCCTACCCCGCGCGCTCCCTCGCCAATTCGGGCCGCGGCCCGCAGACCGTCGAGCTGCGCCTGGAAGGGGAGGTGGACCTGCCCGCGCGGAGCCTGGGCCTGCGCCTGTGGGAGCCCGGCGACGCCGGGGCCGCCGACGGGCGCACCGAGGCCCGCGTGGAGGGCGGCCGCGCCTACCTGCGCGCCGCCGACGGGTCCTGGCAAGAGGTCGAGGACTTTACCACGAGTTTCGCGCCCGATAACGACCCCCTCGCCTTCCTGGGCGGCATGGAGGACGTGCGCGAGGTGGCCGCGCTGGAGCAGGCCGCCGACGCGCCCCTCTCCCGCTTTGCCTTCCGCCTCGACGGCCCCAAGCTGGCCGATTACCTCCGCGACCAACTGCAGCGGCGCCTGACCGAGCGGGGCGAGCTCCCGCCCGGCGTCTCGCTGGACGTGCCCGCCTCCCTGCGGCAGATGACCGGCAGCGGCGAGGTGTGGGTGGACCAGCGCGGCCTGCCGCTGCGCCTGACCATGCACCTGGCCTTTCCGCGGCAGCGCGACGGCTCTTGGGTGGAGGCCGACGTGCAGACCCGCTTTTCCGGCTACCCCCAGCAGGTGGAGGCGGCGGGGAACGCCCTGGGCGCGACGAGCCAGCCGGGGTCGCCGCGCCGCGCCCTGCGGCTCGACCCGGGCGAGATGGCCGCGGCGGGCGCCCTGGCGCTGGGGACGCTGCTGGCGGGGCTGCTGTTCGCCGGGCGCCGGTCGCGCCGGGCCTATGCCGCCGTGGTGATGGCGCTGCTCTTTTCCATGGTGGTCGTGCCGCAGATGCAGGCGGCGCAGGTGGCGGCCTTTTACGACCGCCAGGCCGCGCGCCCGCAGGAATTGCCCCGGCTGCACACCAGCGGCCAGGCGGTGAGCGCCGCCGCCAGCGCCGAGTCGGACGCCTACCAGGCCATCGCCGAGCAACTGGCGCCCGCCTGGGACCCGCTGGCCGACCCCCTGGCCGCCGCGGCGAACGCGGCGAGCCCGGCGGCGGAGCCGCGGCCCCTGGCGGATGACCCCCCCGTCGAGCCGCCGGCCCTGAGCTGCAACCCCGACGACACCGCCGACTCGGACGGCGACGGCGTGAACAACTATGAAGAGTGCGTCTACTGGCTCGATGCCGGCGACCCGGACTATGATGACGACGGGCTGGACGACGGGCAAGAGCTGAACAAGCTGGCCACCGACCCCAGCGCGGCCGATACCGACGGCGACGGGGTCTCGGACGCCGTGGAGGTGAGGGGCTTCCCCCTGGGCGGCCGGACCTGGTTCCTGAACCCGAACAACCCCGATAGCAACAACGACGGGCAGGTGGACGCCGCCGAGTGCCCGGTGCTGCTCGAGACGCCCAACCCCACCGCCGACCAGATCTCGGCGCAGTGCGACGCGGACCAGGACGACATCCCCAACCCGTTCGAGTTCGACAACGACGACGACGGCGTCCCCGACGTGGTGGACCTCTCCCCCGACGAGGCCGTGGACACGAACGGCAAGCGGCATGGGCAGCCTGCCGCGGCCACGGCCTTTAATCGCGACCACCCCTTCCGGCTCTCGGTGACCAACCTGGCCTCCGGCTGGCCCGTCCTGGTCGACCTGCAGATGCGCCCCGTCGTGGCCGACCACCTGGCCTACGCCCTGAACGTCTACGACTGGCCGGAGAACGATGTGGACGGCCAGATTCAGCACAAGGCCAACACCACCTTTTACAGCCTGAACCCGCAGGACGCCAGCGGCGCCAACGGCGATATGCGGCTGGTGCCGCTGCTCGAGATCGCCATGACCGGCCCGCTGCCGCTCAAGCTGGCCGACCCCAGCGCCCAGGTGATCGTGGGCGCCGGGACGGCGCTCTCCACCACGGTGACCATCGACGCGGCCTCCGCGACGTCCACCCGCTTCCGCTACGCCCTCCCCGCCAACGCCCGCCTGGACCTCTATGCCGGGACCTGCGGCAGCCTGGGCGCCCAGCCCCTGCTGGCCCTCACCGGCGCGAGCGCCACCCTGAGCGCCCGCTCGGTGGTCCAGACCGCCGACGGCAGCCACGCCCTGGTCATCACCGACGGGACCACCCCGGCCTGCGCCGAGCTCCCGGATGTGGTGAATGGCCCCTATGCCGACAAGATGGTGGACGAGTCGGCGCTGGCGGCGTACGGCGTCACGGCCAGCGACCAGGGCGACGGCTCCGTGCTGGTCTATGTGCCGCTGAACGTGACCTCCGACGACACCGGCGGCGGCAAGTCGGCCTTCCAGGCGCGCATGATCTATTGGCCCGGCGAGACCAACCGCTGGGTCGAGGCGCAGTCCATGCGGATCATCTGGCTGGTGCAGATGCTGACCGATTCGTGCGCCGAGGGTTACAAGAGCTACGACGAGTACGTCGCCCTGCCGGGCAACGACAAGGCGACGCAGCAGGACTATGACGCCTACTTTGACGACTGGTGCGCGCGCAACCGCACCGCCGACGAGATCGTGCCGGTGCAGGTCTATGACGAGGACTGGTTCCTCACCGGGCTGGTGGCGCGCGAGGACCACGGGCTGGACCTGGCCGTGGCCTACGTCAACCCCGCCCTGAGCCCCTATAACGACGACGCGCTCTATACCCTCTCCATGGGCCTGGGCGAGCAGTTCATCGCCGGCGTCGATTGCGACACGGCGGCCACGATCCTCAGCCCGACAGCCCACGCCTGCGTCCAGGATAACCTCCGCGACCTGGCCGTGTCGCTGACGGACCACGCCGGCCAGGCCATCGCCAACTCGACCATCGAGCAACGCTTCGACCTGGATAGCACGGCGCCGATCACCACCCGCTGGGGCATCCCCCTGAACGCCCTGCAGGTGGAGACCCATCGCTACGACCACCAGGACTATTTGGCGCGGCACTCCATGACCCAGACGCCGCGCATCCTGGCGCAATTCCCCGTCACGGCGACCCCGACCATCCTGGCCGCCCGCGAGGAGCGCTATCGCTCCGCCCGCCTGGAGGCCGCTGCCATGCCCGCCGGCGGCGCGCTCACCCTGGACCTGAGCTCGGTGACCTACCCCGAGCGGACGCTGGCCGGCTTGCAGTGGACCACCTATCGCCACGGCGAGGCGGGCTGGGAGGCCTTCCCCGCCACCGAGTACTGGGACATCCTGGAGGCGGAGCTGCTGGAGCGCTTCCGCCGCATGTACCCGCTGGACCCGGAGAGCGCCAACGTGGGGCGCATGGCCCTCGCCCGCGCCTATAACCTGGCGCTGATCAACGGCGTGGTCAATACCGTCGTCCATTGCACCCCCGACCAGTTGCTCTGCCCCATCCCCGGCGGCGCGCCCTATACCAACGTGATGATCATCCGGGCGGTCCGCGACATGCAGAACGGCCTGGACGCCCTGATCCTCAAGATCGCCTTCAAGACCTGGGAGGCCAGGAAGGCCTTCCGCAGCGCCAACGTCCAGCTCGACCTGGAGCGCAACGGCCAGGTGGCGGCGGTGGAGGACGCCCTGGACGAGCTGAACGACGGGCTGGGCGCGCGCGGGCACCCCGAGAAAAGGTGGTACAGCTTTCTCGGCGACGAGATCAAGGGGTATTTCGTGACGCCCTACAAGACCATCTGGAGCCACGGGACAGGGCTCCGGGTGACGGCGGGCATCGTCATTGGCGCGGCCATCTGCGCCGTGATCGCCACCATCGTGGTGGCTGCGGCGCTGAAAGCCGAAAGCGCGCAGGTGGCGGCCATCGTGGTGCGCAGCATCTCGCTGCTGATCGCCACGCACTGCGTCATCAGCGCCATCTCGGGGATGGTGGAGGCCACGGCCAAGGCGCTCTTCCAGAGCGTCACGTGGGCCATCCGGCAGAACCTGGGCTTGTGGAAGAACCTCAAGCTGGGCGGCGTGGTGACGGCGGGGCTCCAGGTGCTGGTGACCTGGGGCGCCTTTGCCGCGATGGTGCTGTGCAACCACATGGACCGCGGCGGCCTGGCCTTCGATAACGAGCTGGCCTTCGCCGTCGCCTCCATGGTGGTGACGGTGGTCCTGTTCGTGATCTTTACCGCGCTGGGGCCGCTGGGCGTGATCATCCAGGCCATCCTGGGCATGCTCAACGCCATCGCCAACCTGATCTGCAGCGCCCTGCCGGAGGACATGCAGCGGAGCAAGGCCGGCTACTGGCTCTGCGGCGGCATCACGGGCTTTATCACCAACGCCCTCAAGTGGCTGATCTATAGCGGCACGATCATGGTCGAGATGAACCCCACCGGCTATGAGCGGCTCGCCACCCACGGCTTTGCCTCCGAGCTGCGCAGCCCCAACGACGGCATGGTGGCCGGCAACGCCATCCGCTACAGCATCTCGCTGACCAACACCATCAACCTGGTCAAGGTGCCCATCAGCCTGTACGAGATCGGCGGGCACACGCAATTCAGCGACGAGACGCTGGCCCGCGCCACCTTTGACTACAAGTGGCAGCAGGCCGAGACCGACTATCACGACGGGCTCTCCCTGGGCGGCATGGTGGATGACTGGCTCAAGACCGATGGCGGCCGCCCCTTCTACTATACCGAGACGGTCTGGACGGCGGAGCCCTTCCCGCTATCGCAGACCGGCGTGAACCGGCCGGTGCCGGGGCTCTACCTCTCCGAGGCTTATGCCGTGCCCGAGCAAGAGTGCTGGATCGTCACGGGGTGCGACATCAAGGCGGAAAAGGGCACCTACCATTACGACCTGGGCGCGGACTTGCGCTACGACGTGCTGCCCGCCACCCTGCACGGCTTTTGCCAGCTCGCCGCCCGGGACGACGGCTATGCGCTGGCCTGGGGCCAGTCCGGCGACCTGACCTTCGCCACCCTCCGGGACGCCGACGGCGACGGCCTCACCCGGCTCGAGGACCCGAACGACAGCCGGTGGGACGCCGACGGCGACGGCCTCTCCGACGCCTTTGAGATCGAGGGCGGCACCAACCCGCTGTCCGTGGATACCGACAACGACGGGCTCTCCGACCTGGAGGAGGCGCGCCACGGCAGCGACCCGAACCGCGCCGACGGCGACGGCGACGGGCTCTACGATTGCCAGGAGGTCCGGCACCAGGTCACCGTGGCGGGGGATAGCGTCGCCCGCGCGGCCTGCGGCGAGCCGGGGACCTGGTCCGGCGGCTGGAGCGTCGTCTATGGCAAGCTCAACGGCGTCCCGCTGACCACCTGGGTGACCTCGAGCCCCACGGACCCGGACACCGAGGCGGACGGGCTGACCGACGCCCAGGAGCGGACCTACGGCTATAACCCGCAGGCGATCTCGTCGCTGAACGTGCTCACCCTGCGATCCGAGCTGAGCGAGCTCTCCGCCACCGGCGGGCTGATCCCCTCGGATACCTTCGTCGCCCCCGGCCAGACCCTCTATTACACCGCCACCGTGCAGAACCAGCTCGATAACCGGCAGGCGCAGGGCCTCCTTTCCACCCGCGCCAGCCTCCTGGACAACTCGTCGCTGCTGCCCCAGTCCTTTGTGCTGCGGCCCAAGGAGCTGGCCAGCCTGGCCGGGAACCTGCGGGTCCCCTCCGCGGCCGCCTCCGGGACGGGCACGGTGACCCAGGTGGCCGGGGCGTCCATCGTCAACCTGCAGGACGAGTCCGGCCAGGCGGCGCTCTGGCTCCGCTTCGACGACGCCGCCGGCTCGCTGGTCTATGAGGACAGCTCGGGCGCGGACCCGCCCCACGACGGGCAGTGCGTGGGGACGGGCTGCGCGCTGGACCCGGCGGCGGGGCGGGTGGGCGGCGCGCTGCGGCTCAACGGCAGCAGCGCCGTGCGCTCGGCGGTCACCGTCCCCAACGCCGCCTATAGCGTCTCCTTCTGGTTCAAGGTCGACGCCGCGCACTCGGCCTCGGGCGTGCTCTTTGCCACCGAGCTGACCGACCGGGCGCGCCTCTATCTCTCCGGCGGCAAGGTCGTCGCCGCGACGCCCGGCGGGCAGATGACCAGCGCGCGCGCGCTGGGCGACGACGCCTGGCACCACGCGGTCCACGTGGATCCCGGCGCGGGCGGCAGCGGGCAGCAGGTGCTCTACATCGACGGGGTCCCGGCGGCCGCCGCCATCCTGCACAGCAGCCCGACGGCCCTGGCCCAGGCGGGGGCGCTGCTCGGCGGCAAGGCCGGGAGCTATCTGACGGGCGCGCTGGACGACCTGCGCCTCTTTGAGCGCGTGCTCACCGCCGCCGAGGTGGAGCAGTTGGCCAGCCAGCCGCTCTTTCACATGAGCTTTGACCAGACCGACCGCTGGTCCGATGTCTCCAGCTACCGCACCACGGTCGAGTCCTGCCGTCAGTTTATCGGCGTCTGCCTTCCCTACGGTCCCACGCACGACGCCAACGCCATCAGCGGCTATTCCGCCAGCCTGGACGGCGCCCAGTATCTCAGCGTGCCGGCGGCCTCGCAACTGGACCTCAGCGCGGGGCGCTTTACCCTCTCGGCCTGGGTCTTCCCGCGCAACCACGGCGATAGCCGGGACGCCTTCCCCCAAGGGATCCTGGGCCTCAAGAGCGGGGACAAGGACGCCTATCCCACCCTGCAGCGGGTCGGCCGGAAGGTCCGCTTCAGCCTGGGGACCGGCGCGGCCTGGCACGCGCCCTACACCAGCGGCGACGTGCTGGCCCTGGACCAGTGGAACCACGTCGCCGTCACCCTGGACAAGGCGGAGGCTGGCGGCACGCTGCGGCTCTACGTGAACGCCCGGCTGGTCGAGACCGCGCCTTTCGCGGTCACGGACATTGCGCCGGCCAGCAGCTTTGAGATCGGCCGCACCAGCAACACCGGCCGCGTCGAGCTGACGCGGTTTTATCAGGGCAGCTTCCACGACGAGGGGATGTGCCAGACCTGCGGGGAGCTCTGCAAGGCCGAGATGTGCATGGCGATGAACGAGACCGAGGTCTTTGACTGGCAATTCCCCAGTTGCGGCCTGACCTGCCCGGGGGGCCTGGGCATCGACTGCCCCGCGTTCCCCCAGGGCGTCAGCTTTTCCAACCTCCTGACCCTGAAGCTCTGGGAAGATGACCGTGGGACGCGCTGCGGCGCGGTGCCCGAGACCTGCTGCGAGGCCAACGACGACGACACCTGCGAGATCGGCGCGAGCAATGCCACCAGCCTCGAGTTCAGCACCAACGACGCCGGCTTTGACTCCCAGACCTACACCTTTGATAGCTGCAACAGCGATGGCGAGTTCCGCCTGCGGTACACCCACGACTCGGTCCCCTTCTTTGGCCGATTGGACGAGGTCCAGATCTATGGCCACGCCCTGGACCAGGACGCGATCATCCGGCTGTACCTGGACCCGGCGACGCTGCTGCGCCTGCCGCTGGATGAGGCGCCGGGCGCCACGGCCTTTGAGGACGCGAGCCTGGCGCGCGTGCCGGCCTCGTGCAGCGGCAGCGCCTGCCCGGCCTCGGGCGCCTTGGGCCGCATCAACCAGGCCGCCGAGTTCTCCCGGGCGGGCGGCAGCGCCATCACCCTGGGGCGCAGCTCGGCCAACCTGCTGGTCAGCTCGTTCACCGTGGCGGCCTGGGTCAAGCAGAACAGCCTGCCCGCGAGCGCGCGCATCGTCTCCACGGCCCGGACCCGCTCCAACAACGGCTGGGGGTTCGGCCTGTCGGGCAGCAACCTCACCTTCGACCTGTATGGGCAGGGCGCCGGCTTTACCTCCAGCGCGGGCGTGCAGGTGGGGCGCTGGACCCACGTGGCCGCCGTGGTGAACGCCGACTATACGATCACCTTTTACATCAACGGCCAGCCCTGGGCCTTGGGCGGGCACATGGGCGCCTACGGGGCCGCCACGGACATGGACGACCTTTTGCTGGTCGGGGCGACCACCGAGATCGGCTCGGCGGCCCCCAGCCAGGTGCTGGACGGGCAGCTCGACGACCTGTGGGTCTTGGGCATGGCCCTGACGGCGGAGCAGGTCCAGCGGCTCTACCAGCGGGCGCCGCTGATGCACCTGCGCCTCGACGAGGCGCACGGCGCCGCCCAGTTCGCCGATAACGCCGCGCCCGACCGCCAGGGGACCTGCGCGGCCGGGGCCTGCCCGGTGACGGGCGAGGGGGTGCGCGGGCAGGTGGGGCTGGCCGCCCAGTTCGACGGCGCGGACGACCGGGTGGCGCTCGCCGATAGCGCCGCCTTGCGCCCGACGGCCTTTTCCGTGGGCGCCTGGGTCATGCCCGCGGCCGCCAGCCAGACCCCCGTGGCGGGGCTGCTCCACGAGCTGGTGGGCAAATGGAGCGCCGGGACGGTCAACTATCGCCTATACCTGTCCGACGATCTCAAGCCCGGGCTGGAATGGGGCTGCGCCGGGACCGACATCAAGGTGAACGCCGGCTCGCCGCTGATCGAGGCCCACTGGAACCACGTCCTGGGGACGTTCGACGGGCTCAAGCTGCGGCTCTATGTGAACGGGATCGAGGCCGCCTCCCACGACCTCGCCGCGACGGGCGCCTGCACCAGCGACGCGGCGGTGGAGCTCGGCGGCAAGGCCGGCCTCCCCGCCAGCCAGTTCTTTAACGGCGCGCTGGACGAGGTGGTGGCCTATGGGCGCGCCCTCACCCCCGCCGAGGTCCACGAGCTGTACCGCTACCAGGCCGGCTGGGTGGAGGACCGGCAGGTCCACGAGGTCACGGTGGACAATGACGCGCCCACGGCCGAGCTGCTCCCCATCGACCCGAGCTATCTGCCAAACCGGCCCGTCTGGGTCGGGGTGATCGCGAGAGACGCCACCTCGGGCGTGTCCAAGGTGGAGCTGGGCGTGCAAAAGGCCGGCGGGACCATCGCCTGGACCCCCGCCGAGCGCTGCGCCGAGTCCCTGGGGTTCCCGGCGGGCGCCTGGTGCCCCCAGTTCGCGCCGTCGGGCGAGGGGCAATACGCGCTGTGGGCCCGCGCCACCGACCGCGTGGGCAAGGCCGGCCTCTCGACCCCCATCACGGTCTATGTGGACGACTCGCCGCCGGACCTGACCCTGGATCAGACGGCGGCCCAGTTGAACGCCCAGGAATCCAAGGGCAAAAAGCAGCACTGGACCGTGCGCCTCTCCGGCTATGTGCACGACAAGTTCATCCCCACCAACCTCCCCGGCAGCGGCGTCCCCCCGGACGGCGTGCGGGTGACCCTGCGCGACGGGGACGGCAAAAAGGTGGGCGACGAGGGCCAGGTGGCCGCCGTGGCGAACAAGCTCTGGTCGCTGGATTACACGATCCCCAGCGCCAAGGCCGACGGCTGCCTGACCATCGAGGTCGAGGCCATGGACCGCGTGGCGGAACAGGTCAAGGCCGATAGCCAGCAGCTCGCCCGGCACCGCAAGGTCGTCACCAGCTCGGTGGTGCTGGACGCCAGCGCGCCCAAGGTGGCGCTCGACCGCGGGTCCATCGGCAACAAGATCGGCGCGGGGACGCTCACGCTGGGCGGCGCCATCAGCGCCCGCCCGGCCCCGGTCCGCGTCGCGCTGACCGGCGGCGCGGGGGCCGATACCGTGCGCGCGCGGCTCACCTGCCAGCACGGCAACGAGGGGTCGTGGTACACCCTCTTTGACCTGGCGCCGGGCGCGCTGGCCAGCGGCCGCACGGACGAATGGCTGGGCGACATCCACCTGAGCAGCTCGTGCGAGGTGGCGCTGACCAGCTCCGCCGCGTCCGCCGAGGTCAGCGGCGTCATCGAGGTCTGCGGCGCGCGCATCGCGAGCTGGACGGGCAGCTTTGCCGGCAGCAAGGCCGTGCCGTTCGTGGTCCTCTCCGACGCCTGCGGCGCCCCCGGCTGCTCCACCGACGCGCCGGTGGCCGGCGTGGCCGGGGTGGAGGTGGCCTTTGTGCCCGCGCTGCCCGGCTCGGCCTTTATCAACGAGCCGCCGGCGCCCAAAGAGCTGCTCCACCTGCCGTTCGAGGACACCCCCGATCAAAACGGCGCGCTGACGCTGCGGGACGTCTCTAGCTATGGCGTCAACGGCTCGTGCAGCGCCGACGCCTGCCCCAGCCCCGGCCAGCCGAGCCCCGCGGGCAGCGGCGCGCTCTTTGACGGCGTCAACGACGTGGTGCGGGTCGCCCAGGTGGCCGGGCAGGGGACCAGCACCTATCTCACCATCGCCGCCTGGGTCTATCCCAACGGGACGCCGGCCAACCGCGGCGCCTTCCTCTCCCGCGACGGGCTGTGGGAGGTGGCCTGCCTCAGCGACGGGAACATCCGCTGGGCCTTCCGCAACGACGTCCCCGGCTGGACCTGGACCGACACGGGGTACCGGGCGCCCCTGAACCGCTGGACCCACATCGCCATCGTCTACAACGCGGGCGTCATCACCACCTACGCCAACGGCGCGCAGGTGCATACCCTCAGCGGCTCCGGCCTCATCTCGAACGCCAGCGCGCTGAGCATCGGCGGCTACCCCGCCAACGGCGAGTGGTTCGGCGGGATGCTCGACGAGGTCCGGGTCTATGGCGTGGCCCTGTCGCCAAGCGATATCGGGGCGCTTTATACCGGCTCGGGGCCGCTGCTGGCCCTCTCTTTCGAGGAGCCCTGGCTCGGCGACGGCGATCGCGTGGCCGACGGCTCGGGCTGGGCCAACCACGGCGTGCTGCGCGCGGGCGCCAGCGACGCCGCCAACAAGAGCCGCGCCGGGCAGGTCGGGGGCCATGCCCTGAGCCTGGATGGCGTGGACGACTATGTGGACACGGGCGACTGGGACGCCGCCGACACGTTCACCGATTTCTCCCTGTCCCAGTGGTTCTCGCTGGATGCGTTGCGCGCGCCGGGGAGCAACCAGGACTGGGCCGCCCCGGTGGCCAAGGCCGCCAATGGGACCACCGGCTGGGCCGTGATGGTCAACCGGGACCTCAACGTCATCAACAACCACCGCGTGCGCCTCTACATCAACGGCGTGCCCACGGCCAACATCCTCGCGCCGGAGGGCGGCTGGCAGCCGGGGCGCTGGTACCATTACGCCTTTGCCCGCCGCAGCGGCGTCATCAAGGGCTACCTGGACGGGGTCGAGAAGGTCACCGTGACCAGCGCGACCAAGCCCATCGCCAACAGCCTGCCGGTCACCCTGGGCAAGCAGGGCGCCACGTATTACTGGGAGGGCGCGCTCGACGAGCTGCGCTTCTACCGGCGGGCCTTGCCGCCGGAAGAGATCGCCGACCTCTACCACGCCGGGTGGCAGGCCGCCACGCTGGCGCAGACCGGGAACGCCGTGGCCAGCTCGCGCTGGACCATCGCCGTGCCGCCGGGCCTGGAGGGCGTCTATGACCTGGCCATGCGCGGCCGCGACGTGGCCGGGCATGCCGAGGTCGCCGCCGGGGGCTCGGTGATCTGGCGCGGCGAGGCGGACAACCTCGCGCCGCGCCTCGCCCTCTGCCGGACGGTGGAGAGCAGCACCACCTATCGCTACCACGCGATCGCCCGCGACTTGAGCCTGACCGAGCAGGGCTTTGTCTCGCCCTGCCCGATCTCCACGCGCACCTATTTCCGCTCGCCCTGGTACGTGGCGGGCACCCCGCCCGGGACGCAGAGGCTCTACGGCCTGACCGCCTATTGCGACCTGGGCGACCTGCCGGCGGCGCAGGCCACGGCCTGCGACACCGCCGGCAACTGCGCCACCGTGGGCCTGTCTTCGCCGGACGTCTGCAACGCCATGCTCCTGGCGCAGGACGACCCGGGCCGGGACGAGGGCGCGCGGCTAGAGCTCGCCGTGGCCCGCGCCGCGGCGGAGGGCCGGCCGCTGGCGCCCGTGGTCGCCTTCGCCTCGACGGTGATCACCGCCACGCGCTACACCCCGCCCGCGGCCCTGGGGCTCACCGGCTATTTCACCGGCGCCGCCGAGGTCTCGGCGGTCGAGGTGGCCATCGGCGGGAGCTCGGGCCAGGCGGCGCTCTCCGCGCCGGAGGAGACCTGGCCCTTCACCCGCACCTGGAGCGTCGCCTACCTCTGGCCCGAGGAGGCCTTGCCGGATGGCGTGGCCCGCACGGCGGTGGTCACGGCCACGCTGGACGGCGCGCCCATCGCCCAGACGGAGGCGACCCTGACCCTGGACGTGGTCCCGCCCGCGGCGGTGGAGCTGACCCTGACCGGCAACGGCGCCCCTCTGGCGCCGGGCGCCATCGTCCGGGAGGCCGCGCCGGACCTGGCGCTGGCCTGGACGCCGTCCGCCGATGGCAGCGGCCTGGCCCCATACCTCTCCGCCTGGCGGATCTGGGACCCGTACACCACGACCACCACCATCCAGGTTCACGATCCGGCGGGGCCGCCAGCGGCGCACCTGGCCGCCGGCGAGGCGCAGGTGATCGCCCTGGGCCTGGCCAGCCGCGACCTGCTGGGCAACCAGAGGTGGCAGCGGTATGGCGCGGTGGTCGTGGACGGCCCGCTCACCCCGGACCTGCTGCTGCTCCCGGCCGGGGCGGGGAGCGCGACCGCCGCGCAGCCCTACGCGGGCTGGATGGACAGCGGCTGCTCGCTGATGGGCGCCGATGAGCGCGCCTCGCTGCGCCAGTCGGCCGGCGGCTGGGCGGCCCAGCAGCTCCACGCCACCTGGGACGCGCGGGCGCTGCGGCTGGCCTGGACCGGCGCCGACTGGGATGGCGACGGCGACCTCTTTATCTACCTGGACACGGGCGCGGGCGGCACGGATGCCACCTTTACCCCGTACCCCCTGGACGAGGCCGCGACCCATGTGCTGCTGCCGCCGGGGCTCCCCGCCGACCGGCTGATCTGGGTGCAAGACGGGCGCACGGCGACGCTGCTGCGTTGGGATGGCGCGGCGTGGGCGGCGGAGACGCCGCTCTCGGCGGAGCAATACCAGTACCACTGGTCGCCCAGCGGCGGCCAGACGGACCTCGTCCTGCCCTTCGCGCTGCTGGGGATCGGCGCGGGCGACGCGCTGGGGCTGCTCGCCTTTGCCACGGAGGAGCCCGCGCCCGCTGCGCCGTTGCGCCTGTGGGCCACCCTCCCGGCGGCCAACCCGGTCAACAGCCCTCGCTCCAACCCGCGGGCCTTCCTGGTGGGCCTGCTGGAGGGCCAGGGCGCGCGGGTGCCGCTGCTGCACTTTTACCACTGGGCCAGCCTGGGCGACGGCGTCTGCCCGAACGGGACCGCCGGCGCGGCGGGCGAGCCCGCGCGAGGCGACGTGCAACTGCGCGCGACCATCGCCGCCGACCCGCCCGGCGCGGCGGTGAGCGGCGTGGGCGGCGGCGTCTTTTGGACGGGCGACCCCGAAGGCGCGCTGGCCGCCCTCGGCTCCGGGCTGGTCATGGAGATCCTGAGCGCCGAGCACGCCCCCTTGCTGGACGGCCAGCCCATCACGTACACCCTGCGCATCGCCAACGAGGGGAGCGACGACCTCCAGGGGGCCTGGCTCGAGTTCAGGGCCTTTGGGCAGTTGCGCCTGCTGGAGGAGCGCGCCGACCTGGGGGACATCCCCGCCGGCGGCGAGCGCGCGGCGACGGTGCACGGGTTGACCGACCGCGCCCAGTCGGAGGTGGCGCTGGCCGTGGCGCTGGCCCGCCTCTTTGACGCGAGCCACCAGCCGGGGCAGCCCGCGCTGGAGTGGATGGTGGCGGCGAACCGCGTCGACCGCGGCGGCCCCGAGCAGGTGGGGCTGCACGAGGCGGGCGGGCTGGTGGGCCCTGGCGCGGCCTGGCTGAGCGGCGTGGCGAGCGACGAGTCCGGCATCAGCCGCATCGAGGTGGAGATCCTCGCGCCCTCCGGCCTCACCTCCACCGTGACCTGCGACGTCGCCCGGTCGGCCTCGGGCTACTGGACCTGCCCCTGGGACGTGGTGGAGGCCAACGGCGGGGCCGCGCCGGAGGACGGCGACGCCTTCACCCTGCGGCTGCGGGCCGCCGACCGCCTCGGCCACGTCAGCAACTGGACCGCCCCCTACACCATCCGCGTGGACGCGCTGCCGCCGGGCCTGCGGCTGGCCAGCGAGATCGCCGGCGCCTGGGCGGGCCGGGTGGTCAACGGCAGCTCGCTGCGGTTGATCGGCGAGACCTGGGACAATAGCGCCGTGGGGAGCGTCACCATCTGCGTGGACGGCGCCCAGTGCCGCACCGCCGACCTCGCGGCGGCGGGCGCGGCCTCCAGCCGGTGGTCCCGCTGGATCACCCTGGGCGGGGCGCTGGACTATGTGACCAAGACGCTGACCATCGAGGCGACGGACCGCCTGGGCAACCGCATGGTGCAGGGGATGGCCGTGCCGGTGGTGTTCGACAACGCGCCGCCCGCGCTGACGGCCCAGCAACGGCTGGCGCAGGCGCGGCTGGGCAGCTCCGAGATCGTCCTCAGCGGCCAGGTGCACGACGGCGGGCCGAGCGCCGAGGTTTCGGTGCGCGTCGAGTCGCCGGGCGGGGCCAAGACGCGCCTCGCCGCCGCGCGTGACGGGGACTCGTGGTCGTTCGCGCTGCCCGCGGGGCTGCGGGGGAGCCACACCCTGTGGGTGGAGGCCAAGGACGCGGCGGGGAACGTCGCCGCGGCCGGCCCCTTCACCGTCGAGGTCACCTGCGCGAACGCCGCCCCCGTGGTCACGCGCCTCACCGCCGAGCCGGCGGCTGGCGCGCCCCGCTCGCTGGCGCTGACGGCCCTGCTCTATAACGCCGGGCCCGACCCGCTGCCCGCCGGGACGCGGATCGCCCTGGCCGAGGGCGGCCGGTCGCTGGGCGAGGCGGCGACCACCGCCCCGTTGGGCAGCGGCGAGGCGCAAGCGCTGAGCGTCCTTTGGGCGCCGGAGGAGGCGCGACGCTACGACCTGACCGTCGCGGCGCTGGCGCCCGCGGCGGGCGCGCCCGCGGCGCCGCTCTGCGAGATGGCGGCGCCCGCCCAGTTCACTCTGTGGGTGCGCGACCTGCCGCTCTACGCGGGGCTGAACCTGGTCGGCCCGCCGCTGCGGCTGCCGAACGACGACGTGCAGGTGGCGCAGCGCGGGATCGCGGGCGACTATGCGGTGCTCATCGGCTACGACGGCGCGTTGCTGACCTATGACCCCGCTCGCCCCGAGGAGAGCACCCTCGATACCGTAGCGGCCGGGGACGGCTGCTGGGTGCGCCTCACCAGCGCGGAGCCGCCGACCCAGACGGTGCACCAGGAGCCGCTGGCGGCCTGGCGCCTCGCTGGCGAGGCCCTCACCGGGACGGCGCGCCTGCCGCTGGACGCGGGCTGGAACCTGATCGGCTACCTGCCGCAGGCGGCGCGGCCCGTGTCCCTGGCCCTGCAATCCATCGAAGGCGCCTACGCGGCGGTGCTGG
>Ga0123330_1002206_pt1 | contig 17902 bp, 16 predicted proteins | sample BioC13SIPDNA_2_FD_89704 | JGI IMG/M metagenome (GOLD analysis project Ga0123330, IMG submission 89704) | Anaerobic biogas reactor microbial communites from Washington, USA - Biogas_R2_A C13 SIP DNA | ecosystem: Engineered > Bioreactor > Anaerobic > Unclassified | place: Washington, USA... | reverse complement strand
GCTGCTTGCCAGCGTGGAGCCATGTTCAGCACCAGAAGTCGTCCCGCCGCGCGATCTCTTCGGCCACCACGCTGCTTGCCAGCGTGGAGCCATGTTCAGCACCAGAAGTCGTCCCGCCGCGCGATCTCTTCGGCCACCACGCTGCTTGCCAGCGTGGAGCCATGTTCAGCACCAGAAATCGTCCCGCCTCGCGCCCTCTTCGGCCACCACGCTGCTCGCCAGCGTGGAGCCATGTTCAGCACCAGAAATCGTCCCGCCTCGCGCCCTCTTCGGCCACCACGCTGCTCGCCAGCGTGGAGCCATGTTCAGCACCAGAAGTCGTTTCACACCTGCGTCCACTATCTTGAACACCGTTCCACGGTGGCGAGCAGCGTGGTGACGACGGAGGACGGGGGCGTGCAGGACGGTCTGGTCTTGAACACCGTTCCACGCTGGCGAGCAGCGTGGTGACGAGGGAGGGGCGACGCGAGATGGGGCGGTCTGGTCTTGAACACCGTTCCACGCTGGCGAGCAGCGTGGTGACGGGGGAGGACGGGGGCGTGCAGGACGGTCTGGTTTTGAACATCGTTCCACGCTGACGAGCAGCGTGGTGACGACAGAAAGGCGACGCGAGGCGGGACGGTCTGGTCTTGAACACCGTTCCACGCTGGCGAGCAGCGTGGTGACGACGGAGGACGGGGGCGTGCGGGACGGTCTGGTCTTGAACACCGTTCCACGCTGGCGAGCAGCGTGGAGACGAGGGAGGGGCGCCGCGAGATGGGGCGGTCTGGCATGGTGATCCCACGGATCGCCATATCTTTCAGGCTGAGAGCGCTAGTCGATTTCCGCCCGCAGCCGGCGCGCCTCGGCGTGGCTCGGATCCAGGGTAAGCACGGTTTCCAGTTCGGCCCTGGCAGTTGCCGCGTCGTCGCGTTGCAGGGCATATCGGGCGAGGTAGTAGTGTGCATTCACGTCCTGGGGGGCGACGCGGATCGCTTCGCGGAGCAACTGGGTGGCCCGCGCGAGATCGCCGCGTTTCTCGCACAACAGGGCCCAGCCGAACAGCGCGGGAACGAACGCCGGCTCGATCGCCAGCGCGGCTTGGAACTCGGCTTCCGCGCGCCGCTGCTGGCCGGCGTCGATCAGCACATACCCCAGGTCGGCATGGCGCTGGGGAACGTGGTCCTCCAGGGCCAGTGCGGCCTCGAAGTGGCGGACCGTCCCCTCGACGTCGCCGAGCGCAAAGAGGACCAACCCCAGATTCTTATGCGCGTCGGGCTGTTCCGGCGCGAGGGCGATTGCCGCCCGATAGGCGGCTTCCGCCTCGTCCAACTGTCCCAAGGTGCGGAGCGCGTTGCCGAGATTGTACTGCGCGGGCACGTGCTTCGGATCGACGGCTACGGCCCGCGCGAAACAATCGCGGGCCGCCTCGTGCTGTCCGAGCCGCGTGTAGACCTCACCGAGTCCGCAGAGCGCCCGCGCGTCGTCGCCGCCGCTGCGCAGCGCCGCCTCGAACAAGGGCTTGGCCTCGGCGGTCCGATCAAGTCGGAGTCGGGCGAAGCCGGCCATCCGCTGGGCTTCTGCGTCGTCCGGCAAGTGCTCCGCGGCCTCCAGGGCCAGACGATCGGCGTCGACCACTTTGCCCGCCCAATTCAGTACCTTGGCCAGGTTGCGCAACGCGACCGCGTGGTCGCGGGGATCGATCCGCTCCAGCACTCGCTCGGCAACCCGCTCAAATCCGTCCGGCGTCCACGACGGCTGCGGCCTCACCGCCTTGATCCTGATGAGTTCACCGGCCAATTCCCGCGCGATGCGTGCGTTTCCCTCGCTGGTTGGATGGACGTGATCCAGAAACCAGTCGGCACCGGGAATGCCGTGTTGGGACTCGCGGTCGACCAGGGCCGCGAAGTCGATCGCGGCCAGCCTCCGCTCCGCGGCGACGGCGCGGACCGTGTCCTGGATCGCTTCGCACGCCCGCAACGGACAGACGTCTTCCTCCCGTGCCCGGACGAAAGCCCGACGCGCCGCTTGCTTGTCCCCCGTCTCGATCAGCGTGCGGCCGCGCAGGTAGTGCGCGGCCGCGTGCCGCGGGTCGAGCTGGACTGCCCGGTCGATCCTGCTCACCGCCTCGCCGAACTTGCCGGCTGCCAACGCCTGCTCGGCGGCGCGCAGGTGGGCAAGGAACTCCCGCAACTCGCCGCTCGTCAAACCGTCCCGGTGCTCGCTCTTGAACGGCGTACAGTCGCGCAGGTTGCTGGCCGGAACCACGCAGATGATCTCCGCGCCGGCGTCTTGTGCGACATCCACGATCCGTTCGAGCGAAGATCGGAAGTGGGCGAGCACCTGGCCGCGCCAGCGGTCGTCCCGATGGTAGGCGGCGGGCCCGACGGAGCGATCGAGAATCGCCTCGACCTCCGCCGGCAGCACCGGCCGATTCGGAGCTTCCGGCGTGCCGCGGAGGAGACGTTCCGCCAACGAAAACGTCCGCGACCACCTCCCCAGCCCGACCACTCGGCGAATCGACTCCGGCGTATCGATGACCGACGAATACGTCCGATCTTCCAGGAACTCGTTGTGGCCCGTGTAGATGACAAACAGGTCGGGCTCATACTGCGCCAATTCGCGGATCAATACTTCGATCCGATAGCTGGCGTAGCTGATGCCGCCCGCGTTGATGACTTCCCACGGCCGCGACGGATCCATTTCCGCCAAGAACGCCCGCAGGAATCCGGCGAACGAAGTCCGGTCGTCATAGGGCCGGCCGTAGGTGGTCGACCCGCCCAGGCAGAAGATCCGATAGGCGCCGGGCGGCTTGTCACGCAAGAACGACTGCCGATTGAACCACGGCAGCCGATTCTCCGCAGTGGCCAGAACGGGCTGTCCCGAGGGCGACTCGCTGGGCGTGAACAGGGGCGATTGTCCGCTGAATCCGAGCCCAGGATCCGACTCTTGAAAGGCCGGATCGACGCCCAACGCCAGCAGCGTCAATTCGAGCAGCCCGAAGAAGACCGCCGTGGTTACCGCGGCGTACAGCAGCTTGCGCCGGACGGGAAGTGTGGCACGGTGGTCGCTTCGGTGCACGGTTACCTCGCGGCAATCACCAGACGGCTTCGGCAGCGAACGGCTCAGGATGGCTTTCCCGTCGCCTTCCCGCCCGAGACCAAACCGCAACGAAGCCAGAGAAAGCGGAACAGGCCAACCACGCGCAACCGCCCGCGCAACTGCGGCGTACGAAGCACCCGTCCATAAACAAAGCCGCGACCTTCTGTCGTAAAGCGGACCTCAGTCCGTTCGGGCGGAATGAACTCCGCCCTAAGGAAAGTCTGCAAACAGGCTGCTGAGGATCGCCGCAGGAAAGGGAGAGCTTCGACTTCACGGTTCCGCGGACGCACGCGCCTCGGAATCCCCGACCTTATCGGCGGCAGTGAGGGCAATCGTCAGACTGCTGCTTCCTCCTGCGGGAACATCGATCGACTTCCGGTATGTGATCGTGGGACCAGTCTCCCTTTCCCCTTCCGGGCTGGATCCCGGCTTGGGCTGCATACCCGGTATTTGCAGGCTGATCTCGAAAATGTAGGAACCGGCGACCGGCCCTTGGGCTGCCGGAATACTGAACTTCCCGTCGGTGATGGGCCCCGACACCTTCGGCGCCCCCGTGCCCTCCTGAGCGGGTGTCGCCAGAATCCCGCCGTTGATGCTCTCCATGCCGTCACAGGTGACGGTTCCTGCAAGCGGAACACGGTCGAAACTGTCGCCGCCGCAACCGGCGACGAAGCAAGACAAGCCAACGATCATGCCGGCAATCTGCCAGAAGCAAGTCCTCATTCCTTTATCCCTCACAACAACAGCATCTTCGTTCTAGTTTAGCCGCATCTTTCCCGACAGAAATCCACCCAAGGCTGCACGATTAGGGAACCTTGGCAGGATTGCTGTCGCTTTTGTGAGCCAGACGCCGGAACGTCGTGAGGTCCACATTTTCGCTGATGAAATGCGTGGAGGCGTCGGCCAAGACGAATTGCGCTCCTCCGGGATGGAGCGAATGGAAACTCGCCTTGCCATTCCAAAGGTTGTCGCACGTATCCGTCGAGTCCCAGTTGATTCCCCGATAGGCGGTTCCGACCGCAGCGGTATTCGAACGATTGTCATGGGACAATCTGTTGGAGGCCCCCATGACGAACAAGGTCGCCGCGCCGCAGTCCTGCTGCACCCCGCAACGAGCATGGCCTCGGTAACGGCACCGCTCGCCCACCATCAGCACGCTGCTTGTGCCATCCGTGATGTCCCGGAGCTTGACATCGCTATCGACGAAGAGCACCCCCGAGCAGTTGCTCTGGCGGTTATCGATGCTCGCGCTATTGTCGTCACAAACTCCCGCGTAATTGCACGTGGCCACGTAAACCGAGGCCCCGCTGGAGTTCTTGGGACGGTATTCGCCGCTGTTGTGGGGATCCTTTCCGGTATCGGAAGGGCAGCGCAGCGCAGCGCAGGAACCGGTGTCCGAACCACCTCTTGCGCTGCTGCGTCCAGAAGCGATTGCGCCGCCCAGGTTCCCGTCACGTTGAGCGTCTGATATTGGGGGCCCAACTCCATGAACGGGGCGATGTAGGCGGTCCAGGTCCAACTGGCATAATATCGTTGCGGTACATTATCGTCGGTAGGCGCTGGGGAAGCATGGTGGGCGTAAGCCTGACCCAAGTAGTTCGTCGCCGCCCCATAGTCGTTGGTGTACCCCATCGGCAACGCGTTGAACGTGTCGTGATAGTTGTGCATGGCCACGCCGATTTGCTTCAGATTGTTGCCGCACTGCGTCCGTCTGGCAGCCTCCCGGGCCGCCTGGATCGCCGGCAGCAGCAACGCCACAAGAATGCCAATAATGGCAATGACAACCAAAAGCTCCACCAGGGTGAATCCACGTCGCTTGAACAGAACCATGACCAATCCTCCCGAAAAGAATAGTGAGAATCTATAGAACCGGGTTTTTTTATAACAGAGCGTCTGGCGTTCAACAATCCCGCCAAAAGGCTGGAATCTACGCTTAGACGCGAATCCACGCTTGGCCCAATTGCCTTCAGTGTCAAAACCCCAAACTGTGAAAGGTGTGAGCGGAATCAGCGAGGAGCTGATTTCGCATTTTGCCCGCGGCCAGCCCCATCCTGATCGACCAACGCTGCCAGCTTTCGGCTTGCACAGGTCTTGGGTACAGAACCCTCGCCGCCGCAAGCGACAACCAGACGAGAGATGCGGGTAAATATAGCCTGATTTACTGCGTACGCCGCACGTGGTTGGCATCGGTGCGAGAGCCAACGGCGACGGCGCTCGTGCTTTACCGTCGCCGTTGGCTCCGGGCGAAACGACGCGACGATTCGTGCCATCCTCTACCGCGTACGAGATGGCATGCTGGCCGGCAGCACTTCGCCTGCTACGAATAGACAGTCGTTAAGGTGAAGAGTTGAGATGAAGAAGGGTTCGCTGGCCGGTTGTCGCCGCTACTCTTGTTCAACGACGCGGAACAGTTCTGCTCGGTCCGGGTCGATGCCCAGCGGGACGGGTCGCAGGAGTTGCTGGCCGCGGACCAGTTCCTCGCGGACGAGTTCTTTGGTGACGTAATCCGTGAAACCGTAGTTGCCCGGACTGCGGTAGCGGTCGATTTCGCCCCAGTTGACCAGCACGTACGTGATCTGCTGGCCGCGCAAAGCCGCTTGCCGCTCCGCCGGGGTGCGGCCTTGGGTCAGACGTTCCAGCAGGCATTCATCAAAGCACGTGTTGTACAGCGCCGGCAACTCCAAATCGAACGGCTGGGCATCGCCGACCAGCAGCACTCGGTCCCCGGCGACGGCCTTGGCGTTCAGATAGCGATGGACGGGATGCACCCGCGAGGGATCGTTGGACTCGGCCGGCTCGTCGCGTCGCAGTCGCTCCAGCGACACCAGATAGCGGTGGTCGTAGACGCCGGCCGACAGCAAGAACAGCAGATTGGTCGCCAAGCCTCCCCAGAGCAGGACGGTCACGACCAGTCGCCCCGCGCGCGAGGTGCATGAGGCAGCGCCAATTCCGGCCAACAGCGCCAACACGGGCAACACGGGCACCCAGAACCGATCGACGCGGTGTGTGGCGAGCCACCACACCGCCAAGTAGAAGCCGGCATACGCCGCCAGCCACAGGGTCAACCGCCGGCGCCGCGCACCGAGAAGAGCCACCGCCGCCAACGGCGCCAACAGCGGACTTTGCCAGAGGTTTCGCCAACCGAAATCGGCTGCCGCCGCGTAAGCCTGGGCGGCCGAATAGCGGCGGCCCCGCTCGTCCGGCGGCACGCGATGCGCGCGGTTCCACTGGGCCATCCGCTCCGGCGTGCGAGTAAGTCCCCCCAACACCAGCGGATACACCGGATTGCCGGTCAGCGCCGCGTTCTTGGCATACCACAATCCGCCGCCGCACAACGCCGCCAACAGGAACAGGCCCGCCGCGCGCCAGCGGACGTCGCCCCGCGCGCACCACGCGCACAACGTCAGCGGCGCGACGACCAGTAACAGCGGCGGATACTTGCACGCCGCCGCCGAGCCGGCCAGGAAGCCCGCCAGCAACAGCGGGCCGCGCGGCATTGCCTCGGTCCAAGCCTCGGTCGAAGCCCGCCCCGAACGCGGGCCAATCCGCCGCCAACGGATCAGCCGCCATCCTCGCTGGGCCGTCGAGCGTGCATCCGCCTTTTCCGCAAACGTCGTCGCTTCGCGGCACCAGATGGCCATCGCATAGACGGCCAGCACCAGGTAGCAGGCCACGGCACCTTCGATCAATCCCGCCTGGGAAACGTGGACCACCCAAGGCAGCGAGAGATAGACCAGCGCGGCCACGACGCCCGCCCCAGGCGCGGCAAACCGCCGCCCAGCGGCCAACAGGCCGAACGCGGCCAGCGGCGCAAAACAGGCGATCACCGTCTTGCCCGCCAACGCGCCCCACCACCAGTCCCGTTCGCCGGGCATGAACGCCATCGCCAGCAAGGCGTGCATCTCGGCGCCCAGCGGCATGTTCCCGTACACGTTGTGCGGCAAAAAGCCGACGCGACCGGCCTGATGCCATTCCTTGGGGACCTGCAGGTGATACTCTCGGACATCGAAATCCCAAGGCGGCAACATCGCTCCCAGCACGATCAGCAGCAGGAACGGAACTGCTAGCCACAGCCCGTGCCGCGCCAGCCAAGGACTGGCGAAGTTGGCATCCTCGGGCGTCGAACTGGCCGTCGAACGTCCGTCCGATCGCCACGGTGTGCCGCCCTCCGGCTTCCGCGCGGCGTGGCGCTGCGCCCACTTCCAAACCGCCACACCCGCCACGACGGCGCAGGCCGCCAGTTGCAGCCACCGGCTGTGCAACCCGCCGGCCAGCCCGACGGCCAGCGTCAGCAGCGACCACTCGCTGAGTCCCACCGCCGTCGAGAACACCAGCGTCTCCAGGTTTGTGAGCCTGCGATCCCCGCGGACGGCAGCCAGCGAGAGTCGGCCGGCAAGATAAGCCAGCGTCAGAATCAACCCGGTGACGGCCAGAATCGGCAGCCGATCCGAGACCTGAAAGCTGCCCCAGTCGCCGCCTACCCAAGACAAGACCAGATGATCGGGAAGCAAGACCGTCGCGAGGCTCTGCCAACGGATCGGCTGGGCTCCGTAAAACGCCGCCAGATACCAGCCCAGCCCTCCCAGCAGCGCCGCGGTTTTCCAGCCTTGGGACGCTGCTGACGGCGGAATCGGATGGGCGGCCACGTTCGTCATGCAGTTGCTCTCGGCAAAACGAGGACTAAACGTTAGAATGGGCACCCTTGGCGGGGCTGGTTGACGTTCTCCTGCAGAATCCTAACGCAGCCCGCGGCCGCAACCAAGCACCTGTCCAGAAACAGCCTCGTAAGGCGGACTTCAGTCCGCCCGCGCGAACCGAAGTCCGCTCGACGAGAAAACTGCGGAGTTGATCTTCGACAGGTGCCAAACCTCGAACAATAAACTCGCCCATGTCTGATGCCGTGAAAGCAACGAGGCCGACGGACAAGCCCAAGGCCGCCACTAACACCTATCCTGCCTGGTCCCCGCGTTTTTGGCACGGGATGCTGCTGGGCGACTGGTTGCGGCTGCTGGCCAGAAACCGGTTTCGCGTAGACTTCCTGCGTTGGGGACTGGTCGCCACCGTCACGTTCGCCACGGTGATCAACTCCGTGCTGCGAATCGTGCAGAACATCCTGTTCGGCAAGAAAGTCGCCCGCACCGAGATCGTTCAGCCGCCGGTGTTCATCATCGGTCATTGGCGGAGCGGCACGACCTATTTGCACGAACTGCTGGTCCAGGACGAGCGTTTTGCCTATCCGACGACCTACGAATGTTTCGCGCCGAATCATTTTCTGGTCAGTCGGCGGGCTCTGCCCTGGTTCATTCATCTGCTGTTGCCCAAGCAGCGGCCGATGGACAACATGCTGGCGGGCGCCTACTACCCGCAGGAAGACGAGTTCGCGCTGGGCAACATGGGCTGTCCGACGCCCTATTGGCGGATGGTGTTTCCCAACGAGCCGCCGTGCTATCTGGAATTGCTCGACATGTCGGGTGTCGAACCGAACCTGTTGCGACGTTGGAAGCGCGACATGGTGTGGTTCGTCCGCGCGATGACGTACTACAAGCGAAAACCGTTGATCCTCAAGTCTCCGCCGCACACGGGGCGGGTCGGCGTGTTGGCCGAGTTGTTTCCCGGCGCCAAGTTCATTCACATCACGCGGAATCCGGAAACGCTGTTTGCCTCGACCCGGCGTCTGTGGCCGACGCTGGACATGGCCCAGGGCCTGCAGGTTCCCAGGAACGAGTACCTGGACGAATACATCCTGGAAGCCTTCGAGCGGATGTACCGCGGCTTCGAGTCGCAGCGGACCAGCCTCGCGCCGAACCAGATCATCGACATCCGTTACGAGGACCTCGTGGCGGACACCATGGGCCAGGTCGAACGGATTTATCGCCAGTTGGAAATCGACGGGTTCGAGACGGTCCGCGACCGGCTGGAGGCGTTCGTCGGCGGGCGGAAGGACTACAAGCCGAATCGCCACGAGGAGTTGTCGCCGGAGATTCGCGACGCGATCCGGCGGCGCTGGTCGGGTTACATCGAGAAATACGGCTACGCCCATGAGCACTGAATCCGGCCTTGGCCCGGTCCTCGATCGGCGCGACGTCACGTCGCTGCGGGAGCTCTCGCCCCAGCAGTGGAAGTCCGGCATTGCCGCTTGGCTGGGCTGGCTGTTCGACGGCCTGGACATGCACCTGTACACGTTGGTCGCCACGCCGTTCGTCGCCCAGTTGCTGCACGTCAGCCAGCGGGACGACGCCGTCGGTTACTACAGCTCCGTGATCCAGGCCGCGTTTCTGATCGGCTGGGCGCTGGGCGGCGGATTCTTCGGCCGGCTCGGCGATCGGCTGGGACGCTCGCGGACGTTGGTCCTGACCATTCTGACGTACGCCCTGTTCACCGGTTTGTCGTTCTTTGCCCAGACCTGGTGGCACCTGTTGATCTGCCGGTTTCTGGCGGCGCTGGGCATTGGCGGCGAGTGGGCCGTGGGGGCGTCGTTGCTGTCGGAAACCTGGCCGCGCCGTTGGCGGCCGTGGATTGCCGCCACGTTGCAAAGTGCGGTGAATATCGGCGTGCTGCTGGCGATGGTCGCGGGCGTGCTGGTCTCCATCGTCATGGCGTCCAGCGAGACGTATGCGTACCGCAGCGTGTTCCTGGTCGGCATCCTGCCTGCCCTGCTGGTGCTGTGGATTCGCCGCGCCGTGCCGGAACCGGAAGAATGGCATACGGCCAAGCAGCAGGCGCAGCAGGCGGCGCCGGGCATTGCGGACCTGTTCCGCGGCTCGGTGCGGCGGACGACGATCCTCACGATTCTGGTCTGCGCCACCTCCTTGACCGCGCACTGGGCCTTTACCTTCTGGTCGCTCCAGCACCTGCGCAACCTGCCCGACATCAAAGCCTGGACGGACCTTCAGAGAACGACGTTCGTCAGCCACGCGATGATCCTGCTGATGATCACCTCGATTGCCGGCAACTTTCTGGCCGCCTGGATCGCCCGTTTCGTGGGCTACCGCCGCGCCATTGCGCTGATGTGCGTGGCTTATTTCCTGTCGATGTACGTGACTTACAGCGTGGAGCGACCGCACGACAAGTTGTTCTGGTGGCTGTGCGCGATGGGCGTGTCCCAGGGCGTATTCGGGCTGTTCACGATGTACCTGCCGCCGCTGTTTCCGACCTTGCTGCGGACCACGGGGGCCGGTTTCTGCTACAACATCGGCCGCATCGTGGCCGCCGGAGGAACCGTGTTCTTCGGGCTGTTTTCCAAGGTCGGCGACCATCGGCTGGCGTTGCTGTACGCCGCCTGGCTGTTCCTGCCCGCCGCCGTGGTCGCGTTGTTCCTGTCCGAGCCGCCGGACGAGGGCGGAAAAGGCGTCAGGAACGGATCGTAACGCTGAGCACAGCCATCGTCCCGCCCCGCGACCTCTTCGGCCACCACGCTGCTTGCCAGCGTGGGGGCGAAACAGCCGATGGCTGCGTGGGCATCTCTGGTCTTGAACACCGCTCCACGCTGGCGAGCAGCGTGGTGGCGAAGAGGAAGCTGCCCCGGCAAACTTGCTGTGGACTCCACCTCGCGAGTCAGCGAGGGCTCTGGCTTGCCGGGGCCGCGGTATTTCAACGGGGGCATGAAGGGCAGCAAGGCGACGCTGTGGGAGGGAGGCCACCGCGTGCCGTGTTTCGTCCGCTGGCCGTCCGGCGGACTGCGGCCGCCGAGCGACGTGGGCGGGCTGACCCAGGTCCAGGACCTGCTGCCCACGCTCATCGACCTGCTGGGCCTGTCCGCGCCGGCGGGGGCGGCGTTCGACGGCACGAGCCTCGCGCCGGTCTTGCGCGGCCGGGCCGCGGTGCCGGACAACTGGATGCTGGTCATCGAGGCCCTGATGATCGCCCCGCCGCTGCAGGGCGGACACTGAGCCCATCGCGCAGGCTGCGAGGAACAAGGAGTCCCGCGGAAAGGACGTCAGGAATAGGCCTTCTTGACACGCGCCAACTACGGACGGCTCTTTACGGCAGGCTCCGCTCGGTTCAGGCCGGTAAAGGGATCATACCGGAGCGTCTGCCGGAGGGTCCGGGCGACGCTCGCGTCGGAGAGGTGCTCCACCGTCACCGAGGTTTCGCCGCGTTCGGCGTCGTCCGTCACACAAGCGCGCAGGAGCGACTTGCCAGCCTGCTTGACCAGCACCGCATCGCCCGGCCCTCCGGGTCCGCCGATCAGCAGAAAAGGCTCCCCCTCAGCCCGTGAAAGCAGCAGTCCGCCGTCCGGCGTGATCGTCAACTCCAGGGCCAATCGGTCGTCCAGATCGCGAAGTTGGCAGGGCTTGCCTGGACCGTACTCGCCGCTCCGCTTTCGCTTTTCGGCGATCAGCGACGCTCGTTCGGGAAATCTCCCGCCTTCGTCACCCAGGATGCCGAACCCGTTGCGGACGAACTTGCCGGCCGCGTCCATGTAGAAATGAGGCACCTCACCCCCTGCGTAGCCCGGCACCCAGAGCATGATGTGGGCGTGCGGCGGAGAGTCGTTGTGCCCGCGGGCACAGGCCACCTCGAAGCTCATCAACGTAATCTCGCCCGTGAAGGACTTGTGGTCCTTGGGCCCCGTCCCGCCCATCAGCTTGAGCGCCTCGCGCGCTGCCACGAGGTAGTTCAGCACCGCCCGGATCTCGACCTCCGGGACCGGCTTGCCGCGGAAGGGTCCGTCCTGGCGTATCAGCCAATTGTGGTAGATATGGATCGGCAGCCCGCCCTCGGGGTCCGTGAGCACCTGGTTCAGCAGCATCGCGTTGCGGGTATCCCGGACCAGGCTGAACGTCGTGGTGTCATCCCGATGGTAAAAAGAAACGTCTTGCTTGCCGACGATCACCCGCACCGGCACGATGCCCGGCGCGGTCACCGCCACCTGGGGAAGCTCGGCCGTGGCATCACTTGTCTCGAGCGTAAAGAAGATTTCTCGCAGATTCTCGCCGCTCCAACTCGGCCCCGCATGGACGTTCCACCGGTCGCTGGCGGAGAGCAGCTTGAGTTCGGGCGTCTCGCGGGCCATGCCGGCCGTTTGCTTGATGACCTTGAACGTGACAACCGTGGCGTTTCGGTCCGCCGCCGAGGCCGCGAACGTGAAACTCGCCAAGACCACGACGATCGTGGGTTGGATCAACCGCATGGTGTGTTTCCTTGCATAAATGAGGCGTGCTGTTTCGGAGCAAATTCACTTCGTCGCGTGTCAGGCCGTCGGCCGCGTTGACCAAGTCGCTGAGCGAAGTCCGAGGCACCAATCGCATCAGTGCTCCACTTCACGCTGCAACAGCTTGATTTCATCGGACGTCAGCTGGAACAGATGGTAGACGCGATCAGGTCGGCCCAATGCGTCAGATTGGGCCGAATCGCGGCCATGCGTTCCGGCAGCGCAAACGCGATCAGATTTCACAGTGCCTGTAACGCCGGATTCTAGGCTCTCGGGGCAATGCCCGCCAGGGTGTTGCAGCTGCATGTGTTGCAGCACGGCCAGTTCTTTCTCGAACGAGGCTTGCGTCTGAATCGTAGCTCCTGTCGGCCGCCCCTTGACGACGCGACGGATGCCAGACTATACTTCGGCTCCGCTATTAGATCATTACATATAGTGAACGATGTCGTTTACTACCGCCAAGACCTGATTCAGTGCCTTGAGGCAGTCCGCTTGCCCGTCGGGGCTGAGGCGTTGCCTGGCCGGCGTGGCAGCAACGAAAGGTACCTCCGATGAACATCCCTGCCCGTCCACCTGCTCCGGCTCGCTTGTTTCGGGGTTTCACCCTGGTGGAACTTTTGGTGGTGATTGCCATCATCGGCATCCTGGTGGCTCTGCTGCTGCCGGCTGTCCAGGCGGCCCGCGAAGCCGCGCGACGCATGCAGTGTTCCAACACGCTGAAACAAGTCGCCTTGGCGGCGCATCACTACCATGACACGGTGGGTTCGTTCCCGCCTGGTATTCTGTTGTCCCAGTATCACGCGGGGACAGCCACCTGGCGGGGAACCAACCTGTTCGTGTTTCTCCTGCCGTACCTGGAACAGGGCGGATTATACGACGAGTGGGATTTCGATGATCCCAACAAGAATTTCAATGGCCTGCTGCAATCGCGGGCGGCACGCGGGCCTAATCTGCGCTGCCCCTCGGAGCCAGACAGCGAAGACCCTTTACTGTACACAACGCGGCTGACCGGATCCTCGGTCGATCGTTATATCCGGGTGACCAGTTACGGCGGAAACGGCGGTACTCGTTCGTATCATCCCGATTCGGGCTTCCTTCAAACCGACGGGATTTTCTTCGGGGCGGGGCCGGGCTCGCAGCCGGTGCCGAACCAACGGCCTGTGCGACTGGCCGACATCATCGACGGCACGAGCCACACGCTTTTCTTTGGCGAGCGCAGCCGCTGGGACCCGAATTACGATTCCTTCGCCCAGCAAGGCTGGGATTGGGAAATGCGTTACTATGCCAACTGGTGTGGAACCAGTCGCAGCGCGCTGGCGCACTTCACGCTCAGCAGCTACTCGCCGATCAATTATCGGTTGCCTTTCTTGTATTCCGAACGGGCCGCCGCCAGTCCGCCCGCCAACACGTCCGCCGACTTCAAGTATTACATCGACTTGCGGGTCTGCGCCTTCGGGAGCACCCACCCCGGCGGTGCGAACTTCGCCACGGCCGATGGGGCCGTGGCGTTCATCTCGGACAGCATTCCACTGCTCATACTCCGGGCGTTGAGTACTCGCGCCGGCCGAGAAGCAACCGATCTTCACTGATCGGCCGCGGTCGTAGCCGCCGCATGCCGCGGGACGGGCGTGCCGGCGCAATCCCCTCGCCACCATGTTTTACGAGGAGCCTGCCACAATGTGCCAGCGGATTTCGACGGGTCGGGTCTTGGGCCTGCTCATCGGGCTGGCAATGTGGCCCGGCTGCGGTCAGCCCCCTCCCCCGGCAACGGTCGAAGGCACCTTGCGGATGGCGGGTAAGACGCTCGACAATTGCCTGGTGCAGTTCTTACCGAACCCGGCTGCGGGACAAACCGGAGCCACGGCGTCGGCAGTCACCGACGGCGCCGGCCACTTTGAGCTACGTCTGCCCGATCAGCGCGTCGGCGCGTCTGTGGGCCGTCAGTGTGTGGTCGTCCAGGACTTGTCTGTATCGACAGGTCGGCCGCGCATCGACAACGGCACCATCGACATGGAACAGCCGCCCAAACCGACTCCGCCGAGGCGGTCGCGCGTGGCGGCAAGCTACGCGTCCGCCGCCCTCACGCCGCTTCAGGTGGAACTGCGGCCTGGGCACCAGGTCATCGAACTGGAAGTGCTTCCGTAAGCCCGCCGGCGTGAAGCCGACAACAGTGACGGCGAGGTGGAAGCCCCCTGGGCCGCCAGTGCTTCGGGCGCCGGCCACCCGTCTGTCGGCCACCCGTCTGTCGGCCTCCTCTTGACAGAGGCGTGTCGTATCGCCAAGCTCGAAGCCAGAATGGTGCGATCATGAAGATACGCGAACTGAACGTTGCGGCCGGCTTTGATGACTGCCCTTGCGGTGGGCGAACACTCGACAAACTGATTCAGCCCGCGGTGCTGGCGGTGCTGGCTGAGGGACCGCTGCACGGCTACTGCCTGGCCGAGCGACTTGGCGAGAGTCTCACGTTTGGGGGCCAGAAGCCAAACTCGTCGGGCGTGTATCGATCGCTGAAGACGATGGAGACGAGGGGGTTAGTGGCATCCTCCTGGACCGTCTCGGAATCCGGTCCCGCGAAACGTACTTATCAACTCACGCCGGCCGGACAGCGCTGCCTTGAACAGTGGATTACCACGCTGGAGGAGTATCGCGAAGGGATCACGTCGCTGCTCAAGGCGGCTCGCAAAGCGGCTGGCCGTTGAATGACGAGCAGCAGTGCCATTCGTGCCTGACACCGGTGTTCGCAGCTGCGCGCAGCCGAATTCGCCTCAGCGGACTGCTGGAACTCGGCCGCTACGACGACGCCGCCTCGGCCTGCGAGCAGTACGCGCTCCGCTATCCCGACAGCGAACTGCTGGACAGCTTCTGGTACATCACCGGCTACGGCCGTTTCGTGGCTGGCCAGCCGGACGCGGCGCGCGAGCTGCTCCGCAAGGTGGCGGCCCACCGGCCGATCGACAAGACCACCGGCCAGCCCGCGGACAGCCCCAACAAATGGCCGGCCATCTACATCCTGGGCCAGATCGAGCACAGCTTGGGACGCGTCGCCGAAGCCATCCAGCAGTACCGCCTGGTCAAGGACCGCTTCCCGGACGCCCGGCAGTCGATTGCGGCGCTGCTGCGGAAGACGATCGGCTTGCCGAAATTGACCACGATCCGGCCGGGCAAGCCGGCCGAAGTGCTGTTGGATTATCGCAACTTGACCGCCTGCGAGGTCAAGGTCTATCGCATCGACCTCGCCAAGTTTGCCCTTGTGCGGCGCGGACTGGGCGAGATTGCCCAGGTCAATCTGGCCGGCATCCAGCCGCTGCACGAAGCCACGGTCAAACTGGCCGACGGCCGGGATTACCGCACAGGGGCATTTCCTCGGAGGAGACAAAGAGTGTTGGTCGAAAGAGGATGCGCGACGTCGGATCAGCCTGACCTTCGTGGGTTGGCTAAAACGTACCGATGTCTTGAAGCGACAGCAGCGTCACGTGCGGCGCATCTTTGCGGAACAGATACTTCTGAATGCTCTTTTGCTGCGCGGCGATGTTCACCGTACGGTTGTCCGGGAGCACGACGGTGAACAGTTCCCGTCCGGCCTCGAACGGCAAATAATACTCGGGCTTCCCGTCGCCACCAGGGCCGGGCCGAAAGAAGCCTTCCAGCGATTTGGCATACACGATTCGCCACTCGCGTTCTTCCAAGTAGTGCAGCGTGCCGCCAAAGCTCCTCGCGCAGACGTCCGGCGCCTTCTTCGCGGCGGGCTTTGCCGTCACAGTCTTCTTTGCTCTTGACCCCGAATCAGCAGCACGTTTGGCGACCTTTTTGATCTTCTTGTTAAAGTGCGTGAGGTAGTCGAAATGGTCGCGCAAGCCAGCCAACCTCCTTCCCAGGGCTGCCGCCAGAGCTGCGTCATCCTGGAAGACACGAGCCAGCGCGAGCAGCGCGGCGGTGTACGGGTCCTGCCTCGTGCTGTCCCTGACATACGTGACGGGTTGCCCCCCCCGTGCCAGGACGAACTTTTTGGGAAAGCCCAAACCCAGCCGCCCATAACGAGTCGTGTGCGGCAGACTCTGTCCCAGCGTCCATTCCGTAAAGCAGGTGATCGGCCGTCGGACCTTGATCAAATCGCCCTTGCCCAGGAAGTCCGGATCCCGCGGCGTCTTGACCCAAAGCCCGTTGTCCAGAGCGTTTCTCAGGCAGCCAATGTATTCCTCTCGAAGATCGTCCGTGAGACGCCCTCTGCCGGATTCCTCGTCAAGATGGCTGCCAATCCAATGAAACAGCTGTTGGCGATGAATGCTGTTGTACCGGCTCATGGGCGCCCCCATCGCGAGTTATTCCAAGCCTCACACGAATCGCCGCCATTCTTCGTCGCTGACATGCCGACTGCCGGACATTCTCGGCGGCCGCTGCCGCCGACGCAAGTGTCCGATTGCCCGCGCCGATCAAGGTCGCCAACTCGCTGCTCAAACGCGTGACAGGTTGGGTCCGCTTGCGCGTCCGGGCCCGGCGTGCCTCCGGTACGTCGCGGCGGTCGTACAAGAACACGTCCTCAGACCAGGCCGCGGGATCGGCCAGATTCACCAGATCGGTGGCGTAGGATGAGTAGACGAGGAACTCGCCGCTGGGCGTGATTTTTTTGCGTCGGAAAACGTGTAGCCGTTGGCACTGCCCGTCCGCTGGCGGTTGATCGAGACCAGGGCCGTGCTGCCCGCCGTCATGTCGCGCACGAACAGGTCTTCTTGCAAGTTGGCGTCCGTCATGTCCGCGACCAGATCGGTTGCGGCGCTCATCCAGGCCACGTAGCGGCCGTCGTCGTTGACGATGGGCAACCTGGATCCAGTCGTCGAAACGGGAGCCCGTGACGCGCGTGAAGGCGCTCCAGTCGGAGTTCCGGATGGTCCGGTCCTTCGTCAAGGCGCTGTTCTGTCCGAGCAGTGAGACTCTCACGTGAGCGACTTGACCAGGGGCCCGATGGGCTGCCCGTCCAATAGTTGTTCTTCGCCGTTAAGGGTGACGCGACCGTACCGGTCGCAACTGACATCCATCACGCTACCCCAGGGAAGTCTGTTCCACGCTCAGCCAGCCGTCCTCGTAGTCGAAGTCGGCCGTCATCGCCAGCAACCGGCGGCCTTCCAACGGTTCAAAGCCCCGTCGCCGGAACCGGCGAGCAGCGGACGAAGCGGAGCGGGCGAGACGTTTCTCGAAACCGAAAATGCGCGAACGACACAGAAGGCGATGGCGGCGCGTCATCACAAGTTCCGGTGCAGGTAGATGGTCTATCCAACGGGGTTTCGTAACCCGAAGCGCTCCAGAGGCAGGCTTGGTGGGGCCTCGCTGACGCCACGGGTCACGACGAACGCACGGCCCGATTTTATCAGCCCCTTCGCGGCCGCGTGTGACGGTTTTTACCATGCGTGTGCCAGATTCCGCACCCTCGCCGCCCCCGAATCCCGCCGGCTCGTCCGGCGGATGGTTCGGTTTCCCACTACCAACGCGACTGGCCAGCGCGCCGAATCCCGCCGGCTCGCCCGGCGGATGGTTCGGTTTCCTACTACAAACGCGACTGGCCAGCGCGCCCGAATCCCGCCGGCTCGCCCGGCGGATAGTTCGGTTTCCCACTACAAACGCGACTGGCCAGCGCGCCGAATCCCGCCGGCTCGCCCGGCGGATGGTTCGGTT
>Ga0123330_1002192_pt1 | contig 17967 bp, 17 predicted proteins | sample BioC13SIPDNA_2_FD_89704 | JGI IMG/M metagenome (GOLD analysis project Ga0123330, IMG submission 89704) | Anaerobic biogas reactor microbial communites from Washington, USA - Biogas_R2_A C13 SIP DNA | ecosystem: Engineered > Bioreactor > Anaerobic > Unclassified | place: Washington, USA... | reverse complement strand
TTTCACCTCGTTCATGACATGCTCCGCATAGGGAAAGAGCAGTCTGCCGCCGGCTCAGGCGCGGGCGTGGCGGCCCCGCAGGGCGTCGTCCCAGTAGAGGGCCATCTGCAGCAGGCTGTTGGCGTGGTCGAGGGTGTGCTGGTAGCTCTTAGTCAGCACCCAGCGCAGGGTGTGCTCGCCCCAGATGGTCGGCCGGGGCAGGTCCCAGTCGGCGCCGGCCAGCTCGTCGAGGAGGGCAACCTCCTGCTCGCGTACGGCCTGGAAGGCGGCGAGCAGCTCCTCCACGTCATGGTCGTGGCGCCAGGATAGCTCCTCGCCGGCGAGGGGCGGCACGGGCATTGGGCCGCCCTGCCATTGCCTCAAGCTGGGCAGCGCCAGCGTCTCCTCATAGTAGAGCAGATGAAAGAGGTGCCGGGCGGGGCTCCAGCCCCCAAAGGGCGGCTGCCGGTGCCAACGGGTGGACGGCACCTGCCCAACCGCCCAGATAATGATCTCGGTACTGCTTGCGAGCTGTTCCTGAAACCACTGGGCGGCGCTCTCGGCCATGATCGCGCTCAGGGTGTGGCTCGTTTCCCCTAGTCGCCGTCCGCCTGGGCTTCCGGCCGCCGGTTGCGGCGCCCGCGCCGGGTGGCAAAAAAGATCTCGTCGGGGTCCATGCCCTGTTCGAGCAGCGCCTGGCGCTTAGGCTTGAGCGCGCCGGTGGGGCAGACGCCGACACATTGGCCGCAGAAGACGCAGGTCGTGTCGGGCATGTCCTCGCCCATGAAGGTGCCGATGGTCGTGTGGAAGCCGCGTCCATCAAAGCTGAGGGCAAAGGTGTACTGGGCGTCGGTCCCACAGACCTGCACGCAGCGCCAGCAGTTGATGCACTTGTTGTAGTCGCGGATGTAGAACGGGTTGTCGTCGTGGACCGGCGATTCGCGGCGCGCGCCCTCGAAGCGGCCTCGCTGGGCGTCGTAGCGCTCCAGCAGTTCCAGGACCTCAGGCGACTCCGACAGGTCTACCGTGGCGTCGAGCATCTCCAGGATGGTACGGCGCGCACTGCAGACGCTGTCAGTCTGCGTCTTAACCTCCATACCTGGGCTGACTGCGGTGACACAGGCGGCAGCAAAGACGCGCCCGCCCGTATCGACAGAACAGACGCGGCAGAGGCCGTTTGCCGTGAGGTGGGGATGGTAACAGACGACGGGGATGTCGATGCCGGCGAGCCGGGCCGCGTCATAGATGGTGGTGCCGGCGGGCACGGTTACTTCAATTCCGTCGATGGTTAAGGTTACGTCGCTCATAAGACCTCCGTGGGTAGCGACAAGAGAATGAAATCGCTAAGTTCGCCGTGCTACGTGGCGGCGCAGCCAATAGCGGACCGAAAAGCGGCGCATCTGCCAGTAAGTGTCCTGGAGCCCGGCGGATAGCCGGTGAATGGGACGCCGGGAACGGAGCCGCATCCGCTCCAGCTCAAGGGTTTTTCCCATCTCTGCCCGCTGCCGGGCAAAGATCGCCTGTGCAGTCTGGTACAGGGCCAGGTCGTACCCGTGCTGCCGGGCAATGCGCTCGCGCACGTCGTCGGGCACGGTCGCCGTGTTCTGGCTACGTGGCGCCACGTTACGATAGGGAAAGTCATAATAGCGCCAGCCGTAACGGTGGCGCAACATCAGGTAGCTATCTTCAAACGCCTCCTGCAAGCCGACCAACGCAAAACACTGCGTCAGGTTCTCTTCAGCCCGCCGCAGAATGTCAGGCGTCACCGGTGGGCCGCCAGCAGGATCGAAGATACCGGCAATCATGCGCGTCTGGATATTGTCGATGCCCACATCGACGATGTGGGCGTGATAGGCCTCAAGGTCCATCGCACCGGAGCGCACTAGCTCGTAGAGGGGGCTGTTCGGCGTGCGCCCTTCAAAAAAGTAGTTGGAGATCAGGCGGCTGACCGGCTCGCGAAGGAAGGTGAAGTACTCGGCCGGGCGAGGCAGTTTTTCGTGCAGGCCATAGGGCATATGACCGTAGAGCAGGTCGATTTGGGCCAGCCGCTCGGGAGGCAGCGCGTAAAAGCTTTTCACGCTGCCATGATAGTCGTCCAGCGGCCGGCCGTCGGGGTAGTACCCGCCATAGCTCGTCGAGTAGGTCCGGTGCACCGGATACTGCTTCTCCAGAACGGCGATCAGGCTGGACCCGGCCGTCTTGGGAATGTGTACGAAGATGAGGGTCTTCGACTCAGACATGGCCATTCCCCAGCACACGCTCGTGGTGTGTATAGACGCGCATCCGGTTCTGGCGCAGGTAGGCCACGAGGGTGATCTGCCAGCTTTTGGCCAGCGCCACAGAAAGGCTCGTCGGCGAGGTGCGCGAACAGACTAAAGGGATCTCCATGCTGCGGGCTTTGTTGAGCATCTCGCTACTGATGCGCCCGCTGGTAAAGAGGATGCAGTCGCGGGTGGGTATCTGCTGCTGCAGGGTCAGGCTGGCCAGCTTGTCGAGGCAGTTGTGCCGGCCGATGTCCTCGACGAGCAGCAGGATACGGCCGTCGCGGGCAAGGGCGGCGGTGTGGATGCCCCGCGCCTGCTGGTAGAGCACAGAGCCGAGGTGCATCTGGCGCATCAGCTCGACCAGCTCGGCGGTCGTGACCCGCATCGTCGATTCCAGCGGCTCGTGCTGTTGTGAGAGATCGTCGAAGGTGACGCCGCCGCCGCAGCCGGCGGTGATGATAGCCCGGTTGGGCAGCTCCACCGAGGTGTCGTGCAGCCAGACGTCCACACAGCTACTGGCGGCTGAGACGCGGAGCGAGCGCACGTCGGCGGCGCTCTGGATGATATTCTCGTTGTACAGGAAGCCCAGAGCGAGGGCGTCGAGGTTGGTCGGCGTGCACATGAAGGTCGCCAGCTCCTGCCCGTTGACCGAGATGCAGGCGAGCACTTCTTCGGGAACCGCCCCGTCTATCGGTTGGGCCGGCCCGCCGCCTAGCGCGGTGTAGGAGACAGGAGCCGTCCCCGGCAGCGGCGTAACCGTCACCTGTTTGACCTGACCGGTCACGTCCTCAGGCGCCGGCCGCTCGGGCGGCGAGTCAGTATTATCGGGCATATTCTTCCGTAACAAGCTCAGGCCACTGCCTGACGGCACTTAGCACGGCTGCGGCTGCGGTCTGGCCCAGGCCACAGAGAGAGGCAAGCGTCATGGCATTGCCCACGTCGAGGAGCGCCTGGCGGTCGGCGGGAGAGAGCGAGCCGTTCTGGGCCAGCTCGGTGAGTAGCTCAAGCTGGCGCTGGGTGCCAAGCTGGCAGGGATAGCACTTGCCGCAGCTCTCGTGGGCGAAGAAGCGGGCCAGCTCGACAAAGACCTGGCGCATATCGACGGTGTCATCAAAGACCATGACGACGCCGGAACCAAGCGGGAAGCCGGCCTGACGGGCATCCTCATAGGTCAGCGGTGTATCCAGGCTGTCGGGGCCGATGAAGGTGCCGGCTGCGCCGCCGATGAGGATGGCCTGTAGCTGGCGACCGTTGGGCACGCCGCCTGCCCTGTCGATCAGCTCGCGCAGGGTGAGGCCGAAAGGCAGCTCATAAGCGCCGGGCCGGGCGACGTGGCCGCTGAGGCAGAACCACTTGGTACCCGGCGATTCGGCCGTGCCGAGGCTGCGCCATTGCTCGACGCCGAGACGCACGGCGACGAGCGCGGCGACCAGCGTTTCGACGTTATTGATGGACGTGGGCTGCATGAACAGGCCGTGCGTGGTGGGGAACGGCGGCTTGATGCGCGGGAAACCACGCTTGCCCTCTATCGCTTCAAAGAGGGCGGTCTCTTCGCCACAGATGTAGGCGCCGGCGCCCAGCCGCAGCTCGATGTCGAAGTTGAAGCCGTCCTTGCCGAGCGCATTCTGGCCCAGGTAACCGCGCTGGCGGGCGACGTCGATGGCCCGCTGCAGGCGAGCCGCGGCGCGCGGGTATTCGCCGCGCACGAAAATCCAGCCGTTTTCGGCGCCGATGACGTAACCGGCAAGGGTCATCGCTTCGACAAGGCTGAACGGATCGTTCTCCATCAACACCCGGTCCTTAAAGGTGCCGGGCTCGCTCTCGTCGGCGTTGGCGATGAGATGTTTCTCGGCCGGCGTGCCGGGAGCGCCACGGGTGAAGCGCCACTTCCGGCCGGTGGGGAACATCGCCCCACCCCGGCCGACGATGCCGGCAGCCTCGACCTGGGTAATGATTTCTTCCGGGGTCAGGGCCAGCGCCCGGCGCAGGGTCTCGTAGCCGCCGCGCGCCTCGTAGTCGTCCAGGCTCGCGGGATCGACATGGCCGACGTTGCCGAACATCCAGAGCGGCTCGCCGTAGACGAGGGCGCCAGGCTCGGGGTAGCTGCCGTCGAGGAAGGCAGGCACGTCGGCAGGCGTCAGGTTGCCGGCGGGGCGCTCGCCGTCGAGGGCGACGGGCGCAAATTCACACATACCCAGGCAGGGGACGTGCTCGAAGGCGACGTCGTCGCGCGTCTCGCCGGGCTGCAGCCCCAGGCTCTCGGATATGCGGCGGCTGACGGCGTGGGCGCCCGCCAGCGAGCAGGCCGGGTCTTCGCAGAGGCGGACGACGCGGCGGGCCATCGGCCGGTTGTAGAACATGGTGTAAAACTCGATGACGCCGTGGATGTCGGCGAGCGGCACGCGCAGGGCGCGGCTGATCGCCTCCTGGGCCTCGCGAGGCACCCAGCCGTATAGCGCCTGCGCATGGTGCAGCGCAGGCAGCAGCATGGTGCGTCCCCGATGGGAGACAGCGTCAAGAAACGATTGTAGATCAATCAGGTTAACTTCGACGTGGGACATTAGACCTCCAGGCTTCGATGGGATCGAGCCGTCCTGTACAGCGCTCACCCCTGGCAGCTCCTCACGAGCTGCGCGCCTCTATGCTAGCTGAAATGGCGCGGACATTCAACTCTGGATGGCCGTGGGTTTCTGAACTCTCATTGGGATAATGGCTACTGGTTTCCCCTCGTCAGAAATCAATGGACATCATCCCAATCAATGTTGAGAAGGCGGGCTGGAAGCTGCCTACCATTCTGGTAGGCGCGATCCAATCAGCGCATCCCCAGTGTTCCTGACCAGGTCTCGAAGGCGCGACCGCTGCGCTCGTTGTCACGGAAGAAGGCGAGGTAGGTCATGACGTGGAAGGGGACGAAGTAGGGCTCCATCACGCTCTCGCTCTGCCTTGTACGCTCGTGGACGACGTGCCAGGTGCCGGAGTTGAAGTAGAGCTGGTCGATCAGCTTGCCGGGGCCATCACGGCGCCTGTTGAGCGGCACGGCCTCGAAGTGATGGGTGTGGCCGTAGACGATGTGGTCGGCCCGCCCCTCGCGGTAGGCCGGCTCCTTCAGGGCGTGGGCGGCGAAGGAAGTGCTGCCTTTCCAGAAGCGCTGCTGGACAAAGGTGACAATGCGGGCGATGTCGCCGAAGGAGAAGCGGGAGGAGAGGTGCAGCGTCGCCTCCAGCGCGTCCACTTCGTCGAGGGCGAGGAATCTGTCGCGCTCGCGTACGAAGGGCAGCTCGACGACGGCGGCAGCCAGATCATTCCAGATCCCCTTGATCTCGTTCTCCTGGCTCTTAGTCAATTCGCTGCTGTTGATCAGGGCATCCACCCAGACGGGGACGAGCAGGGAGGGACGCACGTTGGCCAGCTCATCCAGCCCGTCGAGAAAGGCAGTGGGTAGACGCGACAGGCGGCGGCGCACCTCGTGGGGAAAGCGGTTGATCAGCTCGACGACGAGCGCGTCGCCCAGGGTGGCGCCGTCGCGGCCCTGCTCCTCCTCGTAGTTCAGGGAGTCGTAGCGGTCGCCGTGGCGGGCGTAGACGCGGTGGGCCTCGAATATCTCCATGAGGCGATCCGACTCCTCAGGATCGTGGGGATAGGGGCCAGCGTCGTTGCTGAGCCCCATAGTCTCGTTTACCGTCGCGCGGATGGCGTCGAAGGCGGGGCCGGGCAGATGGTAGAACCAGTCGTGGTTGCCGACCATGTAGTGGATGCGCACGTGCACGGGCAGCTCTTCGGTCGCGTCGGGCGCCGCCGCCACGCGGATCGCTTCGCCCCGCCCGCAGGCGCGGAGAATGGACAGGGCGCCTTCGTTCTTGCGCAGAACGGCCGCCGTGATGTCGGCAACCTGAGCAGCCAGCTCGTCCGGCCGGGTGCGGTGTTCCCAGGGCCGGATGGTCACGCCGGGGTTGCTCCAGCGAGTGGAGCGGATGAGGTCGAAGACGTCGCCGAGCAGGACGAGGTCGATGGCTTCGACGGGCTGGTAGCGACCATTGGCCCGGTGCGAGGCGTCGGTAGCCATCTCCTGCAGGCGGACGCGGAAATCTTCAAAGGCCGCGGCGCTGATTGTGGTGCCGGTGGTGCCATCGGTCAGGTGGAGATCGCTGATGATCACTAACATGGCAGAACAGCCCTCATGAAGTAGAGGCGATTGGCAATCGCCAGGTTGTGGCCGGAAACGCGCTTACGAGTGGATGCCTGTAAACAGTATAGTGGAAGGAAGGGGCGGGCGTAAAGGGGGCGGTTAGCGACCGCGCAGCTCGGCGAGCAGCCGTTCCGCTTCCTGCAGCTCTTCGGGGGTGTTGACGTTGAAGAAGCTGCGGCCCTGGGGGTCGTACTGGCGGATCTGCTCGGGCTCGACAACGTGCACGCGAAGCTGGGGATAGAAGCTGATCATGCGCCGCTCCCCTTCGGCGAGGGCCTGCTCGACGGCCTTGAGCGTGCGCTTGCGATTATAGACGGCGTGCAGCGTCTGGTAGTTGTCGTTCCAGCGGGGGACGACGACGTCGGCGTTGCTGCTCTGTTCCAGCATGTACTCCAGCAGCAGACGATTGACGAAGGGCATGTCGCAGGCGAGGACGAGCACGGTATCGCCCTGGGCGGCCTTCAGCGCAGTGCGCAGGCCGGGCAGCGCCCCCGCGCCGGGTTCGGGGTCGGAGGCCATCGGCAGGCCCAGGTATTCGTAGGCATCGGGATCGTTGGTGGTGATCAGCGTCTCGTCGCCAAGGCCGGCGACGCGGGTGAGGACGTGCTCGATCATGGAGCGGCCGGCCAGAGGAACGAGGCCCTTGTCTTCGCCCATGCGGCTGGACCGGCCGCCGGCCTGGATGACAACCGATAACATGGCGCTTATTATACCACGGTACAGTAGTGGGAGGTTAGCAAAGCACGGCGTCGGACTGCAAATCCGACCTGCTGCAGACAATTGGAGGAAGGATGGCTGAGACAATTAGCCGCCGCATCTGGGTGTTGGAGGAGGGACAGGCGCGCCAGGAGCGCGAGAATCTGCCGCGCGAGCGGCCGTTCACCATTCAGGTGCGGGCCGGCCGGGAGCGGCGCAACGCCACGGAGACGACGCGCACGCCGGGCCACGATTACGAGCTGGCGGCGGGGCTGCTCTACAGCCAGGGGTACATCCGCAGCCGCCACGACTTCTCCCACATGACGTATTGCGTCCAGGAGGCCGGCCGGCAGGAGTACAGTCTGCTCACCGTCGCCCTGTACGCGGCGCGGATGCCGGCGCTGCCCCGGCCGGAAGAGGTGGTGATTGACGGGAATAGCTGCGGGGTGAGCAGTGACAATTTGCTGGCGGCGCTGGGGGCGCGCGCCCCCGAGAGCCTGCCGGCCGGGCCGGTGCTGCCCGTCAGAGCGCTGGCAGCGCAGGCGTCTGAAGTGCCAGTGGGCGCGGCCTTTTTTGACGCGGCCGGGGAGCTGCAGGTTGCGCGCCAGGACGTGCGCCCCCTGCAGGCGCTGGATAAGGTGATCGGCTGGGCGCTGCTGGAAGAACGGCTGCCGCTCGGCCCGGGTGTGCTATGGCTGCCGGGCCCGGCCGATTACGCGATGATGGAACGGGCGGTGCTGGCGGGCGCGCCGCTCGTCGGCAGCAGGGGCCGGCCGGGCAGCCTGGCTGTGTCGGCGGCCCACCGCCACGGGATAACCCTTTTCGCCGTGCGCGACGATGAGGTCTGGCTGTACACGGGCCGGGAGCGGGTGACGGCCGGGAGTTGATCAGACGACGCCGGCGGCGAGCGCCTGCCACGCCTCCTGCCGCCCGGCAACCTCGACCGGGCGGCGCAGCTCGGCCAGCACGTCCTCCACGTAGCTCTCGTGGCGCATGCCGACGAGCACGCTGGTGATGCCGGCCGTGCTGCGCAGGGCACGCAGGGCCATCTGGCTCAGCGTGGGAGCCTCGGCCCAAGCGGGATCGAGGGCTGCGACGCGCTCGCGCATGGCGCGCGCCTGCTCCGCGCCCTGCTCCTGGTAAACGTGGCTGACGGCCTGCAGCGCCTCGTTGAGCGCCCGGACGTATTTCTGCAGCCAGCGACCGGCCTCGGGCGGCAGCGTTTGCTGCCGGGAGAGGTAGTCGATACCGCCCTGGGCGCGGGGCACGAGGATCTGCGTCTGCACGTCCAGCCATTGCTGGTAGCTGCCGAAGCGGCGCCAGTTCTCCGCCAGGAGCCGGCCGACGGTGAACAGGGCGAGCAATTGCTGGGCCATCGACTCCGGGGCGGGCAGCACTGGCAGGATCTCGCTACGGAACTTTTCCTCGCGGCGCTGAAGCCGGGCGATGGCTTCCTCCACCGCTTCCGGGTCGGCTGCCGCTTCCACGGGCACGTCCGCCAGGCGCAACAGGCGTTCCCCGTGAATGGCGTTCAGCGGCCGGTTGGTCAGAACGGCGAGGCCATGCGCGCGGGCGAAGGCGAGCACGCTCTCGCCGCCGGGCTGGTTGGGTTCGGTCGCCGCGCCCGGCTCCAGCAGATTCATGGGTAGCTGTACGACGCGAAAGTGGTGGTCGGGGCCGATTTCTTCTGCGATCTGCCACAGACCGGCGAGCGAGGTGTGGTCGGGATCGGAAGCCGGCGTGGGGAAGGTGTTGCTGCTGACCCCGTACCAGCGAATCCGCCCGCGGGCGACCTCCTCCTCCAGATAGCCGAAGGCCAGCCGCAGCCGGCGGGCGTACTCCTCGCGCGCGTCTCGCAATCCCCTACCCTCGCGTTTGGCCCAGCTCAGATAATACTCGGGATTGTGCAGCAGGTAGATGTCCACACACTCCATCTGCAGCCGCCGCAGGCTGCGCGTGATCTGGTCCTCCAGAAATTGCGGGTGGATGCAGTGCTCCAGCCCCGGCCCGTAGGGCACGAGGTCGGGCCAGCCGCGCCCCTCGGCCTGCCGCTGCTGGCTGATCTGGTGGTTCTGGCCCTGCAGGTAGCCGCCCTTAGTGACGACGACGACAGCCTCACGCAGCACGGCGCCCTCGTCGTGGAGGCGGCGCATGACCGTGCCGACCAGCTCTTCGCTGCTGCCGTCGGCGTAGTTGGTGCTGGTGTCTATGAGGTTCACACCCTGCCGCAGGGCGAGGGCCAGCGCCTCGTGGAAGATGTGGCTGTGGATATCGACCCGGTAGCTGCCAAAACCGGCCGGGCTGACCAGCAAGCCGGTCTCACCCAGCGGGCGGTAGGCGATCTGTGGATGGGCGGCGGCGTAGGCGGCTGTGGCCTGGGGGGTTGCGTGGCCGGATAACATGGCTTTTTCTCCGTCAGGCGGTGTGGCGGGTGACAAGGGCGGCCACTTTCGGATCATCCCACGACAGGAACTCGCCGCTCCAGGCCGGCGGGGCGTGGAGGGCCAGCGCCGCCAGCGCCCGGCCGGGAAGCTCCGGCGGCAGCAGGTCGCCCTGTTCGTGCAGGCGGACGAAGCGCCGGTGGCGTTCGGCGGGCATCCCGGCGGCCCCTTCTTCGCGAATGGTTTCCTGCATCGCGGTATCGACGACGCCGGGGCGCACCGCCAGCGAGACGACCTCCGGCGCTTCCTCGGCGAGCACGCGGGCGAGCATGTTGACGGCGGCCTTGGCTACGCTGTAGGCCGACCAGCCCGGCGCCGGGTTGATGGCAGCCCCGGTGGAGACGTTGATCACCCGCCCCCGGCCGGCCCGCAGGTGGGGCAGCGCGTGGTGGATCAGATAGTAAGGGCCGAGCAGGTTAACGGCGATGTTCTGCCGCCACTGGGCGGGATCGGCGTCGCCGAGGGCGGCGACGGGCTGCAGGACGCCGGCATTGTTGACCAGGCCGTCGAGCTGCCCGAAGCGCTCGATGGCGGCGGCGATCACCTTCTGGCAGGCGGACTCGTCGGCGACGTCGGCCGGGACGACGAGCGAGCGCTCGCCGCCGGGATCGGCCTGCCCGGCGAGGGCGTCGAGGGCGCCGGCCGAGCGGGCGGTGAGCACGACGGCGGCGCCCATCTCCAGGAGGATCCGGGCGGTGGCTGCGCCAAGGCCGCGTGAGGCGCCCGTTACAAGGATGACGTTCATGTTGCCTTCCGTTGGCATGTGTAGCCGATAGAGGCCGGCAAGAGAGGGCCGGCCGGGCCGGATTATAGAGCAGATGGGCGCGGACTGCTTGCGCTCGGGGTGTCTGTACTCTGATGGGGATGATGGCATATGATTCTTAAAGTAGAGGAAATCATAGGCAATCAGGTGAATCAGAGTTCAGAAGGCGGGCTGGAAGCTGCCTGCCATTCTGGCAGGCGCGATCCGAATGGTAGAGGGCAGTAACCAGCGCCGCGATTCCATGCTATACTTCTGCGAGCCTAGCGAGCCAGGTGGCAAGATGGACTCGAAGGCGAACAGGTAATGGACCCACATCCACAGACGACGGCCATTCTACAACAGGTCTTTCCAGGCGTTGAGCCAGATACTGCTCAGATGCTCCAGACCATGGCGCGCCGGGCGGAGTATGAAGCAGGCGTCTTGCTCTGCCGCCAGGGCGCCGTCGAGGACACGTTCTACATCATTCTCGACGGCGCTGTGGACGTGAGCCAGGAGATTGACAACGGTCGGGAGCGACACCTGGCGACGCTGGCGGCCGGAGGCTATTTCGGCGAGATGGGGCTGCTGGACAATCGCCCGCGTCTGGCGAACGTGACTACCCGCGTGCCGACGACGGTGCTGGAGATTGACGGGGCGACGCTGCAGCGGGTCATCGAGGCGAGCCCGCAGATCGGCCATGAGCTGACGCGCCGGATTCTGGCGATTCTACGCGCCAACGACGAAAACCTCTGGAAGGCTGTGCTGGAGAAGGAAGCGGCCCAGAAAGAGCTGGAGATCGGCCGGCGCATCCAGCAGAGCTTCCTGCCGCCAGATATGCCGAGGCTGCCGGGCTGGGAGATCATTTCTCATCTGCAGCCGGCCGGGGTCGTCTCCGGCGATTTTTACGACGCGATGGTCTTTGACGATAGCCGCGTCCTGCTCGTGCTAGGCGACGTCTGCGACAAAGGGGTGGGCGCGGCGCTGTATATGGCGCTCTTCCGCAGCCTCGTCCGGGCCTTCGCCGAACACCATTACCACAGCCACCGCCGGGAGCGGGAGCAGGGGCAGTCGGCGGCGGAGAGTATCGTGGCGGCGATGCGGGACACGCTGCAGCAGACAATCCTGTTCACCAACAGCTACCTGACCCGCCACCACGCGCGCACGAACATGTTCGCCACCCTCTTCTTCGCCATCCTGGAGCCCGACAGTGGCTACGTGGCTTACGTCAACGGGGGGCACGAGCCGCCCGTCGTCACCGGGCCGGAGGGCATCCGCTGCCGGCTCAGCTCGACGGGGCCGCTGGTCGGCATCATACCGGACGTTTCGTATGACGTGGGCGAAATCTGGCTGGCGGAGGGGGAGACGATGCTCGCCTTTACCGATGGCGTGACCGAAGCGACTGACGCCGACAAGCAGATCTTCGGCCGGGAGCAGGTCATGGCGCTGCTACAGGAGCCGGACGCATCGGCGGCGGCGCTGGTCGAGCGGATCAGTGCGGCGATCCGCGCGCATACGACCAGCGCGCCGCAGTCGGACGACATCACGATGCTCGCAGTGCGCCGGCTGGAAGCGTCGGGATCGTGAGGGGAGTTGGGGCCGGGCGGGGCCGAGGGAAATCGGCCTCTAGCCAAAGATGACGCGCTGTGTTATATTGTCGTTTCACGACACAGTAATCCTCATTAGCAGCGCACCGGTAAGGGTGAGCAGGGACAATTGATGAATATAGCACAGGCGGATGCGGCAACTTTTGACTTCATCGTCATTGGCTCAGGCTTCGGCGGCAGCGTCTCGGCCATGCGTCTGTCAGAGAAGGGCTACCGGGTGCTGGTCCTGGAGCGGGGCAAGCGGTACAGGGCGGAGGATTTTCCCCGGAGCAACTGGAACGTCTTCAAGTTCCTCTGGCTGCCGGCGGCGCGCTGCTTCGGCATCATGGGGATCAACTTCTTCGACGACATCATGATTCTCAACGGCAGCGGCGTCGGCGGCGGCAGCCTGGTCTATGCCAGCACGCACATCCAGCCGGCCGACGCCTTCTACGCCGCCGAAGAGTGGTCGGCGCTGGCCGACTGGAAAGCAGAGCTGGCGCCCTATTTTGAGACGGCCAACCGGATGCTGGGCGTCACCTGCAACCCGTGGCGCGGCCCGGCGGACGAGATCCTTTACGACATTGCCGTCGAGCTGGGCCGGGAGGAGACGTTTGCCCCCACGCCGGTCGCCATCTACTTCGGCGAGCCAGGGAAAACGGTGCCCGACCCGTTCTTTGGCGGAGAAGGGCCGCCACGGGCGGGCTGCACCTTCTGCGGCGGCTGTATGGTCGGCTGCCGACACAACGCCAAGAACACGCTGGACAAAAACTACCTCTACTTTGCGGAGAAGTACGGGGCGGAGATCCGGCCAGAGAGCCAAGTCGTGGACATTCGCCCGCTGCCGGACGGGAGGGACGATGGGGCGCGCTACGAAGTGATCTACGAGCGCACCACCGACTGGCTGCGCAAGCGCCGCTTTGCCGTGCGCGCCCACAATGTGGTCGTCTCGGCCGGGGTGCTGGGCACGGTGGACCTGCTCCTGCGCTGCCGCGACGAGACGCGCTCGTTGCCCCGGCTCTCGCGGCAGCTGGGTAAGATGGTGCGCAGCAACAGCGAAGCGCTGATGGGGGTGACGGCGCGCGAGCCCGTCGCCGATTTCTCCGAAGGGGTGGCTATCACCAGCCATTTCTGGGTAGACGAGGTGACGAGCGTCGAGCCGGTGCGCTACCCGCGCGGCTCGTCGCTGATGCGCAACCTCGCCGTGCCGCTGGTCGATATGGAAGGCAGCGCGCCGGCCCGGCTGTGGCGCTTTATCCGCTATGGCCTGCAAAAGCCCTACGATCTGTTGAAGGTCCGCCTGCTGCCTGACTGGGCGCGCGACAGCACGATCGTGCTGGTCATGCAAACGCTGGAGAATCGCATGCACCTGTCGCAGGGCCGCAGCCTGTGGACGCTCGGCCGGCGCGGACTGGTGACCACGCGCGACGAGACGCTGCCCATCCCGGCCGTCATCGACGCGGGCCGCCAGGTGGTCGAGCGTTTTGCGGCACGCATCAACGGCGTTCCCCAATCGACGATGCACGAAGTGCTGCTCAATACGGCCTCGACGGCGCACATCCTCGGCGGCTGCGCCATCGCCGGGAGCATCGAGCGCGGCGTCGTGGACGCCAACCACGAAGTGTTCAACTACCCCGGTCTCTATGTGGCCGATGGCTCGGTCATCCCGGCCAATCTCGGCGTCAACCCCAGCCTGACGATCACGGCAATGGCCGAGCGGGCGATGAGCAAGATTCCGCCGGCCGGCGTGCCCTGGCAGGAGCGCTACCCGCAGCACGCAGAGAACGCCGCCGAGCCACGCCCCGCCGCCTGGTCGCGGGGCCTGCTTGCCATGGTCGCCGCCTTCGTCGCGGCGTTTCTCGCCGGCCTTGTCTGGCGGCGCAGTCGCAGCAAACGTGGAGAAGAACGATGATGCCTAATGGTTCTCTTCCCTTCGTCAATCCGGCGACCGGCGAGCAGTTTGGCTCGCTGCCCATGTCCACGCCGGAAGAAGTCGTGCAGGCGGTAGAGCAGATGCGCCAGAATGCAGCGCGCTGGGGTCAGACGCCGCCGAAGGAGCGCGCCCGCATCCTGGCCAGATTGCAGCAGGTCCTGATCGACTATGCCGACGAGATCACACGAGTGGTCAACCTCGATACGGGCAAGAGCCGCCAGGATGCGCTGAGCGAGCTGTTCCTGGTGGTGGACAAGCTGAATGCCTACCGGCGGCACGCGCCGCAGTGGCTGAAGCCCGAGCGGGTGCCGCCGGGCATCTACGTCTTCAAGCGCTACCACGTGGAGCACCGGCCTTACGGCGTAGTCGCGGTGATTGGGCCGTGGAACCTGCCGCTGGACCTGACCGTGCCGCCGGTTTACGCCGCTCTGCTGGCGGGCAACACCGTCGTGCTCAAGCCCTCGGAGGTTACACCGGCCGTCGGGCAGCTCATCGAGCGTCTCTTCCAGAGCGTGCCGGAGCTGAGCCCGTTTGTGCGCGTGATCCACGGCGATGGCAGCGTCGGCGCAGCGCTCGTAGACGCCCGGCCTGACCTTGTCTTCCTGACCGGCTCGACGGCGACAGGGCGCAAGGTGGCCGAGGCTACGGCCAAAAACCTGACCCCCTTCATCTACGAGCTGGGGGGCAAAGACCCGATGATCGTGCTCGAAGACGCCGACGTGGCCAAGGCCGCCCACTGGGGCGTCTGGGGCGCCTTCTTCCACTCAGGGCAGACCTGTGTCTCGGTGGAGCGGGTCTACGTGGTGGAGGAGGTCTACGATGCCTTCGTGCGGGCCGCCGTGGAAGAAACGCGCCGGCTGCGCCAGGGCTACTCGCCGGAGAAGGAAAACCCGAACGACATCGGCTCGCTGACGTTCGAGCGGCAGGCCCGCATCATCGAGAGCCACATACAGGATGCGCTGGCGAAAGGAGCGCGCGTTCTGGTCGGGGGGCAGCGGGAGGGGCTGTTTATGGAGCCGACGGTCATGGTGGACGTGGACCACTCGATGCTGCTGATGCAGGACGAGACGTTCGGGCCGATCATGCCGATCATGAAGGTGCGTGACGAGGAAGAGGCAATCCGGCTGGCTAACGACAGCTATTACGGGCTGAGCGCCTCGGTCTGGAGCGAAGATCTGGATCGCGCCCGGCGGGTAGCCGAGCGGCTGGAGGTTGGCTCCGTTGTGGTCAACGATACGATTGCCCACTACGCCGTCTCCGCCCTGCCCTTTGGCGGCGTCAAGCAGTCGGGCACGGCGCGCACACACGGCAAGCAGGACGTGCTGCAATTCACGCAGACGAAGGCGTACGGGATCGGCGGCACGCCCGTTTTTCTGGACGTCGCCGCGATGCTGCGCCAGCCGAACAACTACGGGCTGATGAGCGCCATCTTTCACCTGCTCTTTGGCGTCACGCCCCGGCAGCGACTACGGCCGGTCGGGCAGGCCGTGGCGGAGGCCGGCGAGGCGGTGCAGCGCTCGCCAAAACGGGCGGCAGCGCTGGCCGGCGTGGCGGCGGGACTGGCGGCCGTGGCGGTTAGCCTGCTGCGCTCGCGGGATTGAGGGGTGGCGGTGCGAGGGGGGGTTGAACTCTGATAAAAGTGATGGTGATGATGGCGTATGATTCCCGAAGTTGGGAAAAGGCGCCATTAGCACTCGTCGTGTTTTAGTTGCTGGGCTTGCGCGCCTGAATGATGAAGTGACCCATCGTGAAGCTGAGCCTTCCGGTGGTATGCAATTCCAGCAGCTGAGTTGCATAACGCTCCACCGAAAAGTCGGCCGGGAAATCCCAGGGAGCTGCGTGGGCATAATAGACAAGCGCCCCCACGTCGGCGAAGCGCACATTCCCCATGGCTTCATCAGCGAACTCGACAACAAGACCGGCCTGTTCGACCTCTTTCCCGCATTCCGCCAGGGTGACATGCAGGTGGGATGGCTCCAGGCCAAATAGAGAGGACAGATCCGCCATGCTACGCCCGTCCACCTGTTGGGTGAGGAACACGCCTTCTGGCTGCAAAATGCGCGCCACCTCGAAAGCATCAAAGGCCTCATGGCGATTGATGACCAGGGCGAAGGTGCGATCGGCAAAGGGCATGCGCGCTTCCGTTTCAATATCGTAGGGGACGACCCGGATGCCATAGGGCTGCAGGTTTTCGCGCGCCACGGGCACGTTGGGCGGCCAGCCTTCCGTGGCGACTGTATGGGCGGGGAGCCAATCCTTGAACTCCAGTAATTTTTCCCCACCACCCGTACCCATGTCCAGCACCGAACCGGCCGTCGCCAGCAGCGCGCGCACTCTTTCCTCGTAGGACCAGGGCAGCGAAGGCTCGAAATAGCGGCCCTGAAGATAGGAGAAATTCCAGCCGAGGAACGTCTGCTGTTCTTCCTGTTTCCATTGTTCGATCAGGTCCTGTTCGTCCATCGGCCAATCCTCACGCAGCAGATGGCAGCGTCGTAAGCCGGGGGCGGGCACCGGCGATTCAGCCTTCTGGCGCTCGCCAGTTCAACACCTCAGCCCCACGTTGCCCGCTCATGAGGCTACCGGGAAAGACACGCAGACGCCACGGTTCCAGGCGCAGGGCCGCAAACGCATCCGCCGTTGGGCTGGTCCACGCCGGGACGATGGCCGGATCATAACCAACGGGTTCAGGGCCGTTGAGGAAGAGGTCCCACACCATCTTGCGCGTCTCATCGTCGAAGGCCCAGGTCACTTTGCACTCGGCTGTGCAGGTGTCGTGATTGGGCGCCCAGTAGTTCAGGGACATATAAGGACTGGCCCGCAAGTGTGCGCGCTTCACGGGCGTTGGGCTGGTGGCTATCCAGCCGACGAGAGTCCTGCCGTCCCACCTCCAGATGGGATGGAGAATGCGCGAGCGCGGCCGGCCGTGTCTGTCTACCGTGGCTGCCGTACACCATACAATCCGATGGGCCATTTCTACGAAGGCGGGCGCGACTCTGGTTAACTCGTCCATCAACGTGCTCCTGTGCATGATCGTTCCCCGTGACCGGCACACAAAGACCAAACCATTGCAGGGTCGAAAGGAAGTAGCAGAAAGGGAACGCTTCCACTTTATAGCAGATGTAGCCCGCACATCAAACCGCTGAACTGCCAGACGACATCCCCATAAGGGTCTGGCGGCACAAAACAGTCCTTGACATCCTAGAATGAATGTTCTAGTATTTTTGTAACCACCCTCCCAGGGTAGGTGTTGATCCAGCTCCAACAGCATGCAGAGTAAGGAGAATTCGATGAGCGCGAAGAAGGTTGCGAAGGAGTCCGGCGGCTTCACCGGCGAGGAAAAAGCCGCGATGAAGGAGCGGGCCGCCGAGCTGAAGCGCGAGAAGAAGGGCAAGGCGGATGGGGAAAGCGATCTGCTGGAGAAGATCGCCGAGATGCCCGATCCGGATCGCACTCTGGCCGAGCGCATCCATGAAATCGTCAAAGCCAACGCCCCGGAGCTCGCGTCAAGAACGTGGTATGGCATGCCCGCCTACGCCAAGGATGGCAAGGTCGTCTTCTTCTTCCAGGCGGCGGATAAGTTCAAGGCGAGGTATGCGACGATCGGCTTTAACGACACCGCCAACCTGGACGAAGGCGCCATGTGGCCGATCTCTTTTGCACTCCGGGAGCTAACCCCCGCCGTCGAGAAAGAGATCGCCGCGCTGGTGAAGAAGGCGGTGAGCTGAGGACCGAACGCGCTACCGGCCCGGACACGACGGTTGACTTCAAGCGTAGATTCGCATGACGCCCGAAGACTATTTCGGCGATGAGGTGGAATCTCTGCGCCTGTTCGAGGCCGTCGCCGCCGCCATTTCCGAGATCGGCCCGGCGACGGTCGCGACGAGCAAGAGCCAGGTCGCCTTCCGTCGCCGCCGCAACTTCGCCTGGGTCTGGATACCGGGCAAATATCTGCGTCGTGAGGCAGCGCCCCTTGTCCTGACACTTGGCTTTACTACGCGAAGCGATTCGCCCCGCTGGAAGGAGATCGTCGAGCCGAAACCGGGCCGGTTTACCCATCACCTGGAGCTGTACGACAGCGGCGACATTGACGACGAGGTGCGCGGCTGGCTGCGCGAGGCCTGGGAAGCAGCCTGACTCTCAGGC
>Ga0123330_1002182_pt1 | contig 18049 bp, 15 predicted proteins | sample BioC13SIPDNA_2_FD_89704 | JGI IMG/M metagenome (GOLD analysis project Ga0123330, IMG submission 89704) | Anaerobic biogas reactor microbial communites from Washington, USA - Biogas_R2_A C13 SIP DNA | ecosystem: Engineered > Bioreactor > Anaerobic > Unclassified | place: Washington, USA... | reverse complement strand
CGTTTCGCCCGTCACCGGGTCGACCGGGCGCCCGGTGGGGATCTGCATGCTCAGGCCGGTGGGCAGCGTGTACTGGCCATCGCTCACTTCACCGGTGAAGCCGCCGGTCGGTGTGTGGCCGACGACGATGGCCCGGTTGCCGGTGCGCAGGGCGTAGACGAACAGGTCGCCCGCGCTGCCGGTCATCTCGTTGACGAGCACGGCTACCGGCCCGCCATAATACGGCTCGCCCACCAGCGTCTCGATGTAGCCGCGATAGGCGAATCCCCCCTCGCCATCGGCATAGTACAGGTCGAACAAACGCAGGTAATCCGGGAAAAAGCGCCCCGCGATCGACATGGCGAGCTGGACCAGCCCGCCGCTGTTATTGCGCACATCGACGACGATGCCCCGCGCCCCGGCATCCAACAGGCGTTGAAGTTCCGCGCCGAAGGAAGAGTCCGCCTGGCTCACATCCTCGGCGAAACCGCGCACGCTGATATAGCCCAGGCCGGACTCCAGCATGCGGGCGGTGATCACGCCCTCGGCCGGATTGACAGTATCGAAGGCCACCAGCAGTGGGGCCACGTCGAATTCGCGGATCAGGCTCGCCGAGCGGTCGGAGCCGTCCAACGCGCGCCAGGCCAGCCGCACCTGGGTCCCGACCGGTCCCTGCAGCATGGTCGCCGCCTGGAAGAACCGGCGGCCGTGCGGCGTCGAGGCGCTGGTGAGCAGCAGCGGGGTCTCGTCCAGCACCTGCAGCGCCGGATCGCCATCGACCGACACGAGCACCGCGCCCGGCGTGATCCCCGCCCGCTCCGCCGGGGAGTTCTCGCCCACCTGCACCACGACCACTTCGCCAGCGTCGGTCACGCCCAGTGCCTCAATCCCCACGCCGCCGATCAGGAACCGCTGCGTGACGGAAACCGAGGCATAGCCGATGTGCGTGTCGGGGATCATCGCGCCGAACGACGCGATCGCCAGGTCGAATTCCAGATCGGAGGCGGCCTGCTCGATCACCGGCGTGATCGTGCTGTAGATGGACTCCCAGTCGAGATTCTTCTCGTCGGTGAATGGATAGGTTTCGCGCGTGCGCTCGAATAGGTCTTCCCACGCCTCGCGATAGGTCAGGTCCGAGTAGTCGTTGAGCGCGCCGATGCTCTCGAAGATTGGGACGTCGACGGTCTCATCGCGCAGCACGGTGAACGGATCGGTTTCGAGCGAGATCACGCTCCACCCGGCGGGCAGCGCCATCAGCGGATCATCCGCCGAGAACGCCGCGCCATCCGGCCCCAGGCCGCCGGGAAACGCCTCGCCCTCAGCCGGCGACCAGACGACCACGTGCCCGCCGACGATGTGATAGGTGAGCGGCTCGAGCCGCACCGACATATCCATCGGGGTCTCGCCCCGGTTGACGTACTCATCGCCCAGGAAGTCGATGAAGGTGGCCGTCATGAAGACCTGCACCGCGGGCGGCGACGCCGGATCGCCGTCGAAGTCCAGCGGCGCGGCCTGCGGCGTCACCGGCAGTTCGATCACGTAATCGCCGCTGACGATGTCGCCGTTGATCCGGCCCAGGACCTGCGCCTCTGGCGGCGACATGAAGACGTACTCCTCGTTGATCATCGGGGTCAGGTCATAGAGGACCACGCCGGTCTCGGCGCCGATCAGCGGATAAATCGGGTTCGTCGTCTCGTAACTGCCGGTCAGCACGCGCGGCCCCTTTGCCGCCAGCGGATCGCCCGCCTCCACACCGGCCGGAAGGGCCAGCCCGGCCAGCAAGACAATTAGCGCGCCAATGATCAACGCGCGGCGCGGTAGGTGGATCATCATGGTTCCCTTCGCTGTGTTCGTGGTGCGCTTGGTGACTACCTTATAGCCGAATTGAGAACAAATCGCAACGATTTGCCGATCTCGCTGCACGTGTGGCATACTTGGCCCACGCCTTGGAGGAGAAGTAACGACGGACGATGTTGGCCGAGCGCCATTATCGTCCGTCAGTGATTCTGCCGGATCACATCGCCAGCGTCAGCATCAGGATCGCGCCGGGCTGGTCCAGGGCCGCCGATGTCGCCATCCGCACCCGCGTGTGCACCACGCGCATCCCCACATCCAGTGTATCGCGCAGCAAGTCGATCTGCGCCGCATTGATCGGCATGACGATGCCCACCTTGACCCGGCGCTGGGCAAAGGTCTGCATCTCGCGGACGTAGCGCGGCCAATGGATCGCCGCCTGGGGCAAGCACGCTGCCGCCTCGACTGTCAGGTACGACTGCGCACCATCCAGACGGCGCGGCGCGCTGCGCAGCACGGCAAACGCCACCGGCTGGCCGTCCTCGTGCCACACCAACGTCTCGCCCGCGCCCTCTTGCTCCAGCCACAGCGCCGCCGGGGTCAGGTCCATGCCGGGGACGATCTGCGAGGCCACGCGCCGCAGCGCGCCGCCGCCGTCCCAGATCTCGAAATGGGTGGCCGGTGCGGAGGCCGGACTGCCCTGGCAGAGCAGCGTCAGGTGGCCGGGCTGTAGCCCCAGCCGGGTGTAGAGCGCGATGTTCTTGCCGTTCTCCGGCATCGTCTCCAGCGCGAGCACCTGGCAGCCCGCCTCGTGCAGCAGATCCAGCCCGGCGGCCGTGACGGCGCGCCCCAGCCCCACTCCCTGCTTGCGCGGCGTCACGCCCAGCGTGCCCAGCCAGCCCACCGAGCCCCACACATGGGTGAAGCAATAGCCTGCCACCCGGCCCGGCGGCCATTCGACCACTACGCCCGGATGCGGGCGCTGGAGCGCCGCCTGCATGTTTTCCAGCGTGCGCAGGCGCAGGGCGCGCGTCCCCTCGCCTCCCTGGCGGCGCGCCTGCTCGAACGCGTCGCGATCGATCTCGCGGACGGTCACCAGATCATCCAGGCACATGGGCCGGACCGTATAGGGGGGCACACCGGACGAAAACAAAGACATACGCTCACCTCGCCTGCGTTTTACGCGCTCAGAATGATGGCCCGGTCCGCCAGCCACCGGCGGCGCCGCTCGCGCTCAGCGGGCCCCACCGCGGACGGATCGAGCACGCCGGTGACTTCCAGCGCGAAGGAAGCCGCCGCCCCACCATAACAGGCCGCCGCCAGCAGATCGCCGCCCGTCGCCAGCCAGCCGGCCAAAAAGCCGCCGCAGTACGCGTTGCCCGCGCCGGTCTGGTCGACGATCTCCGCCACCGGGACCGCTGGCAGGTGGATCAGCCCGGGTTGATCGGCGCGGGCGGCCAGCGACCCATCCGCGCCCAACCGCAACGCCACGACGCGCGCGCCGTCGTCCAGCATGGCGCGCACCAGATCCGCCGGATCGTCCAGGCCATAGATCAGCCCCGCTTCGAGGTTGTTCGGCGAGACGATATCCACCAGCGGCAGCGCGGCGCGGAACTGCGGCAGGTGGCCCGCGACCATGAAGTGTTGCGACGGCTCCCACAGGATGGTCGCTGCCGGGAAGCGCGCCCGCCAGCCCGCCACGTCGCCCGCCGGGCGCAGCAGGTGCAGCCCGCGCGCCGCTTCGTAGGCCACCGAAACCTGCTCCGGCTGGGGATCGGTCAGGAACGACTCGAGCACGTCCACGCGAAAGATCTCCGTGCGGCGTCCGTCCCACTCGAAGACCTGCCACGCCCGCGCCTGGGGCACGTCGAGCGCGATCACGCCCTGCAGGTCGAAGTCGCGCGCCAGCCGGTCGCGCGCCGCTGCTGGCAGATCGCGCCCCAAGCAGGCCACGATTCCCGGCCGCTCGCCCCAGGCGGCGGCGCCTGCGGCGGCGTGCGAGACGCCTCCACCCAGCACGCCCATGCACGTCACGCCGTCGGGCAGCACGATGTCATCGATGATGATGCTGCCCACGCACACGATCGCCGGACGCTCCATCACGCCGCGACCTACTTCCGCACGGTGTCCAGCAGGTGGCTGTCGCGGATGCGGCTGGCGCCGTCGGCCCAGTCCACCGTCCGCCCGCCACCGAAGCGCTGGAAATAGTCCGCGCCGATCGCGGCGGCGCGCTCCGCGGCCAACAACTCGCCGGGGATGCTATAGACCAGCGGGGCGAAGCACTCGCGCACCGCGCCCTTGACCGGCAGGACGTGCGCCACGTACTGGCCGATCGCCGTCTCGCCCTCGGGCAGCACGCCAACCAGCCGCCGCCCGATGCTCTGCGCCGCGCGGGCCACCTCGGCCATGCGGTCGGCGTCGTAATCCGCCGCGCTGATCAGGACCGTGGGCGTGTCGGCGCGCCGCCCGAAGTACTGCAGATGCGCCCACTCCTCGGTTTCCTGGGCCATCGCCGGATCGCCGCTGGCCTCGAGCATCTTGGCCGCGCTGAACATCGCCACGCCGTACAGCGGCCCGGCGCCCACGTACACGAACTCGGGGATATCGTCCCAACGCTGCATCAGGTCGCGCGCCACTGGCTCGCACGCCCGGATGGTAGCCTCCATCACGTCCGCCAGGCCGAGCAGCTCGCCGCGCAGGGCGTCGGCCCCCGCCGTGGTCAGGTGCCCGCGCACCTCCCCCATGCGGATCGCCGCGCTGTAGAGCGCCATCTGCGAGGCCAGATACGAGCGCACGCCCGGCACGACCATCCCGGCCAGCTCGTCCGGCAGCGATGGGACGGTCGTCTGGAAGACCTTCTCCGCGGACCGGGCCAGCGGGGCGTCCGGCGCGCCGGTCAGGGCCACGCCCACCGCCCCGGCTTGTCGCGCCAGCCGCAGCGCCTCGATCGTCCGGCTGACCACGCCCGACACCGACACGGCGATCACGAGGTTGGTCTTGGGGCCGGTCGGCGGCAGGTGCCCGACCACGTAGCGAGCAAAGGTCAGCGCGCTGATCGCCTGCGTGGGCACGTTCGCCAGTTGGTGAAACGCTAGCTCAGCACCCACCGGCGCGTGGTAGCTGTCGCCGCAGCCGACCAGGTAAATCCGCTTGGCGGAGGTGCACAGCTCGAAGTCGAATGTCGCGCGGGCCGATTCGTCGAACGGCCGGGCGATCGCGCGGACCAGCTCGGGCAGAGTGTCGATTTGTTGGTGCATGGGAGAGCGCATCATCGCTATTCCTGTTGGGAAAGGGCCGACCACACAGCGCGACCGGCCAGGCTCACCTGTAGATACAATACCGTCAGAACGGAAAAGCGAGCAACCTGCGCGGTCGATTGGCGGGTTTTCGTGAGCATATCCTCACCTCCACCTTTCCAGCCATCCGGCGCACGGGTATGATAAGCTCGGTATCCGGCAGTGCAAAAGGGTATAGGTGATGTCCACGCTTTCCGAAAATCGTCGCACGGTGATCCTCGTCACGAATGACGGCATGGGAAAATCCGATCCCGAGCTCCAACACATCCTGGCGGCGAAGTATTTCCAAATGCTGCTCGAAGACGGCAAGCTGCCCGCCGCGATCTGCTTCTACGCCGACGGCGTCAAGCTGGCCTGCGAAGGCTCGCCCGTCCTCGAGCCCCTGCGCGCCCTGGGCGAAAAAGGCGTCTTCCTGATCGTGTGCAGCACCTGCCTGAACTTCCTCGGCCTGACGAACCACCTGCGCGTCGGGATGATGGGCGGCATGGGCGACATCATCGAGGCCCAGTGGCGCGCCGACAAGGTGATCACCCTCTAGGCCAGCGCCAGCGCGGCCAACCCGCGCCGCGTTTCGTCCAACCGCCGCGCGTAATGGTCGCGATCCGGGAGCGCGGCGGGCAGCCCCACCTGCTCGACCAGGTACGATGCGGCAACGCTGGCGTGGCAGGCCGCCTCTTCCAGCCCGGCATCCCACGCGGCGGCCAGCGCCCCGCAGAACGCATTCCCCGCGCCGACGGCATCCACGACAGCCGTTTGAACGGCGGGCACGCGCACGCCTCGCCCCTCGACCAGATCCCAGATATCCGCCCCGGCCGCCCCGCGCCGCAGCGCCAGGACGCGGCAGCCCAGCGCGCGGAAGCGGGCGACCAGCGCACGCTCGTCATCGGTGCGCACGAGCCGGGCCGCTTCGTACCAGTTGGGCGAGAAGATCGCGCACGCCGCCAGCATGGCGCGCAGCTCACCGTCGCTCAGCGGCCGGTCCGGCGGCTTGAACGGCTCCAGGCTCACCCAGCGCCCATCCGCGATCAGGTCAGTGGCGAACGCCAGGCTCGGTCCGGGATCGTCGGGATGGATGCCCCAGTGGAAGGTCCGCGCGGCGCGGTAAGGGGGCGGCAGGGCGTCCCAGCTCCGCGCCAGTTGCACGCCCAGCGTCGGCAGCGGGACGCGCCAGACCTGCGTGCGCCGCCCGTCGAACTCGGTGATCTGCCAGGCCCGGGGCGTGGGGTGCTCCGTCTGGCGCACGCCGTCCAGGTTGATCCCCGCCGCGCGCAGCGGCGCGAGCGCTTCCGGCGGCAGGTCATCGCCGACGCCCGCCACCAGCCCGACCGCGTCGCCGCTCCCCAACGCGGCAGCCATGCCCCAGGCCGTCTGCGGGCCGCCACCACCCAGCACGCTCATGCGCGTGACGCCATCCGGGAACACGATGTCATCGAGGATGATGCCGAAGGCCACGTGCTGGATCACTGCACCGCTCCCCTCAGGGCCGCGCCAGCCGCAGCTCGACCTCGTCGCGCGTGGGCAAGCCGCCGCGCGCGCCGCGATGCTCGACCTTGCTCGCCGCCGCCGCGCTGGCGAAGGCCATCGCCTCGGGCAGTTCGGCGCCGTCCAAGCGGGCCGCGATCAGGGCCGCGTGATAGCAGTCGCCCGCGCCGGTCGTGTCGACCGTCACCGCCGGGTGCGCCTTCTGGATCACAGGCTTGCGCATCCCCGCCGCGATGCCGCTGGAGCCACGCTTGCCCTCGGTCAGGATCACCCATTGCCCCGGCTGAGCCAGCCGCTCGATCGAGGGCACGCCGAGCATCGCCAGGCTGTCTTTCGTCACGAACACGACATCGGCCACCGATACCGCCTCGCGCAGCAGGTCGCCGCGCATCGGCACCGTGGGCTCGACATCGAGCGCCAGCTCCCCGCCGGACTCCATCGTGGCGCGGCGCAGCTGGGTGCACCACACCGGGTCGCGCGGGTAGGTATACACCACGCGCGCCTGGCGGGCCAGCGCCACCTGCTCGTAGGTGAGCGGCGAGTCGTAGATCGGCCACTGCGGGATCACGATCGCCCGCCCCCCGCGCGAGTCGGTCATCACCAGCGTGAAGGGCGTCATCTCGCCGGGCAGGCGGATCACCCCTTCCGGCTCGACGTGCCAGTCGATGAAGTCCTCGATCAACATCGTGCCGTCGGCGTCATCGCCCACCCAGCCGATGAAGCTCGTCCGCAGCCCCAGCCGGGCCGCAGCGCAGGTCGCGTTGGCGATGAACCCGCCCGGCAGCTTTTCGACCGGCTGGGCCGGGTATTTGTCGTCGCCGAGCGGCAGGCGGTCGACCTGGAGCATCATGTCATACGCCAGGCCGCCCACGCCGATGAAGTCGAACAGAGCCATAAGTCCTCTTACACCCGCATCGTCTTGTAAAGCAGCTCTTTCCAGCGGCGCGCGTCGATCTCCCAGCAGACGGTGATATGCGGCTCGCCGCGCGCCACCAGCGGCGCCCACATGGCGACATTGGCCGTATCGTAGGGCGTCACGCCGCACTGATCGACGACCGTCATGCCGCGCGTGAACGTGCCGTCACACTCCACCTCGACGTAATGCTTGCTGCGGCGCGTGCAGATCGTGGGATCGATCGCGATGGCCATCGCCACCGGGTCCGGCAGGCCCAGACCGGGATCGCCCAGCCAGTTGCGGCTCGCCTCCAGCGCGGAGATGTTGCAGTCCACCGCGAAATGCGACAGCGGCGTATCGATCACCTCTCTGCAATAGCGCATGTCCTCGTCGCTGAGATTGGCCTCGCCCCGGCAGAGCTCCCAGCCGGCCATCTCGATTGGCAGGCCGGACCGGAAGCAGATCCGCGCCGCTTCGGGATCGCACCAGATGTTATATTCGGCGGCGGGCGTGACATTGCCGACCACGTTGGCGGCGCCGCCCATCACCACGCAGCGCGACACGTTCTCGACGATCTCCGGCGCCTGGCTGACGGCCAGCGCCACGTTGGTCATGGGGCCGAGCGTAACCAGCATGATCCCCGGGTTGGCCTTGATCGTGTCGATCAGCACGTCCACGGCGTGGCCCTCGGCCGGCGGTGTCTTGGCCTGGTAATTCATCCCGCCCATGCCATCCGGCCCGTGGAAGAAATACGCCCGGTAGACCTCGCGGATCAGCGGCTTGTCCGCGCCGTGATAGACCGGCACGTCTTTGCCGCACAGCTCGACCGTGTAGCGGGCGTTGATGCTGCCCTGCTCGACCGGCATGTTCCCGGCCACGATCGTGATCGCCTCGACCTCGATATCGGGCGTCTGCAGCGCCATCATGAGCGCGACGGCATCGTCTGAAGCGGTATCGGTGTCAATAATCATTTTGCGAGTCATGAACCATCATTCTCCTCTTGAGAGCAGGCCGATTCAAACCGGCGCCGGGCATCAGGTCAGCCGGCTGAGCTCTAACTCCAGCAGGCGATCGGCGTCTACGCCGACACACACGGTGACCGGCGGGCGGCCCTGCCAGGGCGGCAGCGGGCGCTCGCCGTTGCCGGGCCACGTCTTGCCGCGGCTGATGCCCTGCGTCTCGACGCGCACCGGCCAGCGCTCCACGGTGAACAGCGACGGGTCGATGGCGCAGGCCACCGCCGACGAGTCGTGCACGTAGATACCCTGGATGCCGTAGCTCTGCTCGAAATAGGCGCGGTAGTGCGGAACGATCCGGCTGATGTGTTGCGCCAGCGGGTTGTCCGCCTGGGCGTAACGGTCCAGGTGGGCGGGCGTCATGTTGATGTGGTGCGTCACATCCAGCCCGACCATCGTCACCGGCCATGCCGCGCCCAGCACCACATCCGCCGCTTCGGGATCGTTGTGGACATTGGCCTCGGCGGCCGGCGTGGCGTTGCCGGGGCACAGCGCGTTGCCGCCCATCAACACCACTTCGCGCACTTGGTTGGCGATGCGCGGCTCCAGCCGGAGCGCCAGCGCCAGGTTGGTCAGAGGCCCCAGCGGCACGAGCGTGATCTCGCCGGGTGCGGCCATCACCTGCTCGATGATGAACGCCGCCGCCGATCCGTCGACCGCCCGGCCCGCTGGCGGCGGCAAGTGGACGTTGCCCTGCCCATCGTCGCCATGCACGAACGCCACGCCGCCCGCGAACGGTCCGGTCAGCGGGTGATCGGCGCCTTTGGCGACGGGAATGTCCGTCCGCCCGGCGATTTCGAGCAGGCGCAGCGCGTTGGTCGTCGCCAGATCGGTGTCCACGTTGCCGAAGATGGTGGTCAGGCCAATCACGTCCAGCTCCGGCGAGCGGAGGGCGAAGAAGATCGCCATCGTATCGTCTACGCCGGGATCGGTGTCGATGATGATTTTGCGCGCCATCAGCAGCCCCTCACCACCCTACGCCAGCGCCCGGGCGATGCGCGCCCCAACGCGGGCGTTATTGACCAGCGCGGCAATATTGGCCACCTGCGAGCGCCCGCCGGTCAGCTCCAGCACTTTCGCCAGCACGAACGGCGTGACGGCCTTGCCGTGAATCCCGGCGGCGTCGGCCTGGCGGGTCGCCTCGGCGATGGCCGCCTCCGCTTCCTCGACCGGCAGCGCGTCAGCTTCCGGCACGGGGACCGCCACCAGCGTCCCGTGCGCCAGCCCCAGCCGGTCGCGCGCCGTGACAATCGCCGCCACCTGTTCGGGCGTATCGACGCGCTGATCGACCGGCAGCCCACTGGAGCGGCTGTAGAAGGCGGGAAGCGTGTCGCTCTCGTAGCCGAGCACCGGCACGCCCTGCGTCTCCAGCACTTCGAGCGTCAGCGGCAGGTCGAGGATCGACTTGGCCCCGGCGCACACCACGGTGATCGGCGTGCGGCCCAGCTCGATCAGGTCCGCCGAGATGTCCTGGGGATGGCCGCGATGGACGCCGCCGATCCCGCCCGTGGCGAACACCTTGATCCCGGCCATGTGCGCCACGATCATCGTCCCGGCGACGGTCGTCGCGCCGTGCTGGCGCAGCCCGACCACGATCGGCAGGTCGCGACGCGAGCACTTGCGCACGCGGTCCTGGCCCAGCCCGGCCAGCATCTCGATCTCGGCCTGGCTCAGCCCGACCTTCACCTGCCCGTCGATCACGGCGATCGTCGCCGGGAGCGCGCCCTCCTGGCGGATGGCGGCTTCCATCGCCAGCGCCGTCTCGACGTTGGCCGGGTAGGGGAAGCCGTGCGTGATCAGGGTCGATTCCAGCGCCACGACCGGCGACCCGGCCAGCATAGCGGCGCTCACTTCGTCCGACAGCAGCAAACTCGTGTTCATCCGGCAACCACCTTCACCTGAACGTGCCGCTGGCGCGGCCCGTCGAATTCGTAGAATAAGATGCTCTGCGACCCGCCCAGCAGCAGGTCGCCGTTCTCCACCGCCAGCGTGATGCTGTGCCCGATGATCGCCGCCTTGATGTGCCCGGCGGCGTCGGCGGGCGTGTCGTACTGGTGCTTGAAGTCCACGCGCGTCGGCACCAGGCGGCGCAGATCGGCGATGATGTCGTCCGGCGTGGCCGCGTCCAGCGACGAATTGACCGTCACGGCGGCGGTCGTGTGGGGCACGATGACCGCGCACAGCCCGGACTGGATCCCGGTCGCGCGCACGGCATCGCGCACCTGCCCGGTGATGTTCACCAGCGCGTCGCCGTGCGGCGTTTGAATCGTTAGCGTGCTCAACATGCGTAGTTTACCTCGTCTCCAGCCCGTTGGAGGATCGCCATCACGTCGGCGCAGGCCGGCGCGTTGCGCCCCGCCCCGGCGCGCTCGACCGCCGCCGCGCCCATCGCGTTGGCCAGCCGCCCGCAGTCAGCCAGCGGCAGCCCGCGCAACAGGCCCGCCACGAACGCCGCATCGAAGCAGTCGCCCGCCCCGGACGTGTCGACCACCTGGGCCGGATAGCCCGGCAGGGCGAGCGCGCCGTCGCGGGTGAGGATCGTGCAGCCCGCCGGGCCGCGCTTGACGACCAGTGTCGCCGGGCCGCTCGCCAGCAGGGCGGCATACGCCGCCTCGCCGGTCCGTCCTTCGCTCACCAGCGGCACTTCGTCCTCGGTCATGAGCAGCAGCGCCGATCCCGCCACCACGCGCCGGATGATCTCCGGCGGGACGCGGGCCAGGAACGGCCCGGCATCGAGAAACACTGGCGTGCCCGCCCGCGCCGCATGGTCCAGGCCGCGCAGCGCCAGCGGCATGATGCGCGCCTCGGCCAGCGTGTACCCTTGCAGGAACACCGCATCCGCCCCGGCGATGCACGCGTCGAGCCCGTGCGGATAGGCCACCTGGGGGCCGGTGCCGTAACTGCCGACGAAGGTGTGCTCGCCGGAAGCGCGGTCGGTCAGCGCGATCACCAGCGTGGACGACGACCCTGGCGTGGCGACGACGAACGCCGTATCCACGCCTTCCGAGCGCAGCCCATCGAGGATCAGCGCGCCAAAGACGTCCTCACCGACCGCGCCCGCCGCCGACACGCCCAGCCCCATGCGGCGCGCCGCGATCATGAAGTTGGCCGCGCCGCCCGGCTCGACATGCCGCTCCGGGCTTTCCTGGTGGCCGCCCGGCTGGACCGGCAGCGTCACCGGCAGGATGACGTCGAGCACCAGGTCGCCGATCGAAACGACGTGCGGGGCCATCGTCAGCCCTTCCGCTCGATCAGCCCCAGCAGCCCATCCGCGATCTGGGGGACGTGGTACGCCGCGAAGACCTCGTCGGCATCCAGGCAGCGTGCGATCGCCGGGTCGATGGCAGCCATGCCCTTGAACGCGCCCGCTATCGCGCAGGCAATCGCGCCGACCGTGTCCGCGTCGCCGGACAGGTTCGCCGCGTAGATCGCCGTCTGGCGCGGATCGCCACCGGCCATCGCCAGCACGCCGAACGCTGCGCCAACCGTCTCCGGCACGGAGAGCGACGTACCGATCTCGTCATAGATCCGGCGCAGGCGGGTCCTCTCGTCACCGGAGCCACGCGCGATATCCACCGCCATCTGGATGCGGCGCGCCACGGATGGCCCGAGCCAGATCCGGCCTTTAGACCGGCCCAGCTCCGCGCCCATGATCCCCGCCGCGATCACGCCGTCGAGCGTGGCGCCCTCCACCATCGCCACCGCGACCGCCGCGGCGACCGCGCACGCGCCGGAGATGGCGACGTTGGTGTTGTGCGTGGGCACGCACGCGATCTCGGCGTCGGCCACCGCGCCCAGCGGGTCGCCGGGGTGCAGCAGGCCCACCGGCGAGATGCGCATCGGCGCGCCGTTGGTATCGCCCCAGGTGCCCGTCGTGCGCGGATCGTCGCCGCGCTTCAGCGCCTGGACGCCGCGCCGCGTGCTCGGCCCCACGTAGGGCGACGTATCGCCGCCGACGCGGTCGTACCAGGTGATGATCGCCTCGACGCTGGCCTCCAGCGTGACGCCGCCATGCTCGATGAACGCCCGCGCCAGCGAAAACGCCTGCTCCGAGTCGTCGGTGATGCGGCCCGCCGGCAGGCCGTAGTGAACGGGGTGATCCGCCGGGCCGGGCAGAAAGTCCGTGATCCAGCCGCCATACGCCGCCCAGGTCTGGTCCGGATCGAAATAGGCGGGCATGCCCCAGGCATCACCCAGCGCCTGCCCGTACAGTCCCCCCAGGATCTTATCTCTTAGCAACAGGCCACTCCCTTACACAAGACACAGAAACCCAGCCGGAGAGGCGTAGCGGGATGCGCCCCTCCGCCGCCCATCTCACGCCTGCGGGACCGGTTCCGCCCGCCGCCGGTGGCGCAGCAGGTACTGCCCGCCCAACAGCAGCCACAAGGCGATCCCGGCCACCAGTCCCAGCACAATCCCCAGGACGATCGACTGGTCCTTGAGCGCCGTCGTGCGCAGGTAGAGGCCGAACAGCAGCCCCAGGTACAGCCACAGCGTCAGCGACGATGCCGCGGCGCTGGCGAGTGACTGCCGCCCGATGCGCTCTACGTGGAGCATGAACGGCAGGTTGATGCCGATCAGTGCCAGTGAGAAAGCGCCCATCGCCGCTCCCAGCGGGAAAGCCGTCTCCGGGCCATCGAACCCGTTCGGCGCGGCGAACATGCTCAGGCTGATGATCACGCCGAACACAGCCACCATCGCCAGGAACATATGCAGCACGCTCAAGCGCTGGATCGCCCGCCAAAACAGGACGTCGAAGCCTTCGCCCTCCGCCGAGCGCAGCGTTCGCACGCGCGAGGTGAGCTGCGACTGCAGCGCGTAGATCACCAGCGCCATCACGGTCGCGAGAAACGGCAGCATCTGCGGCAGTTGCGAGGGGATGTCCAGCGAGCCGACCCGGTTCGAGAGCGCGTCGAAGAAGCCGAAGACGAGCGACGCGAACCCGGTCCCGACGGGATGCCCGCCGCCCAGGTAGGGCGTCGCCAGGGCGATGAAGCCGCGCCCGGCGGCCATGTCGCGCTGGAAGAACGTGAGATAGCCCATGCTCATATGGATGCCGCCCAGCCCGGCAAACACGCCGCTGATCACCAGCGCCAGATACCGGATGCGCGTGACGCGGATGCCCACCGACGCGGCGGCCTCAGGATTCTGGCCCACCGCGCGCAGGTGCGTGCCGGTCGGCGTGCGGTACATGAAGTACCACACCACTGCCACCGACAGAAACGCGATCCACGTCATCACGCTCTGGTTGTCGAAGATCCGGAAGAAGAACGAGATCACCGGAATATCCAGCAAGAACTCCGGCAGTTGGATGAAGGGCATGCGCAGGCTCGCCAGGCTGCCTTTGGTGTTGCCGCGCTCGCCGGTCAGCTCGTACATGATCGCGATCGTCGCCGCCGAACCGAGCACGTTGAGCGCGATGCCCGACAGGATCAGGTTGGCCTTGAGCCTGAGGTGGAAGAACGCCAGCAGCAGGGCCATCAAAATCCCCATGAAGACGCCCATCGCCATGCCCAGCCACGGACCGATGTCCGCCCCCGTCGACGCGCCGAACCAGTCCTGCGCATAGGCGCTGAAGACCACACCCGTGAAGGCCGAGACCAGCATGGTACCTTCCAGGCCGATGTTGATCACGCCGGCCCGGTCCGAGATCAGCGCGCCCAGCGAGGGCAGCAGAATCGGCGTAGTCACGCGGAGAATCGAGGCCAGAAAAGCCGAGCTGAAGATCCCCTGAAGGACGCTCTCGAACAGCGTGTTATCCATGTGCGGCCTCCTGCGGGCTGGCCGTCAAGCCGCCTGCCGGGTCAGCGCCCACGTCCAGGTCGAGCGTCCCGCGGCGCGTGATACGGCGCTGGCGGAAGAACGCGACCAGGGCATCCGCCGTGATCAGCAGGATGACGACTGCCTGGATGATACGAACCACTTCGGAGCTCACGTTGGCGTCGCGCTCCATCACCTGGGCGCCGGTGCGCAGGTAGGCGTACAGCAGGCCGGTGAACGGCACCACCAGCGGGTTATTGCGGGCCAGCAGCGCCACCACGACGCCCTCGAAGCCCAGCCCCAGCGAGATATTGAGGATCAGGCGGCGGTGAATGCCCATCGCCAGGTGCGCGCCAGCCAGCCCGGCCACGGCCCCGCTGAGCGCCATCGCCAGCATGATCGTGCGTTTGCTGTTGATGCCGCCGAAGTTGGCGAACTTGATGTTCGCGCCGATCATGCGGATCTCGTAGCCCAGCGGCGTGCGCTTGATCAGCACCCAGGTGAGCAGGACCAGGATGATCAGCAGGTAGACGGCGATGGTCACCTGATCGCCCGCCACGTCGATGATCGGCGTCAGCAGGCCGTTTTCCGCGAACCAGTCCGACGTGGTGAACCCGGCGTCGGGCGGCTGGAGCTGCTCGGTGATGACCATCTCGTAGAAGCGCGCCGCCACCGTGTTGAGCATCAGCGTCGACACCAGCTCGTTCGCGCCCAGGTAGGCTTTCAACACGCCGGGCACCAACCCCCACAGAAAGCCCGTGGTCGCCGCAGCCAGCAGCGCCACCGGCACCAGCAGGATCTTGGGCAGATCGCCAAACGCCAGGACCAGCGCCCCTGATGCCAGCGCGCCAAAGTAGAGCTGGCCATCCGCGCCCAGGCTGAACTGCTCGGCGCGGAACACAATCGAAATCGCCAGGCCCAACATGATCAGCGTCAGCGCGTCGCGCATCCAGATCACCCAGCGGTTCTGGCGGCTGAGCGGCCCTAGCAAGAACGTCTGGTAGGCGTCCGCCGTCTGCGAGACCGTCTCGCTGATGCGCGTGGAAGTCGTCAGCGGCTCGGGCTGCGTGCGGGCGGTGTAGATGCCGTCGGCGGGCAGCGTGAAATTCTCGATGATCGCGTCGCGCTCGCTGCTGAGATCGGGCCGGTACTGCGCGACCTGCTCGGCAGTCGAGCCGCTACTTTCAGCCAGCACCGCGCCATCCGGCCCCAGCAGAGCGACTTCGAGATCGATCGCGATGTTCGAGCGCGCGGCATACGACAGCACGCTGACCACGTCCCCCTGGCTGCCGGCGAAGCGATAGGCGGCTTCGCTGATCGGATCGCTGACATTCGGCGCGTTGAACGTCGCGCCGACCGCGGTGTTGTACGCCATGTCGATCGGCGACTCGCCAGCCTCGGACACCACGACCACGGTCGCGTCGCCCTTCGCCTCCGAGGCGGGGTCCTCCATGCGCGCCACGACCGAGTACGTCCCGTCGGCGGGCAGCAGGAAGCTCTCGATAACGGCGTCGGTCTCGCTCTTGAGATAGCGCCGGAAACTGCGAATCTGGTCCTCGGTGGCGCCGGACGCTTCGGCCAGCACCTGCCCGCCCGCATCCAGCAGAGCGACCTGCATATCCAGGCCGGCGTTCCTGTCCTCGGCATAGGCCAGCACGGCGATCTCGTCGCCCTCGCGGCCCACGAACTGGTACGCGACTTCCTTGACCGGCTCAGCGACGTTCGGGTTGTTGAACAACTCGGTCATCCGGTCGCCATAGCCCATGTCGATCAACGGCTGGGCGTCGCTCACCACCTGGACCTTGAACTCGCCCTGGACGTACTTGTTCGCCGCGTCGAGAAAGAACACCGCCGTCACCAGGCCGCCCAGCAGCAGGGCGAAGACCACGGTCAGAATCACGCGCAGCGCATCCCAGCGCAACTCGACCACGAACAGCACCACGCAGAAACCGATCAGCGCGTTGACGATGATCAGGCTCACATAATCGGGCGCGTCGGTCATGGTCTCCCACGAGCCGCCAAAGACCTTGTACGTGATGAAAAACATTACGCCCAGCCCGATCAACAGGCTGAAGCCGATCAGCGACAACTGCCGGGAAGAGAGTCTCGGTCTCATTGATAGCGCTCCATTTCCTCGGCAGGCTGGCGCTGAGCCCCCAGCATGTACAACCCAAGCTGCTGCTCGGTGAGATCCGGCGTGTTGGGGAAGATGGCGACGATCTCGCCGTTGTACATCACCATGATCCGGTCCGAGAGCTTCATCACTTCCTGTAGATCGGCAGAGATGAGCAGGATCGCCAGACCGTTCGTGCGCTGGTCGACCAACTGCTGGTGGATGTACTCGATCGCGCCGATGTCCACGCCGCGCGTGGGCTGGGCCGCGATCAGCAGGCGCGGATCAGCCGACAGCTCGCGGGCCACGACCACCTTCTGCATGTTACCGCCCGACAGCGACGCGACCGGCAGCTCAGGACTGGGCGCGAGGATGTCGAACTGCTGGACCAGCGCCTGGCCGTTGTCGCGAATCGCTGCCAGGTCGAGCAGGCCCATGCGCGTGAAGGGCGGGCGATAATAGCGGTCGACGATCAGGTTGTCGCCGATGGTCGCCGTCACGGCGACGCCGTTGGTCAGCCGGTCTTCGGGAATGTGCGCGACGTGCGCCTCGCGCACCTTGCGCGGCCCGTGCCCCAGCACGGAGGCGCCGTCGATGAAGGCTTCGCCGCTCGTCGCCGCGCGCAGGCCGGTGAGCACCTCGGCCAGCTCGGTCTGGCCGTTGCCTTCCACCCCGGCGATCCCCAGGATCTCCGACTCGTAGGCGGTGAAGGTGGCGTTGTGCAGCAGCGTGCGGCCCGTCTCGTTGATGAAGGTCAGGTTGCGCGCTTCGAGGACAGGCTTGCCGCGCCTGACTTGCGGCTTGTCGACCTGCATGAAGACCTCGCGCCCCACCATCATCCGCGCCAGCTCGGCCTGGTTGGTTTCGGACGTGTTGACCGTCCCCACCCGGCGGGCGTCGCGCATGACGGTCACCCGGTCGGAGATCGCCATCACCTCGCGCAGCTTGTGCGTGATGAAGATCACCGTCTTGCCCTCGGAGACCAGGTTGCGCACGGCTTTGAACAGCTCGTCGGTTTCGCGCGGGGTGAGCACGGCGGTCGGCTCGTCCAGGATCAGGATCTCGGCGCCGCGATACAGCGCCTTGAGGATCTCGACCCGCTGGCGCATGCCCACCGGCACGGTGTCCACGCGCGCGTTCGGTTCCACGTACAGGCCGTACTGCTGCGAGAGCGCCTCGGTGTCGCGAATCGCAGCCTGGCGGTCGATGGTGACGCCCCGGTACACGGTAGGCTCGCGGCCCAGGACGATATTCTCCGCCACGGTGAAGGCGTTGACCAGCATGAAGTTCTGGTGCACCATGCCGATGCCCATGTCGATTGCCGCCTGCGGGCTGGCGATCGTCACGGACTGGCCGCGCAGGTGGATTTCGCCGGACGTGGGGTGCTCGAGGCCGTAGAGGATTTTCATGAGCGTGCTCTTGCCCGCCCCGTTCTCGCCGACCAGCGCGTGAATCTCGCCCGCCTCAACCGACAGGCTGACGTGATCGTTTGCCAGCACGCCATTGGGGTAAATCTTGACAATATCGACTGCTTCGATAAGGGCCATAAAAACCCCCGCTTATGCCCGTAAAAATATGGGGCGAGCAGATGCTCACCCCAGTCGTGCCTACGCCGACGTTCGCCCTACTGGAGATACGCCGAGGGATCGAACTCGGTTTCCGGCATTTCGGCGCACGGCACGCCCACCGGGACCGCGCCCTCACCGTAAGCGGT
>Ga0123330_1002165_pt1 | contig 18105 bp, 21 predicted proteins | sample BioC13SIPDNA_2_FD_89704 | JGI IMG/M metagenome (GOLD analysis project Ga0123330, IMG submission 89704) | Anaerobic biogas reactor microbial communites from Washington, USA - Biogas_R2_A C13 SIP DNA | ecosystem: Engineered > Bioreactor > Anaerobic > Unclassified | place: Washington, USA... | reverse complement strand
TGTCGCTCGCCCCCTTTCGCCTGCTCGCCTTCGCCGGGCGTTGCAACCATGCTTCGCCAACGCTCGCTTTGTATATTTATGCAACCCTTATGCAACAAAAGGGGTTTTCGCAGTGGAGTCAATAGTATGATGTAGTAAAAAAACCTTAACCCCTTATTTCCTAACCCCTCACTTTTCTTATCAACATATTGGTGAATGCTACAAACCTAGCGTAAGAATGCAAGCGGGTATGAGCGGGGTTTGTTTGGTGGGGGATGGGAAGGAGCGATGTTTGCTGATGGATACCCGCCGTCTGGTGCAATGGCTCTCCGCTATTATCTCCAATGCTTATTTCAAGGGATTTGCCAGCTTGAGCATATATCAGGGAGTGGGCAAAAGAGTCTGCGTACCGGTCTTAAATTGTTATTCCTGTCCCGGTGCCCTGGGCTCCTGCCCGGTGGGTTCCATGCAATCCCTCCTGGGGGGGTATAAGCAGCAATTCTCCTTTTATGTAGCGGGGTTATTGACCGTGGTTGGTGCAGCCAGCGGGCGCCTGGCCTGTGGCTGGCTTTGTCCTTTTGGCCTGGTTCAGGAGCTACTGGCCCGGATTTCCCGGCGCAAACTGCATTTGCCAGCCTTGGCAAAGAAATTAAAATACCTGGTATTACTATTAACCATAGTGCTTCCGGTTCTGTGGGTCAATCAAGCCGGGCTGGGGAGTCCTTATTTCTGCAAGTTTCTCTGTCCGGCTGGAACATTGGAGGCTGGGCTTCCTCTGGGTTTGGGGCGGCCGGAATTGCGGGCTCTCCTGGGGAGTCTTTTCGCCTGGAAAGCGGCGGTTTTATTTTTGATTTTGTTTCTGTCTATTATATATTTTCGCCCCTTTTGCCGCAGCCTTTGCCCGCTGGGGGCTTATTATGCTTTGTTTAACCGGGTTAGCTGGTGGCGCCTGGAAATTAACCCCGAAGACTGTATTGATTGCGGTTGCTGCAGCCAGGTCTGCCCGGTAGAGATAAATGTGCGGGAAGACCCGAACAGCCCGGAATGCATCCGTTGCCTGCGCTGCAGAGACAACTGCCCGGGCCGGGCTATAAGTTTTGGTCGCAGGGATGAAGCGTTGCTGGCAAGAATGGAGTGACCGGAGAGATAAGCTGACCGGACGCTTATCCTATTCCTCAACACTTGTTTTTATCAGAAGGCGAAAAAGATAAGCCGATGGTAAACTGGTACCGCTATTAATCCCCCAGAAATACAGATAAAAAGAAAATGCTAATTTTTGGTGTCTGTTCGTTTATGAAAGGAAGCTTATTAACATGAGAAGAAAAGTTTTTACCCTCTTGACGCTTATCTTCATATTTTGTTTCTCGCTGCTATCTCTTGGCGGGTGCGGGAACTCAAGCTCGGGGCCGACCGGTGAGCAGCAGGAGGAACTGCCCAAGGATAAAGACGGGAAAAGCCAGGAGGCTCCGGCTTTCACCCTGTCTCAATTGGAGAGCGGGGAAGAGATGGATTTCCCGCTTGATTTCCAGGGGCAGAAGGTCATGCTGTTGTTCTTCTCTTTGGGATGACCCGGTTGTGTGGACGAAGTGCTGCAGTTGCAGCCATTAATCAAGGAGTGGAGCCAAGAAGACAACTTCCAGATGGTCTTGGTTAGTTCTGATGCAGCCGAGGATATGCAGGCGTTTATGGAGAAGAACCCGCTGGAGACAGTTAGCGTGTTAATGGACCCAGGGGGTGAAGCGGGCAGAATCTACCGGGTCCAGTTCCTGCCCACTAGCTTTTTGCTTAACGAAGAGGGGCAAATCGAGCAGTCCTTGGTAGGCTGGGACAGTAAAAAGGGTCCAGCCAAGCTGGAAGAATGGTTGAATAAGTAAAATACCAGCCCTGGGGTGTTTTAGGATTTATGAGATGAACCAAAGGGGTTATAGCGATTTGGATAACCGGGTTTTTAATTCTAAAACTTTGTTTTTTAGATTAGGGATGTCGTTTTGATATGTTTCGTAAACCAGCCTGGTATTGATTTTTCTATAGTCGTGTATTAATACATCTCTCATTTTTTTGGCTTTTTGGAGGTCCTCAAAATCATCCGAAGCAATTAATTGATGGGGGATATTCTTTAAAGCTTCACCTATAATCTCAAAATTTCGGATTACCGATGAACTAATTAATTCTTCATTATAAAACTTCTCCTTGCTGATTTTCTTCATTTTAATTTCGATATAATTGATTTGTTCCAGTACATCATCCAAAAAACCCAGCAGGTATTCTTTTTCCCTATCTTTCATAAATTAGTACCCTTTCTTCCATAACCCGTTTTTGAACCCTTTCTTTCAAGTCATCTTGAACGACAGATACTTTAATTTTAGAAATATTATTTAATTCTTTGGTAAGTTTGAATTCTTCATCAAAGCTAAGATAGGCCTGGTTCTCAAGTGGTAATATTTGTATATCAATATCGCTTTTGATAGTATGGTCACCTCTGGCATAAGAGCCAAATAAATAGGCTTTCGATATATTGTATTTTTCTAAAACCGGTCTAAATTGGGTCTTTATATCTTCAATAGTTGGCATTTGGAGTTCTAGCTGCTCAGCCAGGGTATTTAAATAATTATAAATATCCGGGTAGACTTCTTCCGGCAAAAGTCTAACCGCTTGGATTAATATATCCTCGCTTAATCCGGTTGACATAGTTGTTGTGCCTCCTTCCAAAATCTCTGTATATATTTTACATTATAGCATGCAATTATAGTAGACCGGCAGTATCGTTGGCAAAGAATATAACGAAAAGGGGCAAATAGAGCAGTCCTTGGTAGGCTGGGACAGCAAAAAGGGTCGGGCCAGGCTGGAAGAATGGTTGAAAAGTTGATTGGCAGGTGAGCAGGGGATATAATTGTTAAGAGCGCTGTGAAGAAACTGCTCCGCAGTTTCTTCCAATGCTTTAAGTTAATAAGAAAAGTGAGGCGTGAGGCGTAAGGGGTGAGGGGTTAATTGATTCCTACTACATCTTACTATTTCAGCACCTACTAACTCACTTTTCATCGGTGGTTGTGGCCCCCGGCCATGGGGGGTTAATGAGAAATATAGGGCAAGCTGTTCCGGATAGGGTAGAGCCGGGAAGCCTTTTTGAGGGAGGATGGTGCAGATGGAAGATAAAAGCAATATCAAGGAAAATAAGGAGAAGACTCCGGCGGCGGAAAATATTTCCGCCCTGCCGGTTAATTTTATCCAAAATATCATCAGCGAAGACTTGAAGGCGGGCAAGAATGGGGGCCGGGTACATACACGCTTTCCTCCCGAGCCCAACGGCTACCTCCATATCGGACATGCCAAGTCCATTTGCCTGAATTTCGGTCTGGCAGCGGCCAATGGAGGCATTACCAACCTGCGCTTTGATGATACCAACCCCAGCAAGGAAGAGCTGGAATATGTGGAATCCATACAAGAAGATGTCCGCTGGCTGGGGTTTGATTGGGAGGACCGCCTTTTCTACGCTTCCGATTACTTTGAAGACCTTTACCAGTATGCAATCGGCCTGATAAAAGCCGGCAAGGCTTATGTCTGTGATTTGAGTGCCCAGGAAATCAGAGACTACCGGGGTACGCTGACGGAAGCGGGCAAAGAAAGCCCTTACCGCAATCGTTCGCTGGAAGAAAACCTGGAGCTTTTTGCCCGTATGCGGGCGGGCGAATTCGCGGATGGTTCCCGCGTGCTTCGTGCCCGTATAGATATGGCTTCGCCCAACTTGAATATGCGCGACCCGGTACTCTACCGGATTTTGCGCGCCACCCATCATCGCAGCGGGGACGACTGGTGCATCTATCCCATGTATGATTACGCCCATCCCCTCTCCGATGCTTTTGAAAACATAACCCATTCGGTATGTACGCTGGAATTTGCCGACCATCGGCCTCTATATGACTGGGTCTTGGATGCGCTACCCTTGGAAGCATACCCGCGGAAAGTCGAGGGGCGTCCGCAGCAAATTGAATTTGCCCGTCTTAACTTGAGCTACACGGTTATGAGTAAGCGCAAGCTGCGGGAACTGGTGGAAGACGGCTATGTTGAGGGTTGGGACGACCCGCGTATGCCGACTATTTCCGGGTTACGGCGGCGGGGCTACACGGCGGAAGCTATACGCGATTTCTGCGAACGCATCGGTGTAGCCAAAAGAAACAGCATGGTGGATATCGCTCTTCTGGAACATTGCATCCGGGAGGATCTAAATGTCCGGGCACCCCGGATAATGGCCGTGCTCCGGCCATTACGGGTGATAATTGACAACTATCCCGCGGAACAGGTGGAGTGGCTAGAAACGGAGAATAACCAGGAGAACCCGGCTATGGGCAGCCGTAAAATACCCTTTTCCCGGGAAATATATATCGAGCAGGAAGACTTTATGGAAGACCCGCCGAAGAAATTCTTCCGCCTGCGGCCAGGTGGGGAGATTCGGCTGAAAAGTGCCTATATTATTAAGTGTGAAGAAGTGATAAAGGACGAAAAAACGGGGGAAATAGTCGAGCTGCACTGTAGTTATGACCCGGATTCCCGCAGCGGCGGCCCCAATAGCGGACGCAAGGTGAAAGGGACCTCGCACTGGGTATCTGCTGCTCATGCCGTGCCGGCTGAAGTCCGGCTTTACGAGCAGCTCTTTGAGCATGAAAATCCGGATGAAATAGAAGGGGATTATAAGGAACAATTTAATCCTAATTCACTAGTAAAATTGCCTGCTTGTATGCTGGAGCCCAGTATCAGGGAGGCGGCTCCGGGAAGCCGCTTCCAGTTCCTGCGCCAGGGTTATTTCTATATTGACCCCGTTGATTCCAAGGAGGGACGATTGTTTATAAACCGCATTGTTTCCCTGCGCGACTCCTGGGCCAAAGCGCAAAAAAAGCATAGAGGCGGGCACAGTTAGCCAGGAGACGCTTCTTCGACAAAAAAATAAAGAGCTCAGCAAAACCGTGGAGAGGGTGGAGCTGAGCTTAATATCTGGCAGATAACAAACCACTGTTTATTGTTTTTATGATAGACTGAGCCTTAATTAAGCTGGCAGGATAAGGGACATAGTATATTACCGCTTGCAGCGGCATCCATCGGAGCAGTTCCCTGGTATTCAATATATTGTATTATTCAGGGTTGGGAACGATCAACGTGCCCTCGTGGATTAAAGCATCTATGAGTGCGTCAAATAGGTCATCTTCATTGGCGAAACTAAAATAGACATCTACCCACTTGGTCTGGTTGGGTGAGAACTTATCCCGTAAATCAAACGGAATTTCTACGCTCCAATTATCATCGACTTCAAGCTTCTGTAATACCGGAATTATTACTTTGTGGTTATCTGTTTTGCTCATAGTAACCTTCCTTTCATTCCTTTCAGTCCAAGCGACTCAATAATTTTGCCTATTATCAAAACGTCCGGATTATATAAAATTTAATTTTCACCCCCTTCTAGTCCCTTTCCGAATAAGATCAGCCTCAAGGTACAAGCAATATAACAAGGGCAGAATTATGTCAATATAGAACACTTGACGTTGACAGGAATCCGTAGATATAAAGTATCTTCACTTCTTGCAGATATATAAATAATTGATTCCGCTGCAAAAAGTAATAATTATGCGTTCGCTTGCATAAATATTCCGCTCCAGCGTCCTTAATAGCGACCGCAGGGAGCATCAGTTGTGCCCGACAGGGCGCTACGCATGGGCAACACCTACGGCTTGTCTCGCGGCTCAAGGGGTACCGCGCTAATCTCCCGTCCATGGGAGGCAACCTTAATAGTGACACCCTCAGGGTGGAACACCAGGCGTACCCGAAGGGTGAAGCGCTCTCGCGGCCTCCTGTCGCTCGCCCCCTTTCGCCTGTTCGCCTTCGCCGGGTGTTGCATCCATGCTTCGCCAACGCTCGCTTTGTATATTTATGCAACCCTTATGCAACAAAAAGGGGTTTTTGCAGTAGAACCATAATTCAGATTATTACATACCTGCCTTCCTTTCTTTGGGGAGCTTTTGGTGTGTAGGCAGGATAGCCGAAAGTTACAGCTGCAATAAACTCACCATGTTCAGCTGCATATTTGCGGCGTAATTCTTCATCCATTCCCGCGCGCATGGGCGCAGTCATCCAGCAGGAACCGATGCCCATGTCATAGGCCGCTAAGAGCATATTCTGGACTGCGGCGCTTACGCCCTCAATGACACTTTTCTTGTCAGGATAATCTTGTTTTAACATAAAGGCGAGAATGCAACACTGTGCGCCCCCCAGGCTTTTTAGAAATACCTTTGTTTCGGCGATAGTCGCAGGGTGATTGGCAAAACGTTCATTTAGCACAGGTTCAAATTCATCATATACATCGCTCATGAAAGTACGGAATTCTTCAAGTTTTTCCGTACTCTTAATCACGACAAAGTACCATGGTTGAAGATCTATGGCCGAGGGAGCATATAAGCCGGCTGTAATTATGTCCTGAACATCCGAGTCGTTTAAGGATTGGTCTGTATACCTTCGCACACTTCTTCTACCGATAATGGCATCTTTTGTTTCCATAATCATCCTCCCCGAAATAGTTTGATACCGCAGCTGCAGATGTAACATAAACCAACTAACCCATATGCCAGCCTACATCCCAGCTATAGCTCTGAATGTACGTACGTTCACTCAAGAAAACAAACAACCCTTTTACCGTCTTGTTCAGAATTCTTCTGGCTTTTTTAATAATCCTTTAGCCAGTGTTTCATGGAAAGATACGACCATTTCAATCATCTCTTGTTTTGATATGGTCTTTAGAACGACCCACTTATACAAAAGGAATTTCTCCGTAGCCAGGATAGAATGAGCCAGGGGGGAAATCCAAACTTTATTAAAAACACCTTTCTGTATACCAAACTCGATATTATTTGAATAGAATTCAATTAATTTATCTTCAAATTGCTTTATACATTGATCAATAGGGTCACTTGCTCCTGCAACTCTGCTATATATTTCCGACAGGGCTTCGTTTTCGGCAAATAATTCCATGGTAATTCGCTTGGTCTCAACAAATCTTTTATAAAGGTCTTGTTCTTTTGTCCAGTATTCAGAGAATTGTTTAATAATTCGTTCGGCAAACTCTTCTAAAAGCGCCTTTAAGACATCTTCCTTGTCAATGAAGTAGTTATAAAATGTGCCTGTTCCGAAACCCGATCTGGCAATAATGTCGCGAATGGCCGTATTATAATAACCCTTCTCGACAAACAGATGCATTGCGCATTCCAGGAATATTTGGCGTTTTTCTTTGTCTTGCTTGAATTCAGGTAGTGGCACTTCCACCCCTCCTTTAGTGAGTGTACGTACGTTCACCAAAAGTATAACTCCATTCTCTTTAGTAGTCAAGAGAAAAAGTGCGGAAATGCAGTTGGCTTAAACAGGATAAGCTGTAGCTTGGGCAGAATGTGGGAGGATATCCCTACGCGGCTCCTGAGCCAAAGCGCAAAAAAAGCATAGAGGCGGGCACAGTTAGCCAGGAGACGCTTCTTCGACAAAAAAATAAAGAGCTCAGCAAAACCCTGGAGAGGGTGGAGCTGAGCTTAATATCTCAATAACAAACCCCTGTTTATGGTTTTTATGATAGACTGAGCTTTTCGGATTAATCTCTCCGTAGGGCTTCGATGGGGTCCATTTTGGAGGCTTTATTGGCCGGGTAAATGCCGAAGAACAGGCCGACCGCTACGGAAAACCCCACGGCCAGCAATACCGTCCATCCGGAAACCAGCGGCGGCCACTTGGCCAACCGGGCTACTAGTAAAGCCCCGCCATATCCCAGAATTATGCCAATGAACCCCCCCAGGAGGCAGAGGACAATTGATTCAATGATAAATTGGACCAGAATGTCCTTGCGGCGGGCGCCCAGGGCCATTCTGATGCCTATTTCGCGGGTGCGCTCGGTTACTGATACCAGCATTATGTTCATTACCCCGATTCCCCCCACCAGCAAGGATATGCCTGCTATACAGCCGATAATAAGGGTCATAATCCCCGTTACTTTGTTAGCCGACTCCATCTCCTGTTCCAGACTGTAGGCATAGTAATGATTGGGGGCATGATGCCTTCTTTCCAGGATCTTCTTGCTCAGGTTCATGGCTGCTTCGACCTCTTCTTTGCTGCTGGCGCTGCCCTGCAATTCATGGATTACTTCCCAGCCGTTAAGCCGGCTTAAAAATGACCAGGGCAGATAGGCTATTTGCTGGGAATTAAAGCCCAGCATGGAACTGTCGCTTTTTATTACCCCCACTACTACTGCCGAATTGCTCATGAGCATTACCTTTTTACCCACCGGGTTGCCAGGCCCAAAAAGCTTTAAGGCGGTTCTTTCATCAAGCACAATAACCCTTCTGCCTACTGCCGCATCATCATCACGGATGAACCTGCCCCAGACGGTTTCCAGGTTTCTAACCTGGGCATAGTCGGCAGTGGTGCCTATCACCTGTACGGATTTATGGCCCTTGCTGCCCCTTAACTGCATCTGGCCATAGCTTGCCGGAGCCAGGTATTTCACCTGGGGGACATTTTCCTTGATAACTGTTATATCATTAATCTGCAGGTCGTCCAGGCGGAAGCTTTCACCATCCCGGTAATTTACCCAGATGCCGAACATATTGGTGCCGAATTTCTCCATTTCCTGCATCAACATGGCCCGGCCGCCCTGCCCGATGCCCACCACGGCAATTACCGCGGCAATGCCGATAACAATTCCCAGGGTGGTAAGAAAGGATCTTAGTTTATTGCTTTTTATACTCTCAATGGCGACCAGAATCAGTTCCCCGATATTCATGCCCTGCCCCCCTTTTCCCGGAGTGCCTGGATTTCGTTATGGGCATCAAGGGGCCGGGCTATTTCCTCATCGTTTATTATCAAGCCGTCAGCCATACGAAGTATGCGCCGGGAGTGCCGGGCAATGTTTAATTCGTGAGTAACCAGAACTATGGTGGTTCCCTGGCGGTTTAATTCTTGAAATATGCTCATTATCTCCAGGCCGGTCTGGCTATCCAGGGCTCCGGTAGGCTCGTCAGCCAGGATTATGGCCGGGTTGTTGATCAGAGCCCGGGCGATGGCCACCCGCTGGTTCTGCCCCCCGGACAATTCATTGGGAAAATGATGCAGCCGGTCTTCCAGGCCCAGTAGGGTCAAGACTTCCAGCGCTCTCTTCCGGCGCTCTTCGTGCTTTGTGCCTGCATAAAGCATGGATAACTCTACATTTTTCAAGGCAGTCAAACGCGGCAGGAGATTAAAAGCTTGAAAAACAAAACCGATTTTGCGATTTCTTAAGCGGGCATAGTCATCATCATTCAGGTTGGATACATCCATGCCGTCCAGCAGGTAACTCCCCTCGCTGGGACGGTCCAGCAAGCCCAGGAGATTCATCATGGTGGATTTACCCGAACCCGAAGCTCCGGTGATGGCCACGAATTCGCCGGGGGCAATATCCAGGGTGATTCCCTTTAATGCCGGTACGGTAAAGGCGCCGGTGGAATAGGTTTTGCTGAGATTATTTATCTTAATCATTTATTGCTCCTGCCGGTTTAGCCGTAACCTTCTGCCCCGCTTTTATACTGGAAGGGGGATTAATTATTACCTTATCTCCCGCCTTGAGCCCGGATATTACAATATCTTTCAGCTCATTACCCATTTTGCTTTTAATCTTGCGCTCCCGGGCCACTTCATTTTCCACCAGATAAACGCTTTTCTTGCCATCACGCTCCATGATGGCTTCCCCGGGTGGAGATGTTCTTGATTTTTGTTTTCCATTTTCCACCCGTCCCCTCCAACTCCAACTTCACAAGCTTAACCTCCATCTGTGCTACCCGATTTTTTTATAATCATGAAGTCCCCCGGTCATTTTATTCCAGGGAAAAAACGTCATGTCAACATCTTGTCTTTTTCTACGACAAATTTATGCCAAACTTACAGGGAATTTCTAATATTCCACACGATTATGGATTTTGGCTCAGGGAAGCTGGTTAACGCTAATTTCATTTCCTTCATACCTTTGAGGGATAATCGTCATCTTATAACCTCCCTCGCCCAGCTGGGCTTGAGCTTGAATAGCTTCTTCACCGGGTCGGTACTCTTCTTGCCAATCCTTTTCTTTTTGAAGGTCATCAACTTTAAGAAGCTTTCCCTCCGGGGAAGTCCAGTTTATGTTGCCTTTCAGCTGTTGATTGGGGGGTACAAGAGCGTAGGTTCCTACCCTCCATTGTCTCATGACAAATCCTCCTTTGTTTCTTCATTAAGCTCAACGTTGGAAGTATTTTCGATTACTATCTCTTCATTAGCTTTATCTGGGAAAGCACTTTCGTCTGCTTTTTTTGCCTCAATTCGTATGGCGGCCAAAGCATTTGCTCCCTCGCCGGGCTCTTCCGCTTTGCTGCCCAGCAATAGCTTGATTCCCCCGGCAATCAATATCAAGGCGATAAAGCTAGTTTCGATGTAACTGCGCAGACTTTCACTTAATAACTGCGCTAAAGCAGGGCTGGCAATGCGCTGTACAATAACCAGCAAGCCTAGGGCAATCAACCCCCAGCCCAGCCAGCCCGGATGGTTGGAAAACCAGTCGAAAAGGGTAGAGGATTCCAGCTGTACTTTTTCCTCGTCTTCCAGCAGGTGATAGATGTCGAAAATGCTGTAAAACCAAATAACCGGTATAACAAAGCCTAAAATGTTTAGATTCAACCAGCCGGACAGGAGCAGTATGAAGAAAAATCCGGCCATCAATTGCGCTCCCTGTTTTATTAATCCCAGGTACATATGCCCGGCTCCCGGGATAGCTGAAAAGGCCAAAGCTATCAGCTTACGGTCGCTGATAAAAAGTAAACCCTTCTCTTCGCTATTAAATATCCGGGCTTCATCGCTGTCAGGGCCGGGTTCAACATTTCGTCCGGCCAGGTGCAGGGCTTCAGCCAGGGCTACAAACCAGAGCAAGGCTATAACAAAAAAGATGAGAGGACCAATCATACTGCTGGTCTGATAGCTGATATTTTCCATAGTTATGGCTCCCACACCAAGCCCCAGGAAAACGCTGAAAATGACCAGGGCCCGTCTGCTCCAGCCCAGATAAAGGTGGCTGAGGCCAGGAAGCGGCGATAGAATAAATACCAGGAACTTGCTTTTTTTCTTCACTATTTAACCTCCTTATGTTTTTCTATTTCCATAGGGTTGAGCCAATCATTGCTTATTTCCTGCAGGCGGGTCGGCCAATTGAAAAGAATGGCCTCATACTTGCTGGGAGTTTCTGCTGCAGGATTAAGATGCGAGTTTATTCTGACGGCAGCATTGCTCCATGATTGAAATATCCCGCCGCCGCAAAGCGTGATGGTAATGGCTGCGGCAACTGCGTAGTAGGCCAAAAGCCTCTTCCTTTGGAAGTGGGCCGGGGGTTGCTTTTCCTTCCAGTCACTTGCCCGAATCAAATCACAGGTTCGTGCGGTAAAGTCAGGAGGGACGAGAGCCCGGGCTTCTTCTACTGCCTGATCGTCTATGCTATCCAGGAACAACTGAAAACAAGCATCACAATCCAGCAAATGTTTTTCCATTAAAACATCTTTTTCTTTGGCTGGTCCTTTTCCATAACTTCGCCATTCCTCCGGGCTGAAATGCTTCATTCCGCTCCCTCCTCCCATCGTTCACGTAAGAGCCTTCGCGCCCGGTAGAGGCGGGACTCTACGGTTTTCAAACTTATGCCTTCTTCCCGGGCAATCTCTTGGTAGGACTTGTTCTCAAAATAGTATTTGGACACTACCCGGCTGTAGCGGGGAGGCAAGCCCCGGCAAAGCTCTTTTATAGCTGATTCTCTTTCCTCTTGGAGCAGGATTTGCACGGGACTCGTTTCCATTTCAGCGGGTGCTGCTCGCTTTTCCACATCACTTTCTACCACTGCCAGCTGTCGGGTTCGCTGGCGTTTCCAATCAATGGCCTTATTAGTGGTAACTCGCCCTATCCAGGCTTTGAGATGGTCAGGTTGGTGCTCGGGAAGAGAACGGTAAAGCTGCAAAAATACCTCCTGGGCAATATCCTGGGCCTCCTCCGGATCACTTACAATTCGGAGGATGATGGCAAAAACATAGGCTTTATATTGATTAATCAATTCTTCGAATGCTTGCGGATTCCGGGCCAGTAAACTTTCTATTCGCAGGTCATCTGGGCAAACCTTGACCACCCCCTTCCCATCCATTAATAATAACGATAAAAAAAGAAAAACCCCTGCAGTTCAAAAAAAAATATTTTCAATGGAAGGGTGAACTACCATAAGGGGTTCGCGGAAGATAATGGGCATTGTTCATATATTGGAGTTAGCGTACAATGAATCTATAATATATATACTATAGATAAAAGAATTAAAAAAAGGGGAGAAAAAGATGGGAAAAGCCAAAATCTTTGTTCGTGAACGCAGAAAGGTGGAACAGGGCGAAAAGAAATCTCGTTTTAATGTGGTAGGTGTGGCGGGGACAGACCTTAAGATTTACTCCAATCATATTCGGAAAATAGAGGTTGAGCAGATTGCCCGGGAAATAGACGGTGAAGTAGTCTATCTTCAGGCAGGGAAAGATGAAGAGCTGGATGATGAAGAAGATTAAAGAGGGGGCAAAGAGAATATGCCTCTAATTAGAGAAAGAGACAGTAAAAGGCTGCATGTTAAAAGCAAGCTCATGGGCGAATCCCTGGTGGGCAAGGGCTTTTTGAAGAGCCTGGAGTACGGGGAACAATTTCGGGCTTTGCCCAATGTCAATGTGGTAAAAATGGGAGGACAGAGCATAACTGACCGGGGGGCCCGGGCGGTTTTGCCGCTGATCAAGGAAATAGTTGAAAATGCCCGTAAGCACAAGATGATTATTTCTACCGGTGGGGGTACCCGCTCGCGACATGTTTATGCCATTGCTATGGAACTGGGTATGCCTACGGGGATAATCTCCAAGCTGGGACAGAGCGTATCCGAGCAAAACTCCTTGATGATTTCCACCCTTTTAAGCCCCTATGGGGGGATTAAAGTAGGTCATGACGACATCCCCAAGCTGGCAGCCTTTTTCATGCAAGGCTGCATTCCGGTTATTCACGGGATGCCTCCCTATGGCTACTGGGAGCATCTGCCCCGGGAAGGGCGTATTCCCCCCAACCGTACCGATGTGGGGGCCTATCTTTTAGCTGAGGTCATTGGGGCCAAACAGTGCATTTTTATTAAGGATGAAGAGGGACTGTTTAGCGACAACCCCAAGGTGAATAAGAAGGCCGAATTTATCCCTCGTATAGGAGCCCAGGAATTACTGAATAAAGATCTGGAGGATTTGGTTGTAGAAAGAGCCGTACTGGAGATGCTCGTTCGCTCCCAAAGCGTTAAAGAGATTCAGATAATCAATGGTTTAAAAGAGGGCAATCTTAGTCGGGCCTTAAACGGTGAGCATATCGGTACAATTATTTATAAAGACATCTAAGAAAATTTTCTTGTGAAAAGCAATTAAGAGCGCTGTCCTGACAGGGCTTTTTCTTTCTAATTATTCCCAGACAGAAGGAAGGGCCACTTCTTTGTGGAAATACTCAATATAGAAGGCTCCGGTTTAATAACTGGCAAAAGTCGACAAGAGGGATAACGGACTTTTACCGAACATCAGTATAATCCTATGGTACAATTCCCCTATCCGCAGCATTAAATAAAAACAAAGTTCCTATTAGGGTGACAGGAAAAACCACCCATGCAAGTTATTTCAACACACCGCTGCAACGAGGCGGGGGATTAGTACCCGACGCCTGCCTTGATATAGGAACCCGACCGCTTAAAGAAGCACCCTGCGGGCACCACTGATGTTCGCTTCGCTCACTATTATGGATGCGGGGGGCATTTTTTGCCTCGTTATAAGGTGGAGGATTTATGCTTAACGCTGATTTGCTCTGGCAATTGTTGGATTATCTATATATCTTAAATATATTATTTGCTATAGGGATAATTTTTTATGAACGACGTAATCCTACTGTTACCCTGACCTGGCTGTTGGTTTTGTTTTTAATGCCGGTTCTGGGACTAATACTCTATCTCTTCCTGGGCCAGGATTTGCGTAAAAAGAAGATGTTCTATCTCAAAAAAGAAGAAGAAGAGAGCTTTTTACCTAAATTAGAGCAACAAGATCAATATTTGCATAACAATCAGATGCTTTTCTTAAACCCTCGCAGCAGTGAATACCGGGACATTATTCACCTGCACCTGAATAGCAGCCAATCCCTCTTCAGCCAGAATAATAAGGTGGATATATTCAACGATGGGCAGGAACTTTTTCAGGCTATGGCCGCAAGCATTCAACGGGCGGAAAAATATATTCACCTGGAATACTATATTATTCAGAATGATGCTACCGGCCGGAGTCTTCGGGATATTCTCAGCCGCAAAGCTGCGGAAGGAGTAGAAGTGAGGTTGCTGTATGATGGAATGGGCTGTATTCACCTGCCCCGCCGCTTTTTTCAGCCGCTTCTACAAGCAGGGGGAGAAGTTGCCAGCTTTTTACCACCATTCTTTCCTTTTGTAAATCTGCGGATGAATTATCGCAACCATAGAAAAATATGCATTATTGATGGTGAAGAAGGTTATATCGGCGGCTTTAATATCGGTGATGAATACCTGGGTCTGTCTAAAAAATATGGCTACTGGCGGGATACCCACCTGCGTATTCGCGGGACGGCCTTGGATGGCCTGCATTTACGCTTCCTCCTGGATTGGCGCTATGCTTGTGACCATGATTTTCAGTTGCGGGAAGATTTTTTCCCCCAGCGCGCCCCCCAGGGCAATACCGGGGTGCAAATCGTATCCAGCGGGCCGGATTCCAAATGGAGTTCCATTAAAGACGGCTTCCTGAAAATGATCAGCAGTGCCCGGCAGAATATCTATATTCAAACCCCCTATTTTATTCCTGATGAGAGTATTCTCGCTGCCTTAAAGATTGCTGCATTATCCGGGCTGGATGTGCGTTTGATGATACCGGGAAAAGCAGATCACCTTATTGTACACTGGGCTAATCTTTCATATGTTGGGGAACTGCTGGAAGCAGGGGTCAGGTGTTATGCTTACTCCGAGGAAAGATTCCTACACAGCAAGGTCATGATGATTGATGGCTATGTCAGCACGGTGGGATCAGCGAACATGGATATACGCAGCTTTCACCTTAATTTTGAAGTTAATGCTTTTATTTATGACGAAAGGGTAAGCCGCAACCTGCAAGCGGCCTTCTTCCGGGATATCCAGAATTCTCAGGAGATTACTATGCAAATATATCGGGCCCGGCCGGTGTACGCGCGGATGAAGGAGGCTGTTTCCCGCCTGCTCTCCCCATTGCTTTAAATGGGTGTAGCATATTTAAGGCTTATCTATTATTCTATAGCTAAGAAAAGTGAGGAACGAGGGGCAAGGTATGAGGGGCGAGGGGTTGTTGCGGGCATGGGGGTTAGTAAGAAGATAAATAACAAGATTTAAGATTTTTGGCGTTGGCGTCAGTATTAAATTTCATTATCAGGAGGGGTGGAGTTATTGAACTATGGAGATGAATACCGAAGGAAGCTGGTTTCAGCCGATGAAGCAGTTAAAGTGATAAAATCCGGGGATTGGATAGATTATGGCCCGCTTTGCGGCCAGGTTATTGCTTTGGACCAGGCCCTGGTAAAAAGAAAAGACGAGTTAGAGGATATCAAGATATGGAGCCAGTGCAGCTTTTATTTGCCGGAAATTTTCCGGGTTGACCCTCGGGGAGAAACTTTTATCTGGAATACCTGGCATTTATCGGCTCAGGATCGTCGCGTGGCAGCGGGGGGAAGACCGGTATATTATGCTCCCATGAGATATTCCGAGCTTCCGCGCTTTGTCCGGGAACATATAAAAACTATTGATGTTGCTATGATGCAGGTTGCTCCTATGGATAATCACGGTTTTTTCAATTTCGGACCCCAAACTTCACATTGCAAGGCTTTATGTGATACGGCAAAAATACTTATCCTGGAAGTAAACAAAAATCAACCCCGTTGCCTGGGGGGATATGAAGAGTCGATCCATATCTCCCAGGTGGATTACATAGTTGAAGGAGAGAACCCTCCTTTGCCGCAGCTGGCTGAATCACCGCCGACCGAGGTGGACAGAAAGGCTGCCGGGCATATACTGGAAGAAATGAGAGATGGCTGTTGTTTGCAATTGGGTATCGGAGGTATGCCCAATGCTGTAGGAAAAATGATTGCTGAATCTGAGCTTAAGGATATGGGATGCCACAGCGAGATGCTGGTAGATGCTTTTGTGGATATGTATGAGGCGGGAAGGCTAAGCGGCAGCAAAAAACAGATTGACCCGGAGAAATTGGTATATACCTTTGCTGTAGGCAGCCAGAGACTATATGATTTTATTAATGATAATCCTCTTTGTGCTTCGTATCCGGTTAATTATACCAATAATATAGCGATTGCTTCCCGGAATGATAATTTGATTTCCATAAATAATGCGATAGAGGTTGACCTGTACGGGCAGGTTTGCTCGGAGTCGACAGGTACCAGAATAATTAGCGGAACCGGGGGGCAATTGGATTTTGTTCTGGCTGCTTATGAATCCAGAGGCGGCAAATCCTTTATCTGTTTGCCATCAACCAAAAGCGAAGGAAACGGTGAAATAAAATCAACCATTGTTCCAACCCTTACCCCGGGAGCCATCGTAACCGATCCCCGAACAGTAGCCCATTTTATTGTAAGTGAATATGGTAAATGCGAATTGAAGGGTAAAACAGTCTGGCAAAGAGCTGAAGGCTTAATCAATATTGCTCACCCGGATTTCAGGGACCAACTGATTAAGGATGCTGAGGTTCAGGGTATCTGGCGTAGAACGAACCGGTTATAGGTTAAAAAGAAAAATGCCCATTGCTTTCGTTTAAGACTTATAATAGGGATAGAATAACGGAAGACGGAAGAGCACTTTTTATCGGTGGCTGTGGCCCCAGGCTATGAGGGGTTAGTTCGTAAAACAAATTATTCAATGGAGGTGTTGGTCTTGAGTCATCATACAACAATTGAAGTGGACAAGGCAGCTTTGTTTAAGAGTCTGGAGCAAGGTATCCTGGCTTTTGAAAAGGGTTTTCCCCTGGAGGATTTTAAAAAGGGTAACTATGGGCAGCACCCGCTGATAACCCTTTTAACCTGTGCGGATTCCCGTATGCCGGTTAATATTTTCGGTGAGATTTTTAATCGCATTTTTTCCGTGGAAAACATCGGCAACCAGGTTAAAACCAATGAAGGTTCCGTTCTTTATGGCCTTCTACATTTGCATACCCCGCTGATGATTGTGGCCGGGCATAGCGATTGTGGAGCTATAAAAGCGGCGGAATCCAATTTCGTAGATGAGCCTATGGGCATTCGGAATGAATTATCCATAGTCAAGAATTCACTGGAAGAGGCCCAGCGTAAGAGCGGACTTATTTTTGATGATGAGCCGGGGCTGAAATTCACCAAGCTGGCCGAAGTTAATGTAGATATGCAGATTGATTATCTTTTAGCTAATTATGCCGTGGCCGATCTGGTGGAAAAAAATGAGCTTTTGCTGGTGGGAGTAATGGTGGATCTGCATAATATCTATGGCAACGGTTATGGAATGCTTTATACCAGTAATATCAATGGTGAGCGCAATAGCAGTATATTGAAGACTTATTCCCACCTGGGATTGCTGGCTGATCGCGCCCGGCGCCTGACTTCGTATTAACCCCCTTGAACAGAGGCCACAACCGCCAACGAAAATAGGGGCATTACAGGTGGCTATTTTAAACGCAGACTCCACAGGTCCGCGGTTCACAGCCAGGGATGAGGAGTGAGTTATTAGTTGTGCTTGAACAGTAAGATGTGGGAGGGAAGAACCTCATCCCCTTACCCCTCGCTTTTTAAATTAAGGAGGAGCAGTACGGCAATTTCAAACCGCCTGCTCTTTCCTTCATAGAGACGAAAAATATATCAACAGGACCGTCCCTGTGATATGCTTGACAAAAAGAGCTGGCTTAAATCTTTAGCGGCTTTTTCGAAGCTTAGCCCGTTTTCCAGCAGAAAGTCCGGGTTTAAAACCGCTTGAATGGATGTGCTTATTACGGTAACCAGTATGAGCGG
>Ga0123330_1002121_pt1 | contig 18306 bp, 14 predicted proteins | sample BioC13SIPDNA_2_FD_89704 | JGI IMG/M metagenome (GOLD analysis project Ga0123330, IMG submission 89704) | Anaerobic biogas reactor microbial communites from Washington, USA - Biogas_R2_A C13 SIP DNA | ecosystem: Engineered > Bioreactor > Anaerobic > Unclassified | place: Washington, USA... | reverse complement strand
GCGCGAAGTTGGCCGCGAACTCGGGGTGATCGTTGTACAGGTCGCCCAGGCCGCGCAGCATCTCAGTCGTCGGCTCGTAGAAGTAGCGCATGTGCTGGTGCCAGCGGGCGAGGCAGGCCTGCGTTTCGTCGCTGGCTGGGCCGGTGGGCATCGCCGCGACGATAGCGCGGTAGATGGCCTTGCCCTCGTCCATGATGCGCTGCTTGTCCGCGGCGGTGTAGCTGGCCCAGCGCCGCTGGGATTGCTGCATGGCCTCGTTGTCGCCCCACATCTCGCGGGCCTCCGCTGTGTACCGTTTCTCCTGTTCCTCGCTGAAGCCTGCAAACAGGTCGTGACTGTCCATGTCGGTGTGTCCTTTCAGGTGTTCGATGGTGCGCTCGACGGTCTGCAGCAGCCGCGTCAGCCGTCGCTGGCGCGCGCGCAGGGCCTGCCGGTGCTGTTCCAGGGCGGCCACCAGCTCGAAGTCGGGCCGGTCGAGGACCTCCCGGATCTCCTCCAGGCTCAGGCCCAGCTCGCGCAGAAAGAGAATCTGCTGGAGCCGCAGGACCGCCGGGCGGTCGTATTGGCGATAGCCGTTGGCCGGGTCCCGAGCCGGCCTGAGCAGGCCGATCTCGTCGTAGTAGTGCAGCGTGCGCGCGCTGACACCGGCCATCGCGGCCAACTGCTTGACGGAGAAACGCGTTTCTGTGTCCATGTCGATCATTCTAAACTATCACGTAACGTGAATGTCAAGCCCCGGATATGTTGCCCCGGGGCAACATAGGGATGTTTGCCTAAAAGAAAACAAAAGAATGAAACGCTGTGCTCTCTATGGTGACACCCCACCGGCAGGGTGGGGGGCTGATCCGCCAGCTCGATCGCAGAGAGTCACCACCCCAACAGATTTTTTCTGTTTTTGTTGGTGCTTATCTCTGTGCGCTCTGTGACCTGTGTGGTTCAGTTTCTAACCCCCGATCGACAGCCCCCTCCCCCACCGGATCGCCCCGGCAGAGGGGTCATGATCGCACGGGGAAAAGACGTTCGTTTATCACGATAAAACGGTCGATGGGGTTGGGGCAGGGGGCCCCCGCCGGGATGGGCGCGGGCTGTGCCCGGCGCGCGCGGCGGCGCGCCCACATGCGGCAGGCATCATCCCGCCACTTGCGGCGCGGACCATGCGGGATGTGCGCGGACACCATGCAGCCGGGTCGCCCGCACGCGCAAGGATACGACGCCAGGATACCCCCCTCGCCCGCCGCTACGGTGATGCGCCGCCCGTCCGCCCGGTAGCGCACCGCCAGGCCCGCCGCCCGCGCGATATCGTCGCCGTCGTAGCCCGTCCAGTCCAGCCACGCCGCCAGCCGGTCGCAGGTGCGGATGGTGGGGCGAAAATCCGCGTAGCCGTGCAGCGCCCGCCGGAACACCGCCACACTGATCCCGGCCTCCCGCGCGGCGTCGATCTGATCGCGCGTGCTGGTGGGGCGATAGCCGCGCGCCGTCATGCCCAGCCGGACCAATTCCGCCAGCGCCGGGGCGCGCCCGGCCAGCGCCGTCACGTTGGCGAGCGGCATCCGCAGCCAGCGCGCAATGCGCTCGAAGGTGGCCAGCGGCAGGGCGTCGATCTGCTGACCCGCGATCAGGCGGCACAGGTCGCCGGGCGGCGCGCCGATCCGCGCGACGAGCGCGGCCACCGGCTCGCCGTGGTGAGTGGCGCAGTGGATGAAGCGGCGCTGCACGATGCCCGGCAGCGTGGGCTGGCGCATCCGAGTCCCTCCCTGGGTAACAGTCTGGCGGCGATGCCTCCCTAAGCCTACACCAACCGACTCCCCCGGTCAATTCCGGACGGCGGAAAGATCCACCACAGAGGACACGGAGAGCACAGAGAAGCAAGCGCGAAGAAGTCTCTGTGTGCCCCGCTCTCACAGGGGTTCATCTTCTACCGGCCTTGCTACTCCGCTGGATCGAATCGGTGTACACTGTGCTGGTGTGTAGGCTCGCGCAGGCGGGCAGGGGACGATAGAACAGGACCATCATGGAACTCACGATTTTGGACAGCTTACTCGCCGGACAGCCGGTCGCGTGTGCCGTCTACCCCATCGAGCCGCGGCCCGATGAGCTGGTGCACGTCGTCGGCGCGCAGGAACCCGTCCGCGACCAGCCCGACGACCGGGCGCGGATGCTGCTGGCGGTCGGCTGGCTGACCGTCGAGCATATCCGCACCGATCTACCCGAACACGAGCGGGCCGCGCGTGTGACGGCCATCCAGAGCGCGGCGCGCGCCTGGCTCAAGGGGGCCGACGCCCGCGCCCATCCCGAGCGCGACCAGGTGCGCTGGCTGGTCGAGAAAACCCGCCAGCACGAGAGCATGCTCCAGATCGGCCAGCGGGTCTGGCTGGCGCTGGTGCTGCACCACCTGGGCCACCAGGGCCTGCACTTCGACGCCGAGGGACAGATCCGCTGGCAGGGTGGCGCGGCAGGGCGCATCGGCCTGTCGCCCGATGAGGCGGTCGATCTGGCCTGGGGGCAGGAGAGCCACCAGACCTACGCCGCCAGCTTCCGCCAGCCGGACGGCTCCATCCGGCGCGGCAAAGGTCGCCGCCGCTGGGACATCTACCGCCTGACCGTCCACCCGGACGCGGCGGTGCTGTTCGCCCGGCGGGCCCGGCGCGTCGACGAGTCCGTCGCGCTGATCGTCGCCAGCGAGATTTTCGCCACCCAGCCCCAGCTCCCGCGCGATTTCTACGGCGGCGACGCCTTCCAGCAGGCGTGCATCGACGCCCAGGACCAGCAGTTCGACCATATCCTGGTGCTCTCGCCCGAGCACGGCGTCATCTCGCTGGACGATGTGGTGCCGTCCGAACAGTTGTGGGAGGATGTGCTGGAGCGGCGTATCTGGACCTGGCAGATCGCGGCGCATAACCGGTTGGGGCGCTACCTGTTCGCCCCGCCGAAGATGGCCCTCCCGCGCGCGGACGAGGTCAACTGGTGGGCGTGGCTCAACCCCGAATCGCGCTATACCTTCACCGTGTTTGGCAGCGGGTTCGCCGTGCGCATCCTGATCGATCACCTGCTGCGCGCGCGCGGGCGGGCGCCCCACATCTGGCCGGAGATCGTCCTGGCCGAGGCGCGGCCCGGCTATGACGTGGGCGACTACGACGACGAGTTCGAGCTTGACTTCGATCTCGACGAGGATTTGGAGGACGAAGACGATTTCGAGGCCGCGCTGCGCGACATCGACCGGCTGCTCGAGTGGGCCGGCGAGTTCGTCACGTTGGTCAACCTGTACCTGCCCCCCACCGGCGACACGTGGGAGATGGCGCCCGATGAAGCGCTGATCCCGGTCCGGCTGCTGGCCGAGGCGCACATGGACCTCGAAGACCTGTTCGACCTGCTGACGGACATGACGCTGCTGCTCGAGCAGCCACTGCCGTTCAGCGCGCTGATCAATGCCAGTTTGATCGTGACCACCCTGCTCCAGATCACGCACAGCCTGCTGCACGACGACCGCGAGCCGATCGCGGAGATGCTCGACACCTTCGCCGAGCCGGTGCTGCGCCAGTATATCGAGTCCGCCATGCAGGAAGCCACCCTGGAAGACCGGCTGTGCGCCTGCCTGACGTTGGCCGAGCAGATGCAGTTGCTGGCGCACACCATCCCGGCCTCGATCAACGAGCAGCTCCTGGTCTGGTTCCAGACGTACCTGTCGGGCCGGATGCGCCGTAACATGATGGACGGGGCGGGCGAGCGGTGAAAGAATAACCACGGAGAACACAGAGCGCACAGAGGGGTAAAACATGGCATTTTCTCTGTGTCCTCTGTGCTCTCTGTGGTGAATATTTTTTGCCTAGAGTGAGGAGACACGATGCTGACGGCTGTTGAGAAAATACTCTTTATCCTGGCGATCGTCGCCAGCCTGGGCCTCGCCCAGCACTTTTTCCGCCAGGCTTTCGCCGTCATCCGGCGCGGCGAGGGATCGCTGGCCTTCGACCAACTGCCGGGGCGGGTCTGGCGCGCCCTGGACGTGCTGATCACCCAGCGCACCGTCTTCCGGGCGCGGGCCGCCACCAGCCTGCTGCACGGCTTCGTCGTGTGGGGCTTTCTGTACTACGTGCTGATCAACATCGGCGATTCGCTCGAAGGGCTGTTCGAGCTGAACTTCCTGGGGGACGGCCCGATCGGCGACCTGTACCGGGTGGCCGGCGACGTGCTGAGCGTCCTGATCCTGATCGGCATGGTTTACTTCCTGATCCGGCGCTTCGTGGCGCGCGCGCCCGCGCTGTCCATCCGCGAGAACGTCACGCTGCACCCGCGCGCCCTGCCCGGCATCCGGCGCGATTCGCTGATCGTCGGCCTGTTCATCCTGATCCACGTCGGGGCGCGCTTTGTCGGGGAGTCGTTCCAGATCGCACGGCACACCGGCGACATCTGGCAGCCGTTCGCCACGGCGCTGGCCGGGCTGTGGGATGGCCTGGACGGCGATACGCTGGAGATCGCCGAGCACGTCGCGTGGTGGCTGGCCATCGGCACGATCCTGGCCTTCATCCCCTATTTCCCGTTCTCCAAGCACATGCACCTGTTCATGGGGCCGCTCAACTATTTCACGCGGCCGGACCGGGCCTCGCCAGGCGCGCTGGCCCCGCTCGACTTCGAGGACGAGGAGCGCGAGCAGTTCGGCGCGGCGCGGATCGAGCACCTGGGCCAGACGCAGATTTTCGACGCGTTCGCCTGCATCATGTGCAACCGCTGCCAGGACGCCTGTCCGGCTTATGTTACAGGTAAAGAGCTGTCGCCCGCCGCGCTGGAGATCAACAAGCGCTACGAGATCCGGGGACACATGCGGCCCCTGGCGGCGGGCGAGCCATCCCCGGCCCCGTTGCTGGACTTCGCGATCTCGCCGTCCGCGGTGTGGGCCTGCACCGCCTGCGGCGCCTGCATCGAGATCTGCCCGGTCGGCAACGAGCCGATGTTCGATGTGCTCGACATCCGGCGCGACCTGGTGCTGACGCAGGGCGACTTCCCCGCCGAGCTGCAGGGCGCGTTCCGTGGCATGGAGAACGCGGCCAATCCCTGGGGCATGGGCGAAAGCCGGCTGGCCTGGGCCGAAGGGCTGGACGTGCCGACCGTCGAGGAGGCAGCCGACTACGAGATCCTCTACTGGGTCGGCTGCGCGGGGGCCTTCGAGCCGCGCGCCCAGGCGGTGGCCCGCGCGCTGGTGAAGGTGCTCCAGGCGGCGGGCGTCCGCTTCGCCGTGCTCGGCGAGGCGGAAATGTGCACCGGCGACACGGCCCGGCGCGCCGGGAACGAATATCTCTTCTACGAGATGGCGCGCGCCAACATCGAGACGCTCAACGCGGCCCACCCGCCGCGCATCCTGGTGACATGCCCCCACTGCCTGCACACGCTGGGCAAGGAATATCCCCAGTTCGGCGGCGTCTACAACGTGGTCCACCACACCGAATACCTGCAAGAGCTGATGGCGAGCGGGCGGCTGCGCGTCCACGCGGCGCAGAAGGCGCATGTCACCTTTCACGATCCGTGCTACCTGGGGCGGCACAACAGCGTCTATGACGCGCCGCGCTATGCCCTGGGCGCGGCGGGCGTCGCCGTCACCGAGATGGGCCGGACGCGCAACGACTCGTTCTGCTGCGGAGCGGGGGGCGCACAGTTCTGGAAGGAAGAGGAGCACGGCGCGGCTCGCGTCAGCGTGACGCGCTATGCCGAGGCCGCTGCCACTGGCGCGCCGACGCTGGCGACCGGCTGCCCGTTCTGCCTGCGCATGTTCGCCGACGCCAGCCAGGAAGAGACCGCCGCGCACGGGCCGGAGGTCCGCGACGTGGCGGAGATCATCGCCGCGCAGTTGGGGCTGGAAGGTTAAAAGGGACATCACCGCGCACGCGGAGAACACTGAAGAAAACGTTTTCTTCCGCGTGCGCCGCCATCTTAACAATCGATTTTCATGGAGGTCACATGGAGTCACCGCAGCCGACCGGCAAGGTCGTACACTATACCGGCGTGCCCGCGCAGGTCTTCGGCGACGAGGCGCCCGGCACGACGATTCGCTGGCTGATCGACGATGACCACGACGGCGCGCCCGTCTACGCCCTGCGCCTGATCGAGATCGCGCCGGGCGGGCACACCCCGCGCCACAGCCACCCCTACGAGCACGAGAACTTCGTGGTGGAGGGCCAGGGCCGTGTGCTGGTCAACGGCGCATGGCACACCCTGCGCGCGGGCGACGTGGTCTTCGTGCCGGGCGATATGGAGCACACCTACGAGAACACCGGCGATGTCCCGTTCAAGTTCCTGTGCGGGATCCCGGTCAAGCGCCTGCGCTAAGAGAGCGCACCTCTAACCTGGGGCGAATATTGAACCACCGAGAGCACGGAGTTCACAGAGGGGTAGTTTAGAGAGTCTCTCGAAATATCCTCTCTCTGTGTCCCCTGTGACCTCTGGTGCAGAATGGCTGGCTCCCGAATTGTGTCCTGACGCTACTATGTACAGCGAAGAAGATCGTACTTATTGCGGCACGGGTCTAAGGAGGCCGTGAGAAACGCCTCCTACCTTTAATATCTCGCGGCGGGATTCACAGACCCCGCCGCGAAGTCTGTAAAACACGTAGGAAAGAATCCTTGAGGGCTTTTTGTGAGAACTGCCGTTCAAGTATGTTGATTGGAGGGACTAACCATGGATTCCAGTCAGTGGAAATCGATTATCGGTAAGTTAGGATCATCATTGAAATTCTTTGGAATGTACATCGTCGCAAGTCTGGCCTCAACTCTAATTGCTTTTGTTGTCCTGTACTTGAGCATTATCGGCCCCAACGCGCCTGATCTTGCCATCATAACACCGCTCGTAGTTAGTCCCCTTATCGGCATAACCTTGGCTTCAGTAGTGATGTATTTTTATGAACGCAAATCCCAAGATAGGGATTTGTGAGCCGCTGTTGAATATGCCATAAAACTAACGGGGTATGCAATCTGATAGACCACGCCCTGTGGTAAGCTCTTTGCCCCGAACCCGAATGCACCCCGCAAACGGGGACAGAAGGGTAGGGGGCTGAAACGTGTTATGATCGGGGCAGCACCCGGACCCGATCGAAGGACTCGCACGTGACCAAGCCCCAGCCCGCCCAAAACCTGCCGCCGATCAGCCTGCTGTGGCCGCCCGCGGAGGACGCCCCGCCGCGCGCGCTGACCCCGCGCCTGTCCGAGCAGGCCGCCGCCGATCTCGACCTGGAGACCACCGTCAACGCGCTCAGCGCGGGCCACGGCCACGCCCGCGAGATCCGCGCCATCCTGCTCCACCTGAGCGACGACCCGGCGGTGATCCGGTACCGGCAGGACGTGATCGACGATCTGCTGGCGCATCCCGAGCTGGCGCGCGGGCTGGACGACCTGCTGCCCCGCCTGGCCGAGCTGAGCCATTACCGCTTTTTCGCGCGCCCCGGCCAGACCCCGTTGCACGAGGTCGTGTGGCGCGTCGGCCAGTTGGAGGCGTATGTCGAGTGCGTGCAGGGCCTGGGCGCGATCTTCGCGGCGGTCGATGGCGCGCTCCGCGCCGAGGCGTGGCGCTGCCTGCGCGAGCAGGTGGCCCGCATCGAGGGGGATCCGCTGTTCCAGACGCTGGCCGCCGAGCTGCCGGACCTGGTTGCCAGCGTGCGCAACATCGCCAGCGTGACCATCGGCGTCAACCTGGATGACCAGCTTCGCCCGGTCGAGGCGACCTTGCTGTCGGTCAACCGGAAAAAGTTCCGCGGGATGGCGTCCTCGCTGCTGGGGACGCTGTTCGGCAAGAACGCGCCCGGCGCCGAATGGGAGGGCATCGCCCCGCTGCACTCGGTCCCCCCAAAAACCGCCGCCACCGCCTATGGCCCGGTTGGGATCGACCTGGACAACCCGATGCTGTATCCCCTGTTCCGCGATCTGGCGAACGTGCTCAAGCAGTCCAGCCGCCCGGTCGCCGCTGCGTTGCAGCGCTACGCCCACGTCACCAGCCGGGCGCTGGGCGATCTGGCGGGCGAGCTAGCGTTTTACCTGGGCGCGGTGGACCTGATGGCCCGGCTGCGCGCCGCCGGGCTGCCGCTGTGCCGCCCGGAGATCCTGCCGGCTGAGGCGCGGGTCTGCATCGCCAGCGAGACGGCCAACCTGAACCTGGCGCTGCGCCTGCTGGCGAGCGATCCTGGGGCCGACCTCGCCGCGGCGATCGTGCTCAACGATGTCTGCTTCGACGACGCCGGGCGCGTGTTCATCCTCACCGGGCCGAACCAGGGCGGCAAGACGACCTATACCCAGGGCGTGGGCCTGCTCCACGTGCTGGCCCAGGCGGGGCTGCCCGTCCCCGGCACCGCCGCGCAGATCAGCCCGGCCGACGCCATCTTCACCCATTTCCCGCTCGAGGAACAGCCAGACAGCGGCGCGGGGCGGCTGGGCGAAGAGGCGAGCCGCCTGAGTACCTTGTTCGAGCGGGCCACGCGCCACAGCCTCGTGCTGCTCAACGAGTCGCTGTCCAGCACCAGCTTCAGCGAGAGCCTGTACCTGGCGCGGGACGTGGTGCGCATTTTGCGGCTGATGGGCGTCCGCGCGCTGTACGCCACGCACCTGCACGAGCTGGCGGCGGACGTGGACGTGCTGAACGCCGATCCGGGCGGTGAGAGCACCGTGGGCAGCCTGGTCTCGCTGGCGGCCCCGGCGCAGGATGGCGGCCCGGTCCAGCAGACCTACCGCATCGTGCCCGGCCCGCCGCGCGGGCTGAGCTACGCGCGCGACATCGCCGCCCGCTATGGCATCAGCTACGACCAACTCGCCGATCTGCTCCGGCGGCGCGGCCTGCTGCGGGATGGATAGGTGGGCGGCGGCTGGCCCCAGCGATCACAGCCAGGAATCGCAGCAAGCACGGGGAAAAATCCGCCTGTTCCCTGGTCTGTGATATTTTGTAGCTCTATCATGGATAATGCTCACTGACAGCGGGCCTCACTTGCGCTATAATTGCGAATAATTCTCATTTGAGAATGAATCGCAAGTAGCAGCGTCCTGTTATCGTCACGAGCGAGGCCTATGTTCGACACTGTACGCGCCCGGTTCAAAGTCCGCGGCCCCCAGCCCCACCGCCGCCACCATCACGCCACCCCGCCGCCCGACCTGCCCGGCATCGGACCCTGGGAGCCGTGCACGCCCGGCGTGGACTGCGAAAACTGCCCCAACCGCGCGTTGGAGAGCAGCACGCTCCCGCTGTGCCGGCTGGAGCCGGGCGACGCCGCGTGCATCGTCGCGGTGGACGAGGGCCGGCGCTTCCGCAAGCGGCTGGCCGATCTGGGGCTGGCCGTCGGGATGGAAGTGCAGGTCGTGCGGGCGTCGCGCGGGCGCGGCCCGATGATCCTGGCGATCTGCAGCGATTCGCGGCTGGCGCTGGGGTGGGGCATCGCCAACAAAATCCTGGTCGAAAAACAGCCCGAGGGCGCGAATGCCTGATCCGGTTCGCGTGGCCCTGGCTGGCAATCCCAACGCCGGCAAGAGCACGATCTTCAACGCACTGACGGGCGGCAACCAGCACGTCGGCAACTGGCCGGGTAAAACCGTCGAGGTGAAGGAAGGCCAGTTCACCCTCGCGGGGAGGGCCTTCAGCATCATCGACCTGCCCGGCACCTACAGCCTCTCCGCCTACTCCGCCGAGGAAGTCATCACGCGCGATTACCTGCTGCAGGCGCGGCCCGAGGTGGTCGTCGCCGTGGTGGACGCGGCCAACCTGGAGCGCAATCTTTACCTGGTGGTGCAGTTGATCGAGCTGGGCGCCCCGGTGATCGTGGCCCTCAACATGGCCGACATCGCCGCCGGGCGCGGCCTGTCGATCCGGGCGGGCGCGCTGGCCGACCGGCTGGGCGTCCCGGTCGTGACCACGACCGCCACTCAGGGCAGGGGGCTGGACGATCTCAAAGCCGCCATTCTGGACAAAGTCACATGCCCGTCGCCAAACTGACCGCACCCGATCCCGTCTCGCCGGCCCTGCTGCCTTCGCCCGCGCTGGTCGATTACGGCCCGGCGCTCGAAGACGCCATCGCGGCCCTGCGCCGGGCGATTGAGGCGACTCCGGCGCTGGCGGAGACGTATCCCGCCCGCTGGCTGGCGCTCGCCCTGCTGGAAGGCGATCCCGACCTGGAAGCCCGGCTGGCGGAGATGCCCGGCGGCGCGGCGGCGCTGGACGAGGCCTCCCGGCTGGCCGCGGACCTGGAAACCGCGCTCGGCGAGCCGCCCGACACGCTGATCGCCGACTGCCGCTACCGCTTCGTGGCGGACGTGGTGCGCGGCGCGGTCGAGCGCCCCCGCGAAGCCGCCGTCACCCGCTCCGACCAGATCGACCGCGTGGCGACGCATCCGGTGTGGGGCGTGCCCGTGTTCCTGGCGTTGATGTGGTTCGTCTTCCAGATGACGGCCAATGTGTCGAGCATTTACCTGGATTGGATCGATGGCGTGGTCAATGGGCCGGTGGCGCGCTGGGTTGCCTGGCTGCTCGGCGCGGCTGGCCTGGGCGGGACGTGGGTCGAATCGCTGGCGGTGGATGGCGTGATCGCCGGGGCGGGCGGCGTGCTGGTCTTCGTGCCGGTGATCATGTTCCTGTATTTCTTCATCGCGCTGCTCGAAGATTCGGGCTACATGGCGCGCGCCGCCTTCGTGATGGACCGCTTCATGCGCGTGCTGGGCCTGCATGGCAAGAGTTTCATCCCGCTGCTGGTCGGCTTTGGCTGCTCGGTGCCGGGCATCTACGCCACGCGCACGCTCGAAGACCGCCGCGACCGCATCCTGACCGGGCTGCTGGTCCCCTTCATGAGCTGTGCGGCCCGGCTGCCGGTCTACGTGCTGATCGGGACGGCGTTTTTCGGCGCGCAGAGCGGCAACCTGGTGTTCGCCATGTACCTGCTCGGCGTGCTGGTGGCGGTGTTGTCCGGCCTGCTAATGCGCCGGACGCTGTTCCGCACGGTGGAACAGGCGCCTTTCATGATGGAGCTGCCGCCCTTCCGCCGCCCGTCGCTGCGCACGATTGGCCGCCAGATGCGGGAGCGCACCGCCGGGTTCGTGTCCGGCATCTGGACGACGATCATGGCCGCGTCGGTGGTGGTGTGGCTGCTGCTCAACGTCCCGCTGCAGGACGGCGAGCCGCCCGCGCTTGACGAGAGCCTGTTCAGCGATGTCAGCCGCCGGGTCGCGCCGGTCTTCGCGCCGGCGGGCTTCGATACCTGGGAGGCGACCGGCGCGCTGGTGACCGGGATGCTGGCCAAAGAGGTCGTGATCAGCACCTTGAGCCAGGTCTACGGCGTGGCCGGGGAAGAGGGCGACGGCGCCCCGCAGACGACCTTCCTGCAGGACGTGGAAGGCATCGCGCGCGGCTTCGGCACGGCGACGCTCGACACGGTCAAGGCGACGATCAGCCTGCTGCCGGGCGTGGACCTGCTGGGCGACGAGGCCGCCGCCGAGGAGACCGATACGGCGCTCCAGGCCGCGCTGCGCGGGCAGTTCAGTGCGCTGGATGCGGTCGCGTTCAGCGTGTTCGTGCTGCTGTATACGCCCTGCGTGGCGACGATCGGCGCCATCCGCCACGAGTTCGGGACGCGCTGGATGCTGGTCAGCGCGGGCTATATGCTGGTCGTGGCCTGGCTGGGCGCGGTGATCGTGGCGCAGGCCGGCGCGGCGCTGGGCCTGGGGTAAATGTTTCACCATAGAGACCACGGAGAGCACAGAGAAAAGCTTTCAATGTTCTTTCCCTCTGTGTCCTCTGTGCTCTCTGTGGTGAAAGAATCGAGTTACAGACGATGACGACGATGCTCCGCCAGGTGCTGGCGGCTTTCGAAAACGCCGAGACGACCTTCCGCCCCGAGACGCTGAGCCGCGAGCTGGGCGTGGACCCGGCCACGCTGGACAACATGATCGCGTACTGGGTGCGCAAGGGCCGCATCCGCGAGGTGCGCGATCTGCCGGCGGGCGGCTGCGCGGGCTGCGGGGTGGGGAGCGAATGCCCGTTCGTGCTGCGGATGCCGGCGCGCTATGAATTGGTGCGCGGCGGCGCGCCCGAGCCGGAAACGGGCGGGTCGTGCTGTCCGCCGTGCCGCCATTGAGATTATTCTTCGTGTAGTCATTTTATAGACCCGGGCGTATCCAATAGTAAGATTTTTATGATAGTTATTTGACAAACACGGCAAAGTCTGCTAGACTCTGCACAACGGTATGTGCAAAGTTTCACAATCCGTTCACTGAGCCAAGGAGTCCTGGCATGACCGCTCCCCATCGCCCCACCGTGATCCTCATCGGCGCCGGCTTCGGCGGGCTCAACGCCGCCCACACACTGGCGAACACTGATGTCGACGTCCTGATCATCGACCGGCATAACTTCCACCTGTTCACGCCCCTGCTGTATCAGGTGGCGACGTCCGGGCTCGATCCCAGCGAAATCGCCTACCCGGTGCGCGGCATCTTCCGCAACGCCGATAACATCCGCTTCCTGATGGGCTCGGTCGAGGCCATCGACACCGCCGGGCAGACGGTCACCGTCCGCACCGAGCACCAGGTCATCGAGGAACACTACGACTACCTGATCGTCGCGGCGGGCAGCAAGCCGAACTATTTCGGCCAGGATGCCATCCGCGAGCACGCCTTCGACCTCAAGACGCTGTGGGACGCAGTGACGCTGCGCAACCACATCCTGCGCTCGTTCGAGCAGGCCGCCTGGATCGACGATCCCGCCGAGCGCGCGGCCCTCACGACGATGGTCGTGGTCGGCGGCGGGCCGACTGGCCTGGAGACGGCGGGCGCGCTGTACGAACTGGTGCGCCACGTGCTGCGCCGCGAGTATCACAGCGGCCTGCCGGACACGCCGGGCCGGATGATCCTGGTCGAGATGCAGGATCACGTGCTCAACCCGTACCCGCCGCGTCTGCAGCGCGCGGCCTATCGCCAGCTCGAGTCGCTGGGCGTCGAGGTGATCCTGGGGACTCGCGTGGTCGAGGCCGGGCCGGATCACATCCGCCTGGACGATGGGACGGTCGTCGGCACCCACACGCTGGTCTGGTCGGTGGGCGTCCGCGGCGCGACGCTGGCCGAGCGGCTGGGCGTCCCGCTGAAGGCGAACGACCGGGTGCCGGTGCTGCCTACGCTGCAGGTCGAGGGGCTGCCGGGCGTGTACGCGGTGGGCGATATCGCCTACCTGGAAGATCCGCGCGGCGAGCCTTATCCCATGCTGATCCCCGTCGCCCAGCAGCAGGGAAAGCTGGCGGCGCGCAACATCCTGCGCCGGCTCAAAGGGGAGCCGGAGCGCCCCTTCAAGTACTTCGACCGCGGCCTCATGGCGACCATCGGGCGCAGCCGCGCGGTGGCGTGGCTGTTCAACCGGGTCCAGCTCACCGGCTTCATCGCGTGGCTGGCCTGGCTGGGTCTGCACCTGATCACGCTGATCGGCTTCCGCAACCGGCTGAACGTGTTCGTCAACTGGGTGTGGAACTACCTGACCTACGACCGCTCGGTACGGATCATCCTGCAGCCGGACGGGCACCACAATGCGCCCGGCGGGGCAGGAGAGATCGCCGCCGCGCCTGACTGGCTCGTCACCGAGACCACGGAGGCCGCCGAGGAGCTAGAAACGGCGGAAGACGAAGCGGCTCTGTCGGTGCCGCTGCTGTGATATCCCGCTCGCGGTGCTGAGGCGTTTTCGCCGCTGGGGGCACGGGGGAGGGCCTTTCCTCAACCCCTCTGTGCTCTCGGCGTACCCTATGGTGCGATCCCCCGTGTGCGGCGGACGGGGTTTTTTGTTATGCTTAGCCCCCATAACGCTTCCTTGCTTTGAGTCATGCGGAGAGTAGCTGTGGCAGCCGAAACCCAACCCACTACCGGAGCCGAGAACGTCGTCTGGGATTTGAGCGATCTGTACGCCGGGATCGACGATCCGGGCATTGAGCAGGACATGCAGCGGGCGATCGCACGCGGCGACCGCCTGGAAGCGGCCTATCGCGGCAAGCTGGCCGCGCTCGACCCCGAGGAGCTGCTCGAGGCGATTCAGGAGTACGAGGGCATCGTCGAGATCGCCCACAAGGTCGGCTCGTTCGCCCATCTGATCTGGTCGACGGACACGGCCAACGCGCAGTACGGCGCCCTGCTGCAGAAGGCCACCGAATGGGAATCGCGCCTGCAGCAGCAGTTAGTTTTCTTCGAGCTGGAATGGATCAACGCGCCGGAGCCGTTCGCCCAGGCGATGATTGCCCACCCGGTGCTGCGCCGCTACCGCCACTGGCTGGAGGTCTTTCGCCTGTACCAGCCGCATAAGCTCACCGAGCCGGAGGAGAAGATCCTGGCCGAGAAGGCGGTCACCGGGCGCGATGCGTGGGTCCGCTTCTTCACCGAGGTGATGGGCGCGACGCGCTATCCCTTCGACGGGCAGGACCTGACCCAGGCGGCCCTCCTGGCGAAGCTCTACGAGCCGGATCGCGCCGCGCGCCAGCGCGCCGCCGAGTCGCTGACGGGCGTCCTGCGCGAGAAGCTGCCGGTCCTCACCTTTGTGTTCAACACGCTGGCTGCCGACAAAGCCTCGGACGACCGGCTGCGCAAGTTCCCCACCTGGATCTCGTCGCGCAACCTGTCCAACGAGGTCAGCGACGACGTCGTGAACGCGCTGATCGAGGCTGTCACCTCACGCTACGACATCGTGGCCCGCTATTACACGCTCAAGCGCGCGATCCTGGGCCTGGACCGCCTGGCCGATTATGACCGCTACGCGCCGCTGCCCGCCGCCGAAGGCAGTTACCAGTGGGACCGCGCGCGCGAGATGGTGCTGAACGCCTACCGGCGCTTCCATCCCCAGGTGGCTGACATCGCCGGCCAATTCTTCAGCGAGTCGTGGATCGACGCGGCGCTCCAGCCCAACAAGCGCGACGGCGCCTACAGCGCCAGCACGGTCCCCTCGGTGCACCCGTACGTGTTCATGAACTACACCGGCAGCGCCCGCGACGTGATGACGCTGGCCCACGAGCTGGGCCACGGCGTGCACCAGTACCTCTCGCGTGAGCAGGGGATGCTGCAGGCCACACCCCGCTGACCACCGCCGAGATGGCCTCGACCTTTGGCGAGATGCTGGTCTTCAGCGCCATGATGGAGCAGGAATCCGATCCGAAGGTGCGGCTGGCGATGCTCGGCCACAAGATCGAAGACTCGTTCGCGACCGTCTTCCGCCAGATCTCGATGAACCGCTTCGAGCACGGGCTGCACACCGCCCGGCGCGAAGAAGGCGAGCTGACCAGCGAGCGCATCAGCACGATCTGGCTGGATACCCAGCGGGCCATGTTTGGCGACAGCGTGGAGATGACCGACAACTACGGCGTGTGGTGGAGCTACGTGCCGCACTTCCTGCACACGCCCGGCTACGTGTACGCCTACGCGTTCGGGGAGCTGCTGGTGATGGCGCTGTTCGCCCGCTACCGGCAGGAGGGCGCGCCGTTCGCGCCGCGCTACCTGGACGTGCTGCGCGCTGGCGGCTCGGATTGGCCGGAAGCGACCCTCGCGCCGCTGGGCGTGGACCTGACCGATCCGGACTTCTGGAAAGAGGGGTTGGGCGAGATCGAGGCGCTGGTCGCCCAGGCGGAAGAACTCGTCACGCAGACGCGCGGCTAGCCTGTCCGATCCCGCAGCACACCGGGGGCGCGGAGCAGGGACCTTGCTGCTGGCCCACTTCGCGCCCCCGGCAGCGTATCGCTAACGCCAGCGCTCGATCTGGCTGGCGTGAAGCTGCATCCGCACCTGCCGCCCCAACATCTCCAGCAGCACCTGCACCCGCTCGGACCCGCTCAGGCGCATGTCGAACAGGGCTTCGTAGCCCGCCAGCGCCCCCTGCGTGATCCGCACCCGGTCGCCGCGCTTCAGCCCGTGGAACGTCGGGCCGCCGCTCTCTTGCAGGGCGCTCACCCGCCGTTTGATCTCGTATATCACCGCATCCGAAACGGGCGCGGCGTAGCCGTCGAACTGGACGATCCCGATGGCGTGGGGCAGCCAGCGCAGCGCCGACATGCCGACCTCGTCCAGGCTGGTGTGCACGAAGAGATAGCGCGGAAAGAGCGGCCGGATCTTAGACGAGCGCGGGTTGGCGGGTGTCACGCGCAGCGTCGGGTAATACACGTCCAGCTTCTGAGCCCGGAGATAGGCGCACAACTGGTTTTCTTTGTGCGGCTTGCTCTGGATCACGTACCAGGCACAATCGCTCATCTCACTACCCCCTCTGTAGCGTACGATTATCCCGCGCATAGCACAGGATTTTGGCTTCGATGATTGAGTTTGACAGGCGATCTGGTAGAAAAAAACCCAGGGAACCGAGTCGGCCTCCCACCCCTGGTGCCCGCAACGACCCGTAGATCATGCTTAGAGTACAACACAACGGCCTGGACTGTCAAACAGTTTCACAAATGCGGCAAATTATTGCATGCATTGATGACGCGGGGGCTTAAAACACGCCGATCTGGCGGCGGTTGCGCCACAGCAGCAGCAGGAAGAACGGCCCGCCGACCAGCGCCGTCACCGTGCCCACCGGCAGCAGCTCGGGCGCGATGACCGTCCGCGCGACGGCGTCCGCCAGCACCAGGAACGCCGCCCCACCGATCAGGCTGGCGGGCAGGAGAATCCGGTGATCGGGGCCGATCACCAGGCGGAGCATGTGGGGGACGACCAGCCCGACGAACGCGATCGCCCCGGCGATGCTGACCGCCGAGGCCGTCATCAGGCTGGCGAGGGCCAGCAGGATCAGCCGCGTGCGCGCCACGTTGACGCCGAGCGCCTGGGCGTCTTCCTCGCCAATCGCCAGCAGGTTCAGCTCGCGGCTGTAGATCACGATCAGGATCGCCGAGGCCAGGATCGGCCATTTGACCACGTGGAAATAGTCCCAGCCGCGGCCTTCCAGGCTGCCCACCAGCCACGACAGCACCGAGCGCACGGCGTCGCCGTCGGCGGAGCGCAGCAGCAGCAGCGAGGTGATCGCGCCCAGCACCGAGTTGAGCGCCACCCCGGCCAGCAGCAGCGCCGCCAGGTTGGTCCGCCCGCGCTGGAGCGAGAGCACGTAGACGACCAGCGCCGCGAGCATCGCGCCGGCAAAGGCCGCCACCGGCACGCGCCACAAGGCATCCGCCAGCGGCCCGCCATTGGCCGCGCCCAGGCCGGACAGCGCGGCGAAGCCGGTCATGGCCAGCACCACGCCCAGCGACGCGCCCGCGCTCACGCCGATGATGCCCGGATCGGCCAGCGGGTTGCGGAACAGGCCCTGCATGGTCGCGCCGGCGCAGGCCAGCGCCGCGCCCACCAGCGCCGCGACCATCAGGCCGGGCAGCCGCACGATGGTCACGATCCGGTAGGTGGCCGAGGCGGTATCCACGCCACGATCGATGCCCACGTAGTGCAGCAGGGCGTCGGCCACGTCGCGCGCGGGGATGGCCGTGGGGCCGGTCGACGCGCCGAAGACCAGCGCGCCGCCCAACGCGATCAGCAGGACGCCGCACACGATCGCCAGCCGCGCCGGCACGCCCAGCCCGACCAGCAAGAAGGCCGGGCGGCTCCGCGAGGCGCGCTCACCGGGGGAAATCACCACGCTGCTCATTCACCTGCACTCCGTTGTTTCACCACAGAGGCCACGGAGGGCACAGAGGGCTTCTGAGTTTCTTCCTCTGTGTTCCCTGTGTTCTCAGTGGTTGATATTTTTCACGTCACGCGCGGGAGGGGAACGAAAACCCGGCCTGTTGAGGACCGGGTTGGAGGCGCCGCATTGCTGGCGGGCCCGGAGGCGCGCTCCGGACTGGCTCCAACCCCACTCCGCGAAGGTCGAAACACATCAATCGGGGCGGTCGTCCGGGCTGGTGAGGGGGCCTCACTTACCGTTGCGGGTCAGCGCAGGACTTGCACCTGCTTCGCCATCGCGCCTGGCGGGCGCGACGCCTGGACCATCCGGGGTCGCAGGCACCACGATTGAGTTGCCGTAAAGATAGCACCGTTGGGCGCGCAGCGCAAGCGCGCGGGAAGAGGTGCGTCCCAGATTCGGAAAACAGGCTTACCACAGAGATCACCGAGGACACAGAGAGGCATATTTTGAGAGTCTCTCTGAATCCCCCCTCTGTGATCTCCGTGTACTCTGTGGTTCAAAACTTGCCCCAGATTTGAGATGCACCCGTGGGGGATTGCTTGACCACAGAGATCACCGAGGACACAGGGTTTTCTTTTTGATTTCTCTGTGCTCTCTGTGTACTCTGTGGTGAATCTCTTTTGCCTGCGCCTACCATCTTCCACCAGGAGGACACCATGATCGGCACCAGCACGCTGGCAG